>Ga0315280_10001510_pt1 | contig 39809 bp, 30 predicted proteins | sample YL17G06_40_MG_FD_203697 | JGI IMG/M metagenome (GOLD analysis project Ga0315280, IMG submission 203697) | Sediment microbial communities from Yellowstone Lake, YNP, Wyoming, USA - YL17G06_40 | ecosystem: Environmental > Aquatic > Freshwater > Lake > Sediment | place: USA: Wyoming | collected...
TCGCTGCTGCGATGTTTGCTGCGTCGGTTGACGGCGATCTCAGCCATGGCAGCCCATTATACCTCAAATCCTGCAAATCACTGTTGACGGTGCACTAGCACGTTCCTGCGATAGGCTCTCAGGCGATCTTACCGCCGCCGTTGCAGCCGCGCCAGCGCCGCCAGCGCCGCCAGCCCGCCGGCAAGCAGCAGGATGCTGCCGGGCTCGGGGATTACTCGCGTCGGCGGCGTCACTTCGTGCTCGTGCTCGAGGAAGGGGAGGAATCCCAAGCCGATCGGCCACGGCGCCACGGCCGCGGGCGCGGCGGGAAGAAACTGCGCCGTCGGCACCTGGACCCGAGCCGCCGTGGGCACGGCGGTGGTAGTCTCCTGGGGCGTCTCAAACGGGATGGGAGCCGGCGTCTCCACGACCGGCGCCGCCGGCGTCGGCACGACCAGCGCGAACTCCTGGGGCGCCTGGCTTGCCGGCGGCGGAGCCGCGCGCCGCGGAACCAGCACTAATGGCTTGCCAACAGCCGGCAGCTTGGTAATGAGCGGGTTGCCGCACGCGTATTTGAGCACCGGCGTGCCATTGGCCAGCCCGAAAACCTTGCCGCCCTTGTGGAAATAGTCGCGCGCCTTGTAGATGCGCCCGTCACGCGCCACGCCGTACACCGTGCGCCACCCCGAGCTGTCGAACGTGATGACCCTCAGGTTGGCGCGCAGGTAGGTCACCAGGTCTGCTTGCGATACGCGGAAGTGCCGCGCCAGGCGCTGACGCACCACCGGATCGCTCTGCACCTGCGCGACCAGGTCTTCAACCGTGTACGCGCGCCACCGCAGGAACGAATCCGGCCCCGTGCGCTCGCGCTCGGCGCCGGCCGGACGGACGGCGAGCACCCAGCTCACGACAACCAGCGCTAACGCGACGATCCTCATTTTGCAGCTTCTGGCGCTTTGATGTGAACGGTGATCCACGCCGGCGGACCGAATCGCCCCTGGCCGTCGCCCACCCGAACGGTCAGGATGAGCGTGCCCGGCGCCAGCCCTTGCCCATCAGGTTTCTGCGGCTCCAGGAGAATGTGGGTCTGGAGCGGCAGCTTCGGCGACGTATAGGTCAACTGGCCGTCGCGGGTGAGGGTGTAGAAGTAATCCTTCGCGGCCGCGCCGGCGGCGACGAAGAACAGCGTGGCCGCCTTGACCTCGGCGGTGGAGCTGGCAGCGATCCCCTTCTCGATGCTCGGGTCGAGCGAGTGAATCGCCGCCGCCAGGCGCTCCTCGTCGCTGACCGCGGGAGCGGCCCCGGCGCCTTCGCCCTGCATGATCCGCAACAGCGAATCGTTCTGCGGCACCACCAGGAAAGTCGTGGTGGCGCTGTTCTGCTTGGCGTCGGGCGGCTTGGTGGTGGCCCAGACTTCGATCATGTGATAGCCTGGTGCGAGGTCGGCGGTGTTGACCTGGACGCGAAAAGGCGGGGCGGCAGGCATTGCCAGGTTGGTGTTGTCGCGGCGGACCTTCACCTGGCCCAACTCGGCGCCGCCGGTAGCGATCATAGGATTAACGGTCAGCAGGTCTCCGTGGACTACGGGCAGGTCCTGAGTCCAGTACGTGGGCGGGTAACCGGGGCGCTGGAAGGTGCGAAGGTCACCTTGCGGAGTGCGATCCTCCAGGACAATCTTGATCCCCGGTACGTAACCTCCGGTCGCGGCCAGGCCCGTCAGGGGCGCGGCGAGGAACAGTGCGATCAAGAAGGCGTGACTGATGGCGCGAGACATACCCCAAGGCACCTCTCTGGTGCAAGCACCTAGCAAGAAATGTGCCACATCCGAGCATCGTCAGCCACGAGGGCGAGCGTGAACCAGTTCCGCAGGTTGGCTGATTAACCTCCGAGCACGCATCGATCGGGCGGGGTATGACCTTTCTTAGTGGGGAGGGTTAGATGACGCACTGGAATGTGGCCCAGCCGCCCCGCCGCTTGCGGGCAAGCCTCGGCTGGGAGTGGGCGCAGCATGCTGCGCCCCTACAAGTCTGCCGGCGATCCCCACTTTCCGAGGTCATACCCATCGGGCGCGAGTCGCTTGTTCGGGAAGCGCGGCTGTGGTATCATCATCCTGTTCATCGAGACAGGGAGCAGCAGGCCCCCTTGCAGCGGATAACTGGCCGGCGGCAGGGACGCGGAGCGTCGCCGCCGGCTTGTCGTTTGAGGACGCGCGACATGCTAGTTCGCGAACAAACGGAGAAGCTGGAGCAGCGGATTCTGTCGGCGCGGGCGGCGAAAGCAGCGCATAGCCGAGGGCGCGAGCGGCCGGAGCCGCAATGCCCTTTGCGCACCGACTTCCAGCGCGACCGCGACCGCATCATCCACTGCAAGGCGTTCCGACGGCTCACCTATAAGACGCAGGTTTTCATCGCTCCGGAGCTCGACCATTATCGCACCCGGCTTACTCACACCCTCGAGGTTTCACAGGTCGCGCGCACGATCGCGCGCGCGCTGCGCCTGAACGAGGATCTGACGGAAGCCATCGCCCTCGGCCACGACCTCGGCCACACCCCCTTCGGACATGCCGGCGAGACCGCGCTCGACGAGATCTACCGCGAGTTCGACCCCAGCGCGCACTTCAAGCATTGGGAGCAAAGCCGGCGCGTGGTCGATGTGCTCGAGAACGACGGGCGCGGGCTGAACCTGACCTGGGAGACGCGCGACGGCATCGCACGGCACAGCAAGGGACAGGAAGATCTGCCCACCGCCCAAGGCCAGCGCGACCCCGACCGCCCGGCGACGACGGAAGGCAGGGTGGTCATGTTCGCCGATCGCATTGCTTACGTCAATCACGACATTGACGATGCCATCCGCGCCGGCATCATCTCGCTCGACGATCTGCCCGAGCGCTGCCTGCGAGTGCTGGGGCGCACCCATTCGCAGCGCATCACGACCATGGTCGCCGACCTCGTTGCCCAGACCGGCGACGGCACGCAGGTCTTGATGGGCGAGGAGGTTCTGAGCGCGACGGATGAATTGAAGGATTTCCTGTTCGCTCACGTCTATGGCGGGGCCGGCGCGCCGGAGGGTTTGGGGAAGGTCGCCGAGGTGATAGGCAATCTTTTTCGTCATTACGTGGAGAACCCGCAGGATCTCCCCGGCGGACCCGTCGAGGGCGAGGGCAGGCAGGCGCTTGCTCGCCGCGTGTGCGATCATCTGGCGGGCATGACCGACCGCTATGCCAAGCAGCAGTTCATCGCGCACTTCCTGCCGGAGGACTGGCGGACGGCGTAAGGGCGGTCACACCCAGCGACCCAGGTATGTTCGTTTTCAGCGGGTGTGGTAACGCGACTGAGAACCGCTCTCCCCGTCAGGGCGCTGCTGGGTGAGGTTTACCCGCCGGAGGAGAATTCGGATAGCCGGCCTTCCCCCTCACCTTAGTCCTCTCCCTCAGGGCTTACCATTACCCACATCGTGCTCGCGGAACAGATCGAGAGGAGGTTCGCGGCAAGCGACGGGCTGGTCTCACCTTGCGCCAACGGGAATGTGGCGGCCGATTTGGAGTGCGGCGGCTCGCCGCCGCTTTGAAAGCGGGAGCGCAGCTCCCGCACTCCATAAGGCACGTTCCGCCGCCAGGCGAGATGTGGGTAATGCTAAGCCCTCAGGGAGAGGAGTCGCCTCGGTCATTCCCCCTGTCCGCGAACACACCGGCGACCGCGATTCCTTGACCGGCGATAAACGCCATTGGTATAATTCGCGCGAAGCGCAATGATCGGAGGATTTCATGGCCTATGACGTGACTGACGCCGCTTTAGCCGAACAAGGGCACCTGCGCGCGGAATGGGCGGGCCGCGAGATGCCGGTGCTCAAGCTGCTCGCGGAGCGATTTGCGCGCGAGCGGCCGCTCGACGGCCTTCGCATCGGCGCCTGCCTGCACGTGACCACCGAGACGGTCAACCTGATGCATGTCCTCAAGGCCGGCGGCGCCGAGATCGCGCTTTGCGCTTCAAATCCGCTCAGCACCCAGGACGACGCGGCGGCTTATCTTGCCGTCGCCGCCGGCGTGCCCACTTTCGCCCGCAAGGGCGAGGACGAGCGTACCTACTACCAGCACATCAGCGCGGTGCTCGATACGCGGCCAAACTTGACCATTGACGACGGCGCCGATTTCACCTACACGCTGCACGTCAAGCGCCCGGAGCTGCTGGCTGAGGTCATCGGCGGCTGCGAGGAGACGACCACCGGCGTGGTCCGCCTGCGCAACATGGCGCGCGACGGCGCGCTGGCATACCCCATCATCGCGGTCAACGACGCCGATACCAAGCACCTGTTCGACAACCGCTACGGCACCGGCCAAAGCTCGATCGACGGCATCGTGCGGGCAACCAATCTGCTGCTGGCGGGCAAGCGGTTCGTGGTCGCCGGCTACGGGCTGTGCGGGCGCGGCGTCGCCATGCGGGCGCGCGGCATGGGGGCGCACGTCATCGTCGCGGAGGTCAGTCCGCTGCGGGCGCTGGAGGCGGTGATGGACGGTTACGAGGTCATGCCCCTGGCTGACGCGGCGCCCAAGGGCGACATCTTCATCACCGTTACGGGCAACGTGTCGGTGCTGCGGCGCGAGCATTTCGAGCTGATGCGCGACGGCGCGGTGCTGTGCAATACCGGCCATTTCAACGTCGAGGTCAATATCCCCGACCTGGAGGCGATGTCGCGCTCGCGGCGGCGCGTGCGCCCATTCGTCGAGGAGTTCGAGCTGAAGGACGGCCGCCGGCTTTACCTGCTGGGAGAAGGGCGCCTCATCAACCTGGCGGCGGCCGAAGGGCACCCCTCGAGCGTGATGGACATGAGCTTCGCCAACCAAGCGTTGTGCTGCGCGTACCTGGCGAAGCACGGACGGGAGCTGGCGAAGGCGGTGCACCCCGTACCCAAGGAAATCGACCAGGAGATCGCGCGCGTCAAGCTCTCGGCGATGGGGGTGAAGATAGACACCCTGACCGCCGAGCAGGAGAAGTACCTGGCGGCATGGGAGGAAGGAACGTAGGAACGCGCGGGCCGCGGCTCGGGGCCCGAGATCCGACTCGGCGATCCTCGATTCGTCGCCGGCAGCTCTCCGTCACGGGTCAGGACGCCGGCGTGGGTCTCGGACCATGAACCGCGGACCGCGGACCGCGAACGATGCACATGTCGCTGATCGGTCAAGTGCCGGTGTGGGCAATCGGGATCGCGGCGGCGGCGCTTGCGTGGGCTCTGCCGCGAGCGTGGCTGGGGCTGGCGGCGGTATGCGGCTGGGATAAGACGCCGTGGTCGCGCACGGTGCGCATCATCGCCGGCAGCGCGACCAGCGCGGCCTTCCTGGCGCCCATGGCGCTGCTCGGCGCCGGGCGAGAAGTGCTCGCGGTCGCCGCGGCGTGTGGCGCCATGTTCGTCATTGGGGTCGCCGACGACATCCACACCTTGCCTCGCTGGCTCAAGCTGTTACTGTTCGCGGCCGTTGCCTACTGGGCATATCTGCTTGGCATCCGCATCGACACCGTCAAGCTGCCCTTCACCAGCACCTACGCTGACCTGCACCAGTGGTCCGCGCCGGTGACGGTAGTCTGGACCCTGGGCGTGATGTGGGCGATCGCGCTCAGCCGCCGCGTGCCGGGCTTGACGCCCGGGCTGGTAGCAATCATCGCGCTTGCATTCGCTGCCGCTTCGGCGCTGGCGCCAAGCGGGCAGAAGATCGCGACCGCATTGATCACGCTGCCCCTCGCCGGCGCGGCGCTGGGTTTTCTCGCATATGAGTTCCCGCCGGCGCGAATGACGCTCGGCAGCAGCGGGCACTATCCCCTTGGTTTCGCGCTCGCGGCGGTGACGATCGTCGGCGCGCTGAAGAATACCGCTTTCCTGGTGGTCGGCCTGCCGCTGCTCGTCCTGGCGGTGCCCATCCTCAACATGACGTATGCCACGGTCTATGCGTCACGACTGGGGCGCACCGCGCTCACTCTGGGCTCGCGCGCGGAGTACCTCCACCAGGTGCTGCTGCGAGAGGGAGTCCATCTGCGCCACGTCGTGCTGCTGTTCTACGCGATGACCGCCTATCTGTGCCTGGTCGGATTGCTGCTCGTCGTGGTCATCGAGGTCTCGTTCCTGCTCAAGCTGGGGCTGCTTGTCATCCTGCTTGGGACGGGGTTCGTCGGCTTCTATGCCGCGACGCGAATCGTGTCTCATCCTGATGCTGCCGGCCGCAAGGTGGTCGAACTGCTGGGCGTGCCGGTGCATCGCACCGATGTCGCCGCCGCGCTGCATCGCATCAGCCAGTTCATCGAGGAAGGCGCGCCGCACCAGGTGGTGACGCCGGACTCCTCGGCCCTGGTTCGCGCGCAACACGACCAGGAGCTGATGCGCATCCTGCAATCCGCGGATCTCGTCACCCCCGACGGCGCCGGCCTGGTGTGGATGGCCAAGGTCATGGGGCTGCCGTTGTGGGAGCGCGTCTCCGGAATCGACCTCATGGATCACATCTGCGAGCTGGCCGCCGAGAAGGGCTACTCGATTTACCTGCTGGGCGCGGCGCCGGGAGTTGCTGCGCAGGCCGCAGAGCGACTCCAGGAGCGCCACCCCGGGCTGACGGTGCGCGGCATCATGCACGGCTTTTTCGCCGAAGAGGAGGAGCCCAACGTCGTGCGCGACATCGCTGCCGCCAAACCCGATATTCTGTTCGTCGCGCTGGGCGTGCCGAAGCAGGAAAAGTGGATCAGACGGCATCTCGACGAGCTGTCGGTGCCGGTGGCCATTGGCGTGGGCGGCAGCTTCGATGTCATCTCCGGCCGGCTGAAGCGGGCGCCGCTGTGGGTGCAGCGATGGGGGTTGGAATGGCTGTGGCGCGCGGCGCGCGAGCCGTCACGGCTGCCGCGCCTGCTGGCGCTGCCGAAGTTCGTATGGATGACCCTGGCGGACTGGCGCCGCCGCCGCAAGCAGTTGCCGCGCAGCGAGGCTGACGCGCCGCGGTGAAGGCGCAGTCTTTCTGTCGGAGCCGCGCTTGCCCTGACGGGTCCTGGGCCAAGCCGCAGGAGGAGGCCGAAGGGTCTGCGGCGATACCGGGGTGTGACCGTACGTCGTCAGTTGGGGCGGCTGGGTTGCGCACGGGGAGGTGGCAGCGCCCTCGGCTGTGGACAGGGCGCACGCGGTGCGCCGGTATAGGTTTGGCGACCGATCACGACTTCTCACGGTCACACCCGTGATACCGGGGTATGACCTTTCTTAGTGGGGAGGGTTAGAGCCGGATTATGCGTAAGGCAAGGAAAATGTCATTCCGAGCGAAGCGAGGAATCCCCTATCGCCCCTTCAGCAACCCCGGTAGGGGACCCCTCGCCGGCGCGGCATGGCCGCGCTCCGGAGCGGCGCATTGCGCCGCACAGCTCGGGGTGACATCACCCGTTGGGTGAGCGTGTCGCGCTCGATATGCATAATCTCGGTTAGAGTGCCGGGGATTGTTGGGGGTGAGACTATCCTGGCTGTTGCACAATTCGCTGCGGTGGGCGGCAGACGACCCGGAAGACGTCATTCAGGGCGCAGCGCACAGCGCGGAGCGAAGAATCTCGGCCTCGGTCATGCGCCTCGGACTGCGTCGACAGTCATTGCGCAATGGCCTCTATCGGGCCGACCGCGACTGCGCCGCGACAGGCAGTGAATGCCTGGCAAGGCCCACTACTCCCGCGCTAATTCACAACCTTATCCACAGGTGTGGAAAATCGACAATAATGAGCGTGACAGAACGCGATACCGCTGCCGTTTGTGCGTTCTGTCATACAATGTTTCGCCGTACTTCGCCCTCGCGTCGTGACCGTCGCGGAGGCAACCGTGCCTGAACTGCCAGTCAGAGACGTGTGTACGCTCTTCGGCTTGTGGACCAGTCGCCCCATAGATATCTCGCTCGACGTCTTGTCCGGTATTATGGACAAACACGGCGTGGCGCGGGCTGCGACGTTGTCCACAGCCGGCATATTCGCCGATTCGCGCCGCGGCAATGACATCACCTGGCAGGCCGCGGCCGATAACCCGCGCCTGCTGCCTGTGGGCACGGTTGACCCGCGAGGCGGCGTCACCGCGGTGGAGGAGATGGCCGAGCGCGCGGAGCAAGGCTTCAGCGTATTCGCGCTCTTCCCCGAGACGCAGATGTGGTCGCTGGAGCACGCCGGTTTCGCGGAGATTCTGAAGGTCGCAGGGCAGGCCAACGCGCTGATCATGGTCGAGGCCGGGCGTCAGGGCTGGCCAACCCAGATCGCACACGCCGCGGAGAGATGCGGCGCCCGCGTCATCCTGTCAGGCACCACTTATCGCACTCTGGGCGAGGCGCTGATGGTGATGAAAGGCGCCCCCTTCGTCTTCATGGAGACCCACCTGCTCACCTCCAGCGACGGCATCGAGCTGGTGGTGGACGAGTGCGGGCCCGACCGGCTTCTGTTCGGGTCGGGCGCGCCGCTGAAATACTTCTCCAGCGCGTATCTGCGCGCGAGGTTTGCGGATGTGTCGGCGGGGGACCGCGCGGCCATCCTGGGCGGCAACTTCGCGCGGCTGCTGGAGCCGCCGCAGGAGTGAGCCGACCACGGCCCGCGAGACGAGGCCGCTGAGCTAGACAAGCGCGCGTTATTATGCACGGTAGCGCAGGCGTCTCGCCTGCGGCCGTCTGCCGGCGCACGAGGTGCCACAGTGCCCATAATTGACGTTCACGCGCATTACGGGCCGTGGGTCTGGCCGGTGCGCTCCCAGACGCTTGACGAGATGCGCGCCGACATGAAGAAGTTCGCCATCGAGAAGGTGTTCGTGGCGAGCTCGCTGGCCATTATGGGCGAGATTGCGGCCGGCAACGCGGCCGCGGCGGATGCGGTCGAGGGCCAGGACGACTTCCGCGCCTGGTGTGTCATCAACCCGAACTTTGCAGAGCTGTCGCTCGCGGAGATGCAGAACTACCTGCGGCGACCCAGCTTCGTCGGCGCGAAGGTGCACGCCGCCTACCACATGCAGCGGCTGGATTCGCCGCCTACCGCGCAGCTGGTCAAAGCGCTGCTGCGTTACGACAAGCCGCTGCTGGTGCAGGTCAGAGGCGAGCAGGATCTTGCCGCCCTCGATGCGCTCGCCGCGCAGTTCCCCAGCGCGGCCGTCATCCTCGGGAACATGGCGGGGGAGCACTGGCAGGCCGCCGTGCGGCTCGCTCACGAGCGCACCAATATCGCGCTCGAATGCGGCGGCAGGGTCGCGGATCGAGACAAGATCGCCTATGCCGTCGAGCAGCTCGGCGCGCACCGCATCATTTTCGGCACCGACCAGCCGCTGGTTCACCCCGCGTTCGCCATCGGCGCGGTGCGCGACGCGGCGCTCGAATCATCGCAAAAGGACGCCGTGCTGCAACGCAATGCCCGGCGGCTGTTCGCGCTATGACTGATCTCAGCGCCGATGTGCAGCGCGCCCTAGACCTGTTCCTCGACCACCTCGCCCTCGAGCGCGGCCTGGCCCAGAACACCATCGCCGCTTACCGCCGCGACCTGGAGGCGCACTTGGAGTTCCTGGCCCAGATCGATCTCGCCCGTCTCGATCGAGCCGACGAATCGCACCTGCTGCGCTATCTCGGGCGCTTGCGCAAGGCCGGCGCCGCCCCCACGACCGTGCTGCGCAAGCTCTCCGCCCTGCGCTCGTTCTACCGCTACCTGGTGCGCGAGGCGGTTATCGCCGCCGACCCTACGGCTAACCTGGAATCGCATCGCCTGGAGGCCCGGCTGCCGGGGGTGCTGTCGCTGGCCGAGGTCGAAGCGATGCTCTCCAAGCCCGACCTGTCAACGGCGCGCGGGCTGCGCGATGCGGCGCTGCTCGAACTGCTCTACGCCACTGGCCTACGGGTGTCGGAGCTGACGCAGCTGGAGGTAGGCGACGTCAACCTCAAGCTCGGCTTCGTGCGCTGCATCGGCAAGGGCTCGCGCGAGCGCATCGTGCCGCTGGGGCGCAAAGCCATCGCCGCGCTGGAGCGCTACTTGCCGACGCGCAAAGGCGATCCGCAGGCGCTTTTTCCCGGGCGCAGCGGCGGCAAGATGACGCGCGTCGCGTGCTGGAAGATCATCAAGCGCTACGCCGCGCTGGCGGGCGTGGCGGCGCGGGTGTCGCCGCACACGCTGCGCCATTCTTTCGCTACGCACCTGCTCGAGCGCGGGGCGGACTTGCGGGCGATCCAGGAGATGCTGGGGCACGCCGACATCTCCACCACCGAGATCTACACGCACGTGTCGGCGGATCACCTGCGCGAGGTCTACCAGTCAACCCATCCGCGAGCGTGAAAATAGGGACAGTTACCTATTTCCGCGGTGTGCTCGGCGCGAGCGCGATAGGGTGACGGCGGAAACACGTGACTGTCCCTGAAACTGTGAGGTTGCGATAGGTGGGCAAACCAGCCGAGGCAGTCGACCAGCGGCCCCCGGACCAGGCCAAGATGGAGCGCATCGTCTCGCTGTGCAAGCGGCGCGGGTTTATCTTCCCGTCGTCGGAGATTTACGGCGGGACGGGCTCCGTATGGGACTACGGTCCGCTTGGCGTGCTGCTGAAGAATAACGTCAAGCACGCGTGGTGGCGCGCGGTCGTGCAGCAACGCGATGACATGGTCGGGCTCGATGCAGCCATCCTGATGCACCCGCGCGTGTGGGAGGCCTCGGGCCATACCAAGGTTTTCACCGATCCCCTCGTGGACTGCAAGCAATGCAAGCAGCGCTTCCGCGCCACCGACATCGAAGGCGACCGCTGCCCCGACTGCGGCGGCGAGCTCACCGAGGCGCGGCCCTTCAACCTCATGTTCAAGACCTTCATGGGCCCGGTGGAAGACCAAGCCGCCATCACCTATCTGCGCCCCGAGACCTGCCAGGGCATTTTCGTCAACTTCAAGCACGTCCTCACCGCGAGGCGCAAGAAGCCGCCGTTCGGCATCGCGCAGATCGGCAAGTCGTTTCGCAACGAGATCACCACCGGCAACTTCACTTTTCGCAGCCGCGAGTTCGAGCAGTACGAGATCGAGTACTTCGTCCCGCCCGAGGACGCCGACCGCTGGTTCGAGTACTGGGTGCAGGAGCGCCTGCGGTGGTATCTTGCCCTCGGCATCAAGCAGCAGAACCTGCGCCTGCGCCCGCACTGCGAGGCCGAGCTGGCGCACTATGCATCGTGCTGCACCGACATCGAGTATCAGTTCCCCTTCGGCTGGGCGGAGATGGAGGGCGTTGCCAATCGCGGCGACTTTGATCTGCGCCAGCACCAGGAGCATTCCGGGCGCGACCTCGCCTTTTTCGACGAGGCCGAGAAGCGGCGCTACCTGCCATTCGTGATCGAGCCCTCGGGAGGCGTCGATCGCACCGTGCTGGCACTGCTCGCCGATGCCTACGAGGAAATACCCGGCGGTCGCGGCGCCGCGGGTGCCGAGGTCGAGTCCGTGCTGCGGCTCCAGCCTCAGCTTGCGCCGATCAAAGCCGCGGTGCTGCCGCTGGTGCGACGCGACGGCATGCCCGACCGCGCGCGCGCGATTTACGACGAGTTGAGGCGGCACTGGTTTGTGGATTATGACGAGGGCGGAAGCATCGGGCGGCGCTATCGCCGCGAGGACGAGATTGGCACGCCCTTCGGCATCACCGTTGACTCCCAGACCGCGCAGGACGGCACCGTCACCGTCCGCGACCGCGACACCATGGAGCAGGTGCGCGTTGCAGGCGACCGGCTGGTCGAGTTCATCCGCGACAAGCTGGGGGAGTGCTGACGAGCGGGGTCATCCGCAGATGGCTAGACCTGGGGCCGCCATGGCGGTCCGCGAAGCGGACCTAGCCATTCCGCGGATTTCGCGGATACTTGAACCACAGAGTGGCTAGGCCGAAGGCCGCCACGGCGGCTCCGACCTCGTCGGAGCCTAGCCGCACACAGAGAGCACAGAGAAGAATCCAGTTGGGCGGTGCGCCGCCTGCGAGGCGGTGCGCCGCCTGCGAGCTTGTGCCCGTTCCCTCTCTGCGGCCTCTGTGATCTCTGTGGTTGGATTCCTTGGTGGGGTGCAAATGCCATTTCATCTCGTGCGCAGCCTGCGAACGCTGTCATCGGAGGTCTACCTGATCTGGGAGGGCGAGCGGCGCATCGGCCAGGTTGACCTGCATTACGCCGACGCGACTATCCATGCGACGCTCATCCTCGAGGCGCGCCTCGCGCCCGAGCAGCAGCAGGAGTTGTTCGCGCAGCTCGACGAGGACGTCGTCTCCTCCTACATGCCGGTCTTCGAGCGCGAGGATCTCATCATCGTCATCTTCCGCGGCGAAGAGATCGAATCGTTCAGCTACCCGCCGGTGATGGGGGAGGAGTAACGTCGAAAGTGCCCGCCACAAGCGGCAGCGCGGTGACCAGACCGGCGCCTCGGCGGGAGAGCCGCCTCTGCAAGCAGTTGAGGAAGCATGCGCAGGAGGTATGCTTCCCATACCTGGCGAGCCACAAGGCGCTCGCGCCCGTGGCACAGGACGCCGCTTTCGCGATCGTGGGCTCGGTGGCGACCGGGTTCTGCCGCGCGGGATCGGATATAGATATTGCGGTGATCGCTCCGGACCGCAGCTACCGTCTTGTGCGCCGCCGTGTTCCGGGCTTGACCCAAAGGTGGCGCAGTGGGCGTCCCGCCGAAGAGATTATCGGAGGCCGACAATTGCACTGGTATGCCGTCAGCACGACCGACGTGCGGCGCGCGTTGCTTTGCCACAATGACGGCGCAATGTACGCCTATGGCACGGCCCGCATCCTGCAAGACCCCGGTGCTCGGCTGGCGCGGCTGCTTGCCAGGTATGGGCCACATGTGGCCGACGTGCGCGCCGCGCGGATCGCGGGCAAGCTCGACATGTTACAGCGGCGCGCGGGAGTTCTGTCTCACATGCACTGTAATCGCCTGGTGGTCGCCCAGGTAGCGCTTGAAGCGTTAACCCTGAGCTTCAAGGCGGCCGCTCTGCTGGACGGGGCCGAAGGCTTCCGGAAGGACCTCGAGGCGTTGGTCAGTAAGGGCCGCGTTGGGCGCGCGCTGATGCTGTACTTCCTACAAGTCTTGGCAGGGGTGGGCAGCCTTGGTGAAGCCGCTCGCGTGACCCAGCGCTTGGTTGCGCGCCGCGTATCGAGGCCGCTTGCGGAGATGATCGAGACCCTCGAGCGCGAAGCCCGCTCGCAGGGTCTAAGGACGGGGCTGCCACGGCCGGATCCGAGACACGCGGAGCCCCAGCCTTCGCCCGCGATGCTGTGGCAGCAGCGGGCTGAGTGGCAGGCGCGGCAGCGCTGAGACCCATGCCGCGGGTGCGGGGCGCCGCAATCCAATCCCTTGCGCTTGGCGCGCGACGCCCTCCCTGGGCCGAGGAGTCACTGCATCTGAAGGAGAACTCCTCTTGCACACCCGATCATGTGCGCACTTGAACAAGACCGACGCCCGCAAGCCTCAGCGAAAGCGTCCACCCCTCGCCCGCGCCGCGGTTGGCGTCGCTACCTGGGATGCTACGCCTTCCTCGTCCCCAACTTTCTGGGTTTCCTTGCGTTCACGCTGCTGCCGATCGTCACCGCGTTCGGCCTCAGCCTGACCGACTGGCAGATCATCGGCCGGCCGCATTTCATCGGCCTGCAAAACTTTCACAAGCTGCTGTGGTTTCATCACCAAGGCGCGCGCCTCACCGCCAACGACCCCGACTTCTGGAAGTACCTCTGGAACACCGTCTTCCTCATGTTTGGCATCCCGCTGTCGGTCCTGGGGTCGCTGTTCTGCGCGCTGCTGCTAAACCAGCGCCTGCGCGGCGTGGTTCTCTTCCGCACGTTGTTCTTCATGCCCGCGGTGGCGTCGGCGGTGGCGGTCGCCTTGCTGTGGAAGTGGATCTTCCAGGAGGACTACGGCCTGCTAAACACTTGGCTGCGCGGCATCGGCATCATTCATCCTCCGCGGTGGCTGGTCACCACCGCGTGGGCCAAGCCCGCCTTCATCATCATGAGCCTGTGGATGACCATCGGCGGCTACAATTGTGTCCTCTATCTTGCGGGCCTGCAGAATATCCCCGGCGAGCTCTACGAGGCTGCCGACGTTGACGGCGCCAACTGGTGGCACAAGCTGCGCTACGTCACCTGGCCGATGCTGTCGCCGACCACGTTCTTCATCGTCACCATGGCCATCATCTCGGGCTTTCAGGGCGGGTTCATCGCCGCGTACATGATGACCGGCGGCGGCCCCGCGGGCGCTACGACGACCATCATGCTCTACATCTATCAGCACGCGTTCCAGTGGTTCGACATGGGCTATGCGGCGGCCATTGCGTGTGCGTTGTTCGCATTGATCTTTGGCTTCACGCTGCTCAACTGGCGGCTGAGCCAGCGGGTGATGAGCTACCAGTGAGCGCCGGTATCCAGGCAATCGCATCACGAGATATGACGCCGCTGCGACGGCGCGTGCGGCCGCGCGGAGTCATGCTCAAGGCTCTTGCATACGCGGCGCTCTGCGCCATCGGCTTGGTCATGGGCGCGCCGCTGGCGTGGATGATCTCGACCTCGCTGAAAGACCCGTCGCAGGTAATCCTGGCGCGCGACCAGTGGCTGCCGCGCCGCCAGGTGATCAGCCGCTACGGGCCGGTTTACAGCGCGCGCGTCAACGGCGTCGCAATCCGCGGCGCGCAGATCGGGCGACGGCGCGAAGGGGTGCGGCTTCGCGTCCTCGCGCCCGCGCAAATGGCGGGCCAGGTCGTGACCGTCGCCGCTCCTCGCGTGCATCCGGTCGAGCAACTGCATCTGGAATGGCAAAACTACGTCAACGCCTGGAAGGCGATCAAGGTCGAATCGGCTCTGGGCGGGCTGCTGCGCAACGCCGACGCGTTCCTGGTTTTCTACATCAACAGCATCATCGTCGCGGTGGCGGTCACATTCGGCCAGGTCGCCACCAGCTCGCTTGCCGCCTACGCCTTCGCGCGGCTGCGTTTTCCGGGGCGCGACGGTCTGTTCCTCGGCTATCTGGCGACGCTCATGGTGCCCGGCGTTATCACCATGATCCCCGTCTATATCTTGCTGTCACGGCTGCGGCTCACCAACTCCTATTGGGCACTGATCCTGCCCGCCATGTTCTCGGCCTATGGCACCTTCATGCTGCGCCAGTTCTTCCTCTCTGTGCCGCGCGAGCTCGAGGACGCCGCGCGCATTGATGGCGCCAGCCTGTTCGGCATCTACTGGAACGTGATCATGCCGCTCTCGAAGCCGGCGCTCGCCGCGCTGACTACCTTCGTCTTCCTGCATTCCTGGAACGATTTCATGTGGCCGCTGATCGTGATCGACAGCCTCAACCTCAAAACGCTGCCCATCGGCCTGGCGCACTTTCAAGGGCCATATCTTACCGAGTGGCATCTGCTGATGGCGGCATCGGTCATCGTCATGGTGCCGGTGCTGGTGGTCTTCGTCATCGGCCAGCGTTACTTCGTGCGCGGCATCATCCTCAGCGGCTTGAAGGCGTGAGAGGTCATTAGCCGCCGATGCTTGCCCGCCGCATGCGGAAACGCCGATGAACGCGGATTGAGGGAAACGAGGCGCTGGTCCCACAAACCGGTGCTGAGGCGAGGCCCCGAATCGCGCTGGCGCTCCGGGCAGGTAATCAAGCCCCGGCCTCGAATAGGCTCGTGCGACGGGCTCAGGGCAGGCAGGCGCGAGGTCGGCGCCCCGCTGCCCGCCCAGATCAAGGAGGTAACCGTGGGCAAGGTTGAAGAGGCAGTCCGCTCGGCCGTAATGCGCGTCGTCAGCCACGAGCTGCGGGGCAGCGTCGTTCCCCTCGCGCGCGAGGTGCGAGAACTGAAGCGCGTCGTCTCATCGCTTGCGCGTTCGGTGGCGCAGCTTGAGAAGATGGCGGCACAACAGGCGCGCGCCGCGCAGCAGGAACTCTCGCGCCTGGAGGCGCCGGAGGAGGAGGTCGAAGCCGCGCGTCTCTCGCCGAGGCTGGTTCGCTCCCTGCGCAGGCGGCTGAGGCTAACTCAAGGCGAGCTTGCCGCCCTTCTGGGCGTCAGCACGAACTCGGTCAACGCGTGGGAGGCGGGTCGCTCGGCCCCGCGCGGCGCCAACCGCGCCTCGCTTGTGGCGTTGCGCAAAGTTGGTCGCCGCGAGGTGAAGCGGATCCTGGCCGAGAAGGTGGCCGCGGCCGCGCGGACGGCCCCGGTCGCCCGCAAGCCGCGGCGTCGCCGGGCGAAGGTTGCGTCTAAGAAATAGCCGAGCAGGATTGCGTGCGCACAGAGAAGTGAGGCCGTGCGGGGGAGCCGATGCTCCGGGACACCTCCGCTTTGCTGTCAACAGGGCTGCCTCAATGACGCCAATGAATCGGCTCGCCTGCCGCGCAATGCCTGCCCCGGTGATGTGGCGCTGCGGTGTTGGCCCAACGGAGACCGGCGTTCGCATCGGCTCTTCCCACGCTCGCACCTGACAGGTTATCGCCCCTCGCCGTCGTAATCTATATCTGCCATGCGCAAGCTCGTGCGCGACTGGGTCCGGCTGCTCGCCGACACGGTGCCCATGCCCGAGCCGATCGTCGAGTTCGGCTCGTTCCAGGTCGAAGGCATGCGCGAGGTGGCGGACCTGCGCCCGCTCTTCCCCGGCAAGCGCTACCTCGGCACCGATTTGCGCGCGGGGCCGGGCGTCGAATGCCTGCTCGATCTGCACCGGGTTGGCTTGCGCGACGAGACCGCGGGCGCGATCCTCGTGCTCGACACCCTGGAGCACGTGGAGTTCCCCCGCGGCGCCATGGAAGAGATCGCGCGCACGCTCAAGCCGCAGGGGATGTTCGCGGTCAGCTCGGTGATGGACTTCCCGATCCACGAGCATCCACATGATTTCTGGCGCTTCACGCCCATGGGGTTCGAGAGCCTGCTGCGCAGCTTTCCTACCCGCCTGGTGTTTGCGTTGGGGCGCGAGGATTTCCCGCACACCGTGCTCGGCCTGGCGTGGAAATCGCCGCAGGAAGCGGGCATCGTCGCCGCGGTGCGCCGGGCGATGGATCCCTGGAGCCGCGAATGGGAGCGGCGCGTGCGCGATGACGAGCGGCGGCAGCGCCGCAAACGACTCATTCCCGCGCCCGTCCGCAGCACCTGGCGCCGCCTGCGCCAACGCCAAGCAAGATGAGAATCCGCAGATTACGCAGATTTCGCAGATCTGCAGATCTGCGGATAATAAGGTGACAGCGATATGACTAAACTGGCGATTGATGGCGGTGAGCCGGTGCGCGGCAAGGATGACCCGCTGCCCGATGTCTTCCCCCGTTCGGTGGGCGCAAATGCGCGGCGCTACTACCAGGAGCTTCTCGACAGCGGCTTGACCAGGGCGCCGGATTTCGATCGCGCTTTCGCGCAAGCCAACGGCGCCCGCTTCGCGCTCTCGGTCGCCAACTGCACGGTTGCGAACCACGTTTCCTACGCGGCATGTGGCGTCGGCCCGGGCGACGAGGTCGTGGTCAGCCCCATCACCGACTACGGCACCATCTACGGCATCATCGCGCAGCGCGCGATCCCCGTGTTCGCCGACACCGACCGGCTCACCGGCAATGTTACCGCCGAGACCATCGCGGCAGTCATCACCGATCGCACGCGCGCCCTGTCGGTGGTGCATTGGGCCGGCATCACCTGTGACATGGATCCCATTCTGGCGCTGGCGGGGAACCGCGGCTTGCCCGTTATCGAGGACGTTTGCCAGGCGCCGCTCGCGGAATACGGCGGACGCAAAGCGGGCACGCTGGGCGCGATGGGCTGCTTCAGCTTCGATGGCGAGAAGCATCTCTCGTGCGGCAGCGGCGGGGCGATTATCACCAATGATGAAGAACTCTACAACCGCGCGCTCAATTTTGCCGGCCACCGCGGGGCGTACATCGAGGATGCGAATTATGGCCGCCGCCACAAGATATTGGGCTGCAACTACCGCTTCGACAACGTGCGCATGCCGCTGGCGATGGCGCAGCTCGAAGCGCTGCCCGAGCTAGTGGCGCGCCGCCGCGAGCTGGGCGCGCAGTTGTCGCGCTTGCTCGCCAGCATTGACGGCGTGACGCCGAGCCCGGTGCCCGCGCGCGGCGACGCGGTCTATTGGATGTATCCGTTCCTGGTGGGGGTGGAGGCCATGCGAGCAGGCCTCGACGAACTGGGGCGCGCGATGGCGGCCGAGGGTCTGACCGGCGTCAGCCCTGGCCGCTACTACCTGGTGCCGGACAGCCACGACTTGCTCAACGACTTGCGCCATACCTACGGCGCCGGCGCGCTTCCAGGCGGAGCGCCCGACACCTATTTCGGCCGCGTTTATTCCGCTGCTGACACGCCTAACGCCAAGTGGTACGTTGACCACATGCTGCGCTTCATGTTCACCGAGGAATACCGCGAGCGCGACATCGAGGACATCAGGCGAATCATCCGCAAAGTCATCGAGCAGTATAGTGCGCGAAAATAGGGACAGTTACTTATTTCGCGCGCCGCGGGCACGCCGCAGCAGGCTTGGGAAATAGGTAACTGTCCCTGTTTTCCCACGGGAGACGATCGCATATCATGAGCCGCATCATCAACCTCACAGGCCGCTACTACCGCACCATCCCGATTGACTCCGCCGCCTATGCCGAAAAGGAGTTGGCCCTCGACGCCGACCGCACCGCTTTCGTCTCGCTGCATTGCTGGGACATCGGCTGCCCGGGCGGCCCGCCGATCGATCCCAACTTCTGCGTCGGCATGGGGCATCGCGTCAGCCTGGAAGAAGCGTATCGCATCATGCGCGACCTCATCCGCCCGGCGATGGACGCAGCGCGCGCGGCGGGCTTGGCCGTATTCCACGTTCAGGCCGAATCCATCGCCGCGCGTTATCCGCGGTGGTTCACTCAGGATGTTGACGCGCCGCCAGCGGCCAGTTCGGGCGAAGCCCCGCCCGAGGCGATCCCGGGCCATCGCGACGCGATTCTCTTTCGCAGCCACGGGTGCGACTACATGACCAGGTCGGGGCTTGCGTCCATGGACACCGCCCAGGTCGTCGCCTCTCTGCCCGACGAGCCGGTGGTACATCAGACCGCGCAGTTCGATCGCATGCTGCGCCGCCGCGGCATCGTCAACCTCATCTACGCCGGCTTCGCCACCGACATGTGCATCCTCAACGCGCCGGGCGGGATCGGCCCCATGTTCTCGCTCGGTTATCGCGTTCTGCTCATCCGCGAGGCGACGCTCGGCGTCGAATGCCCCGACACCTTTGACGAAAGAATCGCCACCCGCTGGGGCATTCGCTTCATCGAGACCCACTGGGGAGATACCATCGCCTATGACGAGCTCGTGCAGGAGTGCGCCCGGCTGGCGAGGCGGTGATGTCGGACCTCCTCTCCCTTCCAGAGCCTGCCCTGAGCTTGTCGAAGGGGAGAGGTTAGGTGAGGGTCACTGCCGCCGCCGTTCGCTCCAGCGACGGCGCGATCCAATATCCCTCTCCCTTCCAGAGCGTGCCCTGAGCTTGTCGAAGGGGAGAGGTTAGGCGAAGGCAGGTCGCCTCGGCCTGTCACCCTTACCGCAGTTCCGCCTCCGGCGAGTAAACCTCGCCCTTCGAGGGCGAGGAAGAGAGGAACGCATGACCACCAAGGACTTCAACCCGGTCCGCATCGAGATGCCCGAGGGCACGCGCTGCGCCATCGCGCTCACCTATGACACCGATATGGCCGGCGGCTACGCCCCCGACCTCGTCTGCCACGGCCACACCATGCCTGCGCTCCAGGAGTATATCCTGCGGCTCTGCGACACCGCCGAGCGCTTCGGCGTGCGCCTGCAATTCTTCCAGATCGGCAACGGGCTGGAGGACCAAGATGTCAACTACCTGCGCGAGATGCTGCGGCGCGGGCATCTGGTCGATTCGCATACCTATTCGCACCTCCCGCTCATCACCCCCGATGTCAAGGCGCTCGACGAGGAGCTGGCGCTGACCAATGACCTTTTCGAGAAGCGCCTGGGCTGGAAGTCAACCGTGCTGCGCGGGCCTGGTGGATATTACGAGGGCCTGCGCGGCTATCACGAGAATCAGCGGGTGATAATGAAGAACGGTTTCCGCTGGGTGAGCTGCGAGTGGAACCGCACCTTGATCGAGCAGCCGGTCGAGCAAGCCATCGAAGCCCCGGCGCGCGATGTCCCATACGCCTACGACAGCGGATTGATCGAGTTCCCGCTGCAAGGCTTCACCGACCGCGTGTGGTTCGAGACCGTGAAGATGGAGAATCGCGAGCTGTACGACGCGTGGCGCGCGGAGTGGGGTCACAAGGCGCTGCCGCCGGGCGCGCGCGCGCCGTGGACGACCACCGACGCGCTGGACACCTGGATCGAGTATAACCTCGCGACCGCGGATTTCGTGTACGAGCACGGCCTGCTGTGGATCATCTGCTGGCACCCGTACTCGCACTACGTGCACGACCCGGAGAACAAGATGCTGCCGGCGCTGCTGGAATGGGCCGCGTCGAAGAAGAGAAGGAAGAAGGGCCAGGCGTGGGTCTGCACCCTGCGCGACGCGGTGGCGCTGGTGGCGGGGTGACATCAGGCCCTATCGAGCTGCGCGGCCAGTTCAGCCCGCCTTCTCCGATCTTGAAAGGACGTGGTGCGAGTGATGAAGCGCGTTTCGGGCAGACCATGCCGCAGCCGGTGCGCGGGGTATGACCTTTCTTAGTGGGGAGGGTTAGACCGAGATTATGCATATCGAGCGTGACACGCTGACCCAACGGGTGATGTCACCCCGGAGCATTGGGGACAGTTACCTATTTCCCGCAAAGAACCGAAGGGGGGCAGCAGAAACCCTTGGGGAAATAGGTAACTGTCCCCAGCGGCCGGTCCCCTACCGGGGTTGCTGAAGGGGCGATAGGGGATTCCTCGCGGAGTCTACCCTGAGCGAAGCCGAAGGGCTCGGAATGACATCTTCCTTGCCTTACGCATAATCCGGGTTAGATGACGCACTGGAATGTGGCCCAGCCGCCCTCGGCTGAGAGTGGGCGCAGCATGCTGCGCCCCTACAAGTCTGCCGGCGATCCCCACTTTCCGAGGTCATACCCGGTGCGCGCTATCCCGTGCCCAAATGACTACTTTTATGGTATGATAAGGAGCGGGAGGAGCGCGCATGACGGTCATGTCGGTCACGGAGGCGAAGAAGCACCTGTTGAAGTTGGTGCGAGGCGCACAGGAGCAGGGGAAAGTCTATAGCCTGACCCGCAAGGGCACACCCGCCGCCGTGCTGATGAGCGAAGATGAGTACCGCAGCGTTAGGGAGACCCTTGAGGTGCTAAGCGACCCGCAGGAACTCAAGGGGATTCTGGCTGGTCGGGCGGACATCGCCGCCGGCCGGGTAGAGGCGCTGGAGGACCTGCTTGAGCGCCTACAGGGTTGAGCTGTCGCGTCACGCCAGCAGGCAATTGCGGAGACTGCCGCCCGACATGCGATCGCGTGTCGTTGCTGCGCTGCGCGCGATCGTGAATGACCCGTATCAAGGCGTGAAGCTGCTGGGTCCTCTCGCAGGTTCACGGCGTTACCGAGTAGGGGTCTATCGCATCGTCTACCAGGTAGACGCCGGCCAGCGAATCGTGACCACCGAGAACATCCGCCACCGTGGGCAGGTGTATCGGCCGTAGGGCCGGAACAGGCTACGCGGATCCGTTGGGTCGCTCCCGATCTATCGTCGGCCTCTGTACCTGATGACCACGCTGCTGCCTTTCTTCGGCAACCGCAACTCCCACGCGCTCATCAGCTTGCGGCCGGTGAGGGCCTTGACGGTTTTCACTCGCGCGTCGTCAATGAGTTCCACTTCGTACTTGGTCGTGGCGTTAAGCCCCCGCAGGCTCACCGTCAGCGCGGGGTAGTTCGATTCGCCATGACGAAACGCCAGCACCAGCCCCGCATCCAAATCCGGCCGGTGGAACTGGTAGGCCATCCACACATCGGGCGCGATCGAGCAGCCGGTCAGCGGATAGAAGTCGCCGTACCAGTACTTCTGCTCGTCCTTCGCCTCGGCCATCGTCGCCTTTGCCAGCCGCATGGGGAAATCGGGATTGAGGTAGTCGAACTGCGAAATCGCGCCGCCGGTCGCCGAGCTGCGGAAGTCATACGGCTCCGCCGTCCAGCCGCACGCGGTGTACAGCGGGATGTATTCGCTCAAGCCGCGGCTCTGCGCCTGGTTCCAATCGGGATGCCCCGGCGAGCAGCTCGTGTCGCTGCGCCACAGCGGCACCGAGCGCTGGATCGTCTCCAAGTCAATCCTCCGCCCGCCGCCGGAGCAATTATCAATGACTAACCCCGGATGCTTCGCCAGCAGCTCATCCCACATCGCATAGTGCCCCTCGACGTAACGAATCTCGGTCATGCCCTGGCGGTCGGGCGCATCGTTCTGCCGCCAGAACGGCAGTGGATCAATGTTGAAATCGTTGCGGTAGATGTCAATGCCGAACTCGCTGATGCGCTGCGACAGCAGGTCGGTGAGCCACTGCCGCGCCGCGGGATCGCTGAGCCTAAACAGCCCCCCGTCTTTCCCGCCGAGGATGAACTCCGGGTGCTCGCGCGCGATCTGCGATCCTGCGGCCACGCGCTCCGGCTCGAACCACACCACGAACTTCAGCCCCAGCTTGTGGCATTCGTCGCCGATGGGCTTGAGGCCGCGCGGAAACTCCTTCGGCTTGCAGTACCAGTTGCCGACGCCGTTGGGGAAGCCGCCCTCGAACCATGCCGCGTCAAGCCAATGCGCGTCGCAGCCGACCCGCTTGGCGAATCGGACGGCCTCGATCTGGCCTGCCTCGGTCGCCCACTCGGGGCGGCTCCAGCTATAGCGGTCGAAGCATTGCGAAACCACCGGCAGGCGCACCGGCCGCCCGTTCTGCTTGGGCACGTAGTTGAACAACAGCAATCGCCGCCAGCGATTGTGCGCCGCCAAGCGGTCGCCCTGCCACGGCATGATGAGGATGCGCGGCGTGCGAATGCGCTCGCCGGGATGAAGGCGCAGGCGGGTCAGCTCCATGCCCGCCCGCATGCGCGTCGGCCCGCGGTCGCTGCGCTCGAGCGATGCCGCCCACTGGCCCGACCAGCCGACGGCGGTGATGATGCCCTCATCTGCGTACTGCACATCGAAGAACGGAAACGCGCTGATCGACGACGGCCGCCCGCCCGTGGACGCCATGGTGAAGGCGCTGCCCGGCCCCAGGCTCGTGTCGAGGGGCACGAACGAATGCTCGTCGCACGAATCGCCGTGGAGATGGTGCAGCACCGCTGCGCGCTTGGAATTGCCGGTACGCAGCGTCACGTCGAGCGCTTGAATGTTCTCGATTATGGGCGTGTCCTGCGCGCCGGTGTTCTCGAAATACAGCACCCAATCTGCGGCCGGATAGAACTTGAAGCATTTCACGATCGCCGTCACCACCAACCCCGTCTTCGCATCGCGCCAGCGCACCGTGTGCTCAATGAATTGTAGGGCGCGCGTTCCCACGCGCGCCGGAGTCGGCGGGGATAGGAATCCCCGCCCTACAACTTGGGCGGTCTCGACGGTTCGCTCCCAGCTCTTCAGGAACTGGTCCGATGGCGCGCCGTCATAGACGAACGAGAACGGCGGGTCGGTGCTCATCAGCAATCGGTCGGGTTGGTTCTCGTCGAGATAGACCACGCTGCCGTCGGCCATCACCAGGCGCGCGTCCGCCCAGTCGGCCTGATCCCAGCCCGGCCCATCGCCGGCGTCCGACACCTTGAGCACGATCTGTCCCACCCCAGCGGGAATGCCAACGCTGACCGCAGCCGCCTTCTGCCCGCCGCGCAGCGTTGGCGTCCGCGCTACCTCGCGCCCGTTGATCTCGACGCTGAACTGAACGCTGCCGCGCGTGCCTTGGGTGTCGTAGTTGTTATCCACGCCGACCGCCGCCTTGAACGCCTTCGCGCCAGGCGGCAGGGTCACCGCGATCTCGCTGTTGGCATGGGTGCCCAGGCCATGCTTGAACTGTTGCTTGCCGATGGTGATGGGCGTCTCCATGCACGATTTGCCGAAGCGCAGCACGTTATAGTCCTGGCGGCGCACCTCGACCTTGACCCGCGGCGCGTTGGCAGGCTGGGCGCCGGTGAAGGCCGCGGCGGCCCAATCGAGCATCTCCTGCGCCTCACGCGGCGCGGCCATGATGGCATCGTTAGTCGCGTCAACCGGAATATCGCGATCCCTCATCGCCCAACCTCCAGTGCCAGCGGTCAGTAGAACGCAGCACGCCGCGGCCACGCGGCGGACCATATCATTCATCGTCGGCTCGTCTCCGGTGCTTTATCTGCCGCTTCATTCTAGCGAGGCGACAACTAGGCGTCAAACGCCGCCGCGGGGAGCAATTAGGGACAGTCCCCTGCGCGCCATGCCTGCCCAGCGCACGCGACGCACGAATAGGGGACTGTCCCTATTGCCTCTGTGGCAGGAATCGCGACAATGCCCGCCGAACCATTTCAGGTGCGGCGCGGTCTAACCGAGATTATGCATATCGAGCGCGACACGCTCACCCAACGGGTGATGTCACCCGGGAGCATTGGGGACCCCTACCGGGGTTGCTGAAGGGGCGATAAGGGACGCCTTCGTCCGCCGAAGCGGAACTTCGTCGCCCGCGAAGGCGGATTCCTCGCGGAGTCTACCCTGAGCGAAGCCGAAGGGCTCGGAATGACATTTTCCTTGCCTTACACATAATCCGGGTCTAAACGGTTGAGGGGCGCCGGCCAGGCGCTGGCCGGGAAAGCGTGCTGACGTGACTTCCAGGCACTCCGCGACGGGTGTTCGCTGGGCTATCGCCCCGGCGGCGCTGGTGGCGCTATTGATCGCGGCCTCCGGCGCCGAGGGCGCCGATCTGAAGGCACAGATTCGTTATGGCTTCGACGGCGTCGCCAGACCCGAGTATTGGTCGCCCGTCACCGTTGAGCTGAGCAACGACGGACCCGAGCGGCGCGGCCTGTTGATGGTCACCAATCTGGACCGCCGCCTCGGCGCTGCACAAAGGCGCGGCTGCACCGTCATCCTCCCCCAGGGCTCTCGCCAGCGGCACACCCTCTTTTGGCAATCCGGGTGGTCGGGCGTGGGGTCGGGCCTGGCGCCGGGCGCCCTTTTCGCCGGCTACACATTCCGCGAGCCGCCCGTCACATACGTGGATGACGCCGAGACGCTCATCGTCGCCGTCGGCTTTGCCCCTGGCACGTTCGGCTACCTGGCGCGCGTCGAACGCGTCCGGCTGACGCAGGGATACCAGGGGCCCGCCTACTATCGGGGAGGGCCGACCCCCGGGGGGCCGAGCAACAAGGGCAGAATCGTGCCCGCGCACGTGCCGCCCGGACATCTGCCGGAGTCCGCGCAGGCCTACTTCCAGGCCGATCTCGTGATCCTTGGCCCGATATTCGCCAGCGACCTCAGCCCGCAGGCGAAGGCGGCCATTCTATCTTGGGTGCGCACGGGCGGCAACCTTGCCATCGTTGGCGGCGCGGATGCGGCGCGGCTGAACGATCCGTTCTTCCAGGAGCTGCTGCCGATCGAGGGCCTGACCGCATCGGCGACGCCGATGCCAACCGCGCTGCGCTCCCTCGGCATAGCCGTCACCGAGCCGGCCGCGGTGACCGTCGGCGTGCCAAAGCCCGGAGCGAGTGTCACAGCGCAGGAATCGGGCGTGTCCCTCGTGGTGAAAAGGCGCGTCGGACTCGGAACGGTGACGTTCCTCGCTTTCGACCCATCGCAGGCGCCGGTGGCGAGCGCCGCGGGGCTCGAGGCGCTGTGGCTATCGCTGCTCAATGACCGCGCGCGGCTCTACTGCTTGCAGGACCTGGTGGCGGCGCATCCCACGCACTACGCGCCGAACGAGATCGCCAACGCCATGTTCGACGCCATCGCTGGCATCAAGGAGATGCAGGCCCCGCCCTTGATGATCGTCGGCGCCTTTCTGGGGCTCTACTTCCTGGTGCTCATCCCCATCAACCACTGGGTGCTCGCGCGGCGCAACCGGCGCGAGCTGGCATGGGTCACCACGCCGATCGTGGTCGCGCTTTTCTTCGTCGCTGCCTACGGCCTCGGTTACAGCATCAAGGGCCCATCGCTGCTTCTCAATCAGCGCACCGTCGTGCAGGCAAGCGAGGGCTCGCCCGAGGGCTTGGGCCTGAGTCTGTTCGGCATCTTCTCGCCCGCGCGCCGCGACTATGACATTCACGTCGGCCTGCCCGGCGCCATCATCACCGAGACCGGCTATGTTGACTACTACGGCCCCTACGGCGGCCCCGGCGGCGGTTCGTTCCGCCCTGGTCCCGACTCCGGCATCGTCCATGACGAAGCCAATCCGTGGGTCGAAGGCGCGCGCATCAACATGTGGGGCATGAAGGTCTTCGCCGCCAATGGCATCGTGGACATGAAAGGCGTGGTGCGGTCCGACGTCACCACCTCGGGTAGTGACTTCGCCGGCTGGGTCGAGAATGACACGCGCGGGACGCTGCGCCATGCGTATCTGGATGCCCCCGGTCGGCCGCTCCAACCGGCGGGCGGCCCGGGACCCATTCCTCCGATCGCGGGCAGCTTGATTCCCCAGACCTACCTGGGCGACATCGCGCCGGGCGCCCGAATCGAGATCGGCGCCGTGCAGAGGACAGTGCGTCCCCCGTCGCGTTGGTACGCGCAATTCGCCAGTAATCGCGTCTATTCCCAGGCGGTGTCCGCGCTGCTGCCGCCGCAGCGCCAGCCGACGGAGGTGGCGCTGGTGTGCGACATTGCGTCGTCGCCGCTGCCGGTGGAGGTGGGTTTCCGATGCGAGCGGCAGGAGGACACGCTGCTGGTGGTGCGTCTGCCGCTGAGTTGGGCCGCGGGGACCGTGCGCCTTGCGCCGGGCGCATATACCGCGGTGACTGATCGTGCCGGCCGCGGCGGATCGCACGTGCAGCTCGATGGCGACCCGGACGCCATCTACACTTTCACCCCGCCGGCGGGATTCGCCAATCTGCACGTGGACAAGATAACCGTTCAGTGCTATTGCCTCGGGCGCGGGCAGCCGCCTTTCTGCGATGTGGCGCTCTATGATAACCGCAGCCGCGCGTGGCGCAACGTGGGCGCGCTGCCATCTGGCAAGTGGGAGAAGTTTGGCGGTGGGATGCGCAAGGTGGGCGGTCGCGGTTCGCCGTGGCTCACCATGGCGCAAGCGGGCAGATACGTGGCGCGCGACGGCACGATCAAGGTCAAGCTGACCCGCCACACGGGCGCGCAGCACGTGCAGGTGAACGCGTTGGACATCGGGGTCGAAGGCCAGCGGTAACGGATGAGTGTTGTCATCCTGAGCCGCCCCCGGCGCGCAAGAACCATGCTCGGCACTGGCCTGATGCGAAGCCTCTTCACCGATAACCCGGTGGCGCGGCGCGAGGCGCGGCTGCGCTTCTGGCGCACGTGGCCGCGTGACCGCAAGTACGCGGCGATGCTGGCGGCGACCGCCAGCATCGCCCTGCTCGCCTATGCTGCGCGCGGGACGATGGGGGTGGCCGATTACCAGACGCGCGAGGGGTTGATGCTGGCGTACTGTCTGGCGCTGGCGGCGGTGCCGGCGCTGATTGGCGCGCGCAGCGTCGCCGGCGAGCGCGAGGTGCGCACCTGGGAGCAGGTGCTCATCACCCGCCTGCGCCCGCTGCACCTGGTCCTCGGCAAGATCGCGGGCATCCTGTGGCGGGTCGCGCTGCTGGTTGTCGTTACCGCGCCGGCGCTGTGGATATTGCTGCTCTACGTAGATCGAGCGGCGATAATGCGGACTGCGTATGCGGGATGGGGGCCCGCGGCGCCGCCGGACATGTGGGATATGCTCCTCAGCCCCCCGGGCTTCGCCGCCGGGGGCTACGGTGCCGGCGTTGATGTGGGGTTGTTGTGGATCTTCACCACCGCCATGCTGTGGATGATTCAGGGCGCGAGCATCGGCGTCTTTGCATCGCTGCGCTACCGCAGCACCATCACCTCCGCCATCGTGGCGCTGATCCTCTTGGCGGTGGCGATTGGCCTCGACCTGACTTTTCTATCCGCCGGCGGCTTTCGGTTTGTCAGCGAGCCAAGTGCGGCAGACGCATTGTTGCTCGCGCTGCTCAGCGCGGGGTTGGCATGGGGGTGGCCGCTGTTCACCATCGCCGTCGTGGTCGGCCTCGCGGTCTACGAGTTCCGCGACTTCGATCAATGGATTCAAGCCGGCAGCGCGGCGTCAAGGGGATGACATGAGCGCGATCTTGGAGCTTCACGGCTTGACGAAGAAGTTCGGGAAAGTGGCCGCCGTCAACGACCTCACGCTGAGCCTCGAGCCGGGCGACTGCTTCGGTTTCATCGGCCCCAACGGCGCCGGTAAGACCACGACTATTCGCATGATCGCCACCTTGCTCGAGCCCACCGCGGGGACAGTAGTCGTGGACGGCGCCGATGTCCGCACCAACGCCGATCACGTCCGCGCCGTCGTCGGCTACATGCCCGATTTCTTCGGCGTCTACGACGACGTGACGGTGCAGGAGTACCTCGATTTCTTCGCCGCCGCCTACCGCATACCCGCCGACCGCCGCCGCCGCGTCATCGGGGACGTGCTCGAGCTCGCCGACCTCGGCGGCAAGCGCGACACCTTCGTCGATACCCTGTCGCGCGGCATGAAGCAGCGCCTGTGCATGGCCAAGACCCTGGTCCACGACCCCAAGCTGCTGCTGCTCGACGAGCCGGCGTCGGGCCTCGACCCCCGCGCGCGGGTCGAGATCAAGGAGCTGCTGCGCGAGCTGACCGACATGGGCAAGACTGTCTTCGTCTCCTCGCACATCCTGCCCGAGCTCGCGGACATCTGCAACAAGATCGGCATCATCGAGCAGGGCAAGCTGCTTGTCAGCGGCGACGTGCAGGAGATCATGCGCCAGGTCGTCGGCGGCGCGACCCTGCGCATCCGCACCGCCGACGGCGCCGACGAGGCCCTCATCGCTTTCCTGCAATCTTACCCCGGCATCGCCGCGGCGCAGGCGCACAACGGCGCGGTGCTCGCCCGCTGCGGCGAGGTGAACCTCGACCAGGCGCAACTGCTGCGCGAGTTGGTCGCGCGCGGCTTCCCCATCATCGCCTTTCACGAGACCGAGGCCGACCTCGAGGATGTCTTTATGCGAGTCACACGCGGGGTGGTGAGCTGACATGGGAGCGCTTGCCACGGCAACCGACCGGGTGCACCTGTGGAGCCCGGTGCTGGTGAAGGAGCTGCGCACGCGGATGCGCGGCGCGCGCCCGGCGTGGCTGCAGGCGGGCTACGTTTTCGCCATGCTGGTCGTCATGGCGGCGACTTACGCCGCGGAGGCCGGCTCTGGAACGGTGCGCGTGACGCCGGGTTTGCAGGTCGGCCGCTCGCTGTACGTGGCGCTGTTCATCGTCCAGGCGGTGCTGGTGGCGCTGATCGTGCCGGGTTTGACCGCGGGAGCGATCTCGGGCGAGCAGGAGCAGAAGACCTACGAGATGCTCGCCAGCACGCGGCTGCGCTCGCGCCAGGTGGTGGCGGGCAAGCTGCTCGGGGCGTGGCTGTTCGCCGTGCTGCTGCTGACCACCTCGCTGCCGCTGGCGGCGCTGTGCCTGCTGTTCGGCGGGGTGTCGCCGGCCGAGGTCATGTGGAGCTACGGCCTGATCGCGCTCTTCGCGCTGCTGCTGGCGGCCATCGGCCTGTGGTGGAGCAGCGCCGTCTCGCGCAGCCTGGTCGCCGTCATCGGCGCCTATGCAACCATGGGCGGCCTGATGGCGGTGACGGGCGTCGCGATCTACAGCCCGACAATGCTCACTCGCGGCTATGGTCCCGGGCCATCCATCTTCGCTTCGCTCAACCCCATCGCCGCCATTTTCTACGCCGCCAACGCGCTGCCGCTCTATGGTTGGACGGTGCCCACGGGCGTCGCCGGCGCGGTGGTGCTAGTCATCGCCTCGGCGCTCTTCGCCGCTGCTGCCTCACAGCGCCTGCCGCTATTCGGTCGCCGCCGCGGCATCTTCGTGCGCGGCCTCATGCTCCTGCTCTTCGGCGCCATCATTTTTCTCGCCATGGGCGACTCCGGGCAGGTCATCCGCACCGGCTTGAGTCTCGCCAGCACGCGCGCCGCCGTGGTTATCGGCGCTTGCGGCATGATGACCCTGCTCATGGCGCTGGCGCCGGCATTGGCCGTCGGCGAGCTGGCCCAGCCAGCGCACGGCAGCTTCGTCGGCTGGCTTCTGGGAGGTCTTTCGCCGCGCCGCCTGCTCCAGCCCGACGTGCGCTCCGCATTCCCTTTCCTGGCGCTCATGGCGCTGGTCGGTTTCGGCGTGATCTTCGGCGCCTTGCTTTATTTTGGGCGGGCGACAGCCGCACCCATCTGGTGGCCCCTGTACTGGCGCCTGCTCGGCCTATCGCTGGCGACTGCGTTCGGATGCAGCATGCTCGGCCTGTGGGCGGCGCTGCGTATGCCCGGCATCCGGGGCCGCGCCGCGCTGGGCGTGGTCATCGTCGTCGGCTACCTCATGACCCACCTCATCGTCGCCACCGCGCCCGCCGGCCCGCACTTGCTCAGCGTGCAACTGGCATACCTCAACCCGGCGCTGGTGGCGCTCGTCTACGCGAAGGGTCTGTCCTATTCCGCGCTGCGCCAGTTGCAGGGCGGCGCGGGCCTGGGTATGGCCGCAACTTCGGCCCTGCTTTTCGTTATTCTCGGCATGATCGGCTTGTTCGGCGCGCGCTCGGCGTTCAAGCGACAGCTCCGAGCCGAGGTGACAAGCAATGAGTGAGGGTTCCTACTCGCGTGAAGGTCACCCGTCTGCCGCTGGGTCGGCCAACGAGGGCGCTTCGACGCGGCTGACCGGCGCCGTCAAGCGCCTGCGGCGGCGCGTGCGTGCGCTGCAAGCAGAGCGACGCGCTGCTCTCGGCCTCGCCGCCGGCCTGGGCGTTGGGGTGCTTCTGCGCCTTGCCGAGGTGGCGCATCTGGTGCAGGTCGCGCCGTGGTGGTACGCAGTCGCCGCCGCAGTCCCAGCGCTTGGCGCGTGGCTGTGGGCGTTCTTGCACCCGCCCGGCCTGCTCGCGGTGGCCGCTGCTGCCGACGCGCGCCTGGAAACCAAGGATCGAGCGGCGAGCGCGGTCGCCCTGGGCGAGTCGGGCGACCCGATGGCCGCGGCGCTAGTCGAAGACGCCGCCGAGCACATCGCCGCGCGGTCGCCGCGCGCGGTGTTTCAGCGGCGCTGGGCAGGGCGTCTCTGGCCGCCAGCAGCCGCGGCCGCCGCCCTCGTTTTGGCGATCTTCCTGCCGCAGTGGCCGGCGCTGCAATCGGCCCAGGCGCGCACCGAGCGCGCGGAGCTGAAGGCGAAGGCGAAGGATTTCGAGCGCCTCGCCACGGAGATCGAGAAGCGCTCCGACCGCCAGACCGCCGACCTCGCCAAGCAGGTGGCGGAGAACATGCGCAAGCTGGCGCGCGACCTGCAAAGCCCTGGCATGACCCAGAAGCGAGCGTTGGTCGAGATGAAGAAGACCGCCAAGCAGATCGTCGCCGCGCGCCAGAAGATCGAGGAGCGCTCGCCCAAGAAGCTGGCCCAGGCGAGCGCCGAGCTGACCGATGTCGCGGCCAAGGCCGCCCTGGCGCAGCAGGCCCAGCGGCTGCGCGACCTGCGCGACCTGGCGCAGCTCAAGCAGGCGGGGCTCAAGGATGTCGAGACGCTGGAGCAGCTTGCCAAGCTGCCCACCGCCGACTTCGAGAAGCTTCGCAACCTGCCGCAGCTCAAGGGCCTCAACGAGGAGCACATGCGGCGGCTGGCCGAGCTCGCCAAGCGGGCGCGCGCGGCGCAGTTGTACGCGAACCTGGATATGCCCCAGGAGCTGCTCGATGCGCTGAGCGAGTTGTTCCAGAAAGAAGATTACCTCAAGGCGCTTGAGTTGATGCAGGCGCTGATGGAGAAGCTCGCGGATCGCTTGAAAGCGCAGCAGGACGGCAAGGCGCCCAAGCTTACGCCCGAGGAGATCAAGCGGCTGCAAGCGGAGCTGAAGAAGCTCGCCGAGCTGCTGAAGAACACCAACCTCGACGAGCTGGCGAAGCAACTGCGCGAGCTGGCGGAGAAGCTGTCCAAGATGGATATCGAGGAGCTGCTGAAGCAGCTCGGGAAGTGCAAGGGCTGCTGCGGGTTCGGCGTTGGGCTGGGCCTGCTGCCGGGGCTGGGTTGTGGGCTGGGCATGTGCGGGGGAGCGGGCGTCGGCCTCGGCGTCGGCCCCGGCGACAGCATGGGCAAGTACGTGCCCGGCTTGCAGGATCTGCCTTCGGGCACGTCGCAGCGCGTGAGCGCGAAGTTCAGCGACATCAACGTCCGCGGCCGCTTCGGCGACAAGGGCGAGGTCGCGGCGACGGAAGTCTACGTCCCGCCGTCCGCGAAGGGCGAAAAGGGCAAGGTGCCCTATTACCGGGTGCTGCCCTCCTACCGCGAGCAGGCAGAGGACGCGCTGCGCCACGAGGAGGTTCCGCCCGAGCACCGCGCGCGGGTCAAGCAATATTTCGACTCGCTGACCGCGCAGTAGGAGCATTGCATGGACGAAGCAACTCAGGCCCGCGCTGAGGCCGAGCGATTTCGCCAGGACTTCGCAACTTTGCGCGCGGCGATCGCGCAGATGATCGTGGGCATGAGCGAGGTTGTAGACGGCGCGCTGAGCGCGCTCTTGTGCGGCGGCCACGTGCTGCTGGAGGGCGTGCCGGGGCTGGGCAAGACGCTGCTCGTGCGCACGCTGGCCAAAGCGGTGGATCTCAGGTTCTCGCGCGTCCAATTCACCCCCGACCTCATGCCGGCCGACGTCACCGGAACCAACATCCTCTACGAGACCGAGGACGGCGCGCGCGAGTTCCGTTTCCAGGCCGGGCCCATATTCGCCAACATCGTGCTCGCCGACGAGATCAACCGCGCCACGCCCAAGACCCAATCGGCGCTGCTGGAGGCGATGCAGGAGCACTCGGTCACCGTCGCCGGCGCGACGCGTCGGCTCGACGAGCCCTTCTTCGTCCTGGCGACCCAGAACCCCATCGAGATGGAGGGCACCTATCCCCTGCCGGAGGCGCAGCTCGACCGCTTCCTCTTCAAGCTCTTGGTTGGCTACCCGACGCTGGAGCAGCTCGCAACGATCATGGATCGCACGACGACGGTCGCGGAGCCGCAGGTGCATGTGGTGCTCAACGGTCCGCGCGTGCTGGCGATGATGCGCCTGGTGCGGTCAGTGCCCATCGCGCCGCACGTGCAGGAGTTCGCGCTGCGCCTCGTGCTGGCGACGCATCCCGACCAGGAGAGCGCGCCCGAGAGCGTACGGCGCTACGTGCGTTATGGCTCAAGCCCGCGCGGCGGGCAGGCGCTGGTGCTGGGCGGCAAGGTCATGGCGCTGCTCGATGGGCGGTACAATGTCGCGGTCGATGATCTGCGCACGGTCGCGCCCGCGGCGCTGCGCCATCGCCTCCTGCTGAACTTCGAGGGCGAGGCCGAGGGCGTAGCCACCGACAAGCTCATCGCCGATGCCGTCGAGGCGGTAGCGACGGCGCGGCCGGCGCTGGAGGTGTGATCTTGGCGGTCACACGCGCCGATAGCTCAAGTCAGCCGCGCGGCGACTCGGACGCCCTCCTCTCGCCGGACTTCCTGCGGCGGCTGGAGCGGCTGCGCATCCTCTCGCGCCGAACCTTCGTCGGTCGCCAGCGCGGCGAGCGCCGCAGCCCGCGCCGCGGCGCTTCGGTCGAGTTCGCCGATTTCCGCAATTACGTCCCGGGCGACGACCCGCGCTACCTCGACTGGAACGCCTGCGCCCGGCTGTCCCGTCTCTTCCTCAAGCTTTTCGTCGAGGAGGAGGATCTCTACGTCACGGTGCTTCTCGACACCAGCGAATCAATGGCCTTCGGCGATCCCAGCAAGGCGCGCTGCGCCAAGCAGGCCGCGGCGGCCGTCTCCTACATCGCGCTGTGTAGCCTGGACCGGCTTTTCGTCTATGGTTTTGCGCCGCGACTGGGCGAGCACCTGGGGCCGCTGCGCGGGCGCGGCTGCGCAGCGAGGTTCCTCGATTGGCTGGGCGGCTTGCCTGCGGGCGGCGGCACCGACTTCGCCGGCGCATTGAAAGCCTTCGCCCTGCGCGCCGCCAAGCCTGGCGTCGCCGTGGTCATCTCCGACTTCCTTGCGCCCGACTATCAGACCGGCCTCAAGGCGCTCATGCAGCGGCGCTTCGACGTCACCGCGATCCAGGTGCTCGCGCCGGAAGAGATCGCGCCCGACCTCGCCGGCGACCTGCGATTGGTGGACTGCGAGACCGGCGAGCCGCGCGAGATCAGCGTCACCCGCGGGCTGCTGCGCAGCTACCACGAGCGCCTCTCCGCATTTCAGGGCGAGTTCCGACGTTTCTGCCTGCGCTACGGCATCAACGCCCTGAGCCTGACCGCCGCCGACTCATTTGAGGACCTTGTCCTGCGCGCGCTGTGGCGGCGCCGCCTGGTGACGTGACATGCATTTCCTCGTGCCCATGATGCTGCTGTGGGCGCTCCCCGTCGTCGCGGCCATCGTCGCGCTCTACCTGTTCCGGCTGCGGCGGCAGGACCGGCGCATATCGTCGCTCATGCTGTGGGGCCAGGCGCTGCGCGAGATGCAGGCCAATGCGCCGTTTCGCCGCCTGCGCTTCAACTGGCTGATGGTGCTCCAGATTCTCGCGGCGATCGCCCTGGTGCTGGCGCTGGCGCGGCCGTTCCGCACCGTGCCGGGAGTGTCGGGGCGCTGCGTGGCGGTGGTGATCGACGCCTCGGCGAGCATGCGCGCAACCGATGTCCGCCCCAGTCGCTTCGACCGCGCCAAGGCCGAGGCGGCCAGGCTCATCGACGGCCTGGGCCGCGGTGACGATATGTGCCTGGTCGTTGCCGGCGCGCCCACCCGCGTGGCGGCGCCGCTGACCTCCGACAAGTCGGTGCTGCGCGCGGCGCTCGGTTCCGTCATTGCCACCGACTGCCCGGCGCGGGCCGACGAGGCGGTGCGCCTCGCGCTTTCCCTCATCCGCGGCAGAACCGGCGGTCGCGTGGTGGTGCTGAGCGACGGCGGCTTCCCGGAGCTCTCCGCCGCGGGCGATGTCTCCACGATTTCCTTCGTTCGCATTGGCGAAAGCGACGACAACGTGGGCATCATGGCGCTCGACACTCGGCCCGGCCCGGACGGGCGGCCGCTGCTGCTGGCGTCGGTGCGCAACTTCTCGCGGGTCAAGCGCGACTGCGACCTGGAGCTGCGAGCTGACGACAAGCTGGTGGACGTGCAACAATTCTCGCTTCCCGCCCGCCAGGAGGTTTCCCGCGTTTTCTCCGCCCCGCGCGGCGCAGCGCGGATCGCGGCGCGGCTGGACATTGAGGACGCCCTCGCCGCTGACAACGAAGCACACCTGCTGCTCGGCGCCGCCAAGCAGGCGAGCGGCGTCCTGCTCACCCGCGGCAACCTGTTCCTGCAAAAGGCCCTGGCAATCGATCCGGGCATCTCGTTCGTGCGCTCCGCGGCGCCCGAGGCGCTGTCCTTGCGCCCGAGTGATGTCTATGTCCTGGACCGGCTCTGCCCGGACAAGCTGCCGCCGCGCGCCGGGCTGATGTTCGTTGGCGTCGCCAATGCGCAGGCTCCCGTCGAGGTTCTGGGCACGGTAGATAAGCCCCAGGTCACCGGCTGGGATCGCGATCACCCTATCACCTGTTGGGTTGATTTCTCCGATCTCAACATCGAGCGGGCGCAGAAAGTCGCGCTCAGAGATTGGGGCAAGCCCTTGGTTTACGCGCGCGACACGCCGCTCGTGGTCGCGGGAGAGCGCGACGGCGCGCGGGCGATTTACGTTGCCTGGGATTTGATTGATTCCGACTTCGTCCTGCGCGTGGGCTTTCCCATTTTCATCGGTAACTGCATGCGGTGGCTGGCCGGGGATAGCGCCGGGGTCTCGATGGCGAACTTGAGGACGGGCGAAGTCCTCGCGCTCTCGCCCGGGATCGAGCGCGGCAGCGTTGACGTCGTCTTGCCCGGCGGCGATAGGACTGCGCTGCCGGTGCGCGACGCGATGGCGACGCTGCGGCTCGAGCGCGTCGGGGTCTATGCAGCGCAAGCCGGCAAGTACCGCGCCGTCGCCGCGGCCAACCTGCTCGATGCGCGGGAGTCGGACATCGCGCCGCGCGATGCCCTCGTGATCGGCGGCAAGCAGGTTGCGTCCGTCGGCCAGCGCCCGCGGCGAACCGAGGAATACTGGCGCTGGGCGGTGCTGGCGGTGCTCGGCCTGTTCACGCTGGAGTGGCTCGCCTACCACCGGCGCATCTGAATATGAGAGCCGCCTTCACACATCCCTGGTACCTGCTGCTGCTGCCCGTCATGGCGGCGCTGCTGTGGTGGGCGGCGCGCGGCAGCCTGGCCGGCCTTACCCGCTCGCGGCGTCGAACCGCGCTCGGGCTGCGCATCATCGCCGTTGCGCTGCTGATACTGGCGCTGGCGGGCTTGCAGGCGATCTACCGCACGCGCGCAATGGGCGTCGTCTTCGTGCTCGACGTCTCGCGCAGCATGCCGCCCCAGACAACCGCTCGCGCGCTGCGCTACATTGGCCGCGCGGTAAGGCAGATGCGACCTGAGGATCGCGCCGCGCTGGTCGTCTTCGGCGCCGAGCCGTCGCTGGAGGTTTCGGCGACGACGCGCCCCAGCATCCCCGTCATTCACTCGCGCCCGCCGGCGGACGAGACCGACATTGCGGCGGCGCTGCGCCTGGCATTCGCCGTGCTGCCGCAGCGCTGCGGCAAGCGCGTGGTGCTGCTGTCCGATGGTGTCGAGACCCGCGGCGATGCCCTCGACCAAGCGCTCTCCGCGCGCGCGATGGGCGTCGAAGTCAGCGCCGTCGCCCTCTCGGGCAAGCCCAAGCAAGAGGTCATGCTCGAGGAGGCGTGGGCGCCATCGCAGGTCCGCTCGGGCGAGCCGTTCGAGCTGCGCGCGGTCATCTCTTCCACCACGGAAGAGCAAGCGGCGCTGCGCACTTACCGCGATGGCAAGCCGGTGGAGGCGCGGCCAGTGCGCCTGGCGCCGGGCAAGAACGTCTTCGCCCTCACCGAGACCGTAAACGATCCCGGCTTTCACCGCTACGAGGTGCTGGTCGAAGCCGACCGCGACACCTACCCTGAGAACAACCGCGCGCTGACCTTCAGCACCGTCCGCGGCAAGCCGCGCCTGCTCTATGTCGAGGGCGATGCCAAGCTGGCGGCGCCGCTGCGTGCTGCACTATCGCAGCGCGACATCGCGGTGGACGTGGTGGGCCTGGCCGGCGTCCCGAAGACCGCGGCCGAGATGGCAGCCTACGACGCGGTGCTCTTCTCAGAGGTGCCGGCGACGGTGCTGCACCCCGACCAGATGAAGCTTATCAAGCGCTCGGTGTCCGACCTCGGCGTCGGGTTCGGCATGATCGGCGGCGAGAATGGCTTTGGCGCGGGGGGCTACTTCAAGACGCCGATTGAGGACGCGCTGCCGGTTGACATGTCCATCCGCAAGCACAAGATCATGCCCGCGGCGGCGATCGTTCTGGTGATGGATACGTCCGGCAGCAGCGGCATGCTGATGAGCGGTAAGCCGAAGATTCGCCTGGAGGCCGAAGCCGCCATCGCCTCCCTCGATGCGCTCCAGGATCAGGATCGGATCGCCTACATCGTCAGCGGCGAGGGCGTGACGGTGCTCTCGCCCATGCAGCCCGCGTCGCATCGCGCCGCCATCGCGTCCGCCGCGACGCGCATGCAGCCGGGAGGGGGAGGGATCTACTGCCGGCCCTCGCTCGAAGCCGCGTATGCCATGCTGCTCAAGACCAACGCGCGCATCAAGCACGTCCTGCTGCTCGCCGATGCCGATGACTGCGACGAGCAGGAGGGCTGCATTCCGCTCGCGGTCAGCATGTATCGCAAAGACATTACCACCACCGCGGTTGGCTTCGGCCGCGCGCAGGACAAGGACACGGGTTTCCTGCGAGCGCTGGCGGCGGCGGGCGGCGGCGGGTTCTACCTGGCATCGGCGGATTATCAACTGCCGCGCATATTCACGCGCGACGTGCTGATGAGCTCGCGCTCGCTGCTGGTGGAGGAGCCGTTCGTCCCCCAGGCGCGTCCGCACGAGACCATCGCCGGCATAGACTGGAACGCCGCGCCGCCGCTGCTGGGATATGTCGCTACCTCGGCGAAGCCCCTCGCCTTCGTGCCCCTGGAGACGCCGCAGGGCGACCCTTTGTTCGCGGCGTGGCGGTGCGGACTCGGGCGCTCCGTCGCCTTCACCTCCGACGCGAAGGCGCATTGGGCGGCGCACTGGCTGAGCTGGGATGGCTTCGGCAAGTTCTGGCCGCAGGCCATGCGCTGGATGATGCGCCCCGGTCGGGATGCAGGCTTGCAGCCGGCGGTGAAGATCGACCGCGGCGAGGGGACCGTGTCCGTGGATGCCGTCGCGGCTGGCGGCCAGTTTCGCGATTTCCTCAAGCTCCAGGCGAACGTCGTCGATCCCGATGCCAAAGCGACTGCGCTGCCAATGCGCCAGACGGCGCCCGGACACTATGAGGCGAAGTTTCCCGCCGGCGCGGTGGGGCAGTACGTCGTGACCCTGGCCGAGGGCGATTCGCCGAAGGCGACGGTCGGTGCGGCGGTTCCTTTCCCCGAGGAGTACAAGCGGCTCGACCCGGATGTTCACCTGCTGGCGGAGCTGGCGCGGCGCACCGGCGGGAGGCTGAATCTCGATGCCGCGCGCGCCTTCAGCCCCGGCCCGCCGACATCATATCCGCAGGACCTGTGGTACTGGCTGCTGATCGGCGCGTTGGCGTTGTGGCCGCTGGATGTTGCGGTGCGGCGGCTGCTCATCAACTGGGCGCAGGTGGGGGAGGCGATCGCGGCGCTGCGCGCGATGGCGCGGTGGCGGCGACGAGCGGTCGAAGTCGAGCCGGCGCCGACCGGGCGCTTGCTGGCGCGCGCGCGCTCGGTTCGCGGCGCGCGTAAGCCGCGGGTTGCGAAGCCTCTTGTGCCGCGGTCTGACGAGCCCGTTCCGCCCGCAGCCGAGACGCCAGAGCCGCGAGGGCAGGCGCCCGCCGAGCCAGCGGCGGCCCGAGCGCAGCGGCCTGGGCCCCGCGAGCCATCGCCTGAGAGCGAGCCGGATGCCGCGGCCACCACTGGCCGCCTGCTGGCCTCCAAGCGCCAGCGCCGCGGCCAGCCGCCGACAGATCCAGACTAGCCTGGATTATTCACCACCAGCGTGTGGCGGGTGCATACTGTCATTCCGAGCGCAGCGAGGAATCCCCTATCGTTGGCGCTTCCTGGTAGGGGATCCCTCACTCCGCCTTGCTCCGTTCGGAATGACATGAATAATGCGGGTTAGCGGAGGAGGATCGGCGTGTATCGGCGGCTCCATTCATCAAATCGAAGTTGACAGAGCACCAGAGGCACGCTGTTGAGCCGAGCCGGTGCGATGTCATTCCGAGGCTGGCTCGCGCTTGCGCGAGCTCCGGAATGCGGCGCCTGGCGCGTGGCACACGCGCTCCGGAAGTGCGGCGCAGCCGCAACTCGAGCGCCGCATCAGCCGAGGAATCCCCTACCGTGGTTGCAGAGCCGGTAAGGGATGCTTCGCTTCGCGGCCAGGTCCCGATGAAATCGGGACCGCCGTGGCGGCCGCAGGTGGCTAGGTGGCTCCGCCACCGCTGGCTAGTGCTTTCTTGCAGGTCTGTTGTTACATTTCACCCTCACCTCAATGGCTAGTGTTCAGTAACGGAATTAGCTATACAGTCTTGACCGCCTTGGCGAGGATGTCGTCGGCGGTTTTGGTCCACACAAAGGGAGTCGGGTTGTCGTTCCATGCCGCCCGGAAACGTTCGATGG
>Ga0315280_10001511_pt1 | contig 39791 bp, 26 predicted proteins | sample YL17G06_40_MG_FD_203697 | JGI IMG/M metagenome (GOLD analysis project Ga0315280, IMG submission 203697) | Sediment microbial communities from Yellowstone Lake, YNP, Wyoming, USA - YL17G06_40 | ecosystem: Environmental > Aquatic > Freshwater > Lake > Sediment | place: USA: Wyoming | collected...
GGCGCTGGCGCAGAGATTCAGCAGCCCATGGCCATAGTGCTAATCGGAGGGTTGATTGTCTCAACGCCCATCGTTCTTGTGATTCTTCCAGTATTTTACGGACAGGTGCTCAAAATTTTTAAAAAAAATAGCTGATAAAACCTAAAGATGCTCCAATATTTTGTATGTGGTGGATTAGGGTCTGTACCCTAGCCAGATTCGAACCGGCACGCTTCTGGCCAATCAGGAAATTTTAAGATCTCTGCGTACGATAAACACAAATTTTTAAAATCTTAATGTAGGACTGTGCCCAAATTGTGCCCAAAAATATTGAAAACTATCGAAAACCATCGAATAATATCGAAAGGGATCGAAGACGGAAAAGCTTCAAAAAGTCTTTGTTTACAGGGGAAATCCTTTATTTTCTGCGCTTTCGCTTCGACTGTGGCCGCCTACACACGGTAGAAGTCAGAGGTTCAAATCCTCTATCGCCCACCACACCTTTCCCGGGATGCTGACGATGCCCCCCTTCTTGGAAGGGGGGATAAGATCACTTATAGGAACCGGAAGCATCCCGGGCACTCTTCGCCTACGAATCCCCCCTGATTCTCAGGAGGGCAGGGGAGGTTAAGATCACCTAGAGGAGATGGGAGGCGTCTTCGGCATAGTAACGCCAACCTTTTTATGGGCCCCTCCTAATTGGTTGGAAGGGTCGGGGCGGTTAATAATCACAGCTAAAGATTCTTATAGGCATTTCGGGTTCTAAGGAAACGCCATCTGGTGAAAGTTTCAGCACGACCATTTCTCGATCCGGAGAAACCTAGCGTTAACGGCCACAACTGCGGTGCTCAGTGACATAAATATGGCGCCGATCGCTGGGCTTAGCAGGATGCCAAAGTTGTAAAGAATGCCGGCAGCGAGCGGGATGGCGATGGCGTTATAGCCAGTTGCACAGCCAAGGTTTTGGGCCATCTTTCGGTACCTCGCCCGCGCCAGGCTGATAATGGCGAGCACATCGAGGGGGTTGTTCCTCACAAGGACGATGTCTGCCGTCTCCACGGCGACATCGGTGCCTGCACCGACGGCAATCCCCACGTCAGCCTGTGCCAAGGCAGGAGCGTCATTGACCCCATCTCCGGTCATTGCAACGACAAACCCTCGGGCCTGGACTTCCTTGACTTTCTCCGCCTTTTTCTCGGGCAAGACCTCAGCGAAGTATTCATCGAGCCCGATCTCTTGAGAGACCCACTTCGCCACTAATTTGTTGTCTCCCGTCATCATCATGCACTGGATGCCCATCTCCTTGAGTCGAAAGATCGCTCTTTTCGATTCAGGTCTGATGATATCAGCAAGGGCAATTCCTCCTTTTAATTCTCCATCGATCATCACAAAGATGACCGTCTTTCCTTCCTCCGATAGTCTCTCGAACCGTTCATCGTGAAGGGAGATGCCGGTTTCCTCGAGATAACCGGGACTGACCACCTTCACCTCTTTGCCTCCGACCCGCGCTTCAGCTCCTTTGCCCGGAATGGCCTTGAAATTTTCAACCGTAAACCTCTCGGGAGCGAATGAAACAATGCCTTTGGCAATAGGGTGCTCTGAGTATGTTTCTACCGATGCGGCATATTTAATAAGCTCTTTTTCATTCAAGGCGGGACTCCATGTGACTATATCCGTAACGCCGAATTTGCCCTCGGTAAGGGTTCCCGTCTTATCAAAGAGGATTGCCTGAATATTCCTGCCTCGTTCAAAGGCGGCACGGTTCCGTATCAGCAGTCCATTGCGGGCCGAAACGGCGGTGGATCCGGCAACGACAAGCGGGACGGCAAGGCCGAGAGCATGGGGGCAACTAATGACCAGGACGGTTACCGCTCGTTCCAGGGCAAAAGAGAAGTCCTTGTTTAATAGCCTCAGCCCGCTTCAGCACCGGATTAGACTCTCCGGTCAGCATCGCTTCGTTGACTGAGGTTTCGCCATCCGTAACTGTGCCGTCGGCGGGAATCTTCTCGCCCGGTTTTACGACCAACTTGTCACCAATCACGAGCGGGTCGCGAGGCACGTCCCGGAGACTGCCATGAGCTTATGGGCTTCGGCAGGCATGAGACGTGCTAGTTGCGCGTCTCGCAAATATCTTGCATATATAAAGATACTCCCTTGAACGCGCAACCGCCGGGGAGTTTGAGGGGGGCGGAGTGGCCCCCCTCAGGGGTTCAGCGGAGCGAAGCGAAGCGCCGAAGGGGGAGCTTGACTCCCCCTTGGAAGTGCCCCGGCTCTGCGAAATACTGGAACAAGAAATTAATGAGACGTGCTAGTTCTTCCAACGCTCGCGACGCTCCCATGATCGATTTCATCTCAATCCAGTGTCCCAAGAGCATAATGTCCACCAGGGTTGCCAGTTCCCAGAAAAATATCTCCCCCACCAGGCCCAGCACGACAGCGCCGCTGTAGATATACGCCACAGAGATGGCCAGGGCGATGAGTGTCATCATGCCAGGGCTTTTCTTTTTCATTTCGTCGATAAAACCTTTGAGGAAAGGGTATCCGCCGTAAAAAAAGATAAAAGAAGAAAGCACCCCGAGAAGATATAAATCGCCGGTAAATTGGATGATTTCTCTGATGCCAAGAAGTTTCTGGATAAATGGAGAAAGGAGAAGGATGGGCATGGTGATGATGAGACATACCCAAAACCGCCTCTTAAAATCGGAGACCATATGGGAATGATGGTCTTCATGTTTCTGAACCAACGTTCCTTGTTTCATGGCGCGGGCACCTTGTGTATGACCGGCATGCCCTTCCGCCATCTGTTGCTTTCCCTGCCGGCCGTAACCCATGCCTTGGTGCTGTTCAGTTTTCTGTGTCCTGTTCACAGTGTCTCCCCCTCACTTCATTGGTCCTCGCCCGAATAAGTAGAGGTAGTCCATTTATGAATATTTGCCTCTAGATTTTCTCAAACCTACCACAGGTGACAAGAACACACAATACAGGACTTGAACCGTGGACCCATGGATTCAGAATCCCAATTTAAGAGCGGCTTGAAAACTAAAGGTCTTGACAAATCACTTCCATAAAGCTAATGATATACCCTATACGAGTATATGGTATAGTAAAAAAGGAGATCTCAATGAATAAACCCAGAACAACACATCTTGAGGAATTGTCCCGCCTTAAAAAGATCGAGGGGCAGATCCGGGGAGTCCAAAAGATGATCGAAGAGAAAAAATATTGCATTGACATTTTAAACCAACTTTCGGCTGTTGTCGGGGCCATTATGAGAGTCGAAGAAAATATCTTGACCAGGCATTTGACGGGCTGCGTTCGGCAAAGTTTTTCTGCAGGGAACCGGGAAGACGAAGAACAAAAAATCGAAGAGATTATTGGCGTGCTCAGAAAATTCAGGAGATATTAGGCGCCGGAGGAGATCATGAGAAAGAAATTATTCATTGTGGGGCTCCTTTTTGTTTCCATAAATATTTATGGGCAAGATAAAAATCTTTCCCTAAATGACCTCGTTCGGCTCGCCCTTGAGAGAAATCCCAAGATCAAGTCTATGACCCATATCGTAGACGCCCAGAAATATCGGATCGCACCCGAGGGCGCCCTTCCCGACCCCGTGCTCTCTTTCAGCGTCAAGAATATGGGGCTCGACCGGTGGACGGTCGGCCAGGAAGTGATGAGCGGGGTCGGGGTCTCGGTTTCCCAGATGGTTCCTTTTCCGGGCAAGCTCAAATTGAAATCTGAGATGGCCACCCAGAAAGCGCTCCAAACGGAAGAAGGTCTTCGAGCGGCGAAATTGGCCGTCGTCCGAGAGGTCAAGGAGCTGTACGCCAGGCTTTTTTATTATCGAAAAGCGCGCGAGTTGCTGATCAATAAAAAAGACATCCTCGAAAACGCTCTGAAAACCGCCGAAGCCAAATATGCCGTGGGCCAGGGGGTTCAACCGGATATCTTTAAAGCCCAGGTTGAAATTTCGGGAATCGAAGAGATGGTCCTGACGATGGACGGCATGGCCCAGTCGGCGAAGGCCGGCCTCAACAGCGCCCTTGATTTCCCCCCGGAAAACCCGCTGGTAATGCCGGAAGAGATCCCCTTGTCCTCGCTGGCGGTGGACTTGAAGCAGATTCAGGCTGCAGCATCGAAGAATTCGCCGCTGCTCCGGAACGCTGCTCTGATGATCGAAGGGAGCAATCTTGAGGTGGCCATGGCAAAAAAGGAATTCTATCCGAACTTCATGATTCAAGCCGGAAAGGACTTCAAGGGGGTTTTGCCGGATATGTATGAAGTCATGATCGGGGTGGAAATTCCTTTATTTTACAGGCAGAAACAAGCCGGCCTTTTGGAGGAATCGGTGGCCAGACTGAGCAGCTCCAAAGAAGACTTGAGCTCCATGAAGAATGACCTTAACGCTATGTTAAGCGAGAATTTCCTGATGGCCAAGACATCGGAAAACCTTATTAAATTGTATAAAGAAAAAATCATTCCTCAGACAACGTTGGCCCTGGAATCCTCCATGGCCAACTACCAAGTGAATAAAGTCGATTTCCTCATGCTCCTTTCGGACATCAATGCCCTCTTCAGCACGCAGATGGAGTATTTTAAGAACCTGACCAACCTCTGGGCGGCCGCGGCAAAAATCGAGGAATTGACGTCATTGGAGTTGATAAAGCCCGCCAACGAATCAGGACAAGGAGAGAACCATGAAAAAAATATGGAATAAGCGCAAGATCATCGTCCTTTCTTCATGTTTGTTCATTCTGGTCGTGCTCATCTTTTCCTTTATGATCTGCAAAAAGGCCGGGCCGGGCGGAGAAACGCAGCCTTCGGCAAAAAAAGTCATGTATCGTTCGACGATGAACCCTAAAGAAATCTCCGACAAACCCGGCAAGGACTCGATGGGAATGGACATGGTCCCCTTTGAGGTGGAAGAGTCCGGACCAACGGCCTCTGTCGGAGGACGCATCGCTGTCAAAATTACGCCGGAACGACAGCAGCTCATTGGCGTCAAAACAGAAACCGTCGAAATCCAGCCGATTCAAAAACTCATAAGGTCCGTCGGCCGAGTGGATTATGCCGAGCCGAACGTGTCTTTCGTCGCGCTGAAATTTGAAGGTTGGGTGGAAAAACTTTACGTGGATTCAACCGGCCGTTTGGTGAAGAAGGGAGAACCTCTCCTTGACATCTACAGTCCTGAACTCGTTTCCGCTCAACAGGAATATCTTTTGGCCCTGAAGGCGAAGGACATGACGGGCTTATCAGGCCTTTCCGTCCTAAGATCGGCACGCGAACGGCTGAAGCTGTGGGATATTTCGGATCAGCAGGTTAAAGACGTGGAAGGCACTGGCGAGGTAAAAAGGACCTTGACCATTTTTTCGCCAAGCTCGGGTTTTGTCATCGAAAAGAATGTCATTCAGGGCCAAAAAATCATGGTTGGAGACAACCTTTTTAAGATCGCGGATTTGTCTAGAGTCTGGCTTTACGGCGAAATTTACGAATACGAAATGCCTTTTGTGAAGATAGGACAGGACGCAAAAATTTCGCTAACGTCATTTCCCGGCGAGTCTTTTCAGGGCAAGATCACCTATATTTATCCTTTTCTGAATGAAGAGACCCGAACCAATAAAGTCCGGATCGAGGTCAATAACCTGAATTTCAGGATGAAGCCCGGGATGTATGCGAGCCTTGAGATCCACGTTGACTATGGGACAAAACTCGTGATTCCAGAGAGCGCGGTCCTCGATGCCGGAGAAATGAAGATCGCTTTTGTAGACAGAGGCGACGGCTATTTGGAACCGCGGGAAATCAAAGTCGGAGTCAAGGGCGAGGATGTCTATGAAGTCCTTGCAGGCCTTAAAGAAGGAGAAAAAGTCGTAACCTCCGCCGGCTTTTTGGTTGACTCGGAGTCGAGCTTAAAAGCCGCCCTCAGCCAGATGGTCAAGAGCTCATCAGGAGGGCACAAGCATGATTAACCGGATCATCGAGTATTGCGCCCATCATAGATTCTTGGTGTTGATGCTCGTGGCGGTGGCCGTGGTCATCGGTTGGTGGTCGATGAACCGCATGCCGCTCGACGCGATTCCCGACCTGTCGGATACACAGGTGATCATCTATTCGCGCTGGGATCGCAGCCCCGATATTATTGAAGACCAGGTGACCTATCCGATCATTAGCTCCATGCTCGGTGCTCCCAAAGTGAAAGCCATCCGAGGATTTTCCGATTTCGGCTACTCCTATGTTTACATCATCTTCGAAGACGGGACAGATATCTATTGGGCCCGCTCGAGGACCCTTGAATACTTGAGTAAAATAACGCCCCGCTTGCCGGAAGGCGTCAGGGTCGAGCTTGGGCCTGATGCAACGGCGCTCGGCTGGGTCTTTCAATACGTCCTTATCGACGAATCCGGAAAGCAAAGCCTGGCGGATCTTCGGAGTTATCAGGATTGGTATCTCAGGTATTACCTGCAGAGTGTTCCGGGAGTCTCGGAGGTCGCGTCCATCGGCGGTTTTGTCCGGCAATATCAGGTCAATGTGAGCCCGAATTCCTTGCTAGCCTATAAAATACCCTTGGAAAAAATTGTCAGCGCCGTCAGGGACGGCAACAACGATATCGGGGGAAGGTTGGTCGAATTGACCGGCCGAGAATACATGGTCAGAGGCCGCGGATATGCCAAATCCGTCAAAGATATAGAATCCATCGTTGTCGGCGTGAACCCAAAAACTGGTACTCCGATTTTGATCAAAGACCTGGCCAGTGTAACTCTTGGGCCGGATATCCGGAGGGGAATCGCCGATCTCGACGGCAAGGGCGAAATCGCCGGTGGCATTGTGGTCATGCGCTATGGCGAAAATGCCCTAAAAGTGATCCAGAGAGTTAAAGATAAGATCAAGGAGATCGAGCCCTCCCTGCCCCAGGGCATTAAAATTGTCACGACCTACGACCGCTCGGAGCTCATCGAGAGGTCCATTGATACCTTGAAACACACTCTCATCGAGGAGCTGATCATCGTCAGCCTGATCATCCTCATCTTCCTGCTCCATATTCCAAGCGCCATTATCCCCATTTTTACGCTGCCGATTGCCGTATTGATATCGTTCATCCCCATGCATGGGTTTCATATTACGGCCAACATTATGTCGCTTGGCGGCATTGCGATAGCGATCGGGGCCATGGTCGATGCCTCCGTGGTCGTTGTTGAACAGACCCATAAAAAGCTCGAACACTGGGAGGAAGATGGACGGCCGGGCAATTATCAGGATGTCATCATTACCGCCGTCAAGGAAGTGGGCGGGCCGAGCTTTTTTTCTCTTCTCGTTATCGCCGTCGCCTTCATCCCGATATTTGCCCTCGAGGCTCAAGAAGGCAGGTTGTTCAAGCCATTGGCTTTTACCAAGAATTTCGCGATGATCGTGGCAGCTGTGCTGGCCATCACCCTGGATCCCGCCATGCGGCTCCTATTGACTCGGGCCAATAGGTACTCGTTCAAGCCGGCCTGGCTGCGGAAAATTGCCAATGCGGTCGTCGTCGGGAAAATTCGAAGCGAAGAAAACCATCCTATCAGCAAGCCCTTGATGAAGGTTTATCATCCTGCGCTCGAATTTGTCCTTAAGCATAAATGGGCCACCATCTTCATCGCCTTTCTGATCGTCGCCGTGACGATTCCGTTCTATTTCAAGCTCGGCTCGGAATTTATGCCTCCTCTCAATGAAGGAGTTATCCTCTATATGCCAACCACATTGCCGGGGATGTCCGTGACCGAGGCCGGCCGCCTCCTTCAAATCCAGGATAAGGTCCTCAGGTCTTTTCCAGAAGTCGAGAGAGTTTTTGGGAAAGCCGGCCGGGCGGAAACTTCGACCGACCCTGCTCCGTTCAACATGATGGAAACGACGGTCGTCTTAAAGCCGGAGAACGAATGGAGGAAAAAGGACCGCTGGTTCTCCAAATTCCCCGAATTCCTGCAGGCGCCGTTAAGAAGAATCTGGAGGGACCGGATTACCTGGGAAGAACTCAAGAACGATATGGACGGAGCCATGCAGTTCGCCGGCGTTTCCAACGCTTGGACGATGCCGATTAAAGCCCGCATTGATATGTTGACCACCGGCATCAGAACACCCATCGGGATAAAGGTTTTTGGCGCCGACCTCAAAAAAATTGAGGAACTCGGCACAGAAATCGAAAGAATCATCAAGGATGTCCCGGGAACTTCGAGCGTCATTGCTGAAAGGACTGCCGGCGGCTATTTCCTGGATTTTGATCTGAAGCGGGACGAATTAGCCCGTTATGGATTGAGCATTTCCGATGCAGAAATGGTGATTATGTCCGCCATCGGGGGTGAGCCGATTACTACCACCGTTGAAGGCAGAGAACGCTATACGGTGAATCTCCGCTATGCGCGCGAGTTCAGGGATGATTTGGATAAACTCCGCCGCGTCCTGGTTCCTACGATGAGCGGAGCACAAATCCCGTTGGAGCAGATCGCCGACATTAAGTTGGTTCAAGGCCCCGCCATGATCCGCGACGAAAACGGCATGCTATCCGGATATGTTTATGTCGACATCACGGGCAGGGACATCGGCGGCTACGTAATAGACGCCAAAAAAGCTATTCGTGATAAATTGCAGCTTGCGCCCGGGTATTCCATAACTTGGAGCGGACAATACGAAAACATGACGCGAGTCAAGCAACGGCTGCTCGTCGTCGTTCCGATCACCCTCTTTATCATTTTCCTGCTTCTTTATTTCAATACAAAGTCGGCGTCGAAAACGATCATCATCCTTCTCGCTTTGCCTTTCTCTGCCGTAGGTGCTATCTGGCTGCTTTATCTCTTGGGCTACCATGTCAGCATTGGCGTTTGGGTCGGACTCATTGCCCTGATGGGCGTGGATGCCGAAACAGGGGTCTTCATGCTTCTTTATCTTGACCTCGCCTATAATGAACGGAAAGATAAGGGCAAAATGAAGACGCTTGCCGATCTCAAAGATGCGATCAGCCATGGAGCCGTCAAGCGTCTCCGCCCAAAAATTATGACCGTCGGCTGCATGTTTATGGGACTGCTGCCGATCATGTGGTCTGTCGGGACTGGCGCCGACGTAATGAAGAGAATCGCAACGCCGATGATCGGAGGGATCTTTACGTCCTTCATTATGGAGCTTTTGGTCTACCCTTGCATCTACCTCTTGTGGAAATGGAATTCCGAAGTCAAGAAAGTGGCATAGGTATACGCCCTGATACTCTGGAAAGCAAGCAGAAGGGGTTGCCTCTTTAAGACCGAGGATATTTGCGAGGCGATGCTTCTTTCTTTATCTTAACGAGGGCTTAGTTGGCGTTCGTCCATGAAAATGACTTCTCGCAGGTGGCCGTCAAGATCCTGGATTCCCCTAACTTAGTCCTCATCAAGCTTCATCGTCTTCAACAAAGCTATGAACCTGGGATCTTTCTGAATTTCAGGAACAAATAGTTGGCTATAGATACGAACGAACGGCATCAAGGTATCACGCTCTTCGCGAGCCTTGTCAAAATATTCAAAAGCTCTATCGAAATTCCCCAGGGCTCCCGATAACCACCCGATGCACATGGATGACACGTACGCGCTTTTCTTCTGCGCCAGCATATCGTCCAGGATTCGTTCGGCTTTCTCGCTGTCGCCCTTAGAGATATGGATCAGGCCGAGCCATTGGTCCGCCCAACCGGAATAAACCACTAGTTCCTTTGATTTTTGCAAGGCGGCGATCGCCTTCTCGGCTTCCCTTTTTAAAAAATAAGCTACCCCAACATGGAAGTAAGCGAGTCCTGAATTGGGGTCCATTTCGATGGCTTTCGGAAATTCTAAGATGGCTTCGTCAGGTTTCCCGACAGACCAATGGATGCCCACAGAAAAAGCATAGAACAGAGGCATGAGCGGATCCAAATTCTGAGCCAGCTTGATTTCCCTGACGGCGTCTTCAAAGCGCCTCCTGGCGACGCAAACCCAGGCATACAAGGCGTGTACGAGCGCATTCCCGGGGTTGATGGCCAAGGCTCGCTCATAGCTCCTCTCTGCAGTTTCCCAATCCCATTCGTAATAAAAAGCTATGTAGGCCGTTTGAAAATGAGCTTCGGCCAGGCGGCTATCCAATTCTAGAGCTTTCTGGAAAGCCATCTTGGCCTTAGGCAACATTTCGGCTGGAGGAGCCAAGCTCACGATCTCCATATTTGCATAGACGGTGGCTATTCCGGCGTAAGCGAGGGCAAAATTTGGATCCGCGTCGATCGCTTTCCGAAAATAATCGAGGGCTTTGTTTGATGCCTCAAGGCTTGGCCTATAAGTCAACTCGGAGGGGAAGACCCCTTCCGACGGGCGCCGAACTTCGTCCGACGCCCTGCCTCCCCTTCTCGGGCGGGGCATGAAACCCCGCCCTGCGACCAAGGGGGCGACTCCCCTTTGGAACCCTCTCGAGCGGCTCCCCGTGGCAAGCCACTGGGCATATTCGCCGCTCGTCAAGAAAAGAAAATAGAGTACGGAGCGCTGAGCTCAAATCGGGACACTTGTTGCCAAGCGAATAATTTTAGGTTCTTTTCGTCTGCCAATCATAGAACTCTCTTTAAACAGAGGACTGTGCCCAAAGTGTGCCCAAAAATATCGAACGCTATCAAAAAATATCAAAATCTATCGAGAACGGGAAGGTCTTGAAAAAGCAGCGCCTCGGGTTTTGGGTTGATATCATGGCCGCCGTTATGCTATAGGTGATAACATCCGCTCATGAAAATCATCGACAAATCGATCAGCCTGGATGAGATCAAGGCCATGTCACGCGATCGCTTCGGAGATTTCGTGAAAGCTGTCGTCGATGTCGCGAAAGGGATCATGGCTGTCGATGGAGAGCTTCATGCTGACGAGGAAGCCCTCCTTCTCGAACAAGGGTCTCTCCAGATCGATCTCTGGGGTATAAATATCTATCCGGAGCTCGATGATAAGGACAGAATCGAATTCGATTCGATCATCAACATCCGGCCTTCCCAGGGCAATCGCTCCCGAGGAGTGGACGACCCGGTCATAAAAGAGAAGATCTGTCAGATCGTCCGCCGCTTGGTCAACGAATGAGTTATCAACATCAATCCCTGGCCGCCGGACGCTGGAGGAGTCTTTCGCTCGTCGAACAGCTGGCCAATATCGGAAGCGAGGTGGAGCGGGCGATAAACTGGCGCCAAAAAGGCAATCCCGTGTACAGCCGGAAGGCCCTCGAGCGGACTCTTGAACTCATCAGCTTAACAATTGCAGATCCGCGTCACCGGACGCGTTTGAAAGAGATCACGCGCCTGCGGGAGGTTTTGCTGGACTATTTCCTGGGGGAGAATTTGTATCAGTCCAATGAGCACCACTGGCGGAAATATTTTTATGCCTTTGGATATGCCGCGCGGTTACGCCTGAAATAGGAACGCTCCCGACGGCTGGGGCATCCTCTAGCCAATTATCGCCCATTTTCTTTTTCCCCGCCAAAAAAGTAACCTCCCCACGATTTAAAATCCAAGAAGGGCGGGATGAAAATATTTGCTTATAAATCCAAGCAATTCCGGAAAAAATTGTCTAAGAGAAGTTAGGATTGTTTTGGAAAGAACCCGATTGAGACAGCCTTCCGACTCGCGCAAGCTAAAAAAGCGTATCCGGACTCATCAAGTGCGGAGGGAGGCTTAACTTGCTCGAAAAAGTGCCGCCGCGGGCCTCGGCTGAACGAGCGCTTCAAAAAAAGGGATTGAAGGATTTTGGGAAAGCGTTCATCATTTTCGCATTTCTTGGATACATGGTCGGGTGGCTGGCAGACCCTTTTATTTTTATTCTCAATGCTCAGATTGCTTTTCTGTTTATCACGATTTTCATGATCAAAACGACTAGAAAAGATTATATCTCCTTGACCTTCTGGATACTTTTGATCGTTGCTTTTGTCTTGAAAAAGGCAGAAATCTCGATTGTCTTGGGAATCCTTTTCCTTGTTCTCTTCATAGGAAGGAGTTTACTCAAAGAGCCCCGGCGAAGGAGAATTTTTTCTGCGGTCTCAACGGCCTTGATCGGCTTATTCTTTTTTTTGTTTTTCCTCATCTCTCGTCCCTACACGCACCCTCTCACGGATCCATCCTCAGAATCAGAGGCCATCCAATCGTTGCCCTATCTATCGTATGTCACGGACGAGAGGAGCATCGATCAAGAAGGAGTTATCGAGGATCATCAGAATTTATCTGCGCCGGGCATCAACCTTTACAATTCCTACTACAAGGCAGGAGCCTATTTATTGGACAGGTCAGGGAAAAAACTTCAGACCTGGCTTCCCCCCGACTCTCATTCGAACTGGCAGTATGTCACAGCCTGTGATAACGGTGACGTGTTGGTCTGTATCGAGGATGTGATGCTGATGAGACTCGATGGGAAATCTCATATTCTCTGGCAACAAAAGCTGCGCGCGCACCACGATATTGCTATGGCAGAAAATAACGACATTTACACACTGGCAAGCTCGGACGAGCTCGTTTTCACGCATTTTCTTCCGGTGCCGATCATCAATGATCACATTGTCATTTTGTCCAGTGACGGAACGACGAAAAAAAATATCTCATTGTTCAATCTCCTGAAAAAGAATCTCTCTCTTCTGGACATCATTAAGGTATATTCCCAAATCATCGATCCCCGAGATTTTTTATGGAGAATCATCAAGCAAAAGCTGCACAATCGTAGCCTCCTTAGACGAGAAACACCTTTTGATGTTTTTCATAATAATACAATTACGATCGCAGAGAAAAATATCAACGGGGTGTGCGAAAAGGGGGATGTTTTGATTTCGGCCAGCCATTTGGACCTGATCGGCATTATCGACATCGAACAGGAGAAGCTGAGATGGACGTGGGGCCCGGGAACCGTGGAGGGACAGCACAACCCCACATTTCTAGAAAACGGAAATATCCTCATTTTCGACAATGGGACGAGAAGAGGGTATTCCCGGATTATCGAGCTTGACCCTCGAAAAAATGAGATCGTCTGGCAGTATCATTCTTTCCGGCCGCGGCTGTTCTTTTCAGATTGGGGTGGATCGGCCCAACGATTGCCAAACGGGAATACCCTGATTACCGAAACAAGCAAAGGACGGGTTTTTGAAATCACAAGGGATGGCAAAATCGTTTGGGAGTTTTTGAACCCTGAGAAGGGGGAAAACGGAAAGAGGGCGACCATCTACCGGATGACAAGAATCACAAACGCGCATCTACAATCCATGCTGTTAGAGAATGCAAAGGGACAGAATCAATAATTGGCTGGGCTTGCGCTCATCCGGATCACTGCCGCGGGGAAAAAAAGTCGAGGATAAAAAAAGGGCGGCATCTGACGATGCCGCCCTGGATAAGTGTCGTCTTGGGGGGGGTGCGTCCGCTCAGCGCCAGGTGTATTTGGCGACGTCCCCTCCGAGGTGCTGAATCGAATCGACGAGGAGCTCGGCGATGTATCGGGCATTATGGATGAAGCCGTGGGGTTCTTTCTTGCTCAGCTGCAGGTTGAAGCTCGTCCTCAACAGCCCGGCATCCATAGGATAGCCGTTCGTGGAAACCGCCTCGTCGGGATCCAGAATCCCGTTGCCATTGAGGTCCTTGAACCAATAGGGATATGGCACAGGATCATAGAGAATCAAGACTCCCACGTTGTTTAAGGAATAAGCCTGCATCCGGGCGTAGAGGGCGTTCTCCAAGCCTGCAATCTCATCCTTGAGCGACTCTTGCGTGTTGCCATTGGTGTTATAGTCGGGAATCGAGGCCGGCCGGATCTTTTCGAAATCAAACTTTTCCGGGTCGGCGCCCTTGAAAGGCTGAGAGACATCCGCACCATGACACTTGACGCAGTTCTCTTTCCTCGGCTCGGCCACGTTATGGTCCCTCATCGTCCATTCGCGGCTACTGTCAAAGCCCTCTGAATTCATATGGCATTGGATGCACGTGTTGAACCGGCCGCCGTGATTGCCGAAAGGCTGACGGCCGGAGTAGACCTTGCCGGAAAACTCATAGCCGACCTTGACCTCGGTTCCTAGAAAAACGGCCGCGGAGGCGAAATAATGGACATTCTTGAAACTGAAGGGTCCCGCCGGCTTGGCGGCGATGGTCGCGTCCACCGAAGCCTTGCCCTCGCGGCCCTGGTGGCAGACCATGCACAGGTTACTGGAATCGCCCAGGCTTGCGCTCAATCCCGAGGGGAACTTAACGACTGGAACTTGCCTCAATTCCGGGGGAGCGGTATGGCAGGTCGTGCAGAGCATTCCGTTGGACACAGGCTCATTCTGCGTCGTCCCATTCTCCAGAAAATACGCCAGGCCTGTCGCGGAATGACATTTGGAGCAGGTGGCCGGAATCTGGCCGTCGGCGTCCCAGTGTCTCCAGGGCTCGCCCGAACCGTTAAAATGACCTTCGTCGGTTCGGTTCATCCCGATCATGTCCACAGGGGAGGCCAATTTCGTGTTGAGGTCCTCGATCGAGTCGTAGAGCAGTTCGATGATATATTTCCCGTTATGGGCGAAACAGTTAGGATCTTTTTTGGCCACCTGGTAATTGTAGGCGGCCTTCAGAAGCCTCGCCGTAAAAGAGGCATAGCCGTTCGCGGACACGGCCTCCTCGGGATCGACCACGCCGTTGTCGTTGAGATCATAGAAGAAATAGGGATTCGTGTTTCCATCATAGGCAATGGGCCTGCCGACGACGGTCTTGGCGTAGGTCTGGATGGCGTAGAGTTCTTTGTCCATGATATCCTGGATTTCGTAGTACATGCCTTCGCTGATATCTCCGTCGCCGTCATAATCAACCTGGGAGCCCACGTAGCGGATATCTTTGGGGTCCTTGACGCCAACGTGACAGGTGTTGCAGGCTTTGAGGTCGACCTTAAGGGAGTGGGGATTGTGGCATGTGTAACAGGCGTTGTAGCCGGTGATGTGCGAAAACCGGGCATCGTACTCGTGTCCCGCGTATTCATACCCGGCCTTGACAAAGGTGCCAAATTGGTCGGCGGCGGCGGCGAAATAATGGATGTTCGTGAAGGTGATCTTGCTGCTGGACGTGTCGTCGTCCGGCACGCTGGCGCCCGAAATCTTGGTGTCGACGGACGACTTAGAGGCCCGGCCCTGGTGGCACTCCATGCAGAGTCCTTCCGGCCCGAGGTTGTTGATCGCCAAGCCCGACGGGAACGTGACCGACGTGTGCTGCCGGAGAATGCCGCGCTCTTTATCGATATGACAGACGTCGCACTCAACCGTTGTCCCGAGCGCGGCGGCCTTATCGACGACGCCGGGAGTCGACCCGTCCACGCCGAGAAAATCCTTGAAGCCGGGCGTGCTGTGGCACTTGGCGCAGGACGTGGGAATTTGGCCGTCCGCATCCCAGTGCCTGAAGGGCTCGCCGCTCTTGTCGGCGTGCCCGGATGTCTTCCAGAGTCGTTCCGCTCGCATCCGTTTAGAGACGCTGCCGGCCACGCCGTCGGAACTGGGCAAGGCCAGGAACAGGACGACCGCAGCCAGGACCATGAAAGCGGCGATTATATAAGGTTTCTTTAACATCTCATCCTCCTCTTATCTCATTGCCAGCGGTAGCCGAAGGAAAACTCCAGGATGTTGGCTTTGTAGTCGTTGGATCCGGAATCCTTCTCTTTGAAGTTGAAATGGCGATAACCGATCTGGGTGATGTATCCGTCCGCAAACGTATATTCGATATAGGCTTTCAACGTGGTTCGGTCGATCGGCCAGAAGCCCGAGTTCCGGTAGCTGTTGACATAGGCCCCGATCTTCCAGTTCCGGTCCAGGGTATAGGCAACCGACCCATCTACCAGGGTGGATTTGCCTTCATAGTGAATGGCCCAGAGGAACGTGCCGGCCGGGCCGGTCCAGTAAGGATTGAAGGCGACCTGACGGTCGGTATCGCTTTTGAAATCGATATAGGAATAGCCGACGAAGGCGTTGAACTTGGCCGTGTTATATCCGAGGCGCAGGTTGAATTGGTTATTCGACGCCTCCCAAAGGTCGCTGAAACCATCTTCGGAGGAGATGATGCGGAAGTTGACTCCGCCCGGGATCTCGTTCTTCGTCTTGGACAGGAGGTAGCCGGCCGAAACGCTGAAGCCTTTCAGCTGATATTTGGCGGTGGCGCGGAAGCGATCGAACATGGTGGAAGAAATGAGCGTGAAGGGATCGTCATAATTGCCGTGCTGGTAGTCCAAGGTCAGCTTGATGTTCTTGAAATCCCACTTCAGGTTGCCGAAGAGCCCGTTCCGAACGGTCTTCTCGGCATAGGTCACGGTCTGGAAATATGCGTCTGGGGATGCGCTCTCGTCGCCCTCGTTTTCCCCCTCCCCGCTCCCAGGGTTTTTGAGCTTCCGCTCCTCGTGCCGGCAGCCCGCGGTCAGGGTGAACCGGGACATGAACTGGTACTGCAAGCCGGCTTCGATGCCCAGGGTATCAAACCCGAAATTAGCGGACTCCTGGGCGCCGCTGATCGTCAGGCTGCCGTCCTGCTTGAAGTTGTTGTAGCGGACGGCTCCCACGACCGCCAGCTTATTAAAGAGGACGTAGGTCAGGTCGAGGTCGTAGAGCTGGATCTCGCGCTTAAATTTGCCCCGGCCGGTGTAGGCATAGGCAAAACTCCTGTCGAGATAATCGGTCCCGCCGGCGTCTTCAGAGTAGGTCAAATTGGTGTCCTGCTTGCTGAGCTGGGCGGAACCCCGGACAAGAAGACTGTCGATGGGCCGGGCATTGAAGCGGAAGATATGGAAGTTCGACGTGAAGTCGTAAGGCTGGTTCACGCGGTAATAATCCAGGGAAGCCGCCGAGGAGGCGCCGGCCAGTCCATCCGCAGAGCCAGGAAGGAAGAGGCTGTTGGAGTTCTTGTAATCCTGGATCCGCTCTTCGAAGATCAGGGAATATCGGCTGACGTGGAGGTCCACTCCGAAGGCCACCTCGGTCAGCTTTTCCGAGAGGGGCTTGTCGGCCTCGACCTCGAGCTGGTTGACATCGAATGTCGTGACGCTGCTGCCGGTTTTGGTGATACGATCGAAATTCAGAAAGACGTTGATATTTTTGGTCAGGGTCAGGCTGAACATCCCGCTGTCCGAGACCCGGTTGAAATCGAAACTGTGAAGGTCGAAGAACCCGCGGGGCCCGATCTGGTCTCCGTAAAAATATTCGGATTTCTTGCGGTCAAACTGGAATTTGTAAGTCCCGTATTTTTGGATGGACAGGCCGAACGTCTCAAACGGGTCACCGCCAAAGTTATAGACGTTCAAATCGACCCGGTCGAACAGCTTCTTGAGATCGTTCGTGGCCAGGTAGGTGAGGTTGAAATTGAAGAGGCGGACGCCCTTTTCCAGGTTGATGTGCTCTCTGTATTTGTCATAGGCGCCGCTGGTATCGACCGCGCGGTAGCCGAAGGAGAAATTTCCGTAAAAGTTCGTTTCCTTACCCTGCGCGCGAAGCACGATCGCTTGGCAAAAGAGCAGGACTACGAGCAGGGCCGAGATTGGAATGGTCGTTTTTCTCATCTCGATTCTCCTTTACCTGAGAAAGGTCTTGCTGAGGTTGGAGCCATGGATGGTGGAGTGGCAGGACGTGCAATTGGTTGTCTTCTCGCTGAAGTTCTTGTGCCATTGGGGAGCGAAGATGTGGCAGCTGAAGCAGAGGTCGGCCGTGCTCTGGTAGGTCAGCATGTGACGGTTGGGAGAGCCGTGGGAGTCATGGCAGATGGTGCAGCCCTCGACGCGCGAGGACCCGTGCTCGTACAGGAAAGGCCCGCCCTTGTCCGTGTGGCATTTGAGGCAGGCTTCCTGTTTGAATCCGCCGAGCCGTTCTCTTGTCTGCGGCTCATGAGGATTATGGCAGGTCGTGCAGCCGAGGATGCCTTCCTGCAGCCGATGCCGCTCGTTCAGGCTAAACTTGGCGAATATGTCTTCATGACAGGTATAGCAAGTTTTCGCGGCGCCGGCCTTCAACAGGTTCAGATTCATCTTGGCCGCATGAACGGAGTGACAGGTCGTGCAATCCAGGGAGGCCTTGCCGTGGGGACCGGCCATGAACCTGGAGCTGCTTTCGGCATGGCACTTGAGGCAGGCCTTGGACTTTTGGGTTGAGAGATCCGACGGTTTGAAGGCGAAGATATTGGTTCCGCCACCCTCTTGAATGTGTTTCTCGGCCCCGGAATGGCACGAGGTGCAGCCGGCCGCTCCAATCGCCGCATGGGGCTTCTGCTGGAAGCCCTTGACCGTGTCCTCGTGGCACTGGCCGCAGGTCTCGGTGTCCTTCGCCGCCTGCCGGCCGAGTTTCGCGGCCACCAGGAATCCGGCGACGAGGACGGCCAATCCGAAGAGCCCGAACGCCTTGAAGAACAAGGCGATCAGCTTTTTTTGTCTTATCGCTGGCAACTTAGACCTCCTTTATCTCTTTCTATGGTGATCATGTCGATTTCCGCCGTTCGTCCGGCTTCCCACACGCGGGCTATCCGTCTTCGGGCGCAAACGCATATGTTCATTCGTTGAGGAACCTCTTCGTTAGAGTGATCGCTTCTTTGACCACGGCTTTGATCTCATCGGACTTGAAGGGCTTTTCGACGATGGCAAACGGCCTGACATCGCCCAGGCTTCGTTCCGCCTCGCCCTTGGTCACCGCCGTAATGATGATGATCTTGGCGGCTTTCTGGCGGGACAGAATGTCCAAGAAAATGGCTATCCCGCGTTCAAACCAAATTTCCAGGTCGGCAAAGATCAAACCATATGTTTTTGCGCCGGCCAGCTGGAGGGCCTCGTCCATCGTGGCGGCGACATCGACCTCGTATCCCTCCTGGGTGAAGATCTGATTGAGAGACCAGCGGATGAGCTTTTCATCATCCAGGATTAGAATTCGTGGGGCGGCGGTTTTCATGGAATCCGCTTAAGTGCATGATTCATGCCAATAATGTGAAATGGCCAGACAACAACTAAAGCATGAATTATGAATAACTTATGGATAATACTGCCTCGCTGACTAAACCATAACCCAGAAAAAATTGGGTGATATAACCAAGGGGTGGGTGATATGCCCCATGTGCAGTTCGTGTTCGATTAGACGAAATAATTCCTTATGTTGGCATCTCCATTTCCTTGATAAAGTCCCGTCGGCATAATAAAATAGGCGTCTTTTCTAGATTCTCTGGTCTGTTCTGAAAAAGCCAAGAAAGAAGAAAATGAAAAGATTCATACTATTTATCTTGCTTTCGGCATTCGCGCTTTCATCCTTCCTTCTCGCCGCCGAACTGAAAGCCGTCAGGGTCAAACAGGGCCCCAAGGTCGACGGCAGCCTCGCCGATGCCGTTTGGCAGTCGGCCGTTCCTTTCACCGATTTTCGTATGTTCGAACCGTCGGCCGGTCAAAACCCCACGGAAAAGACCGAGCTCAGGATTCTCTATGACAACGCGAATCTTTATGTCGGCGTCCTTTGTTACGAAAGCGAGCCGGGGCGGATTTCGGCCAACACCATGGCCCACGACAGCGGGGCCGCCCAACAGGGCATGTACTACGGGCATGCGCCGGATAGTCCGAGCGACGATATTGTCCGCATCCTGCTCGACCCTTTCCAGGATAAGAGGACCGCGTTCATCTTTTTCGTCAATCCCCTCGGCGGGCGCGGCGAGGGACTGGCCTACGCCGGAAGCTCCAGCCTCAACTGGGATGGGATCTGGGAAGCCAAGAGCCGGATTCTGGAGAACGGCTGGAGCGCGGAACTTCGGATCCCGTTCAAGACGATCTCGTTCAAACCAGGACTCACGGCCTGGGGCATCAATGTCGAACGCGTCATCGCCCGCAAGCAGGAAACGATCCGGCTGTCGGGAACGAACCGGGACAGCAATTTCAATAACCCCATGGAAGCGGCCGCCCTGGAAGGGATCGAAGGCATCGAACAGGGAACGGGCATCACGTTCCGGCCCTATGGCCTGATCAGCGCCCAAAAAACCAGTCAGGATTCCGGCGATTACGACTGGAAGCTCGACGGCGGGTTCGATATCTATAAAAGCTTCACACCCAATCTCGTCGGCGTCGTCAGCTACAACATGGACTTCGCCGAGACCGAGGTCGACGAGCGCCGCATCAACCTGACGAGGTTCCCCCTTTTTTTCCCCGAAAAACGGATGTTCTTCTTGGAGGGTTCGGAAACGTTCAGCTTCAGCTCGAGCGTCAGCTTCATGCCCTTCTTCAGCCGGAGGATCGGGCTTTACGAAGGCAAGCAGGTGCCGGTCGTTTTCGGCACCAAGCTCTACGGCAAGATAGGCAGCACGAACCTGTCCATCCTGGACGTCCAGACCGACAAATTCGAGGGCCTGCCGAGCAACAATCTCCTGGCGGCTCGGATGACGCAGAATATTTTTTCCCAGAGCAAGGTCGGCTGGATCCTGACGAACGGCAGCCCCACCGGCGAGAAAAACACGCTGGCGGGAGCGGATTTCAATTATTCGTCGTCCAAGTTCATGGGAAATAAGAACATCATGCTCGCCGCCTGGACGGCTTACAATTGGAATGAAAAAAAAGAGGGCAGGCATTACGGCTTCGGCCTCCGGGCCGATTATCCCAATGACCTCTGGAACGTCCAAACGACCTATGCCTATTATGGCGAGTCGCTGGATCCCGGACTGGGATATATGATGCGGAGAAACATGCAGACGGCGTTTGCCAGGGTCGGCTTCCAGCCGCGGCCGGAAAAGGGATTCCTGGGCAGGGTCGTCCGTCAGTTCTTCTTCGACGTGAGCGGCGACTTCTACTGGGACCTCGCCGGGAATCTAGAGACGCGAATGCTCACGGCCTCGCCTTTCAGCCTGAGGACCGAGCGTGGCGAGAGTTTCGGATTCAGTGTTGTCTCCAACCGCGATGTGCTGCCGTATGACTTTGAAGTTGCCAAAGGCGTTATTCTCCCCGCGGGCCCCTACAATTATACGAATGTTCGCCTTTCCTTCAGCACCGCAACACACCGGGCCGCGGTTTTTGATACGAACTACACCCTGGGAGAATTTTATTCTGGACATTTCGACAACTTGAGCATTGGATTGACCATAAAATATAAAGGCTATGCGAACCTCTCCCTGGACACCAACCTCGTTCGCGGCAGGCTCCCCCACGGCCGTTTTAGTGAGAACGTCTATCAGGTCAAAGCCGACATTTTTCTTTCGCCCGACCTCGGCCTCATGAACTATATCCAGTACGACGACATCTCCAAGCAACTGGGCTGGAGCGCCAGACTCCGCTGGCAGGTTTCACCCGGCAACGATATCTACATTGTTTACAACAAGAACTGGGAGAGGCGCTGGGACCCAACCAGCCGCTTTGCCCCTCTGGAGGAGCGAGGGGTCTTGAAAATCTCGCTGTCGGTTAGGCCATAGGACGGGGTCAAACCTACTCGTTACGCAGGTTTTTAGCCTGATACTTGCGTAACGAGTAGGTTTGACCCCAGGTTGCCCCGGGTTGTTCAACTTTCAAAGGGCTAGCGCCTTCCTCGTATCTAATATAATATAGAATAGAATCAAAAGTACCTTTAACGCGAGTTTATAGCCTCGTTTGTATGTAATGAGTAGGTTTGATCCCAGTTATTCGGGGGAAAAGCATCCCCCCGGCGTTTTTTCGAGTTATAAAGAATGGAGGAAAACATGAATCCGATTTTAAAAAAGTTGGTTTTGTTGGCGCTGATCTCGGGGCTTGCCGGATGCGCCACGTTCCGCACATTCTCCACGGAAAGCCGAACGCCTGAGCGCCCGATCATCGTCGACGGAAAGGCCGATGACTGGGTCGGCAATCTGTACGTCGTTGAGGGCGAGCGGATTGAACTCGGATTCCTGAATGACCAGGAAAATCTGTATGTCTGTCTTTTTACCACGGACACTTACAGCCGGGCCCAGATCATGATCCAGGGCCTGACGATATGGTTCGATCCCAAGGGGGGGACGGAAAAGGCCTTCGGGATCAAATTTCCCGTGGGCCTGCCTTCCGGCGAGCGGAAGATGCCGGCGGGAGAAAATCCCGAAGAGCCGGGCATGGAGAATCTTCCCCAGGTGCCCATGACTGAGATGGAGATCATTCCGTCGGAGAATGCGCCGCCCCAAAAAATGAATCTTGAGGATGCCAAGGGGGTCGAAATCAAGGCCATCCCCTCGACTGGGTTGCTCGTTTATGAATTCAAGATACCGCTCGTCCGAACAGAACAGCACCCTATTGCCGTGGGCGCAGAGCCGGGAAAGACGATCGGCATCGGATTTGAAACGACAAAATTGGAATTGAGCCAAACACGCCGAAGGGGTTCAGGGGAAATCCCCGGTGGCGGCGGCAGACCTCCGATCGGCGGCGGGTCGGGACGGGGCATGGGCGGATTCGACAGAAACCCTCAACTGCCCGAAGGCATGAAAATCTGGGCCATCGTGAAATTGGCGCAAGGCCGGGGCAGCCGAGGACCGCAGCTCTTGTTTTTATCTCACTGAAGCGGCGACGCTTTAAAGGGGATTGACGAGCTAAGCCTCCCCCTTAAGATTTAAAATTTAATTTTTTTACGTGCGGGACGGCGGCGCGCCGACCGGACCAGCCGAAGCGTGATGCCCGAAGCGCTGTTGTCCAGGGCGAGTTGGCCGCTTTGGACGGCCTGGGCGATGACCAGGTTGATGCCGCCCTGACCGGCCGCCCAATTCATGGCGTTCGGCGTATAGACGATCATGAGATCGACGTTGACCTGACCGGCGATGGACAAAAAACTCCCAGAGGGCGGAACAGGGTGGGTCGCCTCAATGGACGACGGAATGAGAGGTGGCGCGTCTTCCAGGACATCCTTGGCTTTTAGATTCAATTCCTGGACGATATGGACACCCCGGCTGGCGATGTAGCTGATCGCGTATTCCAGCTCCTGTTCAGGAATCGTTAGACTCCCCAACGCACAGCTTTCCGTCATGGACATGAGGAAATATCCTCCCGGCGTCCCCTCGATCCGCCCCCTGAGAGAAACAACGCCATTGATGTCTGCTTGAACTCTCTCGATCGTCGCGACAAAGGTCTCCTGGAAAAAAGGGGAAATAAAAACGAAATCCCCGATTTTCACTCCATTCGGCTCGAGAATTCTCGAGTTGAGCTGAACGGTCCGATAGCGAAAGGCCTGGGGCGCGATGGCATCAAATCCCCGGCATTCTACACCCGCGGCCGTAAACAAAGGCAGGACTTGGAAGCGGTTGCGGCCGAAATGCTGGTTTTGGGCGTGACTCGAAATGATGGGCAATGAAACGATCGAAATGAAGACCAGGATCCCGACATATATTTTTCTGTATTTGGTCGAATGGGAGCTTCGACTCATTTTCGCTCTCTTAAAGTTTATGATGGGTGGCAGGGATGCCGCCCCGCAGGCTCATCGAACCTTTCATAGAAATAGAGATGTATCCGCATGAATTTATGAGTCCCAAGGCTTTTCGGCCCAGCTCTATCTTTAAGCCGTACGGGAAGACTGTTCAACTGTCTGAGAAGAGGATATCCGGGGTGAAATTCGGGGGCAAAATATCACCCCCACGGGTACCGGGTTATTAGCTTTTGGCTATGAACTGGTTCAGGCGCTTTACTAAACATGGTTTTTCACCTAAAATTCAGTCGGGACGATGAGTCTAAAAATCGTTGAAAAAATCGGGGACGTGAAAATTTATGGTGATGGATCCCCGGGCGGAAAAGGGCTCGGCCTGGCCCGAATCAATGAATGCCCGATCCCCAAAGCCGATAAGCTCAGAACCCGGATCCTCACCACATCGTTCTACGACCGGTTCATGGACGGCGAGGGAACGTTCGGAAAAGAAGAATCGGATGTGGTTGGCTCGATCCTGAACGAGTTGGGAGACGGCCCGGTCGGCGTCCGCTCATCAGCGACGAATGAAGCCGCGACGTCCGCCAGGGGAGCCGCCCTCATTCACGCCGGTGAATACACGTCCTATATGCTGCCCAATAATCATCCGGATCCTCAAACGCGCCTTCATCAAGTCCGGCGGGCGATTGAGCACATCTATCATGATTTTGCGAGGAAACAGCCTCCTTCCAGCCGGGAAAAAATGGCTATCATCCTGAACCCCATCCCCGGGATCTTCGATGACACGCTGGCCGGCCCCTGTTATTATCCTTATATCTCCGGCGTGGCCAATTCCTATTTTCCCCATGCCTTAAAAACGCAGGATCCTAAAGAAGGGTTTGCCAGAATCGCCTTCGGCCACGGCTATGCCACGGTTCTGGATGACTTTCCCGTCATTTCCATGGCCACCATCAAAAACCCGATTCCTCTCAAACTGCTCCAGATCGGGAAGGGTCAGCAGTATTTTTATGCTCTGGACATGACCAAGAACAGGGAACTCCGGGGAGAGGAACTGGAGACGATGAAAAAATTGCACGTCAACTTCGCCAACTTCCATAAAATCAAATTGTTGGGAATCCATAACAACCTCATCACCATCGAAGAGCTCGTCCAGAACGATCATTTTCGCTTTAAAACGAGTCTGGGCGAGATCATGGAAACGATCGCGGCCAGAATTGCGGTCCATTTCCAGATCGAGTTCGTTTTTAACATCAACTTCGCCAAGAAGGATAAAGAAGACGGGACGTTTCACATCGTCCAGCTCACGCCGCTGCCGGAGCTCAAGTTCGATTCCATCCAAATTCCCAAAAAGCCCCGCCACACATATCTCTCCATCAACAATGCCCAAGGCCACGGCGTCATCAGGGGTCTCAGATTTGCCGTCGTCATTTCCCCCTTCATCTACACCAAGGACATGCATGATGCCGTCCGCAACAAAATATCCGCCATCAACCGCCAAATGCAGGAGGGCCATGAACGCTACATCTTGATCATTCCCGGACGGCTGGGCAGCAAAAATCGGGATTGGGGAATTGATGTGGACTATAAGGACGTCAACGGTGCGGCGGCCATTTTCGAATACGGCGTAGACATTGCCGGCCGGGCGGAACCGCTCCCGGAAGACAGCCATCTCACCGGCGGCATCTACGGCAGCCATTTCCTATACATGATCCAGGGCGGCTATGATGAGGACCAGAGAAGGCTTCAAACCCGGATGTACGGGACCCAGGGAACGCATTTCTTGACCAACCTGATGGGCAATAACATCATTTACGGATATATCGCACCCGGCCGCGATAGGATGGATCCCTGGTTTTTCTCCTCGGCCCATCCTGATGAAGCCTTGTCTCTTTTGGCCTTTCCCAACCCGGCCACACTTTTTGCGGACTCGATCCATCAGCAGTGCAAGGTCATCCTCGAACATGGCAAATAAGAAGCCGGCCGGGGAATTCCCTTTCGTTCCCAGAATCATCAACCCAGTCAAGGCCGAGGAGGCGGTTATTTTTTCCGCCGAAACCCGCATCCGGGAATCGGCGCAGATCCTGAACGAAAACATGCCCTGGCTTCAAACCAAAATCCTTTACAGCCCTCAAGCCGTTTCCGATTACAAACCCGACAAGGTCACGGTCTTCCTCTTCGACGATACCGCCCTGCCCCTCGTCGACGTCGAGAAAATCCGCAGGAAAAATCCCGACTCCGTGGTCGTCCTGCTTTCGGCCAATTCCTATATCCACTGCTCCCCGCCGCAACCGGCCAGAGAAAAATATCCCTACACGGCCGGCGCCGACCTGGTTTTTGCCTACAGCACGACAAGCCTGGTTCCCCCCTTGATTATCACCTCCGTCGTCAGGGCCGCCGAAGATCTGATCAATATCCGAAGGTCCTCGAAAGTCCGGCGATTCATCTTTCTGGTCGTGGATGACGAACCCCGCTGGCTGTCTCAATTCTTGCCGACTCTCTACAATATCATCGGGCAGCGCGCCGACGTGATGATCACCCGGACCTACGAACAGACATTGGGCTTTCTTTTCGGCGTGGAGGAAGAATCCCAAATCGACAGCCGCGACTTCCGGTCCCGCGGGCATGGCGACGATGTCGTCTGCCTGGTCGCCGATATTTTCTTTCCCAAAGGAAATCTTGTCAACAGTGATGCCGGCCGCGACCTGGTCCGATTGACCTCCCGCTATTACCCCCGGATTCCCGTCATCATCGCCTCCAAGGCCAAAGAAGCCGAGGATTTTAAAAGTGCCGCCTTCCTCTTGCCCAAAGGAGACCCGGGGAGCCTACAAAAACTCAAGGATTATATCCATGATCACTCCGGGATGGGCGACTTTCTCGTTTGCGATAAAAACGGCCAAGAGCTGCATCGGATCAAGAATATCCAAGGTCTGTACCGGATCCTGTTCGCCGCGGAAAAGAATACCAAGCGAGGGCGGGAGCTCCGAGAAATCATGGAAAGCTACGGGCAAAAAGATAAATTTTCGACCTGGCTCCATATGCATAGCTATCGAGAACTCGGAGACATCTTGCGCCCCAAGCGAAGTCAGGGCCGGCGACTGATCGCGCTATTGAAAAAACACCTGAAAGAAGAAATTGTTCGGTTGGACGCCACTCCCCTCGCGGTTGACGGCGTCAAAATGTTCAACCTCGATGATCTTCTCCGCGCGCTGCGGACGATCCCTCCGGATATCATCCAGCCGTTCTCCGACAACGATATTATTTCCTCCTGGCTGGACCGCAAAGGCTTTTCGGAGCTGGCCGAAGAGCTGCGGCCGATCCATGGCAGCGGAGAGAAATTGAGCGAGACCCTGGTGGCGATCATTGAAAAATGGCAAAAAGTCTACGCCCGCAAAGATCCAAGCCCGTAGTTGCCCAGGGCCACAAAGCCGGTCACTCGATGAGCCCTTATTCGTTTCAAGCGTTTATTAGGATTATGTTTGATTTTTGTTAGGACAATATTAAAATAGTCCTGTGGCCCGGCCGGGCTTAAAAAAGAGCGCTTCGCTCGGCCGGCCGGAGAAAAAGCGCGATTCATGAACGAAATTCAGCTTAAAGTCAAAATCCTGCTCGTGGAAGATGATGTGAGCCTTCAGAAAAGCCTCGCGTTTATCCTGGAAAAAGAAGGATTCAAAGTCCTGTCCACGCAGACGGGGGAAGAAGCCATTATCATCGCCCGGAAAGAAAAGCCCGACTTGATGCTCTTGGATGTCGTCCTCCCCGGGATCGACGGATACAAGGTCTGCCATATCCTAAAAAAGGACCCTCAAACGGCCGGCATCTTTATCATCATGCTCACCGGAAAAAGAAAGCTCGAGGACATCGTCCTGGGCTTGAAAGAATACGCGGACGACTATGTCATCAAACCCTTCGAGCCCCAAATCCTGATCGCCCGCATCCATGCCTTGCTCCGTAGAAAGAGCAGACGAGAAAACAGCGACCGGAATGTCCTGGAATTTGACGGATTGACGATTAAGCTCGAGGCCTACGAAGTCCTTATCGACGGCGAAAAGATCGACCTGACCAAAACCGAATTCGATATTCTCTCCCTCTTGGCCGGAAAGCCCAATCAGGTCTTCACCCGGGCCCGGATTCTCGACCACGTCCGCGAAGACAATTACTCGATCACGGAAAGGGTCGTCGATTACCAGATCACAGGCATCCGGAAAAAACTCGGCAAGGCCAGAAATTATATTCGGACGGTTCGCGGCGTCGGATATAAATTCGAGGCGGAATCCGGTTCCTAACCGGCCTCCGTTCGTCCGGCCGCGTGAACAAAACGGCCGCGGGGGATTGTCTCGCCCGACGATTTTCATTATCATCTGTTCGGTCATTCTCGAATTCCACAGACGATCCGGCGACGATCGGAAAAAGGCCAAGAATGGCGAACTGTTTTTTTGTTTCGGATTTACACGGAAACGCCGAACAATACCAAAAGCTTTTCCAGACCATTCGAGCGGAACGGCCGCAAGCCGTATTTTTAGGCGGCGATTTTCTGCCCCTGCCGTCCTTCAAGCCCGGGTCCATGGGCGTCTCTGATCGGGGTTTTATCCATAAATATCTTGCCAAACAGCTGGCCCGTTTGCGCCTTGAACTCAAGAATGCGTATCCGAGGATTTTTCTGATCATGGGCAACGATGACCCGCGCTTTGAAGAAGCCGCCGTTCTGGACGTCGCCTCCCAAGGGATCTGGGAGTATATCCATAATAGGAAAGTTGACTTCCTCCATTTTCGGGTCTATGGCTATGCCTATGTTCCCCCCACCCCCTTCCGTCTTAAGGATTGGGAGCGGTATGATGTCTCGCGCTATGTCGACCCCGGCTCCAGTTCCCCCGAGGAAGGAGTCCGATCGTTCCCGGCGACGGATCAAGAAAAAAGATACGCCACCATCCAGGACGATCTGGCCCGTTTAGCCGGGGATGAAAATATGGACCAAGTGATTTTTCTTTTCCACGCCCCCCCTTATAAGACAACGCTCGATCTTGCCGGCTTAGAAGGCCAAATGTTCGATCATGTTCCTCTGGACCCTCATCTGGGAAGCATCGCCATCCGACGATTTATCGAAGCCCGTCAGCCTCTGCTCACCCTCCACGGTCATATCCATGAATCGCCCAGGCTTTCCTCGGCCTGGCAAGAGGTCATCGGACGGACCCGTTGTTTTTCGGCAGCTCATGATGGACCGGAGCTGGCTCTCATTCGATTTGACCCCGATCATTTGAAGGCGGCCACCCGCCGACTCATTTAGCCGGGCGGCCCCTGCTTCATCATCGGAAGAGGCCGTGCCGCATCGGTGACCGCGCCAATTTTCACGGCGTAGCTCTCCTTCCGAGCGATGTCCTCATCCGTGACGATATGGATATCGAGGAGTCCCCCTGACCTGGTGCCGGTTTTTTGGAAATTGACCTCGTCCAAAGCCAGGCTCCACCCCTCGAGCCAGACTAGGAGCTCGTGGCGCTGTTTCTTTGTTCCTTGAAAATGAATCAAGAGGTCAATATCGCTCTGGGGGCCGGCCGTGGCGTTTTTTGTGCTGCCAAAAACATATATTCCCTTTAGGCCGAAACGAACCGGGTCGAGTTGGGAAGCTACGTGCTCAGCCATCTGCAGCCGCCAGGCCCAAAAATTTTCTACTCGTTTTTCCATCTGCTCTTGGCTGAGTGCGGGAATTGGCGACGGCGGAGAGGGGCCGGTCAATATTCCGAAGGCTTCATCCCGTTCAGCGTTCAGCAAGACCTTGAGAACGAGGCCGTCTGTGCTCTTCGGGATATCGATGACCCTGACCGTATCCGCCAGAAAGGCGAACTCCGGCAGAAGCTCGGGAAGGATATTCTCAGACGTCAGGAAAAATTTCTCTTTGAAGATCGTGTCTTTCTCATCCGGATAAAGGGGCAGATAGCGGATTCCGGCTTCCACCAAATCCTGGAAGAAATGTGTGCCGAAGGAAAGGTCCGGCTGATAGTTCCCTTTTTTCCGAGCAATTTCCATGAGCACGGCCGTATTGGAGATATCGGAATACGTGACCTTCACGCCCAGCTTGATGTCTCCCCGGCTTCCCCAACGTCCGGGTCCCATGAGGATGAACCGGCGCCGGGGCAAGAGTTTATTGAGTTTCCCGACCGCCCGTCCCACGTCCAGCAGAGAGGACTCGTCTTTCAGTTCATCATATCGTTGGGGAGTCACATAGATGATATGCGTAATCTCGGGTACCCGGCCATTGGAAACGAACCGGCTGCTAAAAAACAAAATTTTATCCTTGGGGATGTCCTTGGGAACCGGAGAAGGCTCGCAACCCTCCAAATAACTTTGGGGCCGGCATTGCAAGAGGTAGAAGTCCTGTCCATCAGAGGCGAATTCAATGTCCACGGGCGTTTTGAGTTTTTCTTCGAGCAAGTGAAGCACGGATCGCAGCTGGGGAATGAACCGCCGGTCCGTGATCAGTCCCTCAAAGGTCACGATCAAATTATCCCTCTCGAAGTTGATCGTCTTTCCGATAGGTTTGTAAATGCGTTGGTCATCGTGGATGGAAACGATCTTTTCCACGCCCGGGATGTCGCGGCCGAATGCCCTCAAGAGCTCCCTGATCTCCACAGTCTCAAACGTATTCGTTTTCATATTAATCACATCGGCCTTCTTCGGAGCATAGCGGACGATTTCGTCCAGGGAGACATTCACCCTGAGACCGACTTGACCGGGGGCCATCAAGACGGGATAATCGTCGCCGGTCCGGTCGACGGCGCGGGTCCCCAGCCCGGGGACAATGCGCAGCAAGCCGTCCTCGCGGTTGATACGCGGCGACCAGCGGAACTCGTTCCGGCTGAAGGCGACCCCGGCATAGGCCGGCATGAAATAATCGCCGATTCTCGTCCCGACGACTTCCTGGATCATGATCCCCATTTCCTCGGCAAAATCGAGCAGGCCGCGCTCGGCGCGATATCCGATCGGATCCGGCCCAAACGTCGAGGCATAGACTTCGGCGATGGCATCGGTGAGCGCCTCCAAGCGCTCTCGCTTGCTGCCCTGGTTCGCCAGAAACAAGCTCTTGTATTTTCCGGAAAAGGATGATCCCATTCGATCTTCGAGGAGGCTTGAACTCCTCACGATCAGGGGCTGATCCTTGAAATCATCCAAGACCATCGAGAGCCCCTGGATGATTTCCGTGGGAAAGCCGGCATTCTTAAAGGTTTGAACAATATGGGGATACTCCAGCCTGACCTGATTGATATCTTTATATTTCTGCTCAACGACCTCGTTGAGGTTATTGTAGCTGAGAAAACTCAACAATCCATCCGAGGTGATATACCACGTCTTGGGAACCTTGATGCCCTTGAGATGATCGGAAGAAGAGAGACATTTCTGGATGATGTGTTTGGCCAAGAAAAGACCGGTGCTTTTCCCTCCCAATCTCCCGTGGCTTTCCGGAGAAAAGACGATATGGTCCAACACTTCGTAGAAATCGTCGATTCCGATGAACTCCACGGCCGTGTTGACAAACTCCTGCCTGGCCGATAGAAAACGCTGGATGAGAGAGACCTGAACCCCTCTCTTGCTGGCCGGAGGCAGCTCAATGCCTTCCGCGGCGATATGATGATGCCGGCGGACGGCATCGACAACCTTGGCCAGGGGCAGATTTCGATTGGTGATTTGGACCAGAAAGCTGAGCCTGTCCTCCTGGATCCATTTTTGGATATTGGCCAGGATTTGTTCATTGGTCAGGTGCTTCGCGGCCAGCTGGAATGTTTCATCGATGAGCGGATCGGTCAGCGCCACCAAGCTTTTTTGGTCGGGACGGTTTTCGTCCGCCAGCGCCCTTTCATCTTTGGCTCTCTGCCCGCCGCCCGATTTTTGGAGGAGCCGTTCGGCCTCGCTGATGCCGCTCCAGGACAAATAATTCAGCATCCGGCGGGAAATATCTAGATAGAGATTTTTGTTCGTCTCCCGGAGAAAGTTGAGCGCCACTCGCCATTCTTCGGCTGTGTGCCCGGTCAGATCCCGCCTGGCGACCTGATAGTCTTGAAAAACTTGTTTCATCCTGGCATAGAGGATGTAATGGCCCAGGCGTTCGACAATCGTTCCCAACAGCTTGGTTTCTTCTTTAAGAAAAGGGCCGTCATGCATATGGGGCATTCCGGCCGTGTAATAAATGCTCAGCCGCCCGATCTGTTGATCCTGGACTTTGATGTCTGCAAACTGGACCCAGGGCGTTTCTTTAAAGTTCGGAGATTGGCAGGAGTGGCCTTCCAGGCTGATTTTGGCGATACAGATATCCGGATACTGCCAGCCGGGAGGGACGGCCTCGATGACGCCTTTGCAAATGTCGTCGAGATTCGCATCCGGCTTGTTGAGAAGCCCTTCGATTTTATACAGGCAATTCAGCTCTTTAGCCCGTTCCGACAAGAACCAAATGAGATTATCGATATTTTTTGGCTGATCAGGCATGATAGATAACTCCTCGGCTCGTGGTTCCATCCACTTTGATCGTCAAGGGGGAGGAAAGCTTGATATGACGGACATACTCTGTTTCGGAAACGGCCGTCTGCCGTCTGAGCCAATTCCAATCAATCGTATACTTTTCCCAATGCGGCACCGAAAAATAGAGAACGCGGAAGCTCGTGATATTATGAAAAAAATGCGTTCCCTGGCTGAGCATGAAATTCATCTCCGGCAGGGTTGATTCGACAATCGCTTTGGCCCCGCTGATTTGTCCGAAGTTGACGGGGATGCCGCCGAGAGGATCGGTCGAGCCCCAGCGACCGAAGCCCATCAGAAGATAGGGCACATGGGACGCCCCCAATCGATGGTTCAGCTCTTCCAATTGAGCGGCGATATTTTGGGTCTCGTGCGCACGAAATTTTTCAGGCTTGACGTAGACGATGTCCTGAATATTGTCAAGGATTCCATTGCCCAAAACTGATTCGGAGGCCACCAGGACCTGGTCTCCCACGAGCTCCGTCAGCGAGACGTCCACTTTCGCTTCGGAAACAACCATAGGCCTGACCTGTAAAAAACCAAAGCGCGCCGGAGAGCCATGTTTCTCGTCCAAGGTCATGGCGAACTCGATTTCCACCATCCTGTCCAGGGTATCTTCGCATAGGTTGAGGAGGACGCGGAGCATCTTGTTGAGAGGGATGAGCTCCAATTTCAGGAGAGGAGCGAAATCGATGATCCTGGGGCCTTTCTCGGCGACGCCAAAAACAATCTTGTCGTCCTGGGGCCGATACGTCGAGGCCAAGAAGCGCAAGGTTCCATCTCGCTCCGCGTCTTCCAAGTTGAATTTGAGCATGTATTCGGTTTCCCGGATGGGATTGTATTCTCCCGGAGGTCCCATATGGATGGCCCAGAACGCCGTCTGAGATTGTTCTAAAAGCTCGCTGATGGAAATGTAAGGGGGATTGGCTTGGGGATAGGCCGGCGAAAAAGACCAGCCCACGCCGTCATCGACAATGCTCTTGCCCAAGCCAAGGGCCAGGTCAATCACGCCGTCGCCGGGCTTGGCATGGCCGAGCGGATAAAAATTGTGTGAACGGGCGACACCCGAGAGATGGGGATAAAAGCGATGGCCATGGCGGACGCCCACCACTTCTTGGATGATGACCGCCATTTTTTCATCGGCCGTGGTATGCTTCGTGGCTCGCATATAATTTTTGGCGTCTTTAAAAAACGTCGAAGCATAGACATATTTGACGGCCTCCGCCAGCTTTCGAAAACGCGTGTCGGCATCCCATTGATTATTGGGAATCATCTTCGTCGCATAGACGCTGGCAAAGGGCTCAAACATGGCATCTTCCAGCATGCTCGAGGACCGGATGGCCAAGGGCGAATGGACTTGGCTGATGAGCGCCCTCAGGTCGCCGACCAGTGGAGCGGGCAATTCCGCCCTTTGAAAGGCTTGGGCGATCAGGTCATCACGCGCTTCGGAAAAGGCGACCTTAGCGAGGGCATTGTCCTTCATAAAAAGATCGAAGGAATCCGTGGTGATGACCGTCAAGATGGGGATGACGACCTGGATGTCGGGCATAAACCGGCAAATGGGCTGAGTTTCCAGAATGTCCTTCATGGTGGCAAGCCCATGGGCTTTTCCTCCCAGCGCTCCCTTGCCGATGAGGGTGAATTTTTCCTCGCCAGTGAAAAATCGGCGGTCAAAGGGGACCAGGTTCTTAGGAGGGGGCTGTTGGATTCTTTTTGACATCTGAATTCAGTGCCCGAAACGGTTCAGTGCCGGGGACATCGGTCGACCGCCGCTGTCAAATCCAGCCCCGGTCTCTGCAGGCTTGAGCCACACGGGCGATGGCGATAAAAAAGGCAGCCTCGCGCATCGATAAGCGCTTGTCCCTGGCCAGCTCGAGAACGGAATGAAAGGCCGCCGTCATTTTTACGTCCAGCTTCCCCAGGACCTCGTCTTTTTCCCAATAATAGTTCATGTTGCTCTGGACCTGTTCGAAATAGCTGCAAGTAACACCCCCCGCATTGGCCAGGATGTCCGGAATCAGAAAAATATTGCGGCCGGCAATCACTTGGTCTGCCTCGGACGTCAGCGGGCCGTTCGCGCCTTCGGCCACGATCTTCACTCTCGGGTGAATCTTCTTCACATTGTCGGCGGTCACTTGGTTTTCGAGGGCGGCCGGGATCAAGATATCCGCTTCCTGCTCGAGCCAAGCGCTTCCCGGAAGCGCTTCGCAGCCGAGGTCCACGGCCTTTTTTCTATCAATCCCTCCGAAACGATCGGTCATGGCGGCCAGGCTGTTAATATCCAGACCCGATTCTTTTTTGTAGGCATAGGAGGTCCCGTCTTTTTGATCCCAACAGGAGACGCATACCACCTTGCCTCCCATCTGTTGAAAAAGCCGGGCCGCATATTGTCCGACATTGCCGAAGCCCTGCAGGCTGGCGGTTGTATCCTCGGCCGAAATTCCCAGCTCTTTCAGGGCTTCACGCAAAGCAAAGACCAAGCCAAAACCCGCCGCCTCGAGCCGGCCGAGGGAACCGCCCATTCCCACGGGCTTGCCGGTGATAAACCCCGGGAATTTCTCCCCCCTGATGACCTCGTATTCATCCAGCATCCACAACATATGCTGGGCATTGGTCATGATCTCGGGGGCGGGCACATCTAGATGGGGACCCAAATCTCTGGATAATTGCCTGACCCATCCACGGCAGACCTGCTCCTGCTCCCTCAAGCTGAGGTTGTGAGGATCGCAAACCACTCCGCCATGGCTCCCCCCCAGAGGAATATCCATGAGCGCACATTTCCAGGTCATCCACATGGCCAGCGCGCGAACCGTGTCGACCGTTTCCTGAGGATGAAAGCGAACGCCCCCCTTCCCGGGACCCCTGGCATCATTATGAAGAATACGAAAGCCTCGGAAGATTTTGATTTGGCCATCGTCCATCCGGATGGAGAAGAGGAATTGATATTCTCTCTGCGGCCACCGCAAAAAATCTTTCGCAATGGCGTCCAATCCGAGCCGATCGGCAATCCGATCAAATTGGGACTGGGCCATGTCAAAGGAGTTAAATGGTTTTTTGTTCATGATGCGTTTCCTTTTTCCTCAATCATAGACCACTCACGGCTGGAATCGGGAGGTTCACGCTTCTTTCTTTTTTAAAAATACCCCTAGCGATTTTAAATGTCAAGGAAGCTTTCATGGGGCAGCAACGTTCCGCCTCGGGCGCGCCCGAGGCGGAATAAGGCAAGACTTTTTTATTAAAATCAAAACAAAAACCAAATAAATTCATAACATTTCCGTTATAGCTTGAAAGCCGATGAAGTCTTATATACTTCAATTAAAGTTCTATTCTTAAAAGGAGTCGTTTATATGGGTAATTATGTTTCCGACTTCATGTCTGAAGTCATTGCCAAGAATCCCGCCCAGCCTGAATTCCATCAGGCCGTCCAGGAAGTGACTAGCTCCGTGGCGCTGGTCCTGGAGCGTCATCCCGAGTATCGCAAAGCCAAGATCATGGAACGCATCGTGGAGCCCGAACGGATCATCATGTTCCGGGTGCCTTGGCTGGATGACGCTGGAGAAATCCATGTCAACCGGGGCTACAGGATCCAGATGAACAGCGCCATCGGTCCCTACAAGGGCGGACTTCGCTTCCACCCCACGGTGACTTTGGGGATTTTAAAGTTCCTCGCCTTTGAACAGGTTTTTAAAAACAGTTTAACGACCCTCCCCATGGGCGGCGGCAAGGGCGGCTGCGATTTTGATCCCAAAGGAAAGAGCGACAACGAGGTCATGCGTCTTTGCCAGAGCTTCATGAACGAGCTGTATCGGTACATCGGGCCTGATACCGACGTCCCCGCAGGAGATATCGGAGTCGGCGGGCGGGAAATCGGCTTCCTCTATGGACAATACAGGAAGCTGAAAAACGAAGTGACGGGAGTCTTCACCGGGAAAGGGTTGGACTGGGGCGGTTCCCTCATCCGGCCGGAAGCCACGGGATACGGCGCTGTATATTTTGCCGCGGAAATGCTGGCGACCCGAAAGCAGACGTTTGAGGGAAAGACCTGTCTGGTTTCCGGCAGCGGCAACGTGGCCCAATACACGGTGGAAAAGATCAATCAGCTGGGCGGCAAGGTCGTCACACTCTCCGATTCCAATGGATATATCTATGATCCGGCCGGCATCGACGGGAAAAAGCTGGCCTTTATCATGGACCTCAAAAACATCCGGCGCGGCCGCATCAAAGACTATGCCGATAAATTTAAAGGAGTGACCTATACGGCATTTGCGGGCGACTCCGATCACAATCCGCTCTGGAACCACAAAGCCGACTGCGCCTTCCCGAGCGCCACTCAGAACGAGATCAACGCCAAAGACGCCAAAAACCTGGTCAAGAACGGTGTTTATGCTGTCGCTGAAGGCGCCAACATGCCGACAACGGCGCAGGGAGTGGATGTGTTTATTGGGGCCAAAACCCTGTTTGGACCCGGCAAAGCCGCTAATGCGGGAGGCGTGGCGACGTCCGGACTCGAGATGTGCCAGAACAGCGCGCGTCTGAGTTGGACGAGAGACGAAGTGGACAAGCGCCTCCATCAGATCATGAAAAGCATCCATAAAACCTGTGTCGAAGCGTCTGAAGCTTATGGAACGCCGGGCAATTACGTCAACGGCGCCAACATCGGCGGCTTTCTGAAGGTCGCCCGGGCGATGATGGAGCAGGGCCTGGTTTGAAATAACTCTTTTTAACCTCTTCTTAACCTAAAAAGGATGCGGGAGGGCTTACGGCCCTTCCGCATCCTCATCCCTAAAAATTCCAAAATCAAAATTAGTTATATTCTAGAAGCATCTCAATTTCCGTGAAAGTTTAGATGCGAACTCCTTTTTTTTACTTCTGTTTCTCAGGGCAAAAACTTATTATAATATGCGGGATCATCTATCAGGGGAGATTCGAGGAGGGCGGTCCAAGATGAAAGTCACCATAGCCCAATTGAATCCGATCGTCGGGGATATCAACGGCAATACATCGAAGATTGCCCAGACCATGGCGCAATGCCGTGACGAGGAGCCTGACTTGGTTGTCTTCCCGGAGCTTTTCCTTGTCGGATACCCGCCCAAGGATCTTTTGGAAAGGCCCTGGTTCATAGAAAAGGTCCAGCAGGCCATCCAAGAATTGGCGCGCATGTCAGTCCTGTTTCCCCAAACCGGAATCCTCTTCGGGGCGCCGCTGCCGACCGGAAAAGACGTGGGGAAGCGTCTCTATAACTCGGCCGTCTTGATCTTTCAAGGACGGATCCTTTCGGTCCATCACAAGTCTCTGCTTCCCACCTATGATGTCTTCGATGAGAGGAGACATTTTGACCCTGCCCCGGAGATCAACACCATCGCCTTCAAAGATGAAAAGCTGGGCATCTCGATCTGCGAAGATGCCTGGAACGACCCGGAATTATGGCCCAAAGGAACGCTATATGCTCTTGACCCGATCGAAACACTGGCCAGACAAGGGGCGACCCTCTTCATCAATATTTCCGCGTCTCCCTTCTTTATGGGAAAAGAAGAAATCCGGTTCCGACTCATCCGCAATTATGCCCTTAAACACCGACGTCCGTTCGTTTTTGTCAACCAGATCGGCGGCAACGATGAGCTCATCTTCGACGGCCGGAGCCTCTCCCTGGACCCGGCGGGAGAGCCGGTGGCGGTATGCCCTGCGTTTGACGAGCATGTTCAGACTATAAATACAACGCTTGCTGGAAGGGCAGGCCTCTTTACCCCTCAGGACAAGATTGAATCCATCCACGAAGCGCTGGTTTTGGGCGTCCGGGACTATATGAGAAAGTGCGGTTTTTCCAAAGCGGTTGTCGGCCTTTCGGGCGGAATTGATTCGGCGGTCACATGCTGTTTGGCCAAAGACGCCGTGGGGAGCGAAAATGTTTTGGGAATTTCGATGCCGTCCCCTTACTCCTCGAAAGGAAGCATCGAAGACTCAAGAAGGCTGGCCGCGAACATCGGCATCCAATTTCAGGTGGTACATATTTCGACCATCTATCAGGCATATTTGGATACGCTTAAAGACCCGTTCGCGGGCAAGGAACCCGATATCACGGAAGAAAATATCCAGGCACGGATCCGGGGCAACATCCTAATGGCCTTCTCCAACAAGTTCGGTCACCTCGTTCTTTCGACCGGCAATAAAAGTGAGCTGGCCGTTGGCTATTGTACCCTCTACGGAGACATGAGCGGCGGGCTGGCCGTCATTTCTGATGTTCCCAAAACAATGGTCTATGACCTTGCCAACTATATAAATAAAAAAACGGAGGTCATTCCGAGAGCGATCATCGAAAAGCCGCCCTCTGCGGAACTTAAGCCCGATCAGGTGGACCAGGATACGCTTCCACCTTATCCCATCCTCGACAAGATCCTCCATGACTATATCGAGGAACTTTACTCCGTTGAAGAGATTATCCATTCGGGTTTTGACCGGGAAACGGTGAGATGGATTGCGAGAATGGTCGAAAAGAATGAGTACAAAAGGAAACAAGCAGCCCTGGGCCTCAAGGTAACGACAAAAGCATTCGGCATCGGGAGAAGAATCCCGATCGCCTCTAAGGTCGACATTTAATGCTAAATTGACATTCCGTGCATATGGCAATAATATTGGTGAGCGGAAAAACCGATTTTTTTAGTTTATTAAAGGAAAAGCGGGAAGCTTTTGGGATACTAAAATAAAGAAAGGGAAGAACTTTCGATGGAGACTTATCAAAAGAGAGCCTTAACTCTTATCGTTATCCTAGCGGCTAACTGCTCAATTTTATTCCCAAAAACCATTAAAGTTCCTGAAGATTTCCTCACGATTAAGTCCGCGGTCAAAAATAGTCAAAATGGCGATGTTATTGAAGTCGAAGACGGCTATTATTTCGAGAGGAATATCGTCATTGACAAAGAAATTCAGTTGAGGGCCAAGATCCCTTTTGGCGCAATCGTTTACGGCAGCAGAGAAAGAGGAGAATGCATTTTTATCATCAGGGCGAAATCGGAGATAACCGGGTTTATCTTGAAAAATTCCTATAATGGGATTAGTCAGAGAAACAGTCCCGATATTCTCTGGAAAGGTCACGATTTGGCCATTTTTAACATGCTGAATGCGGCCATCGAGGTCAATGACAGACAAGGAAATATCGGCAGCGCGGTTTTAGAAAATCTAACTATTGAAAATTGTGGGTCAGGGATATGTACTAATGACGCCCATGAAGTCCAAGTTCAGAATTCTTTCATCGCAAATTGCCTGATCGCTTTCCGGGGATCTGATCACATTTCGTTTATTGTCAAGAGGACAATCGTAGGGAACTGTCTCCAAACCTTCACTCAGGATAGGGTCCTCAGGCCTAATTCGACAAATCAAGTTCGCCTCTGCTCAGATGTTCTTGTTTTGGATGATTTTATTGCTCAACGCAAAATAACGGATTTGCGTAGGTTGATCAGAAGTTATCTTAATAACCTAGGTCCCATGATTTCTCGCAAAGTCAATCGACTGGAAAGACTCGATGGAATTATCGACAATGTCATTGGGAGGGTATATTTCAAGAAAAAAGACTATCTGTCGTCCCAAAAATATTTTCAGAAGGCGTTGACGGCCGGGCGCGTGTCTAATCTGCGCGAAATCATATTTGAAGCTCTTTTTGGCCTCGCTCTTATTTCGGAAAAAGGCGCTCCTCCCTCGCTTTCTATCGATTATTATAAAGAAGCGATCAAGGAAATTGATGAAATCATCAACGGCCTTCCCCTTAGGCTTTATCAGGACAGCTTTTTCGAAGATAAGATTGAAATCTATGAATTGTTGATCCATCGGCTCTGCGATATGTATATGAAGGAATCCCGGCCCGAATATGCCGAAGAAGCTTTCCTCTTCGCAGAAAAGAGCAGGACAGCGGGAATTTATAGCACTCTTATGGATTCGCCGGCAAAACCCGGCGGACTCGCGGATTCGGTTTCTAGTACGAAAGGGCGAGAGATCAAAAAAAAGATCTC
>Ga0315280_10001512_pt1 | contig 39774 bp, 36 predicted proteins | sample YL17G06_40_MG_FD_203697 | JGI IMG/M metagenome (GOLD analysis project Ga0315280, IMG submission 203697) | Sediment microbial communities from Yellowstone Lake, YNP, Wyoming, USA - YL17G06_40 | ecosystem: Environmental > Aquatic > Freshwater > Lake > Sediment | place: USA: Wyoming | collected...
GGCGGATCTAGGTGGAGAGGTCAATCAAGAGGCAAAGACAATAACTTCAAAAATTGACTCTCTTGGTACCTTTGTGGTAGCCTCTTCTAGTTTATAGATCCTAAAGTCCTGTGAATAATGTGGATTTAATGGAAAAAATTGTTTCACTTTGTAAACGTCGGGGCTTTGTTTTTGCCGGCTCCGAAATTTATGGCGGTCTTGGTGGCATTTATGATCTTGGACCCCTTGGAGTTGAGCTGGCTGAAAACATCAAAAAAGCTTGGTGGAAAAAGGTTGTCTATGAGCGGGATGATGTTTTCGGTTTAGATAGCTCAATTCTAATGAACAAAAAAGTGTGGCACGCTTCTGGCCATGTTGAATCTTTTGCGGATCCTTTAGTTGAATGTAAAAATTGCCACTCTCGTTTTCGCCAAGATATGCTACCAAAATCCAAAAGCTGTCCAACTTGTGGAAAGAATGATTGGACGCCTTCCCGAATGTTTAACTTGATGTTCAAAACTCATATTGGTCCCGTTGAAGATGAGGCTTCAGAAACTTTTTTGCGGCCAGAAACAGCCCAGGGAATTTTTGTCAATTTCGGCAATGTTGTTGACACGATGAGGGTTAAGCTTCCTTTTGGGATTGCCCAAACTGGTAAAGGTTTCAGGAATGAGATTACCACCGGCAATTTTCTTTTTCGCGTTCGAGAATTTGAGATGATGGAGCTTGAATACTTTACCTATCCAAAACAGGCCGAAAAAGACTTCGAATATTGGCAAAAGGAACGGATGGATTGGTATTTAAGTCTGGGATTAAAGAAAGAAAATTTGCGATTTAGGGAGCATGGAGAGATTGAAAGAGCTCATTATGCAGTGAGGTCAGTTGATATTGAATACAATTGGCCGTTTATGGATTGGGGAGAACTTGAAGGAATTGCTAACCGAACTGACTATGATTTAAAAGCCCACTCAAAAGTTTCTGGAAAAGATTTATCATACTTCGATGAAGAAACTAAGAAAAGAATAGTACCATATGTAATTGAGCCATCAGCTGGCGTTGGTAGAATAATGTTGGCATTATTAATTGAGGCTTATGACGAAGATGGTGAACGGGTAGTTCTAAGATTGGATCCAAAGCTTGCTCCAATTAAAGTCGCTGTTTTTCCACTACTTGCTAACAAACCAGAATTAGTGAAAAAAGCCAGATCAATTTACCAGGATCTAAAATCTAATCTCCAATATCCAATTATCTGGGATGACCGCGGCAACATCGGCAAACGATATTATAGTCAAGACGAAATTGGCACCCCATTTGCCGTAACAGTCGATTTTGATACCTTGAAAGATAACTCCGTTACCATTCGCGACCGCGATTCGATGAAGCAGGAGCGAGTTAGTATAAATAAAGTTAAATATTTTCTTCGCCAAAGACTTTTTTAATACTTTTTGCTTCTTGTCTGTTTTTAAACCTTTTGTTATGATGGTTAAATAGTTTTTTGGCCGCTGTTATTATTTATGATTGAGCGGCAGGAATTCTCTTACCCCCAGTTTCAAGAAGTTGATAAACCTCGTCATGGTTGCGGGGTTGTTGGGATATATCATCCAAACGCAGAAATTCTTTCTACTTTATATCAAAGCCTCATTTCCTTACAGAATCGTGGTCAAGAAAGTTCAGGGGTAGCCATTTTGAATGACCGGGGCTTACAAGTTTTGAAAGATAAAGGACTTGTTTTACAAGTTTATGGCTGGCAGGGAGAAAGACTAAGTTTACTGGAAACTGGTCAAATCGCCATAGGTCATAATCGTTATGGAACGACGGGTGATCCGGAAAAAATTCTCCAGAATGCCCAACCAATCATAGTTGAAAGTAATTTGGGACAGATGACCCTTTCTCACAACGGCAACCTAGTTAACTCGTTGGAACTCCGAAGAGAGCTGGAAGAGAAAGAAGAAATTTTTCTTTCTACTTCAGATAGCGAGGTAATCGCTAAATTGATTGCAACTTCTGAAGGTCAGACTTGGCAGGAAAAAATAAAAAATGCAGCAAAAAAATTGAATGGGGCTTATAGCTTGACAATGATTGCAGGTGGAAATTTGATTGGTGTTCGTGATCCATTGGGATTTTGGCCCTTGGTTTTAGGAAGATATAACGAGGATGGATACATGCTTGCTTCAGAGAGTGGCGCTTTTAATTTTACAGGAGTCGAATTTATAAGGGAGGTTGAGCCTGGTGAAATTATTACCATCGGGAAAGATGGGTTAAGGAGCGATTTCATCACTCGAGGCAAAAGTGCTTTTTGTATGTTTGAATTTTATTATTTTAGTCAGGAATCAACTATTCACAAAGATTTTCCTGTCGAGCAGGCAAGATTTAATATGGGAATCGGTCTTTGGGAGGAACATCCGGTTCAAGCAGATTGGATTATTCCAGTTCCCGAGACAGCAAGGCCTGCCGCAGAAGGATTTAGTTATGCCTCAGGAATTCCAAACAGAAGTCTTCTTCCTAAAAACCGTTCACTTTTCCGTATTTTTATTCAGCCAGATCAAAGAATAAGAGAGCTTGAAATCCGATTAAAACACACCCCTCTTGCTTATGAGTTGAGAGGAAAAAGGATTGTTTTAATTGATGATTCGATTGTACGAGGGACAACAACGGGAAGAATTATTAGACTACTGAAGGAAAAAGCTGGGGTAAAAGAGGTCCACATGAGAATTACTGCCCCACCAATTACTGATCCCTGTTTTTTTGGCGTGGATACAGCTACAAGATGGGAATTGGCCGCAGCCCAGTATAGCATTGAGGAAATTAGAGAAAACATAGGTGCCGATTCATTAGGCTTTTTGAGTCTTGAGAGAGGTCTAAAGGCGATTGCTGGGGCATTATGGGAAGAGCTTTATAAAAAACTTTGTACTGCTTGTTTTACTGGTAAATATCCCCTTAAAGTGCCTCAAGAGAGAGACAAATTAGTTTTGGAAAGAATATAGTTAAAGCATTAAAATTTCTCCTTATTAATTAACCTCTTGACAATTTTTTCACGCAATCCTCATAATGGTGATAGGTGGCACAAAGTGGTATAAAGTGTCATCTCCAAGTTAGGGTGTTTTAAGGTTAACTCCCAGAAAACCTCAAAAGAATGCTTATAGGGCAGCAAGTTGCGAAAGTTGGTCCAAAGAACCGACTTTCAGTCCCCAAAAAATTCAGAGAAGAGTTAGGGACCAAGTTAGTTTTGTCATATGGCTATGAAGGTTGTTTAATCTTGCTTTCGAAGAGAAAGTGGCAAGAGTTAGTAAAAGAGGCGATAGCGGGACCTTTAACATCAGCAAAAATAAGGAAAGAAGCCAGGTTTTTATTATCGGGAGCAGAAGAAGTCGAACTTGACGAACAAGGCAGGTTTGTCTTGCCAGAACATTTAAAAAATTACGCACAGATTGGGGAAGATGTTTGTTTTATAGGACTTTTGCGTTGGGTTGAGGTTTGGGCTGCAGAGGTTTGGGGAAGAGTTAGACAAAAAATAAGCGGAGCTTCTGTCGCTTCGCTCCAATAAAAAAAGGAGGCCTTACACCAACTTGATAAAACTAAATGGCAAACATTTAAGAAAGAAGCTCGATGACACAATAACTTCTGAAGACAAGCGGGAAGAGGAGGAAGAAGAAAAGGAAAAAGTTAGTCAGAATCAATTGTGAGCAAATTTCATACGCCTGTTCTTTTAAAAGAGACAATCGAATTTCTAAAAGTTGAAAAAGGTCAAAAATATATTGACGCAACTCTAGGAGGAGGTGATCATACAGAAAAAATTTTAGAAAAAGGGGGGACAGTTTTAGGCATCGATTGCGATTTGGAAGCGATTAAATTTTGTGCAAAGAAATTTGGCTTAAAGTTGAAAAGAGAAGGAAACGAGACACTTGCTCAAAATTCGAGGTTAACTTTGGTTTGGCAAAATTTCATAAATCTTAAAGAAGAAGCAAATCATTTTGGTTTTGTCAAGGTTGCAGGAGTAATTTTTGATCTGGGTGTTTCTTCTTATCAGTTGGAAGACAAAGGAAGGGGATTTAGTTTTGAAAAAAATGGCCCATTGGATATGAGGATGGACCAAAGGCTTAAAGTTACAGCAGCCGATTTAATAAATAGTTTATCAAGGAGGCAACTTGAAGATCTTTTTAAAAAATTTGGTCAAGAAAAGCATTATCGGGCAATTGCTTATGCTGTGGTCAGCTCACGTTTGAAGAAAAGGATCAAGACTTCGGATGAGTTGGCCAATTTAATTGAAAGTATGATTCCAAGGAGGGAGAAAATTCATCCGGCAACACGGGCTTTTATGGCTTTAAGGATCGCTGTAAATTCCGAATTAGAAAATTTAAAGCAAGTCCTGCCCCAGGCGGCAGATCTTTTGGTGTCTGAAGGAAGATTGGTTGTTATTTCTTTTCACTCTTTGGAGGATAGAATCGTCAAGCAGTTTTTCAAAGAACGCGGTGATCTTGAGCCTTTAACAAAAAAGCCAATAGTGCCAAGTGAAGCGGAGATGAGAGAAAATCCTCATTCTCGCAGTGCCAAATTAAGGATTGCTGAAAAAATTCATTAGGGAAAATGGTATCAGACGCTGTTCTAATTAACACTAAACTTGAAGTTGCCACACCAAGCTTTGTATTGAATAAAGCTAGAATTATTTTGGTAATTTTGGCCATTATTCTTTTTGCCCTCATCGGTCTTCAACTTTTTCTTGCCAATTATCTGGCCACCCAAGGTCAAAGGGCTAGCGATCTTGAGGTCAAGATCAAAAATCTCCAAGAAGCAAATAAAGATTTGAAGATGCAAATCAGTCAAAAAGGTTCGTTCAAAGAGGTATTAGAAAAATCCAAAGAACTTGGTTTCAAAAAACCTGAAAGCTTCTTTTTTGTAAAGGAGAATTTTATTGTGGCAGAAAAAATGTAGATGTGGCGAGCAAAAATCGTTTTTGCGGGATTTGTCATATTTGCGGGCCTTATCGGGGCCCGTTTATTTTATTGGCAGATTTTAAGTCAAGGGAAGCTTTTAGTCCTGGCCGAAAACCAATATCTCCAGATTCTTGAAGTTCCTGCTTCAAGAGGTGAGATTCAAGCACAAGACTCTTTTCCTTTAGCAACAAATCAGCAGGCCTTTTTGGTTTTTGCCTCAATACCTGATTTGAAGGACAAACCAAAAGAAATTGCCCAAAAATTAGCACCAATCTTGGCAGATCTTGAGATTAAAAGTGGTGAGGAACAGTCCGAAGAAGAAGTGGAAAAGATAAATCAAGAAAAGCTGAAAGCAAAAGAAAAAGAATTGGAAGAAAAGCTTGCAACGCGTGATGTTGTTTGGGTGGCCCTGGAAAGAAAAATTGATAAAGATAAAAAAGAAAAAATTGAAAACCTAAAAATTGCAGGTATTGGATTCAGAGAAGAGGAGAAAAGATTTTATCCGGAAGCTTCAATGGCTGCCCATCTTTTGGGGTTTGTCGGTTCTGATGCAAAAGGACAGGACCAAGGCTATTTTGGTCTTGAGGGCTATTACAATGGTCAGCTTAAAGGTAGGCCGGGGATAATAAGCCAAGAAAAAGACGCAACCGGTAAGCCAATTCTTTTAGGAAGTTTGAGAGAAGTGGAACCAAAAAACGGCAGAACTCTTGTTACAACAGTTGACAGGACAGTTCAACTGATCGCTGAGGAAAAATTAAAAAAAGGAATTGAAAAGTATGGTGCCAAAGGCGGGTCGGTGGTTGTTTTGGACCCCAAGACTGGTCAAATTTTGGCAATAGCCTCCGAGCCTTCTTATGATCCAGCCCAATGGCAAATATACAAGGAGGAAGACTTCAAAAATCCAGTCGTTGCTGACTCTTTTGAACCGGGATCGATTTTTAAACTGGTTGCCATGTCAGCCGCTTTAAATGAGGGTGTTGTAAAACCGGATACTATCTGTGACAAATGTGACGGCCCAAGAGAAATTGGCGGATTTACAATCCGTACATGGAATAATAAATATTATCCAAACTCAACCGCCACCCAAATCTTGGAGCACTCGGACAATGTGGGAATGGTTTTTGTCGCTGAAAAACTCGGGCTTAACCGTTATTTGCGTTATCTTAAAAAATATGGTTTTGGCGAGTCTTCCGGAATCGATCTTCAGGAAGAGGCGGTGCCGGAGTTTCGGCCAAGTAACGAATGGAAACCAATTGATTTGGCTGTTGCTTCTTTTGGCCAGGGAATAGCAGTTACTCCAATTCAAATAGCAAGAGTTGTTGCCACGATCGCCAATGGTGGGGAATTAGTGACTCCCTATATAGTTTCCAAAATTGTTGGCGAGGATCGGGTATTTGAAAATAAGCCAAAGATAGTAAGAAGAGTAATTAGTCAAGAGACCGCCCAGGTTTTAACTGAGATGATGGTTAAGGCGGTGGAAAATGGTGAGGCGAGATATTTTGCCCCAAAAGGATACCAAATTGCTGGGAAAACTGGGACTGCCCAGATTCCAATTGCCGGCCATTATGATCCCCACAAAACGATTGCTTCTTTTGTTGGTTTTGCACCAGCCGACGATCCAAAATTTGCCATGTTTGTCCGTTATGTTCAGCCCTCATCTTCACCTTATGGTTCAGAAACCGCTGCTCCTACTTTCTTTGAAATCGCAAAAGAACTTTTTACTTATTGGGGGATTGGACCGACAGAGAAGTGATTTTATTTTTGTTGGCTTTTTTCAAGCCATGCAAAGGTCTCTTTGAGAAGTCTGACTTGCTCTTCAAAAGGCATCGCTTTGAAATCAAAAGGGTTATAATCAAGCGCAGCTGAAACTTGATGATTAAAGGTAGTTTTGGCAGCTTCCTCCAAAAATTCTTGAATCTGAGGGTCACCAATTCTTACAAAAGCATGCGTTCCTTCTCCTTTTTTCCCACTAGCCAAATGGATTGCTCGAACCACATCTTTGGTTTTTTCAAGTTCTTCCACTGCTCGCATTCCATTCTCGATCGCGTGATCGACCCCTAAAACTAGACCATCCAGGCTGTATCTTTGCACAAATTCCCTTTTGATAACTTCAGGATCTGAGGCAAGTTGCTGGCTTGTCAATCCTTTGCGCCTAAGATGAGGTGAGCGGTAAGGTCTTTCATTTTCCGCTAAAATAAATGCAACTTTTCTTCGGATCTCACCCAGTTCGCCACGTTTGGCGAAACCTTCAATCACGTTAGTATGTGCATTAACTCCGACTGGAAGCGCTTCTGCCAATTTTATCCCCCGCCGGCTAGTGGCTGGTCCAAAAAAGAAGATCCAAGCGAGCTGAAAAACTCTCTGTTTGATGGCTTCTTTTGGAGGTTTGAAATGCTCACCAATTAAAGGACGATGAAGATAGGTTTCCCAGGGGTCAAAGGAAAACTCAAGATGAACTCTTGAGACTTTAGTATTTGGGTGTTCTTTTTGCCACCCTTTGATTCTATCAGGAGTAACTTGATCAGGAGTCAGACCAGCAACAAAAGGAATACCTAATCTTTTGGCAAGTTTTAGGATTTTAGGTGAAACAGTTGGATAAATTTCAATTCCGATCCAGCGATCTTCCGGTCTTTCGCTATTTATCCGGTGGGTCACAGCAAAAGCCTGTTCGGGATTAAAAAGCCAAGCACTCGAAGTGACTTCAAAATCTCTAATCCCTCGAAATAAGCGTTCTTTTCCTAATGGGCGAATTTCTTTCGTCTCTGTCATCCCGATTTGATTATTCCATAGACTATGGGGTTTGTCAAGCTTGCGTACGATTTAGCTTTAGGATAGAATTTAAAGGATTATGTGGCAGAAAATAAAGAATATCTATCATTTTTTTCGGGCTTTTGCGGCTGCTTGTTTTTTTAGATTTCCAGCCGAGAAACTAATCGTAATTGGCGTAACAGGTACTGATGGAAAAACAACAACTGTAAATTTGATTTATGAGATTCTCAAAAATGCAGGTAGAAAAGTTTCGATTATTACTTCGGTTAACGCTGTCATTGGCAAGAAGGTTTATGAGACTGGTTTCCATGTGACTACACCCGATCCTTGGGATATCCAGAAATATTTAAGGAAAATGGTGGACGCAGGCTCCGATTTTGCAGTTTTGGAAGTTACTTCTCATGGTCTCGATCAAAACCGAGTCGCATTTTGCAATTTTCAAATCGGAGTAGTGACCAATATTACCCATGAGCATCTTAATTACCATAAAACTTGGCAGAATTATTTTTTGGCCAAGGCGAAACTTTTAAAAGGAGTAAAATTTAGCATAATCAATGTCGATGATAATAAATCTTATGGTTTGCTAAAAAAACATGCCTCTGGAAAAGTTATTGCCTACGGAATAAAAAATAAAGCAGATTTGACTTTAACAGACTTTCCTTTCAAACTAAAAATTTTAGGCGATTTCAATTATTATAATGCTTTGGCTGCAGCCTGTGTTGGTCAGGCATTAAGGATAAAAGGCGAGGTTATAAAAAAGGCCTTAGAGGAGTTTAAAGGTCTTTCTGGCAGAATGGAAACAGTCTATGAAGGGCAAGATTTTTCTGTCATTGTCGACTTTGCCCATACTCCAAATGCTTTGGAACAAGCATTAAAAACGCTTCGGTCACTAACCAACGGAAAATTAATTGCGGTTTTTGGTTCGGCAGGTTTAAGAGATATTGACAAAAGAGAATTGATGGGAGAAATTTCAGGTAAACTGGCAGATTATACGGTTATTACGGATGAGGATCCGCGGACCGAGGACCCCAAAAAAATCGCCCAAGCAATTGCCAAAGGTTGCAAAAAAGCTGAAGGCAAAGAAGGAAAGACTTTTTTCATTGTAAACGATAGAGGTAAGGCAATCCGATTTGCTGTCCAAAAACTTGCCAAAAGGGATGATATTGTGGGAATATTTGGCAAGGGTCATGAGAGATCAATGTGTTATGGTAAGACTGAATATCCTTGGTCTGATCAAGATGAGGCAAGAAAGGCGCTAAAGGAGTTTGTAAAATGAAAGTTCTATTTTTAGCTGGTGGAAAATCGGTTCGGATGTGGCCCTTATCGTGGGACAAAAATTTAATTGAATTTTGTGGTCAACCACTTATCACACATACTCTTTCCTTAGCGAAAAAGGTGGGACTTTCAGACTTTGTTATTGTAGGAAATGAAGAAAATAGGAAAGGATTAGAAGAGGCAGCAAGGAGTGCAGGTATAAAGGTAAAGGTGGTCTTGCAGAAGAAACCAGGCCAGGGAGGAGCAATTCTGTCTGCTTCTTCTGAGATTGTCAATCAAGAAGTATTAATCATAAATGCCAATGATGTTTTTGAAGAAGATCTTTACAGGAAAATTCTTGCAAAGGCAAGAGATGAGAAAAATGATGCAATTTTGGTTGGATACAAGACACAATCTTATTTTCCAGGCGGTTATCTGAAAGTTAAAAATGGCAAGGTTCTCAAAATTATCGAAAAACCAATACCAGATAAAGTCCCTTCAAATCTAGTCCGCCTTGTTTGTGATTATTTCTCTAATGCTGATAAACTTCTTGAAGCTTTGGATAGGACAAAAACTGACAAAGATGATCTTTATGAACAAGCGATGGTCCAGATGATTTCAAGTGGTGTAAAGTTTTCTTACATTAGCTACGATGGATTTTGGAAATCAATCAAGTATTCTTGGCATATTCTGGATTTGACTGACTATTTTTTGGCAAAAATAAAAACTTCGGTCTCAAAAAAAGCCAAAATTTCAAAAAAAGCGACAATAGATGGCTCGGTTGTTATTGAAGACGGCGTAAGGATTTTTGAGAATGCAGTGATAAGAGGACCTTGCTGGATTGGGAAAAATTCAATCATCGGCAGTGGTGCATTGGTTCGTGAGTCTATCATCGGTGGAGGTTGTGTTGTCGGTTATAACACAGAAGTGACTCGTTCCTATATTGGGCCTTCTTGCTGGTTTCATACTAATTACATGGGTGATTCGATTTTGGATGAGAATGTCTCTTTTGGTTCTGGAGCAATTACAGCCAATCTGAGGTTGGATGAAGGAGAAATTTACTCAAAAGTAAACAAGGGTAAAATAAATACTCAGAGGAATAAGTTGGGAAATATAATTGGAAAAAATGTCCGAATCGGAATAAATACCATGCTCATGCCGGGAGTAAAAATCGGAGCAAATTCTTTCATTGGCTCAGGCGTGATTTTATCTCGCGATTTGACAGAAAATAAATTTTGTATTGTTAAGCAAGAACAACAAATTACAAGAAATCGTTTGGGGTTGAAAAAGTTTAATAGAGAAAAATTCCGCAGAAAACTGTCATAGTTCATGCTTCAAAAAAACCAAGATGATTTTTACACGTTTTCTTCTTTCTTAAAGTTTCCAGAACTGATTTGTGCGACTTCAACAAGGAAGCAGGGGAATCTTAAAGGCAAGGTGAATTTTTCTGACTTTAAAAAATTTATTAAAAAACTTGGCCACAATTTTAACTTTGTCCAATTTGAACAGGTTCATGGTTCAAAGGTTGTACGAGTGGAAGGAAAGATGACGAATAAGATTCTTCCCAATTGTGACGGTGGAGTGACGAAAGAAAAAAAATTGTTACTTGCAGTTTTTGTGGCTGATTGTTTTCCAATTCTGGTTTACGATCAAGTTAAGAAGATTGTTGGTGTAGCCCATGCTGGTTGGCGAGGCGTTAAAGCCAAAATCGCCAAAAACTTGATCAGCCAAATGCAGACATTAGGTTCAAATCCGTATGATATGGTTGTTGGGATTGGGCCTGGGATCTGTGGCAAATGTTATGAGGTAGGAAGAGATGTTGCTTCCCAGTTTGATCAGGGATTTTTGACCAGAAGAGATGGCAGAATATTATTAGATTTGGAAAAAGCAATCATCGAACAATTAGTTCAAAAAAGTATAAAAAGAAAGAACGTTGGGACTTCTGGAATCTGTACTTTCGAAAATGGGAATTTTTTTTCGGCAAGGCGCGAGGGAGAAACTGGAAGGATCGCAGCAGTTATAGGAACAAGATGAAAAAAGCAAAAGTTCATTTCATGGGTATATCAGGCAGTGGTTTTTCTGGCGCTGCAGCACTTGCCAAGGCCGAGGGTTTTGAAATCTCAGGATGTGATATTAATCTTGATCGAAAAGAATCAGAAAGTAATTTAGGCAAAATAAAACTCTTCACAAGCCACCACCCAAAACATCTCAGAAGGGCAGATTTTTTAGTTATTAGTCCAGCTGTCAACGCTTTAGATCCTCAGAATAGTGAGGTTCAAGAAGCCAAAAAAAGGAAAATTCCAATTCTGACTTGGCAAGAATTTATCGGGAAGTTTTTGCTTAATGGAAAATCCGTTATAGCCACTTGTGGCACGCACGGTAAATCAACTACATGTGGAATGTTGGGATTTGTTTTAGAACAAGCGGGTCTTGACCCTTGGGTTTTACTAGGAGCTAAAGTACTAAATTGGGGTAAGAATTTTAGAATAGGGAAATCAAAATATTTTGTTATTGAGGCTGATGAATATAACAATAATTTTCTCAATTATCACCCAGATATTATAGTGATGACCAACATCGATTGGGATCATCCTGATTTTTTTACAGACGAAAGCCAGACTTACCAGTCTTTTACAAAGTTTATCCAAGGCGCAAGACGGCCGTTTGCTTTATTTGTATTACCAGAGGAAATTGGTGTAAAGTTTTTTTTAAGTTTTTTGGCTGGCCAAGATGAGATGAGGAAATTCTTAAAATTGATAAAATACCCCGAGATCCAAAAATTAAGTCTACAAGTTCCTGGAGAATTTAACATTCTGAATGCTAGCTTGGCTTATGTGGTGGCAAAAAGTTTGGGAATAAAAGACAAGATTATACGCAAGGCATTAGAAGATTTTAAAGGGGTTGCAAGGAGATTTGAATTGGTGGGGAAGATTGGCAAGATGCAAATTTTTGACGATTATGCTCATCATCCCCAGGAGATCAAAGCAACTCTTGCGATGGCGAAAGATATTTTCCCAAAAAGAAAAATTTGGGTGTGTTTCCAGCCCCACACCTTCTCGCGAACTAAGGCTCTATTTTCTGAATTTGTCCAGGCTCTCAAAAATGCACCTGTAGATCGAATTTTTCTTTTGGATATTTTTGCTGCCCGCGAGAGAGATGAGGGAATTATTTCCTCACAAAAATTAGTTGAAACGGTGGGAATACCAAAAGTACAATATATAGGCAGTCTTTTGGAAACTTTTGGTTTTTTAAGAAATAAAAAGGACAAACCCGATATTTTGATTAACATGGGGGCGGGAGATATTTTCAAATTATCGCAGATGCTTCTTGCAAAATCATGACGGGTCAGGTTTTAGATTTTTCTTCAAATTACGACATTTTAATAAAAGAGCTGGGAGAACTCAGGGTCAAAAAAGATGAGCCGATGGCAAATCATACTACTTTTAGGATTGGTGGTCCAGCCGATCTTTTTTATATAGCATACGAGGAAAAAGAATTTATAAATGCCATAAAGTTGGCTCGTGAGCTTGCTATTCCAATTTTTATTTTGGGCGGTGGTGCAAATATTTTGGTTTCAGACAAGGGAATTAGAGGTTTAGTAATTAAGAACAGAGCTTCAAAGGTTAGGATTGTTGGTTTAAAAGGGAAAGGAAAGGTGCTTGCGGTAAATGAGGTCTATGTCGAGGCTGAAGGTGGAGCACTAATTAACCAACTGGTGAGATTTTGCTTGGACGAGGGTCTTGAGGGGCTTGAATTTTTACTTTCTGTTCCTGGGACAGTAGGTGGTGCTTTAAAGATCAATGCCCACTTCAGACCAGAGAAAGGCGAATTTATTGGCAATAAGCTTTACAAGGCTCGACTTTTAACACTGGAAAACAAAGTTGTTGAAGTTGGCAAAGATTATTTCATTTTTTGTTACGACCAATCCGTCTTACAGAAGTCGGGTGACATACTTTTAGCTGCGACATTTTGCCTTACCAAGGGGGATAAAAAAATGATTTGGAAAGAAGCTATGGCTGGAGTGAAAAAGAGACAGGAAAGTCAGCCAATTGGTATAGCTTGTTCAGGATGCACATTCAGAAATACCCAAGATAAACCCGCAGGTTATCTTTTAGAGAAGGCCGGATTAAAGGGAATAAAGGTCGGAAATGCCCAGTTTTCTCAAAAACATGCAAATTTCATTTTGAATTTAGGCGGTGCGAAAGCAAAAGACGTTTTGGAATTGATAAAAATTGCCAAAGAGAAAGTGAAAGAAAAGTTTGGTGTAGAATTGAAAGAGGAAATATTTTTAGTAGGAGAATTTTAATATCAGCTCTGCTTGTTCCGACTAAGGTCGGAACTGAGCTTCCTGATATTTTTGTAAATTTTGTCTTTTTTGATAAAGATTAAAATAATTCACAAAAATGGCGAAGTTTGAAATTGAAGGGGGAATTCCTCTAAAAGGAAAAATAAAAGTGGCCGGAAACAAGAATGCTGTCTTGCCCTGTATGGCAGCATGTATTTTGACCGATGAGACTTGTGTTTTGGAAAACGTTCCCCAGATTGCAGATGTCTTGGTCTTGGGCAAAATTATGCAAAAGCTTGGAGCAAAGCTTGAAGGTCTGGGAACTTCAAGACTGATAATCAACTGTAAAAATATCCATTCATTTGAACTTGATCCAGATCTTGTTTCTCAACTTAGAGCCTCTGTTCTTCTCTGTGGTCCTTTACTTTGGCGATTTGGCAAGGCATCATTTCGCCATCCGGGGGGGGACGTGATCGGCAGGAGAAGTATCCAAACCCATATTTCGGCCTTGTCTTCCCTCGGTGTAAAATTCCATCGGAAATTTGATGATTATTCTGGAGAAGCAAAAAAAATGAGAGGCAGGCAAGTTTTTTTAGATGAGGCCTCTGTCACCGCAACGGAGAATGTTATCCTCGCCGCCGTTTTAGCACTAGGAAAAACAGTAATAAAAAACGCAGCGTCAGAACCACATGTTACCGATCTTTGCCGATTTTTAACCAAAATGGGAGCAGGAATTACTGGTGCTGGTTCTAATTTGTTAGAGATAAATGGAATGGTGAAGCTTAAAGGTGCCAGACACGAAGTGTCACCAGACAATATTGAGGTAGGGACATTTGCAATTGCCGCAGCAGTGACGGGGGGAGAGATAGAAATTATCAATGGTGAGAAAGATGATTTAGATCCGATTCTTAATGTACTTGCCAAAATGGGAGTAAAAACAAAATTTAAGAATAAGAATCTTTTGGTTTTTCCTTCAAAGCTGAAAGCTATTTCTAAGGTGACAACCGGAATTTGGCCAGCGTTCCCGACTGACCTTATGTCTTGTTTGATTGTTTTAGCTACACAGGCCAAAGGCATCACACTTCTTCATGATTGGATGTATGAATCCCGGATGTTCTTTGTTGACAAGTTGATTTCGATGGGAGCCAACGTAACCATTGCTGATCCCCATCGAGTTTTGGTCTATGGTCCAACAAGACTTCGGGGTCAGGTTCTTGATACCCCAGATATTAGAGCTGGAATGGCCCTTATCCTGGCCGCTCTGGTTGCTCGTGGGGCAAGCATTATTGACAAGATCGAACTTGTAGAAAGGGGTTACGAAAGAATCGAAGAACGATTAAAGAACCTTGGAGCGAAAATAAAAAAGGTAGAATAGCGTGTGACTGATAGCTTATGTTGCATGGAAAATGGTTATCTTGGATCGAGATCGATAAAAAAGCACTACTTAAGAATATTTCTTCCTTCAGACAATTGATTGGCTCCGAAGTGCGTTTTCTAGCCGTAGTTAAAGGAAATGCTTATGGTCATGGTATTGGTGAGGTAGCCAAGGTAATAAAAGACAAAGTCGATTGGTTTGGAGTTAATAATTTGGAAGAGGCTAAGATTCTAAGGCAGAAGGGAATTAAAAAACCAATTTTAATCTTAGGATATACGCCGACTCCTGATCTTTTGGAAGTTGTTAAAAACGGTTTTCGGCAAGTTGTTTATAACAGACAAACTGCAATTCAATTGGTTAAGTTGTCAAGTTACAAACCTAAAATTCATTTGAAAATTGAAATAGGGACAAATCGGCAAGGCGTTGAGAATGACGAGCTTTTGGCAATTGCAAAAATTTTAATGAAAAATCCCAAGGTTGAAATTGAAGGTGCGTATACTCATTTTGCCAACGTTGAGGAATCGGAAGATTTTTCTTTTCCAAAAAGACAAATTGAGAGATTTAGGAAGCAGGTAGGAATTTTAGAGAAAGCTGGGATAAAAATCCCCATTAAACATACTGCTTGTACTGCGGCGACAATTTTGCTTCCTGAGGGCTATTTTAATATGGTGCGAGTCGGAATCGGATTGTATGGTCTTTGGCCCTCAGAATTAGTCAAAAAATTAGCCCAAAAGAGGAAATTAAAATTTAACTTAAAACCGGTTTTATCCTGGAAAACCAGAATTGCCCAGATCAAAAAAGTCAAAAAGGGAGAAACGATTGGCTATGGTAGGACTTTTAAAGTAAAAGGAGATTTAAAGATTGCTATTTTGCCTGTTGGTTATTATGACGGGTATGACAGACATTTATCAAATGTCGGTCGAGTTTTGATTAGGAGTAAATTTGCACCGCTTGTTGGTCGAGTAATGATGAATATGATTATTGTTGATGTTACACAAGTTTCTAATGTCAGAGTGGAAGATGAGGTTATTTTGATAGGCAAGCAGGGCGGGAAAGAAATTACTGCGGAAGAAATGGCAGAAAAAATTGGGACGATAAATTATGAAGTTGTAACAAGGATAAACCCTCTTCCGCCAAGATTTTAATTTAATTGCGAAAAAGATTAAAATTAAAGTAATGAGCTCGGATATCTATCGTAATATTTCACCCTGGAAAAAACCGTTTCATAAGATCCGCGCATTTTTAGCTAAAAATTGGACGAAGCTAAATTCACAAGCTGAGATCATTGGAATTACAGGAAGCGTAGGGAAAACAACAACCAAAGAAGCAATTATAAAGGTTTTAGGTGAGAGGTTTAAGGTTGTAGGTTCAATCGGGAATCTTGATCCTGTTTTTAATATCCCAATAACCCTTCTAAAAATCCGTCCTTGGACTAAAAAAGTGGTTTTGGAGCTTGGGGTTGAATATCCGGGCGAAATGGATTTTTACCTTTCTTTAATAAAACCCAAAATTGGAGTAGTAACCCGAATTTACTGGACTCACACTGAATTTTTAGGCGATTTGAATGGGGTAATAAACGAGAAAGGAAAACTTTTGGAGGCATTACCAAAAGATGGTTGGGCAGTTTTAAATGATAATGATCAATATATAAAAGAGATGGCTAAAAAGACAGGCGCCAAGATCTTTTGGTTTGGTACTCACCCCCATTGCCAGGTGCAAATAGCTGATTTTATTCACCAAGGCATTGAAGGCAGCGAATTTATTTTGAAAAATAGTAAAGAAAGCGTAACGATAAGATGGAAACTTCTGGGCGAACATAATACAGCCTCTGCTGCTGCCGCCGCTTCAGTTGGGATCCTAGCCGGCCTTAAACTTGGAGAGATAAAAAAAGGTTTAGAAAAAATTGAACCGCAACCACACCGACTTAACGTCGTTCCTGGTCCGAACAGGAGTTTGATGCTGGATGATTCCTACAACTCAAGCCCTGAAGCGGCTATGATGGCTTTAGAAACACTACGTTCCCTCTCTCATCAATCAAAAGCTTTTGCAGTTTTAGGTGACATGCTTGAGTTAGGAAATTACTCAGAACAGGGTCATCGGGAAGTGGGTCAAAAAGTTGTTCAAGAAAATGTGGACTATCTTTTTACGATTGGTGACCAGGCAAAAATTATCGCCGACGAAGCGCAAAAATTTGGAGCAAAAAATGTAATTGAAGCCAAAGACCAAACGGAAATAAAAAAGAAACTTAGGGATTTGGCAAGAAAAGACGATCTAATTTTAGTTAAGGGTTCTCGAGCCACTAATTTAGATCAACTGGTCCAAGATTTGACATCGAAGAGAGATTGATTTAAAGTAACCGCTAGTCTTATGCGAGAAATTTTAACTTGGGTACTGCTATCTTTTTTGACCATTAGCATCCTTCTTGTACCTTACATTAACTTTCTTTATAAGATTAGATTCCAAAGGCAGAGACAGAAAACGGTTGATATCTTTGAGAAACGTACACCAATCTTTGACAAGCTTCATAGGCACAAAGTTGGAACGCCGGTTGGTGGTGGTCTTTTAGTCGTCGCTGTTGTTTGCTTTTTGTCTGTTGTTTTAATTTTAGCCAGACTATTTTTTAATTTGGGAATAACTTCAATTTACCCATTTGAGAAAGAGATCTTCATCCTTCTTTTTACATTTTTATCCTTCGGACTTTTGGGGATTTATGATGATGTGAGGAAAACATTCGGGTTTACTCAACAAAAATTTTGGGGTCTTAGATTTAGGCAGAAATTTGTTCTTCAATGGATTTTGGCCTTTGTCATTTCCTGGATGTTATACTTTCTGCTTGGGATTCATATTGTAAATGTTCGTTTTTTTGAGGTATTTGATATCGGTTTTTTCTACATTCCATTTGCCGCATTTGTGATTGTTTCCTTTGCCAATGCCTTAAACATTACTGATGGACTAGATGGACTTACATCGGGGCTTCTTCTCATTTGCCTTTTGGCTTTTTTGGCAATTTCAGGAAAAATTTTGGATTCCACACTTTCAGTTTTTCTTGGTCTTTGGATTGGTTCTCTTATTGCGTTTTTATACTTCAATGTCTGGCCGGCAAGGATTTGGTTAGGCGATGTTGGTGCTCTTTCTTTTGGAGCGACCTTAGCTGTTGTTGGTCTTCTTCTGGGGAAAGTTCTAGCGTTGGTAGTGATCGGTGGGATCTTCGTGGTTGAGGCTGCTTCATCTCTTGGGCAACTTCTCTCCAAGAAATTTAGAGGCAAAAAGTTGATTGAAGTGGCACCCATTCATCTTTATTTTCAAAACAAGGGTTGGGAGGAATCCAAAGTGGTTGTGCGGTTCTGGTTGGCTGGTGCACTCCTTGCAATTATCGGACTTTGGCTTGCCCTTCCCTAATTTTTAAAAACGGCTTATGTTTAGTAATTTCCCTTGGAAAGAAAAAAAAGTACTGGTTGCGGGGTTGGGGATTTTAGGTGGTGGTCTGGAGACCGCTAAATTCTTCGCTAGGAACGGGGCGAATGTTACCGTTACAGATTTAAAAACTTCAAGCGAGCTTTTTTCTTCCTTAACTAAACTTCGTGGTCTACCAATAAAGTTTACTCTTGGTAAGCACCTACCTGCAGACTTTCAAAATCAAGATCTAATTATTAGAAATCCGGCAGTACCGCAAGAATCCTTCTATTTGAAGCTTGCCAGAAAAAAAGGAATTCCTATTGTGATGGAATCAACGATTTTTTTTAAACTTTGTCCTTCTAAAAATATTATTGGTGTAACTGGTACCAAGGGAAAAACGACAACAACCTTGCTTATTGCTGAGATTCTAAAGAAAGCAAAAAAAGATGTAGTAAGCGGTGGCAATCCGCAAGTTCCAATCCTTGCGCTTTTACCCAATATCAAAAAAGAGACATGGGTTGTTTTGGAGCTTTCTTCTTGGCAACTTGAAGGTCTTGCCGATTACAAAATTTCTCCCCACATTGCCATCCTTACTAACATTATGCAAGATCACCTTAACCGCTATACGAGTATGGCTGATTATATTTTGGCGAAGAAAATTATTTTTAAATTTCAAAAAGAAAGTGACATATTTGTTACCAATGGTGAAGAGAAACTCTGTCGACGTTTGGCAAAGGAAGCAAGATCGCAAGTTTCCTATTTTAGTAAAAGAGATCTTCCAGAAAAAATAAAAAGAGCGGTGAAGCTTCCAGGTAAACATAATCTTTCTAATGTTGCTTGTGCATATACTTTGGCCCGGATTTTAGGAGTTGATGATTCTTACGTTTTAACTGTCTTGGCTAAATTTAGAGGAGTAAAAGGTAGATTGGAGCTTCTTAAAAAAATTAATGGAATCAGTTTTATCAACGATACTTGCGCAACCACCCCAGAGGCAACAATTGGAGCTATCAATAGTTTTTCGTCTCCTGTCATTCTGATTTGTGGTGGAGCAGATAAAAATTTAGATTTTGGTCAATTTGGCGGGGTTATTAACCAAAAAGTCAAATCTGTAGTTTTGCTTGAAGGGGTAGCAACCGATAAGATAGAAGAAGAGGTCCTAAAGAAAAAGATTTTGGGCCGTTTTAGCAATTTTCGGTCGGCGGTTTTGAAAGCGTTTGAAAATGCCAAAAGAGGAGATATAGTTTTGCTTTCGCCTGCCTGCGCATCTTTCGGTATGTTTAGGAATGAATTTGATAGGGGAGAAAAGTTTCGCAAAATTGTAGAAGGACTGTCAAAGCGACACTAGAAACTGATAACTGTCATGGCAAAATTAAAACTTCAATTTGCAAGACCTGACTTGTTACTCTTGGCTAGCGTTCTTGCTTTAACTTTGTTTGGTCTTTTAATGATCTATGACTCTTCGGTTGTTTTGGCTTTGAGGGATTTCTCTGACCGTTATTTTTTTGTTAAGAATCAAATTCTTTGGGCTTTTTTTGGTTTGGTGGCGTTGTTTATCTTTTTAAATATTGATTATCACAAAGTTTCCTATCTCGGGCCTTTGGCTCTTGTTTTTGGAATTGTGCTTTTAGTTGTCGTTTTGTTACCACACATTACGCCACAGGTTTTAGGAGCAAGGAGAAGGTTTGGAGTGGGTCCAGTTACAGTCCAGCCAGCAGAGTTGATCAAACTTCTTTTTGTTTTGTATCTTTCCTCAAGGTTTGCAAAAGGCCAAAAAGGCGAAGGAGAAACGTTAAGATTGTTACCATTTTTGATTGTTTTAGGTCTTTTGATTGGTCTTGTAGTTTTAGAGCCTGATTTGGGGACTGCTGTCATTTTGGCCGCAGTCGGCATCATAGTCTATTTTGTCTCGGGTGGTCCAATAAAATATTTCTTTTTTTTAATTCCTTTACTTGTAATTTTAGGTATTGGGCTTGCTATTATCTCTCCGTACAGGGCAGCCAGACTTACCACTTTTTTTAATCCCCAGGCTGATCCTCAGGGGAGCTCCTATCATATTAACCAGATTTTGATCGCTCTTGGCAACGGCGGTATATTTGGTAGGGGACTTGGTCAATCGAGGCAAAAATATGAATACTTGCCCGAGGCACCGACTGATTCAATTTTTGCCGTAGTTGCAGAAGAACTCGGGTTTGTTGGCTCTTCAGTTTTTTTGGTCGTTTTTCTTTTTTTGATTTACCGTGGTTTTAAAATCGCCCTTGGTGCGCCAGATAAATTGGGATTCATTTTAGCCTTCGGTATTACTTCTTGGATAGCACTACAAGGTTTAGTGAATTTGGCGGGGATGGTTTCTCTTCTTCCTTTAACCGGTGTCCCGATGCCTTTTGTTTCTTATGGTGGTTCTGCCCTTGTCACGATGATGGCCGCAATCGGCATTCTTCTTAATATTTCAAGACAAGAGGTGAAGGTTAAAGGATGAAAAAGATAAAAATTGCCATTTGCGGTGGTCATCTAACTTGTGCCTTGGCTACGATTTCTACTTTGCGCCAAAAAGAACCGGGCGTAGAAATTATTTTTTTCGGTCGTAAGCATCCAATGGAGGGCGATCCTTCACTTTCAGCCGAATATCAGATTATCCCTAAGCTTGGTATCAAGTTTTTGCCTATAATGGCTGGTAGGCTACAACGCCGTTTAACAAAATACACCATCAATTCTTTGGTAAAAATACCCTTGGGCTTCTTACAGTCTTTTTGCTATCTTGCCAGAGAGAAGCCCGATGTGATTTGTTCTTTTGGTGGTTATCTTTCCTTTCCGGTTGTTTCTGCCGGATGGATTTTAGGTATTCCTTCTATAACTCATGAACAAAGTGTAGTTTCCGGTCTGGCTACAAAATTGAATTCTTTTTTTGTCAAAAAGATAGCTATCTCTTGGTCAAAAACCGGCAAGTACTTAAAAAACAAGAAGGTAGTTTTGACTGGAAATCCAATAAGAAAAGAGATTTTTGAAATGCAAGCTTCTGATTTCAAACTGAAAGAATTTTTGGGGAATATTCAATCTTATAAAGGTCGTCCTCTAATTTATATCACCGGAGGCAATCAGGGATCGCATTTTATAAATGAGACTATTGGGAAGATTCTTCCCAGGCTTTTAAAGAGTTATTTTTTGATCCATCAGACGGGTGACTCGAAAATCTACCACGATTACGAAGATTTAGTTACAAGTTACAGATCACGAGTTAAAAGTAAGCGCTATTTTGTGACAAAATACATAGATTCAGCCGACATTGGTGCTGTGTTAAATAAAGCTGATCTTGTTGTCTCTCGAGCTGGAGCAAATCTCGTGACCGAACTTTTGGCTTTAGGCAAACCGGCGATTTTAATCCCTCTTCCTTGGGCAGGCGAAAGTGAGCAGGAAGAGAATGCAAAACTTGCAGAAGAAGCTGGGGTTGGCCAGATTCTATCTCAAGAAAAACTTACACCTTACATTTTGGCTCAATCCATCGATAAAGCAATACAGAACCTAGAAAATTTCAAAAAAAATGCGCTTAAAGCAAAACAGCTAATCAAATTAGATGCAGCAGAAAGATTGGCAGAAGAAGTTTTAAATTTGGTAGGGGAGAGAAGGTTAGGATAGTTATCTAAAATGATTTAAAATAGATTTTAATGGTAGGGAAAAAACCGCGTTTTTTCTTCAGACGAAGCCAAAAGGTTATCGTCCCGGGTAAAGAGAGACAAATTATAATTCCTTTTCGAGGTATTTCGGTTTTTGCTATTTTTATTTTGCTTGCAAGCTCGATTTATCTCATCTTTCGCTCAGATTTATTTTTAGTCCACCAGGTTAAAGTTGATGGCGAAATAAAAGATTGTTCCACCGAAGATGAGGTTGTAAGGAATTTGGATGTTTTAGGAAGAAGCCTTGTCTTCTTAAATGGACCACAATCAGCAACCAGGCTTCAGTCGACGATTGCCTGTATAGGGGAAGTTGTTGTCAAAAAGAACTGGCCCGACAAGGTAAGAGTTGAGATAAGACCAAGAAAAGGCGTTGCACTTTTAGCAAAAATCGAAAGCACAGAACCCATCCAAGAAGCAACCACAAGTACCCAAGCAACTTTATCAGCAGGCCTCGAGGAGGTTGCTACCCCGAGTGCTTTTGGAACTTCTCAATCGCATGACTTGTTTTTAGTTGATGGTGGCGGTTTTATATTTAAAAAAATCGCTTCCAGCTCTGCCTATCCCAAAATTGATATCGCAAAAAGGATTGATTTTAAAATAGGAAACCAGATTAGAGACCAAGCGACTTTGACCGCCATTTCTTTTTTGGCCCTTGCTCCATCGTTTGATTTTAAAATTTTAAATGGCCAGATCGACCAAAAAGACAAGATTATTATTTTTTTAGACGACGGCACACAGGTCATATTGGCCAAAGACAAAGAAGCAAGAAACCAGGCGGCCTCTTTACAAGCAATCGCAAAGCAGGCTAAAATAGAGGGCGAAAAAATCAAGTCAGTTGATTTCAATTTTGACAAACCGGTTCTTCAAGTGGTAAAAGGAAGAACCAAAATATAATTTATGCCTAAAGATAAAGTTGTTGTAGGGATTGATATTGCTTCTTCCAAATTTGCTACGGTTATTGCCACTATTCCTCCCGAAGGCGCTCCAAATGTTATTGGTGTTTCAACAATTCCAGCTCGAGGGATTAGAAAAAGTCAAGTTGTTGATATTGAGGAAACCGTCGGAGCAATTTCTGAATGTTTGGAAGGAGCGGAACGGATGGCCGGTTATTCAGTTGGTAAAGCTTTCGTTACAGTCGGTGGAACTCATATCCAGTATCAAAACTCAAAAGGAGTGGTAGCAGTTTCAGAACCTCAGGGCGAAATTACCCAAGATGATGTCAGGCGAGTGATAGAGGCAGCCAGAGCAATTTCTCTACCCTCTTCGCGTGAGATAATTCACGTTATTCCTCGTTATTTTATTGTTGATTCCCAATCAGGCATCAAAGATCCAGTCGGCATGACAGGTGTTAGACTTGAGGTTGAAACCCATATAATTTCTGGGGCGGCCACCTCATTGCGCAATATAGCCAAGTGCGTTCAAGAAGTGGGCGTAGATGTCGAAGGTTTGGTCTTTTCTGGTTTGGCAGCAGCAGAGGCTGTTCTTTCCGAGACAGAAAAGGAACTTGGAGTAATTTTAGTTGATCTTGGTGGTGGGACCACTGATATTTGTTTATTTGTTGAAGGGTCTTTGGCATATTCTTCCGTTCTTCCTGTTGGAGCAAAAAATATTACCAATGATTTGGCAATTGGACTTCGCGTCTCCTTAGAAACGGCAGAAAAAATTAAGTTAGCGCTTTCGGAAAAACCTAAATTGGCCGTCCAACCTGATGAGGAAACACCGAAAGAAGAAAAAGAAGCAGATGACAGTTTGGACATTTCTTCTCTGGAGGTTGATGAGGATATCAAAAAAGTATCGAGGAAAACTTTAGTTGAGGGAATCATGAAACCAAGGATGAAGGAAATTTTAAACATGATAAAGATTGAGATTCAAAAGTCGGGTTTTGGCGGTCTGACACCGGCTGGATTAGTTATAACGGGAGGAGGAGCGGAGACGATTGGTATTTTAGAGTTAGCCAAACATGAGCTTGCCATGCCTGTCAGGATTGGTGTCCCCCAAGGTGTAACGGGACTGATCGAGGAGGTTACTTCCCCCGTCAACGCTGCAACCTTAGGACTTATCCTTTATGGTGCAAAAGCCGAAGTCGGTGAGGAACAAAGATTACCTCTGGTTGGTCGAGTAGAAATAAAAGGTTTGGTTGGTAAAGGCGTTAACTGGTTAAAATCACTTCTCCCTTAAATTAGCGAAACTTCTTTTTAAGTCTTGACAAAATCATTCTTTGGGTCTAAACTTCCTTGAAGAAAAACTCCTCAAGTTATGGGTTTAGTTAAGCCAGAAGTCACCAAATTTGCAAAGATAAAAGTCCTCGGATTGGGCGGCTCCGGATGCAATGCAATCAACTCGATGATTCAAAACCAGGCTATCCAAGGTGTGGATTTTATTTCCGTCAATACCGATGCCCAACATCTTTTAGTCTCCCAAGCTCCAATTAAACTCCAGATAGGCGAGCAGTTAACCAAGGGTTTGGGAGTTGGTGGCGATCCTGAGCTTGGACGTAAAGCAGCTGAAGAATCAAGAGATAAGTTACAGGAATCGGTTAACGGTGCCGATATGGTTTTTATAACTTACGGCGCCGGCGGCGGAACCGGTACTGGTGCGGCTCCGATTTTGGCAGAGATAGCCAAAAAAGCAGGAGTTTTAACCGTAGCCGTTGTTACCAAACCTTTCCATTTTGAAGGTACGCGCCGCATGCTAGTTGCAGAAGAGGGGATTGCCAATCTCCGGGACAAAGTCGACACTCTTATTGTTATTCCCAATCAAAGGCTTCTTGAGGTCGTTGACAAAAAAATGACTTTAGTTGAGGCTTTCCGTGTAACCGACTCAGTTTTAGGTTCAGGAGTTCAGGGGATTTCTGATTTGATAGTGATGCCTGGACTCATCAATGTTGATTTTGCTGATGTTAGAACAATCATGAACAATGCTGGTTCGGCACTAATGGGAATTGGGACGGGCAGTGGAGAGAATAGGGCGGTCCTGGCAGCAAAAACTGCGGTTTCATCCCCATTGCTTGAAGTTTCAATTGATGGGGCAAAAGGAATTCTTTTTAATATAACCGGTGGCCCGGATATGACCATGACGGATGTTGATGAGGCGGCAAAGATAATTACTTCCGCGGCCGATCCGGATGCCAATATTATTTTTGGAGCAACGATTGATGACAGTTTAGTTGATTTAATTAGAATTACCGTCATTGCCACCGGCTTTGATGAGACAAGGCAGAGAATGAGGGAGCTCACAACTGCTCCCCAGGTTCCTGTTTTTGCTCAGGAAGAAATTACCGAGCCCCAAGAGGTTTTAGTCACCGAAGAAGAAAAATCCGAGGATGAAGAAGATGTAATCGAAGTGCCTACTTTTATGCGCCAAAACCGCTAGCTTACACCAAAATCCTCATTGAAAAAGATCAATTTTTCTGTTTTAATTGTCCCCAAGGGCTTTGCTACAAAATCTAACCGAGATGACAAAAAAACAACCTACCGTTAATCCAGAATTTGCCGAGATGGAAGAAAAAATTCTTTCTTTATGGCAACGGGAAAAAATTTTTGAAAAATCGTTGGCAAAAAGGAAGAAAGCGAAAAAGTTCACGTTCTATGATGGCCCTCCTTTTGCTACCGGCCTTCCCCATTATGGCCATATTTTGGCGATGGCCATAAAAGATGCCGTCTGCCGTTACAAAACAATGCAGGGATTTTACGTACCTCGCAGGTTAGGGTGGGATTGCCATGGGTTGCCGGTGGAATATGAAGTGGAAAAAGAGCTCGGAATAAAGAGTAAAAAAGAAATTGAGGAGCTGGGCATTGGGAAGTTTTGCGAAGCAGCTCGGGGAATTGTATTTCGTTATACAAAAGAGTGGCTAAAAACGATCGATAGGATGGGCCGTTGGGCCGACAAAGAAAATACCTACGCAACGCTTGATAAAGAATATACAGAAAGTGTTTGGTGGGTTTTTAAACAAATTTGGGATAAGGGTTTAATCTATCAAGGTTTCAAAAGTATGCCTTATTGTCCAAGATGTGCCACACCCCTTTCCAATTTTGAGACTAATCAAGGTTACAGAGACAATGTCCCTGATCCTTCCCTTTATATTAAGTTTAAATTAAAAGGCCAAGATGCCTCTCTGTTGGTTTGGACAACTACTCCTTGGACTTTACCTGGTAATGCAGCACTTGCTGTCAAAGGCGATGCAAAATATGTCCAGATAAAAGAAAATAATGAGCTACTGATTCTGGTTGAAGAAAGACAGAAGGTTTTATTTCCAGGCGCAAAAATTGAAAAAGAGTTTTTAGGTTCTCAATTAGTAGGTAAGCTCTATGAACCTCTTTATAACTTTCTGGAGACTCACGGCTATTCTTATCAAGTCTTTGACGCCCCCTTTGTCAGTTTGGAAGACGGCACAGGTATTGTTCATATTGCACCGGCCTTCGGCGAAGAAGATTTGGAGCTTAGTCAAGAAAAGCAAATACCTGTCTTGCAAACAGTCAATGAGCGTGGCGAATTTATTGACAAAGTAACACCCTGGCGGGGGAGATTTGTCAAAGACGCAGATTTTGAGATAATAGCCGATTTGGAAAAGAGAGGGCTGTTATTTAAAGTGGAAACTATTTACCACACCTATCCTTTTTGCTGGCGCTGCGAAACTCCTCTAATCTACTATGTCATGCCTACTTGGTTTATCAAGGTTTCGGCTGTTAAGGATGATTTAATTAAAAACAATGAAAAAATAAGTTGGGTACCTAAGCATATTGGCAGGGGAAGGTTTGGTAAGTGGCTTGAAGAAGCAAGAGATTGGGCCGTCTCAAGAAACAGGTTTTGGGGTGCGCCGGTACCCATCTGGCGCTGTCAAAAGTGTAGTCAAGAGATTTGTATCGGCTCGATCACCGAATTAAAAGATAAAGCCAAGAATCCAGAAAAAGTTGGAGATTTACACCGACCATATATCGATGAAGTTATCTTACAGTGTTCTTGCGCTGGGGAGGCAAGGCGCATCCCTGAAGTCTTGGATTGCTGGTTTGAATCCGGATCAATGCCTTACGCCCAAGACCACTATCCTTTTGAAAATAAAGAAGAATTTGACAGAAATTTTCCAGCCGATTTTATTGCCGAGGGTTTAGATCAGACTCGGGGTTGGTTTTATACTCTTCATGTTATTGCAACAATTCTTTTTAATAGTCCGTCATTTTTGAATTGTGTTGTTAATGGGTTAATTTTAGATCCCCAAGGGCAAAAGTTGTCGAAGAGACTAAGGAATTACCCAGAACCGGAAGAAATTTTTGAAAAGCAGGGGGCTGATGCTTTAAGATGGTTGCTTTTGTCTTCGCCAGCACTCAAAGGTGAAGCGCTACTTTTTTCCTCTCAAAGAGTGACCGATGTTGTCAGAAAAATACTCCTACCTCTTTGGAATGTTTATCTTTTCTTTAATACCTATTCAAATGTAGATTCTTGGATAGCAAAGATCCGAAGTCCCAAGAGCTCAACTGTCTTGGATCGCTGGATTTTGGCAAGGATGGCTCAATTAGTTTTTGAAACAACAAAAGATTTTGACGCCTATGATTTTCCAACAGGACTTACCAAGATTGAAGATTTTGTTTCCGATTTATCCACCTGGTATATTCGCCGTAGCCGCGATCGTGTTGGACCCACAGTCAAGGATCAAAAGGATAAGGATGTTTTCTACGCAACATTGCATACAGTGATTGCTCTTCTGACTCGGATCTTGGCTCCTTTTACTCCTTTTATAGCTGAAGAAATTTATCGGGATTTGACAGGGGAAGAGTCTGTCCACTTTTCCAAGTGGCCCAACCTAACAAAAAATTTTAAGATAAACGCAAAACTTTTGAGAGAGATGGAAGAAGCGCGGAGGATTTGTGAGTTGGGGCACGCTAAAAGAAAAGAAGAAAAAATAAAGGTAAGACAACCGTTGGCGGTTTTGAAAGTTTTTGGTCGAAGAGAGTTGTCTGGGGAGCTCCTCGCTTTGATAAAAGATGAGCTCAATGTTAAAAAAATAGTATTTGAAAGACCGCAAGCTAACTTTTCAGTGGTTTTTGAGACAAAGATTACGTCCAAACTTCGAGAAGAAGGACAAGCAAGAGAAATAGTAAGGATTATCCAAGACAAAAGAAAAGAACAAAAAGTAGCTTTTGATGACAAAATTGAGGTCACTTTACCCTGGTGGCCCAAAAAATTTGAGGATTACATCAAGAAAGAAACACTAGCCCAAAGTCTAAATAAGGGAGAGAGGGTTTCCATTAAGAGAGTTTCAGGATGAGTTTGAAGTTTTTTCTTCGCCAGGATCCTGTCCTTCTTTTCGTTACATTTTTTCTTGTTGCTCTTGGTATCCTGATGATCTCTTCGACTGATCCTTCTTTTGCCCTTCAACAACTTATCTTTTCACTTTTGGGTTTTTTAGTTTTTTTCACTGTCTCTGCTCTCGATCATCGTTTTTTCAAAAGTTTCGCTTTTGCTCTTTATCTTTTCGTTCTTTTTTTATTGTTAATCTTGCCGATTTTTGGCGAAGCAATCAGAGGTTCAACCCGCTGGATTAATCTTGGTTTTTTTCTTTTTCAACCCTCGGAACTTGCCAAACCAGTTTTGATTCTTACTCTGGCCTGGTTTTTTGACAATAGGCATTCCTCTTCACTTAAAGATATCTTTTTGAGTCTTTTTTTTGTCCTTCCATATTTTATCTTGGTTTTCCACCAGCCAGATCTTGGAAATGCTTTAATTATTTTTCTTATTTGGGTTTCGATTGTTTTTGTTTCTGGCCTACCGTCTTTGTTTGCAGTTTTGGGTGTGGTTTTTGCCAGTTTTCTTTTGCCAATCTCCTGGTTCTTCTTGGCGGCATACCAGAAGGCCAGACTTGTCTCTTTTTTAAATCCTACCCTTGATCCTTTAGGAACAGGCTACAGCATACTTCAATCCCAGATTGCCATTGGTTCAGGTCAGCTTTTTGGTCGTGGTTTTGGCAGAGGAACGCAGTCTCACTTGGCATTTTTGCCGGCAAGACAGACAGATTTTATCTTTGCTACCTTATCTGAGGAGTTGGGCCTTTTCGGAGCAAGTATGCTTCTCCTTGTTTTTTTCGTCTTAGTGATCCATATACTGGATGTTGCCAAGATTTCTGCCAAGAGGTTTCCTACTCAGATTTCCATTGGGGTAGCCACTTGGATTCTAGTTCAGATTTTTATTAATGTTGGTATGAATCTTGGAATTGTACCGGTAACTGGTATCACCTTGCCTTTAATATCCTACGGAGGAAGCTCTTTAATTTCTACTCTCTTTGGTCTGGGTATAATAAATTCTATTTACCACTCTAGAAGACAAACTCAATTGACAGCACAAATGTCTGGCAGTTAAAATTAGTTCTTATGAATTACGCAATAGTTAGAATTGGTGGCAAGCAATACAAAGTTTTTCCCAAAGACATAATAATTGTTGATAAGGCAGGCGGTGGAAAAGGGGAGAAAATTAAAATTGAGGACGTTTTACTTTTTGTAAAAGATGATAAAACTTTGGTCGGTAGGCCAAAAGTTGATGGTGTTTCGTTCCAGGCTACCATTCTTGAGCAACTAAAAGGTAAAAAGCAAAGAGTTGTCAAATTTAAGCCAAAGTCCCGTTACAAGAGAGTTTTAGGCGCAAGAAGATTTTTGACAAAATTAGAGATTGGTCCCTTCGGAGAAAAGAAAGCAAAAACCCCACTTGACAGCAGGAAGGTAAAAGAAGAGAAATAGTTGACTTCTATAAAATTTTTTGCCATACTGCCCATAATAATGAGGAAGAAAAATGGCCCATAAAAAAGCAGGTGGCACAACAAAGGGAAATAGAGATAGTCTTGCCAAGAGGCTTGGTGTAAAGATATATGGTGGTGAAAAAGTCACCCCCGGAAAGATTATTGTCCGTCAAAAAGGGACAAAGTTTCATCCAGGTGAAGGAGTTGGTATTGGTCGCGACTTTACCCTTTTTGCTCAGAAAGAAGGCTTGGTTGTTTTTGGACAAAGAAAAGGCAGAAGAATAGTCAAGGTGGTATAGGATGGGGGAAGAAGAAAACATTACAGAGATTGATATTGAGCTTTTGCAGCCGAACCCCTCACAACCTCGGGGCTTAATTACTCCCGAATCTATAGTTGATCTTGTCGATTCGATAAGAGAGCATGGGATCTTGGAGCCCTTAGTGGTTGCCAAAACACCAGCCGGCTATCAGATAATTGCCGGGGAGCGGCGTTGGAGAGCAGCAAAGATGGCTGGGTTGAAGATGGTGCCAGTCGTGATCAGAGACACTTCGCCACAAGGGATGCTTGAAATGACCTTGGTGGAAAATATTCAACGGCAGGATTTAAATTCCTTAGAGAGGGCGTTGGCTTTCAAGAAATTCATTGACGATTTTGGCTATTCAACTTCCGATATTGCTTTAAAGATTGGCAAGAGCCAATCATTTGTTTCAAATTCATTACGGCTTTTGACCTTACCTGACGCTTTAAAAGATGGTTTAGTTTCCGGAGCAACAACCGAAGGTCATGCTAGGGCGATTGCTGCTTTGGAAGATCATCAACTAATAGTCGAAGCTTATAAGGAAGTCTTGCAGAAAAATCTTTCGGTCCGCGGGGCAGAAGAGTTGGCGAGAAGGTGGAAAGAAAGGGCCAAAATCCCGAGGCGCGGTTATAGTGAGAGAGGCTATATTAGGACGAAAGAACTAGAAAAGATGGAAGACGATCTTGAGGAAAAATTTCTCAAATTAGGAGCAAGAACCCAGGCCAAGATCCTTCAATCACGAATCCTTTTGAAAATTTCCTTAGTCCTTGTCGGTAGTCAGAACACAACTACTCCACTTTTGCAAAAAATTTTTCAGAAACTTTTAGAAGTATAAGTTAATAGGAAACTTGAGGGATAAGGGCAAAAGCATTGGGTGGCCAATAGACAAAAAAGGCCTTGCCAATGATATCTTTCTTTGGTATCGGACCAAACTCTCGTGAATCGGAGCTGTGGGTACGATTATCTCCAAAAACGATATAATTTCCTTGGGGAACAGCATATTCTTCACCTTCTTTAAGATACGAACCTTCTTGTACTTGTGTTGAACTTGGAAGATAAGATTCAAAAAGTTTTTGGTCATTGATAAAAATTCCCCCATTTTCAACTTTTATTTTCTCACCAGGCAAGGCCATTATTCTTTTTATAAAGTCTTTGCTCTTATCATAGGGAGCCTTAAAGACAATGACATCTCCCCTTTGCGGTGGTCTAATCCGATAGCTTATTTTATCGGTTAGAATAAGTTCTCCATTTTTAAAATTGGGCAGCATGGAGTCGCCTTGGACTCGGTGTGGTTGTACCAAAAATAGGTAAACAACCAAAAAAATAGCAAGGGCAATTATAATTGTTTCAAAGATATCAGTAAAAAAGGCAAATAGTTGTCTGGCTAAATTCATAGAAAAAACAAAATAAACTCTACCTAAATATTTTAAAGGTTAGAAAAGAGATTAGGCAACAACCAATATGATATAATTTTTCGGGAGTTATCATTAACTTCAAAAGTGGACCCGTAGCTCAGTGGTTAGAGCGTTCCGTTCACATCGGAAAGGTCGTCTGTTCAAATCAGACCGGGTCCACTAATTGTATGAAGAAGTTAATTCCTAGTACATGAGCAAGCAAGAGGCATTACGGTGGTAAAAAGGTAATGATCATTGGTCACCGGGTTACTCAATATGGATTAGAGCGTTGGATAAAAGGGGTGTTATTGAAAGTGGTTATCACAACTCTTTGGAAATGGTAACCCGGTTGGACCTATGAACCAAAAGGATTATAATTTTAAGGAATGATATGCAACCGATATAAACCTTTTGCTTCTAAGATCTCTCAAAATACTTTGTGGCTTTTTAGCGGACAAAGTTTGGTTAAAGCAATTGCCTTCCTTTATGCTGTCTTTTTGGCCCGCGTACTTGGTTCTTCCGATTTTGGTCTTTATATGTATGTGATAACAATTTTTGGTCTGGTGGCCTCACTTTCTGATTTTGGTTTCAACCGATTTTTAACAAGAGATATAGCTAGAGACAAAAGCCAACTTGCCAAATATTTGTCCAATGTTTTTACCTTAAGAATTTTATTGATTATTTTAGTGTTTCTCTTAGTTTCCCTGATTCTCTTTTTCCTTGACCCGAAAATTAGTAGATCGAGTCTAGCGATTCTTGCCTTAATTTCCATCATCCCTCTAGCAGCAGCAACCACCTTTGATGCGATTTTTGTCGCCTTGGAAAAAATGTTTTATTCGGCGCTCGCTCTAGTTTCTCTCAATCTTTCTGTAGCAATTTTGGGTTTTTTAGCTGTTTTTGTTTTTAAGATGGGGGTCTTTGGAGCAGTCCTTACTTTTTTTCTGGCTCATGTTTTTTATCTTTTGGTTTTTGGCGCCTTTTTGCTAAAAGAAAAAATTTTCTTTTCTTTTTCTTTTGACTTTTCATTTTGGAAAAAAGCCTTTTTTAACTCCTTACCTTACGGGTTATTGGCTTTTTTGGGCCTTGTCTACTTTAAGATTGACATTGTCCTTTTGACTATTTTGAAAAACGAGACAGAGACAGGATTTTATGGCGCTTCTTATAAATTTTTGGAAGGGTTGCATTTTATACCTTTGACAGTTGGAACTGCTCTTTTCCCAGTCATGGCCAGGTTACATACCGAGGATCTAACGGAGTTAAGACGACTTTATTTCTTATCTTTGAGGTATTTATTGGTGATCGCAATAATTCTTGTTTTAATTTTATTTTTTGGCGCCCCAATTTTAATCAATATTCTTTACACCCCTTCTTTTTCTCCCTCAATTCCGGCTCTTCAAATACTATCTTTCACTCTTATTTTTATGTTTTTGCATGTTCCAGGAGCCCATCTAATTTTGGCAACCGAGAAGTTCTTGAAGCCGGCTCTTGCACTTTCTATTTTTACTGTTTTTTTCAATATCATCCTAAATTTGATTCTCATTCCACCCCTTGGCTTGATTGGTGCCAGTATAGTTACTGTTATTTCTGAAGCACTCTCTTTTGTATTGTTTTTTTGGTTTATTCAGAAAAAAATCTTTGTCCAGCTATGAGTACACCGATTTACGAGCGATTAGTTAAAGAACATGGTTTTTCTGAAGTGCAACGGAGAGCTTTGAAACTTATTAAAAAGAATAGTTTGATTTTGGAAATTGGTTGTTCTTCAGGTTTTCTAACTCGTTTCTTAAGAGAAAACTTAAATTGTCAAATTGATGCTGTTGAAAAGGATATGGAGGTTGCCGAAAAAGCGAAAAGGTTCGCAAGGAGAATGATTGCTGGTTCGATCGAAGACGAGGGAGCTTTGAGACAGATTACTGATCAATACGATTATATTTTGTTATTGGATGTTCTTGAACATCTCTTTAATCCTGAAAAAGTTTTGAAAGCACTAAGAAAGAATCTTAAAAAAGACGGAAAGATTTTAGCTTCCACTCCCAATATCGCTTCCTGGCCATCACGTAAAGATCTCTTCTTGAAAGGAAAATTTGAATACGAAGAGTCTGGCCTTTTTGATAGGACTCATATCCATTTTTTCACCTATAAAACATTCATTAAACTTTTTGAAGAGGTGGGTTTCACCGCCATTTCAGTTTATCCAGAAATTATTCGTCTTCCATTTCAACTTACTTTACAAAAAATACCGTTTGTCGGAACTCGTCTTTTTAGTGGTTTTTATACGAAAATGGCCTCTCTCTTTCCCAATCTGGCATATTTCCATTTTTTGATTGAGGCTAAAAGACAATGAAATGGCGAAAGTTTCCATAATTATTCCTAACTTAAACGGTCGCTTATTACTTGAAAGTTGTCTACCTTTAGTGTTTGATCAAGGTTACAAAGATTTTGAGATTGTTGTTGTTGATAACGGTTCACAAGACGATTCCTGTACTTATCTTGCAAGTCATTTTCCCCAAGTAAGAATTATTAAATTTAAGGAGAATTTTGGTTTTGCCAAAGCAGTAAATGAAGGAATTAAAAAGACAGACTCGCCTTATATTGTTTTATTGAACAATGATACCCAGGTTAAGAAGGATTGGCTTTTAAATCTTGTTTTAGCAGTTGATAACCATCCGGAATGTGCTTCAATTGCCTCAAAAATGCTTTCTTTTGGCCAAGAATCGGTTATAGATGGGGCAGGCGATAAAATAAATATTGTTGGTCAGCCCCATCCAATTGGTAGGGGAGAAAAGGACGCAAAAATTTATAATCTCGGCAAATATGTCCTGGGCGCAACCGGTGGAGCATCACTTTTCAAAAGAAAGGTTCTGGAAAAAGTTGGCCTTTTCGATGAGGATTTTTTCTTTTATTTTGAGGACGTCGATTGGGCGCTTCGTGCCCAACTTTTGGGTTTTAAATCCTGGTATGAGCCAAAAGCGGTTGTCTATCACCGATTTGGAGAAACTGCAAAAAAGTTTTACCGAAAGATGGAATATCTGCGATTTCGGAATACAATTATTTTGGTCTTGAAAAATTTCCCCTGGCAATTGTTTTTTAAGAGATGGCGATTTTTCAAAATTCCCTTAGTTTGGCTTCATACTTTTTATTTTTTTTGTAAGAGAGGTTTGGCTAAAGAGGCCTTCGGTGTAAAATTTTATTTGATTTTCAATTTCCCGAAAATTATCAAAAAGAGGATAACTATACAGAAGAGAAGGAAAGTTACGATTGATTATTTTGATAGTTTGATGGAAGAAAAAATACTCAAGGTTGGGCCATTGAGAATTTAGGTAAAGATGAAGTTTTTAAATTTCCTTTTATTTCTATTTATCGTTCTTCTACCGTTTGGCCAGCTGACTCGAATGTCTTTTGGTTCTGCCACTTTTTATGCCCACGATTTGGTTTTAGTAGCCCTCATATTTGTTTTTTTGATTTTTGCTCTTGCCATGAGGGGGAAATTAACTTTGCCTCCTGTTTCAATTTTGGTTTTAATTTTTATTCTTTTTGCCTTAGTTTCTCTCATAAATTCGCTTCGTCTGTTCTCTCTTGGTGAAGTCTTAATAGGTGAGCTTTTTCTCCTTCGTTTTGTTCTCTATTTTTTTCTTTATCTTATTGTTGTCAATATCATCAAAAAAGAAAACGTAGCCTTTTGGTTAAATACTCTTCTGTCTGTTGGCTTGGTGGTGGCCATTCTTGGCTTTTTACAACTTGCCCTATTTCCTGATCTTTCATTTTTACAAGCCTACGGTTGGGATCCTCATGTGGGTAGACTTACCTCTACTTTCCTCGATCCAAATTTTGTTGGTCTATTTCTCGTCTTTTCTTTTGCTCTATCTTTGGCTTTATTTTATTTTAAGAAGAATTTGAGCAAATTTTTCTTGGTTTTCCCTTCCACTTTTCTTATCGCTTTGATTTTGACTTTTTCCCGGAGCAGTTATCTTGCCTGGGCTGTCTCACTTTTTTCTTTTGGCATTTTTCTTTCAAAAAGGTTATTTCTTCTTTTCCTGCCGCTTTTTTTGCTAAGCATAATTTTTTTGCCAAGGATGGCTGAGAGAATTTCTGGTGCAGTTTTACTTGACATAACAGCCCAGGCAAGAATTGTCTCTTGGCAAAACGCCACCCAGATCATTCGGGATAATCCCGTACTTGGTGTTGGTTTTAATAATTACCGTTTTGCCCAAATCCAATATGGTTTTTTTGATTTCGAGAGACCAGAGGGAGGACTTTCAGGCGCCGGTAGTGATTCAAGTTTGCTTCTAGTATTGGCAACAACTGGTTTCTTTGGTTTCTTGGTTTTTTTGGCCATACTCTTCCGCATCTTATTGTTGTCATTTCATCTTAAAAATACCAGTGTAGCGGCCTTGACAGTTTTTTCTTCCTTGATTGCTCTTCTGGTCCACAGCATATTTGTTAACTCAGTGTTTTATCCTTGGATCTTGGCTTGGTTTTGGATTACACTAGGTTTAATGGTCGTTGAATCTTCTTGATGAATAAGATGATTTCAAAAAGCGATCTAAAGTTTATAGTAGGTCTTGCTTTGGTTTGGTGGTTCTCCTTGTCCGTTTTTTCTTTTTTCTCTCTTTCCTTCTTACCTAAAATAGTTAATGGTCAATTAGTCCCCTCAGGAATCCAGCCATTTAATTTCATATCTCCCTGGGCAGGTTGGGACGGTGGCCATTTTTTGGGTATTGCCAAATTTGGTTATCTTTACCCCTTTCAATACGCATTTTTCCCGCTTTTCCCTCTACTTATAAGGGTATTTTCACCTCTATTCGGAGGAAATCTTTTAGCATCAGGCCTAATTTTATCTAATTTTTTTCTTTTTTTGGCCTTAATCTTCTTTTTTAAACTTTGCCGGCTTGATTTCAGTTTAGATACGGCCAGGAAAGCACTTTTTTTTGTTTTAATTTTTCCAACTTCTTTTTTCTTTGCAGCGGTTTATTCTGAATCTCTTTTTCTCTTTCTTGTTCTTGGTTCTTTTTATTTTGCAAGACAAAAAAACTGGTTGGTCGCTTCCTTCCTAGCTGCTTTGGCTTCAGCAACAAGGGTCTTGGGCATTCTGCTTTTTGTGACTCTTTTGTTTGAGTATTTTTACCAGAGGAAATTTAAATTAAAACTAGATCATAACTTTTTTCTAATTTTTTTGTCTCCCTTAGGATTTTGCTTCTACCTTCTTTATCTAAAATTTGCGACCGGCAATCCTTGGATTTTTTTAGAAGCCCAAGGGTATTGGCAAAGGGTGGCCAGTTTTCCTTGGCAGACACTTTTAAATTATGGCTCTTTTATTTTGGGCATAAATTCAGTCGGTACACCGTCATACGCCCAAATCGTCTTGGAATTTTCCACAGCCATTATTTTTTTGCTTATTTTGATCTTTTCTTCGTTTCGTATTAGAGCAAGTTATCTTTTTTTTGGTTTTTTCTATCTTTTTGCCACTCTTGCAACCGGAAGTCTTCTCTCCCAACCTCGTCTAGCTTTGGCAATTTTCCCTGTTTTTTTGACTCTGGTACTTTGGGCCCAAAACAAGATTTTTGATTTTTTTGTAACCTTCCTCTCTCTCTTACTTTTGGCGCTTTTTCTTTCTTTATTCCTTAATGGTTTTTGGATAGCATGAGAAGGACAGACATCTTGCGGTTTTTTATTTATGCAACAATTGTTTTTTCGCCATTATATATTGTCAGATTTAAGATTTTTGGTTTCCCTACGACCTTACTTGAGATTTTAATTATTTTTGTTTTTTTGCTTTTTTTGTTTGAAAAATTTAAAAGTGGAGATGCCAGTTTTTTTAAATTTTTCCCGCGCACCGCATTTGATTTACCCATATTTTTTTTACTTTTGTCAGCTGTTATTTCCCTTTTTGTCACTTCTGATCTCAGAGGTGGTCTGGGTATCTTTAAGGCTTATTTTTTGGAGCCCATCATTTTCTACTACATTGTGGTCAGTTTGTTTCCCAAAGGAAAAAATGTCTTGCCTTTGATTTTGTCTTTAGTCTTAGCTTCTATCTGGCTTTCTTTTTTGGCAATTTTACAAGCCATTACTGGACGTTTCTCTCTTGCTCCTTGGGAACTGGCCCAGGGGAGAGTGGTTGCTGTTTATAATAGCGCAAACGCGTTGGCCCTTTTTTTAGCTCCCGCCTTTTCCTTTCTTCTAGGTCTCGTCCTTTTAGGTGGCGACAAGATTTTCAAAAAGAAAGAGTATGTCCTCCTTTTTTCATTCACTCTTTTTCTGGCTGCTCCCGTTTTGGTTTTGACTCAGTCCAGAGGAGCTCTTTTTGCTCTTTTTGGTTCAATTCTTTTTATTCTTTATTTTTTTCTGTCCAAGACGTTTTCTATTAAACGTTTTTTACTGCTGGGACTAATTATTATCCTTGTGTTTTTTTCAGTTTTTGCTTTTAGCTTTTTTTGGTCAGTCGGTGATTTAACGCCCCTTGTGAGTCAAGAAAGTTACAAAGGTCATGATACACTCCAAATTCGCTTCTATCTCTGGGAGGGAACACTCAGGCTTCTTAGGGACCATCCTTTTTTCGGTGTCGGCCTGAATTCTTTTAAGGAGGTTTATTTTGGCAATTACGCCTTGCCGCAATACCGGGAACCACTTCAGTATCCTCATAATCTGATCCTTACTTTGCTTGTTGAGCTAGGCATTTTGGGATTGTCCGCATTTGCTTTCCTTTCTTGGCGTATTGTTGTGATGTTGGGTAAAATTGGTCCTTGGGGAATATCTTTGGCAGCTGTCTTTCTCTATCTTTTCATCCACGGTCTTGTCGATGTGCCGTATTTTAAGAATGATTTATCCCTTCAATTTTTCCTTTTTGTTGCTTTTGCCCAGATTCTGAAGTCGAACGAGGCCAATCTTTAAGGATTATAGAAGACTATCTTTTCTCTTTCTGTTTTGTTTCCGGCAATATCTTGGGTAACAACTGTAATTTTATTCTCTCCTTGGTTAAGGCTTAAATTATAAGTGAACTTGCCATCCTGGTCGATAATTGCCCAATAGCCATTAACCGTCACTGTTGTTTGAGGTTCGGTTTGACCAGCTACCCTGATTTCTTTTTTATCTCCAACAAAGACGACCCTGTCTTGAGGTTCTGAGACTTCCAAGGGGGGAGGTGTCTTATCAAAAATTACAACCGAGGGAGAAGAGAGAGGACTTACATTACCGGCAGAGTCGGATGATCTCACCTCAATTTTATTCTCTCCTTCGGTCAGACTTAAATCTTCGACCACAAAATTACCATCTTGCCCCACTAAAAGTTTCTTTTTAAGTTCGCCATTTAGAAATATTTCTACCGAGCTGCCTGACTCACCTACTCCTTTAAAAGGCAATCTGGCGCTGTTGGTTGCTGTTGGTATTCCTTCTAAGATTGGAGTAAATGGTGGAATCACATCTTGACTTACAGTTGGCACTGAAGAGGCACCCCAAAAGACACCTAAAAATTCTGCCAGACGGACAAAAATCTGTAAGCCCCAAAACAAAAGCACGACAACAACAAGAACAATAATACCTCCTATAATTAAGAGCCTTCGATATATTATTTGTTCTTGTTCTTTAAGTGATGAGACCAAACTTTTTCGTCTTCGCACTTTTTCCTGCACTGAAAAATCATTAATACTCAATTGATTTTTGTTGTTAGGCTCTGGTCCTGCCAATTTGAACTCCCGCAAGAAGAACAGAAATATTTTAGCAGAATCTTCGATCGACTTTCAATCAAACACAGCTTTTGTGTTAAAATGATGCAGATATTTAAGGTATGGATAAGAAAATCAGGATCAGCCAATTCATTCTCAACAGGCGTTTGGCCCAAGTCAAAAGATATCATGCAACCCCGATGTTTCAAAATGAGACAGTAGCAGAACATTGTTATTATGTAGCTCTACTTGGCCGAGCAATCTGCGGGATTTTAGAAGAGCAAGGCATCAGAGTTAATACCCAGAGGGTTTTGGAGAAAGCCTTAATACATGATATCGAAGAAATGTTTTCGGGCGACATCATCCAACCTTTTAAATATTCAGACCCATCACTCAAAAAACTGATTGACGAATTAAATACTAAGTCACTGGACAAAGCATTTGAAGGATTGCCAAAAAACTTAGCCGCCCATTTCAAAAATCTCTGGAGCGACTATAAGGATGAGAAAACCTTTGAAGACACAATCGTTAAAATCGCCGACCGACTTTCTATCGTTGCCTTGTGTTTGGAGCAGATCAAACTGGGAAACAAATTCATGGTTGAAGTTTTGAGAAATGGTATGAAACTTCTTTCCCAATATAAATTTAGCTGGCTTGCGCCGATTGCGGCCGATATCAAAAAAGAAATTACCAAGTTAGATAGTGGGTGAACTTAAGGCTTTAAAATTTGTGCCTTTTCTTTTGTCGGTGGTGAGGATTAAGCTCATAATTTACTATTTACCTGCCCACCAAACTTTGAGCCGTCTGTCGGATTCGAACCGACGACCTGCTGTTTACGAAACAGCTGCTCTACCCCTGAGCTAAGACGGCTGATTTTAAAACAACTCTATTTTAACTTTTTCGAAGAATGTACTCAAATCCCTTATTCTGCATTGTCCTCTAAACAGATCACACTCATCCTGCATTCTTTTGCGAGTTTTTCTAGAATCTCATCTCTGTAAGGTTCACCATATATAATTTTCTCTATTCCGGCATTCTTACAGATT
>Ga0315280_10001513_pt1 | contig 39770 bp, 30 predicted proteins | sample YL17G06_40_MG_FD_203697 | JGI IMG/M metagenome (GOLD analysis project Ga0315280, IMG submission 203697) | Sediment microbial communities from Yellowstone Lake, YNP, Wyoming, USA - YL17G06_40 | ecosystem: Environmental > Aquatic > Freshwater > Lake > Sediment | place: USA: Wyoming | collected...
CCGCCAGGTGGACCGCCGCCAGGTGGACCGCCGCCAGGTGGACCACCGCCGGGAGAGTGAGCTGATCTGGTTTCGGCAAGGCCGTCCCTCCCCCAGCCCCGTCTGGGGGAGGGACGAGCTGTGTACTGGAGCCAGCGATCGTCGGGCCCGGCCGCAAAGCGGGTAAGTACCAGCACGGTAGGGGACCGGAAGGAGCGTGGATCATGGACTACGGGCGCTTCTCCGACGACGGGCGCGAGTTCATCATCACCCGTCCGGACACTCCGCGGCCTTGGATCAACTGCCTCACAAATGGCAGTTACACGGCCCTCGTGTCCCAGACCGGAGGCGGCTACTCGTTCATAGGCGGACCGGGTTATGACCGCGTCACCCGAGCCTGCCCCGATATCGCCGCCTCCGACCGCCCGGGCCGCTACATCTATGTGAGAGACGATGCTTCGGGTGAATACTTCAGCGTCGGCTGGCAGCCCACCCGCCGCCCGCCCGACTGGTACGAATGCCGACACTCTCCCGGCATGACCACGATCTCCTCAACCAACCTCGGCATCACCGGCCGGATCACCTACTTTGTGCCGCTCGACGATAACCTGGAGATCTGGCGGGTGCGGATCGAGAACTCACGAGAGGAGCAGGTCGAGCTTTCGGTCTTCACTTATGTAGAGTGGGTTCTCGGCAACTGGGCTGACGATCTGGAGGACAGGCCCTTCTGGAGCCTGTTCAACGAGGTCAGCTTTGAGGACAACTACGTTGTGGCGACGAAGAGCGCCTGGCGCCGGCCGGACCTCGCGAGCGTCACGCTGCGCGACATGCGGCCTGCCGGCGGGCCAGAGTTCCTCCCCGAGACGATCCGCTCGAACCAGGCATGGGGTAAGCATGCCTTCATAGCGCTGAGCATTCCCGTGGACGGTTTCGACTGCGACCGCGAGGCGTTCATAGGTCGGTATCAAGACCTCGGGCGGCCGAGTGTTGTCGAGCGGGGGCGGTGCACCGGATCCGAAGGCAGCGGCAGGGACGCCATCGGTGTTCTCCAGGCAAGACTCGTCATCCCCGCTCGCGGGAGCGCGGCCTTCGATGTGCTCCTCGGAGTGACGCTCCACCGCAACGACCCCTCCGGTGTCGTTGCGCGCTACAGCGACCCGGAGGAGGTCAATGCCAAGCTCGACGCCGTCACGCGCTGCTGGAGCGCCTACCTTGCTAAGTTCACCGTCAGCACGCCCGACCCGGACCTGGACCGCGCCGCGAACGTCTGGGACAAGTACCAGGCTTGGGTCTCCGCCCGCACTTTCGGCCTGGCCTCTCTCTACCGGGGCGGCTCGACAGTCCAGTTTGCGGAAAGGGCCGACAGCCTGCTCGGTTGCCTGCCGATGGACCCCGAATCAGCGAGGTCACTGACTGGCCATCTGGTTCGGCGCCAGTACCGCGACGGGAGCACGGTGCATCATTGGGAGCTGAGAAGCGACGTCGGCACACGGACCGGCCACCTGCACGATCCCATCTGCCTCGTCTTCGCCGTCATAACCTACCTCAAAGAGACGGCTGACTTCGGCTTCCTCGACGAGCAGATCCCTTACTACTTCGGTCAGAGGCGGGCTGCGGTATACGACCACATGGTTCAGGCGCTCGACTTCTGCCTCTCGCAGCTCAGCCCGGGGGGCCTCGCGCTCCTCGGGCCTGGAGACTGGAACGTGGCTCTCGACCAGGCCGGCCGTGAGGGCAAGGGGGAGAGTGTACTTACCTCCCAGATGTTGTGCCGGGCGCTTCTTGAGGCGGCAGAGGTGGCGGCTCAGAGGGGCGACCGCGCCCGCGCAAGCGCGTGGTCAACCGCTGCGAGCAGCATCGGCGCCCGGATCAACGAGCTCGCCTGGAACGGCCGATGGTATATCCGCGCGGTGGCGGATAGCGGCGAGCCAATCGGAGGATCGGAGTCGTCCGACCGCATCTATCTCAATCCGCAAAGCTGGGCCGTGATCTCGGGGACAGCTCCGCCGGATCGGGCGGCCCAAGCCATGGACAGCGCCGGGGAGCGGCTCGGCACCCCCTACGGGCCGGCGCTGGTCCTCCCGGCATACGAGAAACCGGATAAGCGGATCGGCGCTCTCACGAGACTTCGGCCGGGCGCCTTGCAGAACGGCGGGATATCCGTCCAGGCCGCGTGCTGGGCGATCATGGCCGAGTGCATGCTCGGGCGCGGCGCTCGTGCCTACGAGATCTTCAGAAAATGCCTCTGCGCCGGCGCCTGGTCCGACCACGGCAGCTTTGCGACGGAACCCTACGCCCGCCCGGAGTTCATATTCGGTCCGGCCTCGGACAGGCTGGGCGAGGGGATGCGGCCATGGGCGGCGGTCGCCTCGTGGGCATGGCGGGCTTCCACAGACTGGATCTGCGGCGTCCGGCCGGACTACTCGGGTCTTCGCGTGGACCCTTGCATCCCACCCGACTGGCGGGAGTTCTCGCTCGTGCGCCCTTTCAGAGACGCTGTCTACAGGATCACTGTGCGCAACCCCGACGGCGTGGAGAAAGGAGTCCGGGAGCTGGTGGTGGACGGCACGAAGGTCCGTCCCGACCGCACGATCACAGACTTCCGAGATGGGAAGGTGCATGACGTGAGGGCAGCCATGGGCGCCCTCACGTCGTGACCCGGCCCGTGGTAGAGACAGGCCCGCCTGCCGGGCCTACCACATGTCGGCAAGCAGGTCTTTCTGTGGAACGAACGGGTCCCTGCCGGTGTCCAGGTGGATGGCGCTGCAGACGTGCTCCGCGCGGCGGCAGTTGCCCGCTCTCGGGCACTCGATGCCGACCTCTTCCCCCTGCCACGTGCCGTCCGCGAGCATCCAGCGGCGGATGACGAGAACCGCGTCTACGTAGTCCCTGACGAAGTAACAGAACTTCCTCTCGGTCTTGCGTTCGTAAGCCTCGTGCATATCGGATCACGCAGGCGCTGGACTCCCAGCCGCGGAACGAGAGTGGAGGGGTGGAAGCTGCTCCCCGGCTTCCTACTTCCCTTTCTCCACCGGCTCGGAGACAAGCATCATCGGGCCGAGCCAGAGGGCACCGTAGGAACGCTTTCCGCCGTTATCGAGCAGGAAAGGCGTCTCCAGCCTGAGGGGCGGATGCACCTTACCGTCCGACGCGCCGCCCGAGAAGGCGGCCTCGGAGCCATCGAGCGGGAAGGTCTTGTAGCGCCAGCCCTGCCAGTCTATGGCAAAGCCTTCAGGCTGGAAGGTCTGTCCGGTGGAATCCACGTACCTACAGCGCGCTATGTTGCCCTTGCCGTCGCCGTAAATCCAGAGGCCCAGCTCGATGGGTTTCTCCGTCATCGGCAGCGATTTGCTGGCTGCCAGGTAGAAGCACCTGTGTCCCTCGCCGACATCGTAGGTGAGTTGGCAGGCCGGAATGGCCGGGATCGCCGCATACGGTGTGTCCTTAATGGCGCCGAACGCCGCAGCCTTGCCGGCTACCTTCTCGTCCCCTCCCAGCACAATACTGTAATCCGCCGGCCGCTCGCCCTTCGCCACCGATGAGAAATCCTCTATGATGCTGTAATGCAGCACGGGTGTGCGGAGGATCTCCTTCCCGCTGAAATCCACGAGTCTGTAGCTGAGCGAGAACTCTTTCGGCGTCGGTTCCGTCAAGGCCAGAGCGACCACAGTCTGGTTCTCGACCTCGAACCGCGCGCTCGTCTCTCGCAGCTTCAACCCTTTCACGTCGAAGAGCTTCAGCTTACCCTGCGTTCTGTGTCCGGCCGGGCTGGCGATCCTGAACTCGACTACCCGGTTCATCGGGCAAGCCAGTCGCGCACTGATCCGGTGCGAGATGCCGAGATCGACTGTCCGGGTTACCGGATGAGCAATCCCGCTGAACTCGACTGCAGCATTGGCCACCAGATTCGAGCGTCCATCCCATAGAACGTCGGGCGAGAAGGTGAGCGAGGTGGTCTTGCGCGCACCGACACTGAACCGTTTTCTCATCGGCTGCTTCCCCGATGGAACGGTGAGAGTGACGGTGCCCTTGAGCTCGCGGGAGAACGGGTTCGCGATCACGGCGGTTACCTTGTCCTGGGGCCGCCATTTCGTCTGGAGGCCCGCGCTTAGGTCCACCGCCTCTTCCAGCGCGAGCATTTCGCTCGGCCCAACGTCAACGTACAGCGGCGACTGAGATATCCTGAGCTTCAGGCTGCCTGCCTCCGGAGTAAGGGCCTCCCGCCGACCGTCCATCGAGACGACCGCAGCCGTGACGGCATCGGTTGGAATGCCGATCTCCCGCTCGCCTCCGGTCGTCCAGGCTGTCAGCTTGTAGCCCTGAGGACCTTTGAACAGCAGAACGTACTCGTCGTTCTTGCTGGCCAACCGTCGAACCAGCTTGAAGCCGTTCAACTCGCCTGAAAGGGTCTGGGCCGCTGTGTAGGCCGGTTTGGGCTTGAGGTCGCGGTAGACCGTCCCGAAGTTGTGCTCGGGGTTCTTGGGATCGGTGCCGTCGTCACGCCAGTCATACCAGATGGAGAGCGGGACATCGTAGAGCATGTTGCTCAGGAACATACGGACGAGATACTGGGCCTGCTGAAGCTCGGACACGTTGGTCGTGCTGTAGCCCCACTCACCGGACACGATGGGGATGCGCTTGCCCTGGGGGGCATACCTTGCTATCAGGCTGCGAAGGCGGGCGTAAGAGCTCCCGACCGTCTCAGGACTCGATCCGCGGTATGGGTGGACCGATACCACGTCCGCATAGCCGAGCAAACCGTACCTGAAGCAGTTCTCCATGAACGCGAGATCGGAGGCGGAGATCGCGGGCGCAAGGATCGTTGCCTCGGGATCGGCCGCCTTGATGGCCGCCGATGCAGCCTTTGCGAGCGCGGTGTAGTCCTCGGCATTCGGAGTCGGCTTCCAGAAGCCCATGTTCGGCTCGTTCCATATCTCCCAGAGGACGCCTCGGTCTTTGAAGTGCGCGGCAGCCGCTCCCGCGAACGCCGCAAACGCCGCGCGACCTTCTGGAGTATGAGGCGCCACTCCATCGTCGTAGAGCTTGTTGCCGTAGTCGAAGATGAAGTAAGGCCGGATGCCTTTTGAGTCCAGGGACTTCATAAGGCCGTCATAAGCCGAGAAGCTGTACTCGCCCTTGGCCTTCTCGACCTCGGCCCAAGTGAAATCCATTCGGACGAACCTGAAGCCCGCGTCGGCTATCTGAGCAATCTCGTCGTCGTGTCCCGGCCCGGCGAGGTGGATGTTGACTCCGAGCATCTTTGGGATAACCTGTTCCGGCAGGCCGCGCGGCGCGGACACAGCCGCTCCAGCCAGGCTTACGAAGGCGGCAGTAACGGCAATCCGAAAAGTGGTTCTGTCCATTGGTCTATCTCCCTGTCGCATTTTAGCACACGGCTCATCCGCCGACAAATAGGAATACGTATGAAGGCCGGACCCGGCGTCACCGGCAGCGCGCTTGGTTGAGGATTTCCTGCAAGTCTGCCAGAATACTCTCGTGGAAGCGCGGAAGGCTTCACGCCGGGCTTCAGGACAGGTGAGAGCGATGCCCGATATGCTGATCCGTGCGGGGACACTGATCACCCCGCTTCAGACATTCGAGAATACGGAGCTGGAGGTCCGCGGCGGGCGGATAGCCTCCATCCGCCCGCCGTCAGGCCGCCGGCCCGATATTGACGCATCCGACAGGATCGTCGCGCCGGGCTACATCGACATCCACGTACACGGCGGCGACGGACTGGACACAATGGACGGCACCTATGACGCGATCGCCGGGATGGCGAAGCACCTCGCGCGCCACGGCGTAACATCTTTTCTCGCAGCCACCCTGACGGCGCCGTGGGACGAGATCCGCGCGGCGCTGTCCGCCGTCCGCGAGGCCATGAGCCGCGGCACTGGCGGCGCCGAATGCCTGGGCGCGCACCTCGAAGGCCCCTTCATCAACCCCGGGAAGCCGGGGGCGCAGGCGCTCGAACACATCCGCCAGCCTTCTGTCGCGGAGATGGAGCCCGAGCTTGGTGACTTGATCGACGTCATCAGGGTCGTCACACTGGCGCCCGAGATGCCGAGCGCGGTCGAGCTGATCCGCTACCTGGTCGGCAGAGGTATCACCGTGTCCCTCGGCCATACTGACGCCGTGTTCGCTGAGGCTATCTCGGCATTCGAAGCTGGAGCGCGGAATGTGACGCATATCTTCAACGCGATGCGCCCGCTGCACCACCGCGAGCCGGGCGTTATCGGGGCAGCTCTGTGGGATGACCGGGTCCGGGCCGAGATGATCTGGGACAACGTTCATCTCCACCCGGCGGTGGCGGAAGTGGCTGCGCGGGCCAAGGGGCCGGAACGGGTGGCGCTCGTCTCCGATGCAATGCGCGCAGCGGGTCTGCCAGACGGGACCTACACCCTCGGCGCATACACGGTGTCCGTCCGCGGCGGCGAGGCCAGGCTGTCCGACGGAACGATAGCCGGAAGCACGCTGACTCTCGACCAGGCAGTGAGGAACGCAGCAGCCCGGCTGAGCCCGGCCGACGCTATCCGCATGGCTGCGGAGACGCCCGCGCGCGCGGCGGGAGTCGCCGGCCGGAAGGGCCGGCTCGACCCCGGCTGCGACGCCGATATTCTCATCCTCACCCCAGACCTTGAGGTCGAGCAGGTCCTGATCGCCGGACAACGGTTTCCCGCACTTTCCTAGAAATATTGTTGACAACCACCGCCGAGCCTGTTATCATAAGCCCAACAGTTCCGGGACGCGCGTTGGCGCGAACCTCGGACACAGACAAGCGATCGCCGAATTCCTCCCAATAGAGGAAGCGGGGGAACCAGGTTAGTTATGGGGCTAATCCTCGCGACGTGCGAGGAGGGGCCGCTCTTCCGATCCCAGCCCGTCAGCTAACCCCGCAGGCGCGGAGTGAAGAGACCGATCTGCCCGGCCGCCTTCCGGCGCCCGGTGTGCGTGCCCACCTCGCAGCCCCCTGCCTGGCTGCGGCGATCCACAGAATCCCTAGGAAGGGAACAGTTCTGTTGGTCAAAGTGATCGCCGCAGCCGCCGTGATGCTATGCCTTTCCACCTTTCCGGTCGCTGCCGAGCCTGCAGCCGGCGGGTCCCAGAAACAGGAATCCGCAGCGCCGTCTGCCAGGCCGGCGGGAGACCGCGGCGCACCCAGGTCTACCCCTCCGGCCCCGGAGCTTGCGGATGAAGAAGAACCCGAGCTTGTGGTTCACCTTGGAATCCCCGCCGACCAGAAGGAGGCGAAACCGACCGACGGGGTCGGCGAGCCTGCGGAACCGGCCGCAGCCGCACCGCCGCCCAAACCTGCACACCAGCCAAGCCCAAAGGAGAAAGCAGTGGCACAGCGCAAGGCGCAGCTTGCCAGGGAAGGGCTCGCCTTCAGAGGCACTCCTTACGTCTGGGGTGGGGACGGCCGCTCCGGCTTCGACTGCTCCGGCCTGACACAGTATCTCTATGCCAGGCTCGGCATCAAGCTCCCCCACTCGGCGAAGATGCAGTACGCGCTCGGCATCCCGGTTGCCCGGCAGGACCTGCAGATCGGCGATCTCGTGTTCTTCAACATCCGCGGTCCGCTCACTCACGTCGGGATGTACATCGGGGATGGCAAGTTTGTCCACGCCGCCAACCCGCGCAAGGGCGTGACCGTGACCCGGCTCGACTCGCCCTTCTACTCCAGGCGCTACGCCGGCGCCCGCCGGTACGGTTAGGGAAGCAATGAGCAATGGGGAATGAGGGATGAGCAGGCTGGCTCCGCGGGGTGGGTTTAGAAGGGCCGGAGGTTGCGGTAAATGCGGTTGGCTCGGCATTTGGCCGAGCACGAACAACCTCGAAAGGTGGGAGCAGACTTGCCAGAGCTTACCCAGCCCTACATCGGCCTCACGCCGAGAAAGATGAACAAGACCGAGCTTGCGCGCGCCATCCGGCAGGACATCATCGCCGAGCTAGACGCCGTAGCGCTCTACGAAGCGCACATCGACGGCACAGATGACGAGACCGCCAAACGGATCATCAGGCACATAGTGAACGAGGAGAAACAGCACGCAGCGGAGTTCATGGTGCTGCTCGAGTATCTCGATCCGGACCAGGTCACGCTCGGGGCGGAAGGCGCGGAGGATGCGCGGCTTATGCTGCAGGGGTTGGAGCCGGAGGAGCCGGATTCTCAGGCGCCCACTCCTCAGGGCCTCACCGTCGGAAGTCTGGTCGGCGAGCAGCAGGCCTCCGCGTAGAGAGGCAGCGGCCCCGTTCATCTGGTCGCTTTGGCGGCCTCGGGCTCGCGTCGCTCGGTTGACGCAGACCTCTTCACGTGCATATAATCACAAAGGAAGCCCATTCGTCATCTGAGGTAGTTTCATCGTGAATGAAGCCGAGGCACGCGGAATCTGGCTCGAGGCGGTCGAGCGCGTAAAGGATCGCACGCTTGCGCCGACGCTGTGGCGCGCCCTGGAGATGGGTTCCGGCGTCACGGTGGACGGCGATTTCTTCGTTGTAGGTTTCCCACCCACCGACAGCCCAATGAGCGGATACCTCTCAAGCTCGGAGCACAGGGTCATCATCGAGAGGGTTCTGACCGAACTGCTGGAGAAGCCGACGAGGCTGAAGATCATCGAGGGCACGACCGCCGCGGATTATGATGCCTACAAGAAGCGCGAAGCTGTGGCAGAGGATACTCGCCGGACAGCTCAGGAGCGAAAGCAAGTGGAGCGGGCGGTGGAGCGGCAGTGGGAGGTCGTAGCGGAGAAATGCGGCCGCATCTACGCCAACACGCCGCTGCGCCAACTGCCCCACATCCGGGCCCGGTTCTTGCTCGATGCGGTGCAGATGGTCTGCGATGAAATGGACCGGATCCATCCCGATGGTAAGATCGATGAGATCGGCCACCGGGCGCTGGCCCGTGTTGTAGACAGGGTCGCCACGCTTGCCGACGTGCCCTCGGCCGTGGTCGGCGCGGAGCTGGTAAAGGCCCTCAAAGCTCGAGGGGCAGCCGGCTGAGGACCGCGCGCCGGATACGCGGGCTTCGGCTGCCGGGCGCAGAGGCCCGATGCCCGACCGATCCCACATTCTGTATTCTGCACTCAAGAGATGGACAATCTCGACAAGAAGCTCCTCAACCTCCTCCAGACCGATTTCCCCCTCGCCGGGGCGCCGTTCGCGGTGCTGGGCGCGCGACTTGGCATCTCTGAAGACGAGGCAATCCGGCGCACGAAGACGCTCAAGGAGCGAGGGATTATCCGGCAGATCGCTGCGATATTCGATTCCACAGCGCTCGGCCACAGAAGCTCGCTTGTCGCGTTTAGCGTCCCAGACGACCGGGTAGAGGAAGTGGCGGGTATTGTGAACGCGCATCCGGGCGTGAGCCACAACTACGAACGGACCCACGCTTACAATCTCTGGTTCACGATCACGGTCCCGCCGGGGACGGCGCTGGAGGCGGAGGTGGACCGGCTGGCTGCCCAGGCCAGACCACGGGCGGTCAGGATGTTCCCGACGGTGAGGCTTCTCAAGATAGGGGTAGCTTTCGACATGACGGGCACTGACCGGTCGGGAACGCCTCGCCCGAACGCGCCGGGAAGAAGCGAGCCGATCGAGATTGACCAGGAAGACGTGAGAGCCATCCGTGCGCTTCAGCGCGACCTGCCCATCGAGCGGCGGCCTTTCGCCACGCTCGCTCAGGGCGTCGGGATGTCCGAGGCTGAGCTGATCGCACGGGCGCGGGCGCTCGCCGAGGTCGGAGCGATGCGGCGTTATGCCGCCGTCCTCCGCCACCGAGAGGCCGGATTCGCCGCGAACGCCATGGCCGTCTGGGCCGTGCCTGAGGATAGGGTCGAAGAGGCGGGCAGGAAGATGGCGGCGCATCCGGCTGTCAGCCACTGCTACCAGCGCACCACGTATCCCGACTGGCCTTACTCGGTCTTCACGATGATCCACGGCCGCTCCCCGCGCGACTGCGAGAAAGCGGCGCGCGAACTCTCGGACGCTGCCGGCATCACCGATTACCTGCTCCTCTACAGCACCCGCGAGTTTAAGAAGACCAGTGTGCAGTATTATGAGCACGAAGACCGCTGAGATCGACTGGCGGGAGTGGACCCCCGAGGCGCTGGACCTGGCCGCCCGCGAGGACCGCCCCATCCTGCTTGCCATTACCGCCACGTGGTGCCACTGGTGCCACGTGATGGACCGCACCACTTTCCGAGATCCCGAGGTCGCCGAACTCATCAACAGGCGGTTCGTCCCCGTTCGGGCCGACAACGACCGCCGGCCCGACCTGAACTCGCGCTACAACATGGGAGGCTGGCCGACGGTTGCGCTGCTCACTTCTGAGGGCGACATTCTGACCGGCGCAACGTATCTCCCGCCAACGCAGATGGTCGTCCTTCTGAGCCGAGTCGCCGATGTTTATGAGTCGGAGCGGTCCGCGCTCGCCGAGCGAGCTGTCGGTATTCGCCGCCAACGCGAGCAGGCGCTCGCCGGCGCCGAAACGCCCTTCTCAGGCGAGCAGATCCGAGAGGGCATCATCAGCGCCCTCGAATCCGCCTATGACCCCGTCTACGGCGGCTTCGGCAGAGAGCAGAAGTTCCCTCAGACGCCCGCACTGGAGCTCCTGCTCTCCAACTACCGCCGGACTGGCTGCCGCAAGCATCTCGATATGGTCACAAAGACTCTGGACGCCATGAGGAACGGTGTCCTTTTCGACAGCGTCGAGGGCGGGTTCTTCCGCTACTCCACGACCCGCGATTGGAGCGTGCCTCACTACGAGAAGATGCTGGAGGACAACTCAGGCCTGCTCGGTGTCTATGCTCATGCCTACGGACTGACCGGCGACTCCCGATACCTAGACACCGCCCGGTCGATCGTGCGCTACCTGGAGTCCGTCCTTCTCGATCAGGACACTGGCGCGTTCTTCGGCAGCCAGGATGCGGACGAGGATTACTACAAGCTGCCCCTGGAAGAGCGCCTGCAGCATGAGCCTCCATCAGTGGACAGAGCCGTCTATGTGAGCTGGAACGGCACGGCCTCCGCTGCCTTTCTGAAGGCCTACGAGGCCACCAAAGAGCGCGCGTACCTCGACCGTGCCCTCGGCGTGCTCGAGTTCCTGACTCGCTCCTGCCGCCGCGACGGCTGCTTCTACCATTACTTCGATGGCGAGCCACGCGAATACGGCCTGCTCGCCGACCAGGCATGCGCAGGAATGGCACTCGTTCGTGCCTACGAGCATACCGCCGACCAGGCTTATCTGGATGCCGCCCGGAGCGCAGCCGACTGCATCCTGGCTGAGTTTGCCGACCCGCGCGGCGGCTTCTACGATGTCACCGAGGAACATAGGAAGGCCGAGCCGCTGCCTTACCGCGAAAAGCTGCTCGACGAGAACTCGTGGACGGCGCGGCTGCTCATCAGGCTGCTCAACCATACGCAGAACGCGTCCTACCGTGCGGCCGCCGAGGCTGCTCTCCGCGCGCTGGCGGGGGCCTACCGGGACTATGGCATCCTGGCGGCGCCCTACGCGCTGGCGATTGACGAGTTGGTCGAGGGATCGACGGCAGGCAACCAGAGCCAGTAGTCTCGCCGCACCGGGCATGCTTAGTGACGCAGGCCGGAGGCTCCGGATAGGTGGTTCGATAGCAGCGGCCCGCCGCGGCGCTAGGGACCGTCGCGCTGCCCCCAGCACCTTACTTCCTGTACCTTGCCCGCGCCTTTCTGATGAAGAAGACGCCGCCGATGGCGGCGCCGGTCGCCGCGCCGAGCAGGTCCGACGCCCAGTCGAGAAGCTCACAGCGCCTGGTGGGGACGAAGAGTTGGTGGAGTTCGTCTGTGGCTCCGTAGGCCGCGCCGACGGCCACTGCGGCAAGCACAACGGCCCATGGCCGCCAGCCGGTCCGCCAGCCTCGCAGCGCCCGGACAAGGAGTAAGGCCAGACCTCCGTAGGCTATGAAATGCTCCGGCTTATCTATCCCCCGAAATCCCGGCGGCTCCGGGAGGGCGGGCAAGCACGAGAGCACGAATATGGCCCCCATGTAAGCCGCTACCGGCAGCCACAGCGAGGCGATGCGGCGGCTCAACAGCGTCCCACCATCTCCAGGAACTCCTGTTCGGTAAGCACCCTCACGCCGAGTTGCCCGGCCCTTTCCAGCTTCGATCCGGGCTTGTCTCCCGCCACAACGAAGTCCGTGCTTCTGCTGACCGACGAGCTTGCCTTGCCGCCGAACTGCGCCACAAGCTCCTCACCCTCGTCCCTCGTCATCGTCTCGAGTCCGCCGGTGAAGACGAACGTCTTGCCGGCCAGTATGCCCTCTTCCGGGGGCGGGGCCGCCTCCTCGGTCCGAACGCCGGCCTTGCGCAGCTTCTCGAGAACGCGCTTTGTCTCATCCTGCCGGAAGAACCTCGCGATGCTCGCCGCTACGACAGGCCCGACATCCGGCACATCCGCCAGCTCCTCTTCCGATGCGTTCTCGATCCGCTCGAGCGACCGGAAGTCCCGGGCGAGCACCTGCGCCGTTCGGTCCCCCACGTGTCTGATGCCCAGTCCGTAGATCAGCCGTGCCAACGTCGTGTTCTTGCTGCGCTGGATGGACTCGATCACGTTCGCCGCAGACTTCTCGCCCATCCGCTCCAGCTGCTGCAGATCCTCCTTCTTGAGGAAGTAGAGGTCGGCCGGGTCGGTGACGAGTTTCGCATCGAGCAGATGCTGCACAAGCGATGGACCCAGCCCATCTATGTTCATGGCCTCCCGCGAGGCGAAATGCTCGATGGTTCGGAGGACCTGGGCGGGGCATGCGATGCCTATACAGCGGGCCACTGCTTCGCCGTCTGTCCGCTCCACATCCGCGCCGCAGACAGGGCATTTGCTGGGCATCACGAACTCGACTTCGTCGCCATCGCGCTTATCCTTCAGAACCTCGACGACCTCCGGTATGACCTCGCCCGCTCGCTGGATGACGACGGTGTCTCCGATACGTATATCCTTCCGGCGTATCTCATCTTCGTTATGGAGCGTGGCCCGATGCACGACGACGCCGCCGATCCTGACCGGGTCCATATAGGCGACAGGGGTGAGAGCGCCCGTGCGGCCGACGGACACAATGATGGCGCGGATCACGGTCGTTGCTCGCCGGGGTGCGAACTTGAACGCAATGGCCCAGCGTGGGCTTCGCGCCACGTAACCCAGCCGCTCCTCCCATTCAAGCGAGTTCACCTTTACCACTACACCATCGATGTCGTGGTTCAGCGACTCCCGCCTCTCCGCCCATTCCCGGCAGAAGGCCAGGACCTCTTCTATGTCGCGGCAGAGGCGGATGTTCGGGTTGACCTTGAACCGCCAGGCTTTGAGCGTGTTCATCAGGTCCCAGTGTGTGCTCCAGCCGCCGTCTTCGACGTGACCTACGCCCCAGCAGAAGATGTCGAGCTTGCGGCGGGCGGTCACACTCGGGTCGAGCTGGCGGACAGAACCGGCTGCGGCGTTGCGGGGGTTGGCGAACAGCGGCTCGCCCCGCGCCTCTCGCTCCTGGTTGATGCGCTGGAACTCGTCGTGGTAGAGGAAGACCTCGCCGCGCATTTCTGCGAAGCGCGGCACGGGAGGCGCACCCGGTTCAGGCTCTATGCGGAGCGGGATGCTGCCGATCGTGCGCAGATTCGCCGTTATGTTCTCGCCGCGGAAGCCGTCTCCGCGCGTAGCGCCCACGGTGAAAACGCCGTTCTCGTAAGTGAGCGAGATCGCAAGGCCGTCGATCTTCAGTTCGCCCACATACTCCACGCCGGCGTCCTTCGGAAGCCCGAGCAGACGCTTGACACGGCCGTCCCATGCCCGCAGCTCGTCCTCCGAGAACGCGTTGTCCAGGCTCAGCATGGGCTGGCGGTGCTCGTGGGTGCCGAATGCCTCCTGTGGGGGCGCGCCGACGCGCTGCGTGGGTGAGTCGGGCGTCACAAGCGACGGGATCCGCTGCTCGATACCCTGAAGCTCGCGCATCAGCTGATCATACTCTTCATCCGAGATGATCGGCGCGTCCAGGACGTAGTAATAGTAGTTGTGCTTACGTATCTCGCGTCGGAGTTCCTCTGCGCGCTTCCGGATCTCTTGGGGGGGTTCCTGGGTTGACAGGCTCGTCTCTTCCATCGCCGCACCGTTTACGCTCATTGTACCCCGCCGGGCACACCACAATCTTAACTGCGCGACCATGAGGCGTCAAGCCACCACAGGCTGCTCGGCCGGCCTGCCGCTCACTCGACTGTGAGCCTTTCAGGAGCGCCGGCGGGCAGGGCATGGTTACCGGCGGACCGGGTGCGGGCACGCCGCGTCCTCCGGAGCGGGACAGCGGGGCGGAGAAGTGAGGCAGGCGGTTACCGGGTCAGATGCGTATACTGTATCGCCGCTTGATCTTGACCGCACGGGGTTCGCCGTTCTGCACAGCGGGCCTGTAGTGCATCTTCGAGGCAGCGGCGGCGACGGCGCGGTCAATGGCGGGAATGCCGCTCGAGTCGATGACCTGCACGTCGCTCACGCTGCCGTCGGTGTTGACCGTATAGCGGATCTGCACCGTGTACTCGCCTGACTCATCCATCTCCGGGATGTTCGGCTGGCAGTCCCTCACAAGCTCCGGCTCCTGGCGGTCGGCGTGGGTCGAGTGGTGCTCCGGCGCTTTGCAGACGTTGCAGGCTGCCGTTGGCTGGGAGCCTTCTCTAAACGATCTCGTCTCTTTGCGCTCGCAGTGAGGACCCGGCAGCATGCCTGAGACTGCGCAAACGGTCTCGCTGACCATCCTCGGCGGAGGTGGAGGCGGCGGCGGGGGCGGCGCCACGATTTCGGGCCCGGTTTTGCCGCCCGGACCCGAATGGGCCGTTGGGTCCGGCTCGGGATTCCCGACGCCGGGATCCGATCCAGGGCCCGAGCCTTGGCCGCCTTCCGGTCCCGGCACGGAACCCGGATGAGTGTTGCCCGGGGTAACCGGGCCGAGGTTCTCTCCATTTGGGCTGCCCAGGCCAGCGAGCGGGCCGCCTGGGTTCCCTGGCAGAGCCGCCGTCGTGGTCCGGCCCGCCGGCTGCCGCACCCTTCCCGGCGTGTGGCCCGGCGGCGGCTTCGGTGGGTTGGTGTCCGTGGTCATCCTGTGCACCGGAGGCACGTACGGCTCGTCCGGCGCCTCGATCCTCGGCTTCGGGGCTTCCGACTTGTCCTGGGGCACGATCGGCTGGTCCGGCGCCTTGACGAGATCCACCTTGACGATCTTGAGCTGCTCGACCTCGATCGGCTTCGCAGCCGACGTCTTGCCGACCAGCCCCAGCAGGACCAGGTGCACCGCTATCGATGCCGCAATGGCATATGTCAGCAGTCTATCGCGCATGTCGGGTTTCAGGTATCAAGTGATGGGATGTCGTCATCCACTGCCAACGCGTTCCTTTATGAGTTTAGACGGCGCGAGAGCCGGTTTGCTTCAGCCGGCAGCCCGGCGGAAATGCCGGTTTTCCGGATGTGCCAGCCGGCGGCCGACACCCGGTGCCCGGGCGCCTGATACCTATACCGGCTTTCCCTTCGGCTCGGTGGCTATGGTGAGGAGCTGGGCGCCGGCCCGCTTCGCCTCGTCCGCTAGCTCGATCCCCCTTGCCCACGACTGCTTCTTGTCGCAGTTGATCACCACTACGAGCTTCGGGTTCTCCGCAAGCCGCGCCTTCAGCTCAGGGTATATCTCCTCGAACGCCACCGGCGTCTTATCCATATAGTACTTTCCACTTTCAGTGAGCGTCAGCACAACCTTGACCATGGGCCGGTCGCGCGCGCTTTCGGACTTCGGCAGGTTGACCGGCATGCCCTTCATCGTGGTCATCGCTAGCGACGCGATCATGAAGAACACGAGGAGGAAGAAGATCGTGTCGATCATCGGGATGATCTCGATGCGGGCTTTCTTAGGCTGAAAGCGGCTTAATCTCATGTCTTTCTTCCTCGATGTCGGCGAGGACGCTCTGAAGGTGTGTGGCTTGGACCTCCATCATTGCGAGCGCGCGCTTCACCCGCTCGTTGAAGTAGTTGTAAGCGACTACGGAGACAATGGCGATGGCGAGACCGGTAGCGGTGGCGATCAGGGCCTCGGCGACGCCGCCGGTGATTGCCGTCGGTGTGCTCATGCCCTGTTTGGTCGAGATGACATGGAAAGAGCGGATCATACCGGTGACCGTGCCGAGCAGGCCAAGAAGCGGGGCGATAGTGACGATGGTGTCGAGCACGCCCAGCCGGACCTGGAGGTGGGCGGCCTCGCGCAGGGCCTGCTCCTCCATCGCTCGCTCCGCGTGCTCTGCTCCGAGTCGGCGGCTGCGGATTCCCGCCGCGAGCACGGCCGCGGTTGGTGCGCCGCTTGCCTCACAGGCCGCGAGCGCCTTATCCGGCTTTCCGTTGAAAAGAAGATCCTCTACCGAGCGGGCGAGGTCGGTCGTATCGGCGGTGGCGGCTTTCAGGCGTAGATGACGCTCGATGATGACAGCTAAGGAGATGATCGAGCAGGCCACGAGGGGAACCATAACCGGCCCGCCCTTGACTAGAAACGCGAACGCGTCCGCGAACCAACTCATCTGGCGCGGCTTCCTCCCTTGCAAGGTGGTATACACATGGATTTTCGGAAGGGCGGAGCACGGACTGGAGGAGCGTGCAGAGGGTAGGATACGGGGATGAGCGCGGGCCGGGACGGCGGTCCGTCCCGGCCCGCGCTCATTATGCGCCGAGCTGCGCGGAGCGACAGCCGAGTCGGTCCTCAAGCGAGACGGCTGGCTTACGGCCCTGGTGGCGCCGGGACTACCTGGGGCGTCACCTGGGTCCCGACAACCGCAAGCGGATACAGAGGCTCACCTGACACCGAGCGCAGGTTCACCATATTCGGGCCCTGAGATACGCTGGTTGCCACCAGCGTCCTCTTGCCGTCCATCAGAACCTCGGAGCCGGTGACCGTGAGCTTCTGCTTGTGGCCCAGCGCGATGCCGCTCTGATCCAGAATGGTCCGCGGGCCGAGCACGACCTGCACTTCGTGGTGCGGCCCGACGATGTCCTTGCCCCTCAACGTGATGAACGTGATGGGAACGCTGCTTTCAGGCGTCATCATGTCCTTGACGGCTCGAATCGTGCCCACGCGGGTCACGATCGTGTTCGGGTCGAAGGGTAGGATCGCGCCCGCCGGCCCTCTGCCGACGGGCGGCGGGCTGACCACAACAGGCGGTGACCACAGCGGCACTCCGGCGTCACTCCGGAACCTGAACGTCTGGCTCGGCGTCGAGACGGTTGACGCTACGATGTAGGTCCGGCCGTTGATGACCCTCCTGGATCCGGTCACCGTCACCCGCTGCCCGTCTGTCGGGGTCATTCCTACCTGCTTCACGAACGAGCCCGGCCCAAGGAACACGTTGTAGACCTGGCTGTCGGACTGGACGAGCAGCGACTGCGGCCCAGCGGCCGGATTGCCGGGGTTGTAGTCGATAGTGGTGAGCACCGTGCCCGAAATCGTCGTGACAGACGCCGGATCGTACCTCAGGTCGAAGCTGTTCGCCTGAGCCAGCACGGCTGTAGGGATCAGGAACGCTGCTAGCACTATCGCTGCGACAATACTCCTCCTCCTCATCTGATCTTACTCCTTTCGTCTAGTTGGTGCTGGGACTCCGTGAGAAGTCGTCACCATATTTACCCGTTCACACGCCGTACAAAAGCTGAGCAGGTCGGGCGAATCTCTGGAAGGAGGGCTGCCCCCAGCCGCCGCCGAAATGGTGTAATGGGAGCTTGTTCCCTGTACACCGGCCATCGGCACGCGCCGCTGGCAGAGGGAGGTTAGGATGCTCAGCTTCGAGGGCGCATTTACGGCGATACTGACCCCTTTCAACGAGGAAGGGGAGATCGAGTTCGATTACATGCTCCGCCACCTGCGCTATCAGGAGGAGAACGGCATCGACGGGGTCATACCGTGCGGGACCAACGGCGAGGGGCCGTCGCTTTCGCTGGACGAGCGGAAGCGGGTAATCCGGTTCGTCGTCGAGAACAAGGGACGTATGCTCGTCATTGCGGGTACGGGCTGCTCGAACCTGCCGGAGACGATAGAGCTGACGACCTTCGCCGCCGAAGCTGGCGCCGATGCAGCGCTCGTCCTTCCGCCCTTCTACTTCAAGAACCTGGACGACCGGGGGACCGCGGATTACTACCGCCGGGTGCTCGACGCAGCGCCGATCCCGGTCCTTCTTTACAACATCCCCTCCTACTCGGGAGTCGAGATCACCGAGGGCGTGCTCCGCTCGCTCGCCGACCGGGCCAACCTGGCGGGCGTCAAGGACTCGTCCGGCAATGTCGAACGCACGAGGGCCTATGCGAGCGGCTTCCCCCGACTGCAGATCCTGAACGGGAGCGATTGGTGTATCGAAGCTGCGCTTGCTGGGGGCGCGGCCGGCACTATATCCGGCATCGGCAACGTCTATCCCGAACTGGTGGCGGGCCTCTACGATGCCTGGCAGGCGGGACAGGACGTATCAGCCTGGCAGGCCAAGATCAACGAGCTCAAGGAAGTCTTCGACAGGTGTCCCCCTATGGCAGCGAACAAGTTCGGCCTCACGCTCCGCGGGTTCCCCTCCACCTATGTCCGGCCTCCCCTCGTGGACCTGTCGCCGACCGAGCGGCGGAGGATGGAAGAGGAAATCCGCCGTTCGACGAGCAGTGAAGCCGACCTCCCAGGCCCGACGCCCTGAGCCGTCCGCTGCCCAGAGCCGTTTCCTCGCTGCCACGGCTGGGTATGTTAAGCGTTGAGTGCAGGTACACAGGCAGGTGACATGGATGAGAGGATTCCGCCTTGGTAGAGTGGCCGGCTTCGAGATAAGCATCGACTGGAGTTGGCTCATCATCTTCTTTCTGGTGGTCTACAGCCTTGCCAGGTTCTACTTCCGACAGGCGTACCCTGGGCTGGGGGTTGCTGAGAGATGGCTGATGGGCGTGGCCGCCGCCATCCTCCTATTCTCCTCGGTGCTGGCGCACGAACTCATGCACAGCGTCGTAGCCAGGCGCTACGGCATCGACATCAAGGGGATCACTCTCTTCATCTTCGGCGGCGTATCACAGATTAAGGGCGAACCGCAAACGCCGAAGATCGAGTTCCTTATGGCGATAGCCGGCCCACTGACCAGCTTCGTCATAGCAGGCATCTTCTACGCGATCACGCGGGCGGGCGCCGCGGCCAGGTGGCCCTTGCCGGCCCTTGGCATTACCGGCTACCTCGCGTTCATCAACCTGGCCCTCGGCGCGTTCAACCTGATACCGGGGTTCCCGCTTGACGGCGGGCGTGTCCTGCGCTCCGCCCTTTGGGCTGGGTTGAAGAACCTGGAGGCAGCCACCCGGTATGCTTCGTACGTGGGCCAGGGATTTGGCTATCTGCTGATGGGCTTCGGCTTCTTCGATATACTGGGAGGCGGGTTCTTCAACGGGATCTGGCTCGCGCTGATCGGCTGGTTCCTTGCTGGAGCCGCCCGGTCGAGTTATGAGCAGCTGATCGTGAAAGAGGCGCTTTCGGGTATCGAGGTGGAGCGCGTGATGACGTCCGACGTCCCGACCGTTGCGTCCGATGTCACGATCGACGATTTCGTTGAGAACTACCTGATGCGCCATCAATTCACGTGTTACCCGGTCGTGCAGGCAGACCAGGTCGAGGGTATCGTCGGTATCGATGACATCCGGCGCTTGCCTCGGGCGGAATGGGCGAGCAGGACCGTGGGTGACGTAGCCGAGCAGATCAGCGACGATATGAAGGTCACGAAACAGGACGACGTATGGGATGCGCTCCAGAAACTCGCCGGCACGCGCTGCCAACGGCTGCTCGTTATGCACGATGGGCAGTTGGACGGCACAGTGACCCAGGACAGCATCGCCCGGTTGGTGCGGATGAAGATGCAGTTGGGGAGCTAGAGCAATATGGATGCTCCGGTCAAGAGGCGGCTCCACGACATGCTGCGCTGCGGCCAGGCGCTCACAATCGTGAGCGGGCCTCCTACCCCCAGAACTTCCGGTCTAGGCTCCGGTACTGGATCGCCTCAGCCACGTGGCCTACCAGGATGTCGGGGTCACCGGCAAGGTCCGCAATGGTGCGCGAGAGCTTGAGGATGCGGTCGTAGGCGCGCGCAGAGAGGTTCAACTGGGCAATGGCCGTCCGCAGCAGGTTCTTCACATCGTCGGAGGCCTGGCAGTACTGCCTGATCTGCCTGGAGTTCACGTGGGCGTTGCAGTAGATGCCCGTGCCGGCGAAGCGCTCGAGCTGGCGCTGCCGGGCTTCGGTGACTCTCGATCTGACCAGGGAGGACGGCTCGCCCGTCCCGTGGCCGATCAGCTCGTCGTGCCTGAGCCGCGGGACCTCGATGTGGATGTCGATGCGGTCAAGCAGCGGCCCGGAGATGCGCTGCAGATAGCGGTGGATGATCTGAGGAGTGCATGTGCACGGCTTCACGTGATCGCTGAAGAACCCGCACGGGCACGGGTTCATCGCCGCCACCAGCATGAAGCGTGCCGGGTAGGTAAGAGACGCCTGCGCGCGGGCAATCGTGACTTTGCCGTCCTCGATCGGCTGTCTCAGCACCTCCAGAACGTCTCTGCGAAACTCCGGAAGCTCGTCGAGAAAGAGCACGCCGTGGTGAGCCAGGCTGACCTCGCCGGGCCTGGGGTAACTGCCTCCTCCCGTCAGGCCGGCGTTCGAGATTGTGTGATGAGGCGCCCTGAAGGCGCGCCGCGTGACCAGAGCCTCGCTTGAGCTCAACAGGCCGCACACGCTGTACAGCTTGGTCGTATCGAGCGCTTCGTCGAGCGACAGCGGAGGGAGGATGGTCGGGATACGGCGAGCGAGCATGGTCTTGCCACTGCCCGGGGGGCCGATCATGATGATGTTGTGCCCGCCGGCCGCAGCGACCTCCAGCGCACGCTTGACGTGCTCCTGACCCTTCACATCGTTGAAGTCCACGTCGTAAGTAGGCTCATCGAGCGCGGCGAAGTCCGACGAGTCGATGATCGCCGGCAGCATCGTCTGGCTATCGTTGAAGAACTGGACGACCTCGGTGAGAGTCGTGACCGGGTAGACCTCGACCTCGCCGACGATTGCGGCCTCTTTCACATTATGGGCCGGCACCACGACGCGGCGGACCTTGAGTTCTCTCGCCTTCAGCGCGATCGGCAGCACACCACTCACAGGCCGCACGCCGCCGTCCAGCGAGAGCTCGCCGACCACTATAGTGTCCCGCAGCGCTTCCAGGTCCACCTGCCCGGTTGCGGCGAGGATTCCGACCGCGATCGGCAGGTCGAACGACGGGCCTTCCTTCCGCACGTCCGCCGGGGCCAGGTTGATCGTGATCCGCTTCATCGGGAACTCCAGCCCGGAGTTCTTGATCGCCGACCTGACCCGCTCGCGGGACTCCTGAACGGCTGCATCGGGCAGTCCGACTATGTCGAATCGCGGGAGGCCGCCTGAAATGTCAACTTCCACCTCGACGATGTAGGCGTCGATGCCGAGGACAGCGCTGGAGTTGACCTGCGAGAGCATCCGAGACCAGCCTCCGATGGGGTAATGGCAGTCTGCCAAGTTCATTATAGGGAACGGGCAGACGGGGTGTCAACAGCAGCCGCGACTGTTCACGGATGGTCGGCGTTTGACCCTGCCAACTGGAAGTGATATATTATCGAGTACAAGCGCTGCTTTTGATCAGCGTACGCTTGTTTGCGAGCCAAAGTCGTGCGGGACGGCGTAATCTTAGCGCCGGCCCGCGTATTAGTTTGTAGCGACAGGGAAGAACCGATGTCCGTCACGCGGGGCATTTCACACGAGATCCAGTTCCCGGACTCAGCACTGATCCAGGAGAGCTCACCTATGTTACCAAAAGGGATTCGCTTGAGCGTGGTAGTGGCCTTGGTGATCATGCTTGGCGGAGTTGCCCAGGCAGCTCCCTCGCCAGGCGTCACGAAAGAGGACCTGAAGGAGATAATGCCCATTTCGCAGGTGCGAGCGGGCATGAAGGGCTACGGCCTGACGGTATTCAAGGGCACCAAGATCGAGAGATTCGATGTGCAGGTGCTCGGCATCCTCCGGAAGGCTAATGCAGGCAAGGACTTGATAGTCGTCAAGGTCTCGGGAGGACCGATCACCGGGCGCCGGGCCAACATCATCCAGGGGATGAGCGGAAGTCCGGTGTTCATCAACGGCAGAATCGTCGGCGCCGTAGCCTATGGCCAGTCTTTTCCGAAGGAGCCGATCGGCATGCTAACTCCGATCGAGGACATGCTGGACTCGCTCGATCCGAAGCTGCCGGCGCGGCCGTCCGGCCTTTCCAGCCCGCTGTCCACGCTCGACTCGCCGGTCGAGATCGGAGGCAAGACGATCACGCGCGTAGAGATTCGAGGCCCCGGCGCGAGCGGAGGGGCGGCTAAGGGAACGCTTGTGATGACGCCGCTCATGACCCCGCTTATGGTGAGCGGGATGAGCAGCCGCGGCATTTCGAAGCTTGCCGACCTGCTCGAACCCTACGGCATAACTCCGATGGCCGGACCCGGCTCCAAGGCCGATCCAGTTCCGGTGCAGCTGAAGCCCGGCGCCGCCCTGGGCATGTCGCTTGCCACGGGCGACATCGATATGACCGCAGTCGGCACGCTGACCTACCGCCGGGGCAAGAAGATCGTCGCATTCGGCCATCCGTTCATGGGGGTCGGCCCGATCGACGCACCGATGACCACCGCCTACGTCCATGACATCTTCCCCGGCTACCAGGCTTCTTCCAAGATAGCTTCTCCGATGAAGGTGGTAGGCCGCCTGTTCGAGGACAGGCCCTGGTCGGTGGGTGGCGAGATCGGCAAGATGCCGAAGATGATCCCGGTCACGGTGGACATCGACGACCAGGTGATCGGCCGCAAGCGGACGATGCACGTGAATGTCCTGAACCACCCGCTGCTTGCTCCCCGGCTCCTTCCTATGGTCACTGCCGAGGCGATCTCCGATGTGCACGGGCTGCCCGGGGACGCAATGGCTCGGGTCAGCCTCCAGATCGACGCCGACCAGATCGGGAAGATCCTCCGGGACAACACGTTCTTCGACCCATCGTCCGTGGAGACGGCATCCATGGACGACCTGGAGGGTCTGGTCAGCATCCTTGCCAACAACCGGTTCCATCCTGTGGATGTCAAGAACGTGCATATGTCGGTCACGATCACGTCGGGCCGGAAGACGGCGTCCATCGAGCGGATCTTCGTGAACAAGAGCAAGTACGAGCCGGGCGAGGCGATTGATGTCGGTGTCGAGCTGCGGCCGTACAAGGCGGAGAAGATGGTCAAGACCGTCCAGATAAGGGTGCCTGAGAGCGCTGCCGACGGGCGCGTGACCCTTCAGGTGCGGGGCGGAATGTTCGGCGGGATGGAATGGGGCGCTGTATTGGCCCTTGGCCCGGAAGGCCCGAGGATAGTGGCGCCAGGCGGTGCAGGGACCGGCACTGCGGAGACCGTCCGGCAGATGGTCGACAAGTACCTGGAGCGTGAGAAGAACAGCGACCTCGTAGTCAAGCTGCAGTTCCCGGCGTCGGCGGTGAGCGTCTCCGGAGAGAAGCTCGCCGGCCTGCCGGACACGGTAGCAAGCGTGATGAAGTCGTCGAGGTCGAGCGGTCTGAAGCAGGAGCGGGAGGAGGTAAAGGTCGTTCAGGCGACGGATTGCATCGTCACTGGCGGCCAAAGCCTGGCGATCACGGTTCAGCGGCGGCGGCTCGGGGAGAAGAAGCCATCCACCTCTCCATCCACGCCTGAGTCTTCACCACAGCCCGAGGCCACCAGCCCGAGCGTGGCGCCATCGCCACCTGTATCCGAGGCCGACGAGGACCAGGGAGAAGACTTTGCCGCGCTCGGGTCGGACTTGCAGGTCGAAGCGGTGGCGCCTGCGCCGCCGGCGGCTCCGGCGAAGGACAAAGCAGCCGCGCCGTCTTCAGACAAGAAGAGCAAGTCGTCCGAGGGCACCAAGACCCCGCCAACGTCCGACACGAAGACCGGAACCAAGACCGAGACGAAGACGGAGGCAAAGCCCGAGCAGAAGGCTGCCGAAAAGCCGGTCGCCCGCCAGCCGTCGGTCTGGCGGCAGACCAGCTACCAGGATTTTTCGCTCGGCACGTTCGCATCCGCCGCGGCGACCACGGCCGACGATGTCCGGCTCGTGCCATCGGTCGGCAAGCTCGCTTCCCTGCCCGAAACCTACGTCTGGCAGGTCATCCCGGACGGCCAGGGCGGAGTTTACGCCGGAACCGGCAATAACGGCATAGTCTACAGGGTCACCAAGGACGGCGCCGCCTCGGTGTTCTTCAAGACCGGCGAGCTGGAGGTGCACAGCCTCGCGACAGACTCGAAGGGAGTTCTCTACGCCGGCACCTCACCGAACGGCAAGGTCTACCGCGTCGAGCCGGACGGCAAGGGAAAAGCCATCTATGACGCGCCGGAGAAGTACATCCTCGCGCTTGCGGTAGATAGCAGGGACAACGTCTACGCCGGCGCTGGCGACGCGGGCAAGGTGTACAGGATCGCGCCCGGCGGTGAGTCGAAGCTCTTTGCGAAGCTGCCGGAGGCGTCGGTGCTTTCTCTCGCAGTCGGTAAGTCGGACGATGTCTGCGTCGGTACGGCCAAGGACGGCGTGGTTTACAAGATAGCACCCGATGGCACTGTATCGGCGGTCTACAACGCCGCTGAGGACTCGATCCCGAGCCTGGCCGTGGACGCGAGCGGCAATGTGTATGCGGGGACTGGTTCGGGCAAAGGGAACCTCTACAAGATTCCGGCTTCCGGCGCTGCGAAGGCTGTCTTCGACAAGGCGCCGCGGGCACTCTCACTCGCGGTCGACGCGGTCGGAAACGCCTACGCCGTTTCCGACGATCAGATCTTCAAGGTAACTGCGGATGAGAAGGTGATGGCGCTCGACACACGGCGGGCAGGAGTTCAGTTCGTCACGGTTGCGGTAGACAAGGACGGCACGATCTACGCGGGCACGGCAAACACCGGGGCAGTATACCGCTCGGCAAACGCAGCGGAGGCCACGTACGATTCGCCGGTACACGATGCCAGCCTGCCGGCGAGGTGGGGAGCTGTCGATTGGATCGCCAACACGCCGGAGGGGACTTCAGTGTCCATCCAGACAAGGACGGGGAATGTCGCCGATCCCGACGCGACCTGGAGCGAGTGGTCACCGGCGATCGGCGCGCCCGGGCAGGTGGCCGCGAGTCCCCCGGGGAGGTACATGCAGTACCGTGCGACCCTTGAGGGCGCGGGCGCAGCCTCACCAGCGCTCGAACAGGTGACCATCGCCTATCTCACCGAGAACAGGCCGCCGAAGGTGACGATGTCCGAGCCGCAGACGGGCGCGGTCATCGCACGGACGCAGTCTATCAAGTGGTCCGGAACCGACCCGGACAAGGACACTCTCACTTACGACGTCTACTACTCGGCCGATGCCGGCAAGACCTGGCAGCCGCTCGGCAGCGGCATCAAGCAGCCGAAGAACGGAACCGAGGCCGTCGAGCCGAAGAAGGAAAAGGAAGAAGAGCAACCCGGTAAGCAGGAGACCAAAGAGAAGGACGGCGCAGCCGCCGCCCCGGACGGCGCGCCGAGCGCGGACGAGCTTCTCTCCCAGCTCAAGTCCGAGCTGGACAAACACCCGGAGATCCCTCAGGAGACGAAGGACAAGATGCTTGCCGAGGCTCCCGGAGCGATCGACAAGGCGATCGACTCGGCGTCGAAGCCCGAGAGCGAAACCGCCTCCGAACAGGACGACTCTGGGCCGAGCCAGCCGAGCACGAAGCAGACCTCCCACAACTGGGACACAACGAAGGTTCCCGACGGCAGCTATCTCATAAAGGTAGTGGCGACCGACAGGACGAGCAACGCGGTCGGTTTCCTGACGGACGAGAAGGTCATCGGGCCGGTGGCCGTTTGCAACACTCCGCCCAAGCTGACCGCGGCGCAGCAGGACGTGAAAGTCGGCTCCGATGGTACGGTCACGCTTTCGGGGGCTGCATCCGATGCTCTTGCTGCCATTGCCGGCGTTCAGTATAAGGTGGACAGCGGCGACTGGATGGCCGCTGCCGCCGCGGATGGCATATTCGACTCGAAGTCCGAAGGGTTCACCGTAACCACTCAGCCGCTTGCCAAGGGCAAGCATACGATTGAGGTGAAGGCCATCGACGCGGCGGGGAATGCGGCGAGCGCGAAGGTAACGGCGGAGGTACCGTAGAGGGCTGTCCGCCGCAAGCGCTTCGCCCAACGATCCGAGCGGCTGCGTTTGAGCTCAGCCCTGCAAGGGTATAAACTCCAAGGAGAGGTTCCATCTGAGCCCTGCTCCTGCGTATGGTCCTCCCTAACGGCGCCCATGGCTCAGTCACGGGCGCAAGAGATGGGAGTAAAACCCAGGCGCAGGAGCGGGGCTGTTTTGGTATCGGGTGTCGGCGGCCGATGGGCCTTGCGTCGCGGGTTACTGCTCACGCTCTACGTTTCACGCTTTACTTGCCGGCCACCACGGACCTCGCCTCGATGTACGGCTGACCCTTGGATGTCTTGCGAACCGTTCCGGTGACGGTGACCGGCTTGCCGTAGTCTGCTGTCGGGTCCAGGCCGCTCTTGCCGGTGACGAATATGCAGCCGGTCTGGTCTGAAATGGCCCAGTCGGACCTCGTGACCGGCGGGCCCGGCCTGCACGCCGGGGAGTTTGGGTCGGGCCGCCAGCCTCGGTAGGTGCCGCTCACCTGGACAAGCTGGCCGACTGCCGCGTCCACGTTGTTGACGATCCCGCCGACCGTAGTCTGTTTGATGACGGCTCGCGACTTGCCGATCGTGATCTGAGTTGCCACCGGCGTCGGCCTTGGCGGGAAGGTCGTGAGCTGCGCGAATATCCTATACGCCCCCACGCCTACCTGCTCCCCTTTGCCGCCGACCTGTTTCCACGTCTCCCGGAACACCTTCTTCTCGCCCGGCTTCAGCGTGAGCGACATCAACGCCTGCGTGAACATCCTGCCGCGCGACCACCGCCATACCTCTTTCCCGTTCTGCTGCACCCAGATGTCGTACATCTGCCCACTCGAGAAGCGAAGCGTGATGTCGCGCGCCGTGCGGTTCTCCACTATGAACTCGATCTTCACCGGCTCGCCGAGCGCATAGCTCGGCTTGCCGGTCCTCACACCACAAATCGGCTGGAGCGTCGGCGCTCCTCCGTCGAGCGGCCTGCGCGTAGGTGATTCGCTCAAGTAAGCTCTCTCCTGACTCCCGGCCCACCGTCCTGAATGCGAGTTTGCTGACGCCGCCAGAACGGTGACCACAAACAGAAGCGAAGCGCTCCTCATCTTAGACCCTCCGTAAGCCGAGCTCCATCTTATCTGACCTTCCTGACCGCCGAACCCTTCAGAGTCGGTCGCGCCAGTCATCTCCCATAGTTCAACGAGACGGGGTCTGGGGGCTGCTATCGACTCTCTGGAGAACCTTTCGCTTCGTTCCAGATCTGGTCCATCTCGTCCAGCGTGAGCTCGCCGACGGATCTCCCGCTTGCCCGCGCCCGCTCCTCGATCAGCGTGAACCGCGCCTGGAAGCGATCGAGCATCTCACGCAGCGCCTCCTCAGGATCGACCTTCCACCACCTGGCTATGTTGACTATGGTGAACAGCAGGTCGCCGATCTCGCTCTTGACTAGCTCCGCTTTGCCGGTGGATAGCGCGTGCTCCAGCTCTTCGATCTCCTCCCGAAGCTTGGCCAGAACCCCCTCCATATCCGGCCACTCGAAGCCGGTCCTGGCAGCGCGCTTGGAGACCTCGGTCGCCCGCATAAGAGCCGGCAGGCTCTTCGGCACCCCGCCGATGGCGGAGCCTATCTCCTCCCGGCCGGGTTCGCGAGACTTGATCTCCTCCCAGTTGTGCAGCACGTCCTCGACGCCGGCCACCTCGATCTCGCCGAACACATGGGGGTGGCGCCGCACGAGCTTCTTCCGAATCCGCTCGCAGACTTCGGCTATCGTGAACCGGCCTTCCTCGGATGCGATCTCCGCGTGCAGCAGGACCTGAAGCAGGACATCGCCGAGCTCGTCCTCGAGCTTAGCGGACGAGCCCTGGTCTATGGAGTCCACCACCTCGTACGCCTCCTCGATCAGGTACTTCCTCAAGCTCGCGTGGTCCTGCTCGCGGTCCCAGGGGCAGCCTCCCGGCGCGCGAAGCGCCGCCACGACCTCAACCAGCTTCTCGAACTCTTGTGTCACACGATCCGCCATGTCGGCAACCCGGACCAGCTGTGCATCTTCTCGCGCCTCCCGTCAGGGGTCTTCAAGGTTGACGCATCACCCTGATTGGGAACCGTCGGAATAGCGGGGGAGCCTCACCCTCCCTCTCCGCATTCCGCACTCGGCACGTAGATGCTCGTCAGATGATCATACTCCCGGCGGTCGAGCATGTAAAGCCTGAGCTTCTCGACGGCTTCATCCGGACCGCCCGCCGTCGAGATTACGTACGCCTCGAACCCGTCCGGGTAAACATCCATAAGGACCAGTTTCACATCCGAAGCGATCGAGCGGTCGTAGACCTGGTAGATCAGATTGGGGAGATCGGGCGAAGGCTGTGTCTGACCTATGGTCAAGGCATCGATGAGTCTGAGCCCCTTGTCCACCGGTATGGCAAGAGCCTCAAGACAGGCTTCGACAAAGCTCTTTGAGGGGGCGAAGACGACCGGGATGTCTTCGCGTCTCGCCAGATCGAGCACGAGAGCGACCGATCGCTCGGCAAAGAGCGGGTGGCCGGGCACGGCGTAGGTTACATCGCGGGTCCGGGCTGTCTCTATCAGCCGGGAAGCTATCAGGCTGTAGACCTCGTCGAAGCCCGGAGCATGGTCGTAGATCTCGTCGAAGGTCTCGAAACGCAGGCCCCTGGCGGCAAGTTCGGCGGCCGCCGGATGCCGACCGGTTCTGAAGTAGAGCCGCTCGGCCGATTGCACTGCATCGAGGGCGCTGGCGGACATCGCCGCCACCCCGGCCGGCCCCAGACCCACTACGGTGATCAACTCAGCTCACTTACTTGGCGCTCGGCCTGGTAGCAGGCTTCTTCGCCCGTTCTATGGCCTTCTCGTAACCCTTGTACTTCGGGGAGTGAATCTCTATTCTCGATGTCTTCAGCTTCTCCTGGAGCATGCCCGGGATGTTGGCCTGGCGCTGCGCTTTAGCCATTGCCAGGGCCTCGCGGATCTCTTCCCTCATGTCCTCGAAGCTCACAGTCACCTTCGGTCTACGGTCGAGCGCCCTCAAGATGACCCACTGGACGACCTTGCCGTTCTCCTTGAGCGAGAACGGCTCGCCGTAATCGTTGATCTTCAGTTTCGACGCTGTCTCTGTAAGGACCGAAGGCACACCGGGCCGACCGATCCATACCCAGCCGATCTCGCCCTTGTTCTGGCGGCTCGCGTCGTCCTCTGACATAGTCGAAGCAACGGTGCCAAAGTCCATGCCCTGTTTCAACCGGTCGTAAGCCTTCCTGATCTTGGGCTCACTGTAGCAGATGATCGCGCCGATCTTGGTCTGCTCGAGCTGGGTGATGGGCGGTTTGCCTTTGTTGCGATCGTAGGCCTCGCGAATCTCGCTCTCCGGCACCCTGGTGTCCTTCGTGATGACGTTGAACATCGCCAACTGGGCGCGGACAAGCTTCTTGTATTCGTCGAGGGTCAGGCCCTGCTGGCTCAGCGTGGCGGCCAGGTTGCCGTGCTTCTTCTGGAACTCGATCTTCCTGTTCACCTGCTGCTCGCTCGGGTAGACCCGCTTATCCTTCGCGATCTGCTCCCAGATCTTCTCGGTGATGATCTTGTCGAGAACGAGCGGCCCGGCCTGACCAACTCCCCCTCGGCCATCGGGTATCATGGTGCGTTCTAGCCTGGTGTAGAACTCATCTTTGGTGACCTTGTCACCGTTGATCGTGACAAAGTTCCCTCTTCCGCAGCCGGATACGAAGATGGCGGCTAGAAGAACGGCCGTTATTGCGGCGACGGCCAGCCGTTTGCACTGCATATCTACTCAGCGCTCCTCTCTGTGGCGACAAAGCTGCATCTAGGGGAAAAGCGCAACGTCGCGCTGAAGGTAACCACGCAGGCGCAGCACCGCCTGAGTGTGCAGTTGGTAAACTCTCGACTCGGAAACCTCCAGAATCCTTCCGATCTCCTTGAAGGTCAGTCCTTCGTAGTAGTAGAGCGTGATGACGAGGTTCTCTCTTGGCGGCAGCCGATCGATGGATTCGCCGAGAACACGTTTCATCTCCTTGACCTCGACCTCCGCCAGGGTGTCGTTCGACTCATCGTGAACCACATCAGCCAGGTGGATCTTCTCGTGTCCCTCGCTGGATAAGACGATGTCATCGAGCGACAGCAGCGACGCTCGCCCGGTATCGGCAAGAAGGCTGTGGAAGTCGTCTATCTCCATGCCGAGCACTTCCGCGACCTCTTCATCGCTTGCCGGCCGGCCAAGGCGGCCTTCAAGCTCGAGATATGTGCGCTCGAGCGTCTTTACGCGCTCCCTCACGGATCTCGGCACCCAGTCCTCCTCGCGCAGCATTTCGAGGATCGCCCCTCGAACAAGGGCAATGGCATAGGTCTCGAACTTGACCTGCCGGCTCGTGTCGAACTGGTCGATGGCCTTGATGAGACCGATAACGCCCGCGCTTATCAGGTCTTCCCGGTCTACGTTCGGCGGCAGGCTGGTAACGACCCGGCCCGCGGTTATCTTGACCAGGTAGGCATACTGGGTAATGAGTGCGTCTCGCGCCTTCTGGTCGCCCCAGACCTTATAGCGCGACCACGCTTCTGCCAGCTCTGACGACTGCATCCGATCACTCCGTAAGGCTCGTGCGGCGGACACTGGTCAACCGCCCGCCATTACCCTTTTTCCACAATCCAAAGCCCTACCCGCAATTCTACCTGGACTGTAGCACGAGCACCATTTTATCGGACCGACAAGCGGTTGTCAAATGAGCGTCGGACGCAGGAAGCCTCCCGGTTCCATGCCGGCCTGCCACGCACAGCATGTATTACGCGCAATCCGGTGCCAAACATTCCCGGAATGGTCCGTCTCGTTGTCCGAAGCGGTCCGAGTTGGCCAGCCGACACCGGCCCGAGCACCCATCACCCGACACCCGCCCGCAGCATGGGCTTGCGTATCCGCGGCTGCTCTGCTATATTGGCTGTGCGCATGCGAAGCAAAGCCTGCCCGCTGCTCGGAGGATATGTTTAGCTAAATGGTCTTGATTGCGGCCATCATCATCGTGGCGTTGGCGTTCGACTTCATGAACGGGTTCCACGATGCTGCGAACTCCATCGCAACTATCGTTGCCACGAAGGTGCTCAGGCCGGTATGGGCGGTTGCGTGGGCGGCTTTCTTCAACTTCATCGCCGCGTTCTTCTTCAAGACCCACGTTGCAGCAACCATCGGGAAGGGTGTCATCCACGCGCAATTCGTGGATCCAATGGTGATAGTCGGCGCTCTGATAGGCGCAATAGCCTGGGACGTGATTACCTGGCTCGCAGCGCTGCCAACGAGTTCTTCGCACGCGCTGATCGGCGGGCTCGTTGGCGCAGCGCTTGCGAAGACCGCGAATCTGCAGGCATTGCTCGTGGGAGGCCTGCTGAAGATCATAGTCTTCATCTTCGTATCTCCCCTGCTCGGCCTGGTTCTCGGGCTGACGGTCATGTCTGCCGTTGGCTGGCTTTTCCACAGGAAGCCGCCGGGCCGGGTTAACCGGCTGTTCCGCCATCTCCAGCTCCTCTCCGCCGCCGGTTACAGCCTGGGACATGGGCTGAATGATGCGCAGAAGACGATGGGGATCATCTGGATGCTCCTGATATTCCTCAACCCCGTGAGATATCAGCACCTGCCACTCTGGGTCATAGTCACCTGCCACGCGGCCATCGCGGCGGGAACCATGTCCGGGGGCTGGCGTATAGTACACACGATGGGGCTGCGGATCACGAAGCTCAAGCCGCCGGGGGGGTTCAGCGCCGAGACCGCCGGGGCGGCGACGCTGATCGGCGTTTCGATGTTCGGCATCCCGGTGAGCACAACACACACCATCACAGGAGCTATCGTCGGCGTCGGCGCCACGAGGAGGCTCTCGGCCGTCCGCTGGGGCGTCGCCGGCCGGATCGTGTGGGCGTGGATTCTTACCATACCAGCGTCCGGCCTCATCGGGGCTTCCGCTTACTACCTGATTAGGCTGCTCACCGGCTAGGTTCGAAGGCATGACGGGCCGCTCTCGGAGCGGCCCGTCCGAAAGGATTGCAATATGGGACTCAGGCTCATACCAAGGGAAGAGAAGTTCTTCGAGATGTTCGTGGAGCAGGCCGAGACGATCGTCGAAGCCGCCCACCTGCTCGTCAGCCTTCTCCGAGACTACTCCGACCTCGACCACAAGGTTATGATGATGAACAAGATCGAGCATAAGGCTGACGAGATCGCTCATCGCATCGTCGAAAGGCTCAACCTGACTTTCATCACTCCTATCGACCAGGAGGACATCCACGCGCTTGCGTCAGCGCTCGACGACGTCGTGGACTACATAGATGCGACAGTCGAGCGCATGGTGCTCTACAAGATCAAGCAGCCGAGGGAGGATGCGGAGCACCTGGCGACGATCCTGCATCGTGCGACGGAGGAGACCCGGGCTGCCGTCGGTGAGCTTGCCAGGTTCAAGAGGAGCACGAGCGCCATCAAGCAATCCTGGATAGAGATCCACAGGCTGGAGAACGCCGGCGATACCGCCAGCCGCACCGCGATCGCCAACCTGTTCGAGACCGAAAGCAACGCCATCGAAATCCTCAAGTGGAAAGAGGTCTACGAGCATATGGAGACGGCTATCGACAAGTGCGAGGACGTGGCGAATATACTCGAACAGATAGTGCTGAAGCACGCGTGACGGGTGACAGGTGTCGGGCGCCGGGCGTCGAATGTCCGGCATCAGGTCAGATGGCGGCTCCGAGGTTCGCACCTCCAGGGCCGACGGCGGCGAGCTGACCCTCTCCCAACCCATCCGCGGAGCCCGAAGAGATGGCTCCCTACCCCTCAGTCCCCCTCCTTGTAGCTGATCCAGTAAGGGGTCTGCGGCGCGGTGTCGATTATGAGCTTTCCGTCGGAGACCTTCGACTCCGGCGACTCCGACCCGGCCAGCCGGCCTATCCGGATCTTGTTCGTCTTCTTCCAGGAAGCCGGGATCGGGATGGCAACCTTACCGCCCTTGCGCGAATAGACGGCGGTCCGGCCGTCGGAAAGCGTTGCCGTCGTGGTGAAATCGGAGGCTATCTTCTCGCCGTCGAAGACGACCTGGTAAGTCCCCTTGTCCCTGTCGACCTCGACGTAGGAGTTCGAGCCGTAGTTCATGCGCTCGACGGAGCCTTTCTTCTGGTAGCCCGTGATCTCGCGGCCGGCCAGCCTCGTCCACGGAAGCGCAACCAGATAGTAAAGGTCCATTATGCGCTCGTCGGACGTGGCCTTTGTGAAGGCCTCGTTCGCAGTCCAGCCGCAGAGGAGCAGGTCGAGGATGTCATCGTCCGTGCGAGCGTCGTTTCCGGACGTAGCCCTGCCGTGGAAGATCATGGGCACTAGAGGGATACGGTCCTCAGCGGACCAGCAAGGATCGGGCCTGCGGTCAACGTGCCAGAAGTGGCTGATGCGGCCGGCGAACGGGGCCGAGAGCTCCTCGGCGGTCACGTCTATGCCGAGGCGGTTGAAGGCATAGATGATCGAGAACTTGGCGCTCACACTCTTCTGCCTGCCGGCGGGCGAGTCGGGGTTGAAGTCGATGCGGTCGGTATCCCCGGACATCGAGCCGAGGTGGACCGTCACGACCGGACAGACGTCGAGCAGCATGCGCGCCCTTTCGCTGGCCTTGCGCGCGCACTTGATGGGGCTGACGATATAAGCCTGGGTGTCGCCCGCAGCGCCCTTGGCCGGCTCTCCTCCGCCGTCGCGTACGATAAGGGATTCGTCCCAGCCAGGCCCGTCCTTGTAAGCTGCCTGAAGATCGGTGTGAAGGCCGATTGCAGCTTTCAGACGACTAGCTTGCTGCACAAGATCCCTGAGCTGGTCGAGCGTTCCCACCCGATCGTTGACAGATAAGGCGCCCAGGGCGCCGACATCCATCGCTCCCTGCCGCCAGCCGACCAGATAGGCCACCTGCTTCGCGCTGGCCGTCAGACGGCCGACGCGCTTGACAATATCGAGCGCGTCCGTGAAGCTGGTCCAGTCCGAAGCGCCCGGCTGGTCGAGCAGTATTCTGTAGATGAAGCTGCCGGAGTAGATGCTGTTCACGGTGCGCGGGATCATATCACGTATGGCCGCGGCGCCCGCCGTCCAGTTGATCGGTTCGTCGGTCCGCGGCTCGAGCACCGTGACGCTGCAAGTGGAGTCCCGCTGGATCAGGAACGACAATCCCGGCTTCTCCGCACGTGCCCGCCGCACAAACTCTATCCACAAGCACCCGAGTCTGGGGTAGTCCTTGATCTGGGAGATGATCTGGTCGTCAAGCGAACTCGGCGTTATGAACCCGAGCATCTTGCTGTGGTAGGCGATGGCAGTCTGGATCGGTTCGGAAGAGTCGAGCTTGTGGACTCGTGTGAGGGGTGCGGCCTTGGCGAGGTCCACCAGCCGGCCGGAGTGCGTAGGCAGTGCGAGCCTGGCTCCCTGGTCCGTGGCACGGACAGCCAGGAGAGGCAGCCGGATGGAGATCACACGCGTGGCGCCGAACTCGTCGAGGAGGCGGGATGTGACCGAAAGTCGGTTGCCAGCAAGCGAGAAGATGAGATCGAACTCGGCTGCCGGCTTGCCATCGCGAATCAGGGTGCAGGCGTAAGAAGCGGCGCCCGCGGCGGACTTGAGCGAACACTGCAGACGCGACCCGTCGCCGGGGGACGACCTGTACGTTCTATCCTTCCCGTCGTAGAAGATGACCTCCGGTCCACGTCTGTCCGGCGCGCCCAAGAGCGTGGCGTCGGTAGCTGGCGAGCGGTACAGGATGATGACAGGCCGCGATGGGTCCAGCTCGACGGCCAGGGAAGGAGAACTCAGCTTCACACGGTTCTCTACGACGCCCTCGTCACCGGCCGCGACCGACAAAGCGGCGAAGAGCAGGCAAAACAGGGCAAAGGCGATGCGCATACCAAAAAGGGGGCCGGCTTGCCGGCCCTCGGCCTCCTTACTTCTATGACTGATCAGGTAACCATTCCGTTCCTGGCACCGTGCCGGATCGACCCGGCGGACGGGTAACGTCTGCTGAGCGAGTGCAATCTATGGTTCCACTCGGCGGCGGGCGATCCCTGCTCGGTCCAGGCTTATCCATTATAGCGAGCGGACACGGTATCGTCGAGCAATTGACATCGTTGCGGCAGGGTGGTATACTGCCGGTAGATGGCCAGTCCGTCTGGTCGGCTGGTGCAGGTAAGGCATCTCTACGGTAGATAGCTCCTGGCAAGCATCCATCCGCAGGCCTAGACCGGTAGTTCAAGATTTCCCTCATGCTGTGCCGAAAATACGAATGGAGTGGCAGCAGTTCCGGTGTTCTGGGACCGAGGGAGGTGAAGGAGAGTTGCTCTTCGAGCAAGGCCTAAGGCAGACCCTAAGTCAGCGGATCGACCCCAAGCTGATCCTCGCCAACACGATCCTGCAGCTCTCGCAGCTCGAGCTTCAGCAAGCCGTCGAACAGGAGCTTGTGGAGAACCCGGCACTCGAGGTGCCCGAGGACGACCCGTGCGATGGGTGCGAGATGCCCAAGGCCCTGTGCATCGACTGCAGCTTCCACAAGCAGGCCGTTACCGCCGAGGATGTGGACCTCAGCGTCTACGAGTTTGAACTACCTGTTGACTTCACCGGCGATCCCGATTCGGACGGAGACTTCATCGCCAACATCGAGGCGGAGGTAACGCTTCAGGACCATCTGCGGACCCTCGTGCGGGCGGTTGTCCCGGATGGGCAGAACGGGATCGCGGATTATCTGGTTTCCAACATTGATGACAGCGGTTACCTTGGCTGCTCGACCTCAGAGGCGGCGCTTGCGCTTGGTGTGTCGGAGGATGAGGTCGAGGCGGTGCTCAGCCTCATCCAGACCCTCGATCCTTCGGGCATCGGGGCGCGAGACCTTCGAGAGTGTCTCCGGCTCCAGCTCGAGCATCTCCAGGAGGACGGCCAGGGGAACGCGGTGGCCCTGGCCATTGTGCGAGACCACTGGCCGGACGTGGTGGCCAAGCGGGTCGGCCGGTTGGCCCGCCGGCTCCGGGTAACGCAGAAGGAGGTAATGGCCGCGCTCGAGTTCATCAAGCACCGCTTGAACCCTTACCCGGGCAGCGCCTTCCGCAACCCCTGGACCAGCAAGCCCAACGATCTGAGCGGCATCATCCGACCCGATGTCATCGTACGGCGCACTCAGAGCGGCTACGAGATCGAGGTCGTCCAGAACGAGCAGTACCTCCTTGCCATCAACTCGCGCTACAAACAGGCCTATCAGGAGCTCAAGGGCGGCAGAGGCAAGGGATACTCCGAAGATGAGAGGAAGCATATTGTCGAGTTCGTCGAGCGTGCCGATCTGTTTATCCGGAACTTGAACCAGCGCCGGCGAACGCTCCGGATGATCACAAAGGCGATCGTCGAGTACCAGCAGGGATACCTCGAGACCACCTCGAAGGCTTTCCTCCGTCCGCTTACTCGCACCAAGCTTGCCCGCGCGCTCAAGATGCACGAATCGACTGTCAGCAGAGCTACCTCCGGCAAGTACGTGCAGCTTCCGAGCCAGGAGATCGTTGCGTTCAATCTCTTCTTCGACGGCTCTGTCTCGGTAAAGGACCTGATCGGCGATCTTATCGCGAACGAGGACCACGGAAGCCCGCTTTCGGACCAGGCGATCGCCGAGATACTGCAGCAGCGCGGGGTTGCGGTGGCTCGCCGGACCGTCGTCAAGTACCGCGAGGCCCAGAAGATCCTCTCATCCCGCCAGCGGAAGCGTTAGGCCCCGGACCGGCAGCCCGAGCCCTCACCAGGGCGAAGCATCTGCCGCCCCAGCCCAGAGGAACCCTGGTGCCCCAGCTCCAGAGAACTCGGTGCATCGCAGCTGAGAACCCGGCGGATCGTGGCGCCCCGTCGGAAGGCGAGCAGGATGCCCTGCACGCAGCGTATAAGGTGAGTGTAGGAGTCCTGCACCCACCTTATGAGTTACTCACCAGAACACCCAAAGCACCGGGCCGGACGTGACCTGAAGCTCGTGGCCGCCGCCGCATTCTGCCTCTACGTGGGCTTTGGCATCTACCTCGCGACCTACAACAACTTCTTCGTCGGCGTCATCCACGTGCGGCCCGAGCAGCTCGGCGTCCTCGAATCCGTCCGCGAGTCGCCGGGGCTGGCGATGGCCTTCGTGCTGGCGCTTGCGATGCACATCGCAGAGCCGATGCTCGGGACCGCAGCCCTCATGCTCCTGTCGATCGGCTTCCTCGGCTACGCCGGAACCGCCTCTTACGTGCCGATAGTCTTCTTCTCCGTGATCTGGTCAGTCGGGCTGCACGTCTGGATGCCGCTGCAGTCGGCCATGACGCTCTCTCTCGCGGAAGAAGGGGCGAAGGGCAGGCGGCTCGGCCAGGTCGGCGCTGCCACCGGACTCGGCACCTCCCTCGGCATCACAGCCGTTCTGCTCCTCTCCTCCAATGCCGTCTACTCGGGCACGGTGTCATACCGCACGTGGTACACTGCCGCCGCGGTCTGGGTCGCGGCCGGCGCCGTCATCATATGGTTCGTTCGGCGCGACCTCAGTCCGCCCGACAGGCCCCGTCTCGTCTTCAAGCGCAAGTACGGGCTCTATTATGGCCTTACATTCCTCGAAGGCTGCCGGAAACAGGTGTTCATCACATTTGCGCCCTATGTGCTCGTCAAGGTCTACGGCACTCCGCAGATGGTAATCGCGGCTCTGATGCTCACGAACAATGTAGTGAACCTGATCGGCGCGCCGATAGTCGGCCGGATGATAGACCGGATCGGCGAGAGGCGTATCCTGACGACGAGCTACACGGGACTGATAGCTGTCTTCCTCGGCTACGCCTTGACCAGGCAAGTCCACGTGCTTTGGGTGCTCTACTGCGTCGATAACCTGCTCTACCTGTCCACCTATTCCCTTACGACCTATCTGAACCGCATCGCAAGCCGCGAGGATCTGACCCCGAGCCTGTCGATGGGCGTCACGACGAACCATCTTGCAGCGGTCGTCGTCCCGATCACAGGCGGGCTTATCTGGAAGGCGGTAGGCTACCAGGTGCCGTTCTTCGGCGGGGCCGCGGTCGTTGCGGCCTCGCTCCTCCTCGCCTCCCGCCTCTCCCGGAAATGAGAACCGCAGCCGCCGAACCCGGGCCGCCTGTGGATCGCCGCACCGAGAGGTCAACTCTTGGCTCCCGACCCCCTTGACCGTCTCGCCCAAGCCCACCTATACTTGCCGTGGACAACGCTGAGTCAGAAGGAGCACACGTACAGTGAGCAGCAGCAAGAAGCAGATAGGATGCGCAGTGGTGGGCTACGGCGGGGCGTTCAACATGGGCAAAGCCCACGCCAAGTGGATCAACTCCACGCCCGGCCTCGCTACGGTGGCCGTCTGCGACACCGATCCGGGCAGGCTCCAGGCCGCCCAGTCGGACTTCCCCGGCATCGTTACCTACTCCGATATCGCCGGCTGTGTGGCCGGCCCCGAAGTAGACCTTGTCGTCATCGTTACCCCGCACATTACTCATGCCGCGCTCGCGCTCGCAGCGCTGCGGGCCGGCAAGCACGTGGTTCTGGAGAAGCCGATGTGCCTGACGGCGGCCGAAGCCACCGAGATGATCGAGCAGGCGAGGAAAGCCGGCGTCACGCTCACCGTGTTCCACAACCGCCGGCACGACGGGGACTTCATGGCGATCAAAGAGGTCATCGACAGTGGCAAGATCGGAGACGTCTTCCACGTTGAGGCCTATATGGGCGGCTACGGCCATCCGGGTAAGTGGTGGCGGTCCGACAAGGCGATCTCGGGCGGCGCATTCTACGACTGGGGCGCTCATGTGTGCGATTGGGTCCTGCACTTCATCCCTGACAAGATGGAGTCCGTGTTCGGAATCTTCCAGAAGCGCGTGTGGATGGACGTGACGAACGAGGACCAGACACAGGCCGTCGTCCGGTTCGCCGGCGGCAAGGCTGCGGATATCCAGATGTCCAGCATCGCTATGGCCGGGAAGCCGCGCTGGCGAATCCTCGGCACGAAGGGCGCGATCGTCGACGAAGGCAAGGGCAAGTTCAAAGTCTACACGGGCTCACGCGACAAGCCGGTCGAGACCACGGTGCCCTACAAGAAGAGCACCTGGGAAGAGTGGTACCCGAACCTGGCAGCGCACCTGCTCGAGGGCGCTCCACTGGAGGTCACTCCCGAATCGTCCAGGCGGGTGATCGCGATCATCGAGACCGCCGAGAAGTCGGCGAAGAGCGGCAAGTCCGAGCCTGTGCCGTATGAATGCTGAATGCCGAACGCAGCGGACGGGCGCCTCATGATGCGCGCCGATCTACGACTCTACCGCCGAACGCCGAATCTTACCTTCAACTGCGTGTTGCCTCAAATAAGAATCGTACCGCAGCACTCAGTGGTATGCTTGCGGTCCGTGGGTTTGCGGTCCCTGTGGAAAACGAGCCTACGCTTGGTCTAAGACGGGGGATGTGGCGGGGACAGAAACAGACAAACCCCGTTAAAGAAAGCTCCTTCCGGCCCCGTTAAAGGCATTATGGCATCCGACCAGCGTTTCCGTC
>Ga0315280_10001515_pt1 | contig 39710 bp, 34 predicted proteins | sample YL17G06_40_MG_FD_203697 | JGI IMG/M metagenome (GOLD analysis project Ga0315280, IMG submission 203697) | Sediment microbial communities from Yellowstone Lake, YNP, Wyoming, USA - YL17G06_40 | ecosystem: Environmental > Aquatic > Freshwater > Lake > Sediment | place: USA: Wyoming | collected...
AGGCGTCCTGGTAAAGCGGATTGACGAGGAGCGCGAGAAGCCGCTCCACGCTGACGTTTCCCTCCAGCCAGAAAACCCGCTCGATCACCAAGCCGCCCAGGGCGGGATACCCGTGACTGCGGAAGAACGAAAGCCAGTTACGTGCTTCGGCGTCGTCCTTGAAGAGGGTATAAACAGCATGAATAGGCATGATGGTCTTGTCCCGCCGGCCGCCCGGGTTGAGGACTCGTCGGCCAGCTTTGGGAAGGCTGGACCCGGATAGACATCCGGACGAGATGTTGCGAGGAGACTGCTCGTGAGTCCAGCACAGCATTATATCCGGGATATTCGGGAAGGCAACCTTCGGCCCACGCAGATTCTCTACCCTGAGTGTGGGGTCTTGCGCCCGGCGGGTCGGGGTGCTCCCGGCGAGCGCCGGGACGCTCCCCAACCGTTTGTTCTGCTTGATTTTGCCTGGGCACGGGCGTAGATTACGCGAAAGGGATGGCTCGCCAAGCCGACGGGAAGGTGCTTATGAATCTGAAGCGTGTTCTCCTTGCGAGCGCATTGGCGCTGGCCATAGCGGGATTGGTCCCTCTCTTCGCTCAAACGCAGGGGCAGTCAATCTCCCTGGGTGAGCTTGCGAAAAAACTGAGGTCCCAGCGAGCCACGAGCCAGAAATCTGTTCGAGTTTTCACCAACGACAACCTGCCACGGGGCCCGGCCTCCGGAGGGATCACGATTGCCGGCTCCATGGCGACAGAACCTCCTGCGCAGCAGGGTCAGCCATCCTCTGGCTCTGAGGCTGGGACTGCTGCCGGAGCCTCAGCGGGCGGATCCTCGGGCACTCATGGCGAAAAGTATTACCGGGAACGGATGGCCGAGTTGCGGTCGCGGCTGGAATTACACCAGCGTGAGCTCAGCGTTCTCCAGCAAAAGCAGGGGCAGGGCCAGATGCAGTTTTATGGCGATCCAAACAAAACGCTCCAGCAGGAATACTCGCGCTCGGACATCAACAAGGTGACCGACGAGGTGGCCAAAAAGCAGGCCGAAATCGACGGAGACAACCGCGCCATTCAAGACCTGCAGGACCAACTCCGGCGCGAAGGCGCGCCCTCGGGGTGGCTGCGCTAGCCTGCGCGGGAATTCCATCGGCCGCCCTGGGCGAAAGCTGACGCACGGACAGCATGCCAGCTTAAGGAATCGAGCGAGGTGACATGAAAACACGGCTCCTGCTTTTGGCTGCACTGGGCGCGGCTTTGATACTAACCGTGTCCCTTGTGTTTGCCCAGAGTCTAGGCGAGTTCGCGCGCGCCGAGCGGGCGAAGAAAGCCAAGGAAATCAAGAAGTCGGTAAGGGTCTTTACGAACGACAACCTTCCGCGGCGCCCGCCCGGCGAGGGCCCCACGGCCGCGAGTTCTATGTCCGCGCCGCCACCGATTGAGCCCGCGCCGGCTTCCACGGCTTCAGAGGCGCAAGGCGGCGAGAAGCAGAAGACACAGGAATATTGGCAGGGGCAGTTCAAGCCGGCCAGGCAAAAACTCGCCGACGACGAGCAGCAGCAGCGCCTGGCGGAAGATGAGTTGAGTCTGCTGCAAATTCAGCAGGCCCGGGAGCTCTCGCCCGACACGCAAAGCCAATTGGAGGCACAGATCAAGTCGAAGACTGCGGAAGTCGAAGCCAAACGCGCGGAAACCGCCAAAAGCCGCAAGGCGTTGGATGACCTCGAGAAGGAGTTCAAGGAAAGCGGCGCGCCCGCCGACTGGAGCAAGACGGAATAGCGATTCGCTGCAATATTCTCACTGGACAGCCCCTGGATAAGTCCCCCTGCCCTACTCTCTTCCCTACGCCGCCCCCCCCACAAGCCAATCCTGGTATCCCTCTCACGCTTTCTCGCCCAAATGCAAAGCCGCCACGCCCCCCGTGAAGTTTCGGTACTGGACGTTGCCAAATCCTGCCTCGCGCATGGCGGCCGCCAGCTCTTCCTGGTCCGGAAAACGTGAAACCGACTTCGGAAGGTACTGGTAAGGTCCGGAGACCCCGGAAATCCACGTGCCGAGCCGCGGAAGGATGTGATGAAAGTAGAAGCGAAAAACCGGACCGAACACCGGCCAGCGGACCGTTGAGAATTCCAGGATGGCGAGTGAACCGCCCCGCTTCAGCACGCGGCATATCTCGCGAAGGCCTTCACCATAACTCGCCAGATTCCGGAAGCCGAAGGCCACGCTCACCACGTCCAGAGATCCATCCCGGAAAGGCAAAACCAGCGTATCGGCCTCGAGGAAGAATAGTTTCGCTGCCCGCTGTCGTGCCTTCTCCCTGGCCCGTTCAAGCATGGGGTGGCAGAAATCGGTTCCCAGCACATTTCCGCCAGAATACCGCGCGAGCGCCAGGGCCAAGTCGCCTGTCCCGCAGCAGACGTCCACGGCCAGCGACCCGGGCCGCGCGAGCCCTTCGCGCAAGGCGCGCGCCGTAGTTTTTCGCCAGGCGATATCCCGGCCGAGAGAGAGAAAGTGGTTTAGGAAATCGTAACGCCCCGCGACCGCCGCGAACATGGCGCATACGGCCCGTCCCGCCGACTGCCGGTCTTCGGGTGCTCCCAGCGGACTTCCTCGCGCGACGAGAGGTCGGGGCTCAGTCATGCCGGTCGGCTCGCTGGACATCGCGGAAGGCGGCTCGGACAGCGAAGGAGGGGACATCCGCCACAATGCGCACCTTGCCGATTCGTTCGGGAAGCACCCAGTGGATTCTTCCCCCCACTGCCTTCTTGTCGCGCGGCAGCAACCTCAGCACGCGCTCCGCCTTCAGATCGCGAACCGGCGGCAAAGGGCCGAGACGCCGGATGAGCGCCGCGATCCTCTGCGACTCCGCCGGGCCGAGCAGGCCCAGGAGTTCCGCGAGCCGCACTGCCGCCAGCAGGCCCCATCCCACGGCTTCACCGTGCAAGAATCGCCGGTAGCCAGTGGCTTCTTCGAGGGCGTGGCCAAAGGTGTGCCCCAGATTGAGGACACGCCGTAACCCGGCCTCTTTCTCGTCGCGGCTGACCACATCGACCTTGACGCGGGCGGCCCGCGCCAGAAGCGGCCCGAGCAAAGCCGCGCGATCCGGCCGGAGCGTGTCCAGGCTGCGCTCGACTTCGTTGAAGAGCCGGGAACCAGAGAGCACAGCGTGTTTGACGACCTCGAAAAAGCCGGAGCGGAAGGCGCGGTCGTCCAGTGTCGAGAGCACCACCGGGTCGGCTACGACCAGCCGCGGCGGGTAAAACGTGCCGATCAGGTTCTTCATTGCACCCACGTTGACGGCGGTCTTCCCGCCGATGGCGCTGTCCACCTGGGCCACGACCGTCGTGGGCACTTGGACGGAGTCGATACCGCGCATGTAGGTCGAGGCGACGAATCCCCCCAGATCTCCGATGACGCCACCTCCGAAGGCGACGAGCAGCGAACGCCGGTCCGCCCCCTGCGTGAGAAGTTTGCCCGCCACCCGCTCCACCATGCGGACACTCTTCGACGCCTCACCTGCAGGCACAAACACTGCGCGGGCAGCCTTCAACCCACTCGCCCTCAGGAACGGCCCATGCCAGTGATTCCATAGCCCGCCCTCGGTGAGCAGGAAGATTGAGGTGTAGCCGTGCCGTCCAAACTCGCGTAGCGCACGCCAGGCGCCGCGGCCCACTACGACGTCATATCGAATCGTTTGAGAGGTGACGTGGAGTCGTTGCATAAATCCTTGAGTGAAGCCAGCCATTGCAGGCAAACGCTACTGATAGCACACGGGCCCGATAGCGGCAAGTCTTCAGCACGCGTGGCTTAGCCTACTCACATCCTATCCCCTGGGTGGGGTTAAAGTGTTTGAGTGCCAAGCGGGGGGATTGACTCCGGCCCTGGCGGTTCCCGAGCGGTCCTTGCCGGACGGCGCGCGGGCGGGATGAACGGATCGAGCGAGACATCCGCTCCGCGGCGGGGCTGCGGCTCGGAGGTCGCCGGATCGATCACTTAGGTTCGGTGTATTCCGCGTCGGTGACATTCGCAGGCTGGTCGGTGAATGCACTACCCGGCGCAAAGGCCACCTTTTGGTATTTGTTTCCCACTTTGCGGAGGACGTCATGCCAACCGTCGTCCCAGGTGATTCGAGCCTCTCCGTTGACCACGGTCCAGGAGCCTTTCTCATTGGAACCGATTGACTTGCGCGCCACACCATCGGGTTTCAGGATGATAGAAAAAGTCCTACCGGTACCATCGCCGACCTTCCATTGTCCCAGAAAGCGCGCCCGCCCCGCCGCGGCAGCCGTGCCAGCGGAGGAATCGAATTCGATTCGGGCAATGTCCGCCAGGCGGAAACTCCGCTGACTTCCGTCCTTGAAGACAATGACGATTGTGCCTGAACCGTCTTCCGCTGCAGGCTTCGGTTTCGGCGAAGCGGTGGCGGCTGCGAACACCAGGACGACAAGAATCCAGAAAACCTTCCCCAGACTGCGCATGGATTTCCTCCTCCGGAGCGAGAGGAGAACCAGAAGGCATCCTCTCGTTCTGGACGATTATACGAAACTCTTCCCCCGACAGTTCCCTTGCGCATGACGCTTTTGTCGCCGCCGATCCCGGCGGGCCCCGGCGGCGAGGAAAGCGCTCGAAGCGACGCCTACCTGCTGAGGCATTCGGAACCGTTCGGAGCCCCTCAATGAGCGGGGTGCGCTGACAAGACATGCGAAGCAGTTGCGCAGGTGCAAATCGAAAGGCTATCATGATGGCGCCCATGCAGCGGACGAAGAACCCTAAGGTGGACTTTCTCGTCCTCGGGAGCGGCATAGCCGGCGTCCGAGCCGCGATTGAACTCGCCCGCGCCGGTCGCGTGCTGGTCCTCAGCAAGGGTGAACTCTACGAGTCCAGCACGGAGTACGCGCAGGGCGGGATCGCCGCGGCGCTCGGTGAAGACGACGAGGTCTCGCTCCACCTTCACGACACTCTGCAGGCCGGCGACGGTTTGTGCCGCGAGGAGGCCGTTCGCATTCTCGTCGAAGAAGGTCCCCGCCTTATCCACGAACTGATCGAGTGGGGGATGAAGTTTGACCGCGACGGGACCAAGCTGGCCTTCACCCGCGAGGGCGCCCACAGCCGGTCGCGCGTCCTGCACGCGCACGGGGATTCGACCGGCCGCGAAATCCTCCGCGCCCTCATGGCCAAGGCGAAATCCCTGCATGCCATCCATGTGCAGCCCTTCGCTTTCGCCGTCGATCTGCTGACCGAGGGGCGCCGTGTGGTAGGGGCCGAGTACCTCGACGAGAAGACAGGCGCGCTGCGGCAGGTTTGTGCGAGCGCGGTGTTGCTCGCCACGGGCGGGATGGGCCAGGTCTACAAGGAGACCACCAACCCGTCGGTGGCGACGGGCGATGGCGTGGCGATTGCCTGGCGCGCGGGCGGGATGCTCAGCGACATGGAATTTGTGCAATTCCACCCCACGGCTCTCTACGTTAAGGGCGCGCCACGCTTCCTGCTTTCCGAGGCCCTGCGCGGGGAGGGCGCGCAGTTGCGAAACATCGACCTCGAGCGATTCATGCCGCGCTACCACGAGGCGGCGGAGCTGGCACCGCGCGACATCGTCTCCCGCGCCATCGTGATGGAGATGCACCGGTGCAAAAGCGAGTTCGTCTACCTGGATTTGACCGGCCTTGACCCCGAGCATATCAAGAGGCGTTTTCCTCGCATCTATTCGACCTGCCTGGAATACAACCTCGACATCACGACCGATCTGATGCCCGTCCGGCCGGCCGCGCACTATGCCATGGGCGGCGTCGCGACCGACCTCCACGGGGTGACAGACCTGGAGGGGCTGTACGCCGCCGGCGAAGTGGCGGCCACCGGCGTGCACGGGGCGAACCGCCTCGCCAGCAATTCGCTGCTCGAAGGGCTCGTCTACGGCGCGCAGGCGGCGCGAGCTATGAGCCAACAGGAAACCAGCGCTCGGCCGGTCCGCGAGGAAAACCCGGCGCGGACGCAGATGGCTGCTTCGCATCCCGACGGAGCCGGAGCTGCCCCGGAGGTCGAGAATATTCTTTGCACGGTGCGCAGCCTGATGTGGGAAAAAGTGGGAATCATCCGCAAGGGGAAAGACCTGAGCGAAGCTGTCAAGCGTCTGCAATCCCTCACAGTGCCGCTGCCCCCCGTTCCGTCGCGACAGCACTACGAGGCGCTCAACATCCTGGAAGTCGCGCGCGTCATCGCTCGCTCGGCGCTGGCACGCCAGGAAAGTCGCGGAGCTCATTACCGCACGGACTTCCCCCTGAAAGCCGACGCCACACCTTCCCGGCACTCTTTTGTCTCCCGGGACACGGCTGTCCTGTTCAGCCGGGACGTCCCTCGCCGCTTGGGCAATGCCCTTCCCCGCGCCAGCGGCCGCTGACGCAGGTTCCTCGCCTGTAAAATGCCTCTATGCTCCATTCGACCCGCTGGTCTTCCGGGTTTCCGCCGGAGGTTTAGTGTTCCAATCGAAGAGAGCTAGTGCCCGGTTGCGCAAGTTCGCGTTACAGGGAGCTGCGGAAGGGCGGGACTTCAGTCCCGCCGAAATCGGCCCCTCACCCGTCCGTCAGCTGACGGACACCCTCTCCCCCGTCAGAAGGGGGAGAGGGGCAGGGGGTGAGGGGGGTAACCGCTGCCGGCGGGGTTGAAACCCGCCCTTCCGAGTGCCCATTCCGACGCCTTTTCATGCAACGTAGCACTAGCTCTGGTGTGATTCCGAACGCAGGGAGGCGAGGACAGCCATCAGCAGAATCGTGGTGATGACCCCGAGGGAAACAAGCACAGGAATTTTGTAGAAATCGGCAACCAGCATCTTGGCCCCCACAAAGACGAGCACGAGCGCAAGGCCCGGACGGAGGTACCGAAACTTCCGGATTGCCCCGGCCAGCAGGAAATAAAGGGACCGCAGTCCCAGGATAGCGAACACATTGGAGGTGTAAACGATGAAGGGATCGAGCGTGACCGAGAAGACCGCCGGAATCGAATCAACCGCAAAGAGCACATCCGTCGTTTCCACCAGGAGGAGCACCAGCAGCAACGGCGTGGCGAGTCGGCGGCCTTCGCGTCGGACGAAGAATGCCGCTCCTTCATAGTCGGGCGTGATGGGAAAGATCCGGCGGGCCAGCCGCATGACCGGATTGCGTTCGGGATGAAATTCCCCGGGCTTCTCCCGGAAGAGCTTGACCCCTGTAATTACCAGGAAGGCTCCGAGAATATAGAGAACCCAGTGAAAGCGCGAGATGAGCACCACTCCCGCGGCGATGAAAGCCGCTCGCATCACTAGAGCACCGACGATTCCCCAGAACAGGACGCGGTGCTGGAATTCGGCACGCACTCCCATGAAGGCGAAGATCACCGCGAAGACAAACACGTTGTCCATGGAAAGGGACACTTCCAGGATGTAGCCGGTCAGAAACTCTAACGCCGGCTGCCCGCCCCGCCAGAAGTAGATCCCCAGATTGAAGACGATCGAGAGTGCCACCCAGAAGGCATACCAGGCAGCGGCTTCGCGGAAGGAAAGCCGGTGGGGTTGTCGCTGGAAAACGCCCAGGTCGAGCGTCAGCAGGAAAAGAACAAACAGCGTGAACAGGGCGAGGGCGGAAAGGGCACTCATTTGATAACGCTGCCTGAAGCAGTCACGTCTCGGACACGAACGGACGAAGCCCGAGGCACTGGAGGCCTGGACAGCTCACTTCAGGCGTGTCTTTTCCAGGTCGTCGAGAGTGGCCAGAACCACCCTGCCGACGATTGTGAGGCTCGTCGGGCTGCATTTATCGAGAGTGTCCTGGGCCGTGTGCCAGTAGCGGTTACTGGGTCCGTAGTCAAAGTCCAGCAGATCGGTCGCTGCGACCCCGGCATTCACGAAGGGGATGTGATCATCTTCGTAGGCCCTCGGCTCATCCTGGAAATACTTGTCGTACCCGAGCCGCCGCGCGCTTCGGAAGACCATGTCGGTCAACCATGATGTGGAATTGTATTCGCGGTGGATGTTCAAGCGTGCATCCCCGATCATATCCACGAGAATCAGGGCTTCAACACGGCTCAATTCACCGTTTGCTGTGAGCTTCTGGACCAAGTGGCGGCTTCCATAGAGGCCGTCGGTTTCCGTGAACTCCTGAAAGGCTTCCTCGCCATCAAAGAAGACCACCCAGTACGAAAAGCCGTTCTTCCGACCGGCGAGGACTCGCGCCATTTCGAGCAGGAACGCGGCGCTCGAACCGCCATCGTTGGCGCCCACGAAGGGGAAATCCTTGAACCGCTTGGTCTCGTAATGGCCGGCGACGATCACTACCTGCCGCCGCGCTCCGGGAATCTTGGCGATGACGTTTGCCATGGGGATGCTGCCCGCCGGCGTCGAAGCCACGAACCGGTCTTCCTCGGCGGCGACACCCGCCTGTCGGAGTTGGCGGAGGATCTCTTTTCGCGCCGCCTCGAGTGCCCGCGATCCGGACGGCCGCGGCCCCAGCGCGACAAGGCGCTTCAGGTCTCCGAAAGCTCGCCCACCGTTGAAGATCAAGCCGTCGGCGGCGCAGCACGCGGCAATCGCCCAAAGCAATGCGCAGGGGACCCAGCCGAGCCGTTGCCCCAGCCTTTTGGCGCTAAGCCTGCTCATGCCGTCGCGCCCGTTTTCTTTTTAGGTAGACAATCCAGGAAAGGCCGATGCTGATGATGTAGAGGCCCACCATGGGAATCCAGAGGATGAACACGGTGGCCAGGTCCGGAGTGGGGGCGATGGCGGCGGCGATCACCGCCGTGACCAGGACCGCGTAACGCACGTTTTTGATCAGAAACTTCGGCGTGACGATTCCAAACAGCGACAGAATCAGAATGACGACCGGCAACTCGAAGACCAGGCCCACTCCCACAATGATCGTGGTGACCAGCTTCCAGTACTGGTCAATGGTGATGAAGGGCTGGAACCGGTGGCCAAACTCGACCAGAAACTTGAGCGCCGGCGGCAGGGCCAGTTGGTGGGCAAAGAACCCGCCCCCGATAAAAAGGCTGCTGGTCAGGATCACGAAGGGCCAGACGTAGCGCTTCTCGTGCCGGTAAAGTCCCGGAGAGATGAAGAGCCAGAGCTGGTAGAGGATGTAGGGCGACGCCAGGAAGAGGCCGACCACCGCAGACAGCTTGATGTAAAGGTTGAAAGGATCGATGGGGTTTGTGTAAACCAGCTTGTCCGACATGTGCAGGCTGCGCAGCGTGTCGGTGAGGGGCTTGGCCAGATACCCGTAAATATGGTCGGAGAAATAGAAGCAGATGCCAAAGGCCACAAAAATCGCCAGAATGGAGCGAATCAGCCGCTGGCGCAGTTCTTCGAGATGCTCGAAGAACGACATCTGCTTGCCGTTGATATGCTCTTCTTCAGGATCGTGGTTCGGGTTCTTCGTGGGCGGGTTCTGAATGGTTGTGGCCATAGCGTGGAGCGGGGTCAGACGTGTCTTCCAAGTGCCGATCCAGATTGCGGATTTCTTCCTCGAACGAGTTTCTCAGTTCGTTCGACGCACGCCGCAACTCCCCCAGACCTTTCCCCAGGGTGCGAGCAATCTCGGGCAGCTTCTTGGGCCCGAAAAGCAAGAAGGCTAGGAAGAGGATGAAACCGATCGAGAAAATGTCGCCGCCGAACAACGAAACCTCTCTCCGGATTCATAATAGGTGACCCCCTGGAGGTTGTCAAGCGATCCTGCGGCGGAGCACACGACCCGCGAATCCGGGCAGTAACTCTGGGCGCCAAACCGCATCCAACCGAGTGGGCAGATTGTCGGGTCCGGTACTCCTTGGTGGCGGAGGGCTACCATGTTATACTTTGGTTGAGGGGCGAGGAGCTTCAGGAGATATGAAACAAACGCGACGCTTGGTGTGGTTCCTTTTCTCGACGGTCCTGCTCTGCGCGCTTCTTGGCGGTGTTTACGGCCAGCGCGTCGAGGCCACGACCAGCACCGATGACTCGGACGTCCAGACTGGCCTGAGCTCGTTCACCAAAGTCTTCGATGTGGTCGAACAGAATTACGCCGACCCCGTCGACCCCGACCGCGCCATCTACGGACCGCCGAACAGCAACCTGGGGGCCATCCCGGGAATGCTCCGCACCCTCGACCCGCATTCGAACTTCTTTGACCCGCGGGCTTTTGCCCAGCTCCGCGAGGACCAGGAGGGCAAGTATTACGGCGTTGGGATGCAGATCATGGCCCGCCCCGGCAAAATGGGCAAGCTGGTCACGATCGTTCTGCTGCCTATGCCGGGCTCGCCGGCTTTCCGCGCCGGCCTCCGGCCCGGGGACGTCATTACCCACGTGGACGGAAAATCCACCGAAGACCTGAATACCACGCAGGTCGCCGAGATGCTGAAGGGGCCGAAGGGCACGATCGTTCACGTCACGATCTCGCGCGAAGGCTCGGACGAGCCGCTGCAATTCACCATTACCCGCGATGAGATCGCGCGGCACAGTGTGGACGCCGCCTTCGTGCTGCGGCCCGGCATCGGATACATCCACATCGGCAACTTCAACGAGAACACCAACGACGAGCTTACCGATGCGCTGCACAAGCTGAACGAGCGGAACCTGCAGGGTCTGATCCTCGATTTCCGCGGCAATCCCGGCGGGCTTCTCCAGGAAGCCGTGGAAGTGGCCGACCATTTTGTCGAGAAAAACCAGCTCATCGTTTACCACTACGGCCGGCACTCGCGCGAGAAGCGCTATTACGCGAGCAAAGGGACGGACAGCAACGAGTATCCAATCATCGTCCTCATCAACCGCATGACCGCGAGCGCGGCGGAAATCGTCACCGGAGCGCTGCAGGATCACGACCGCGCCCTGGTGATGGGCGAACCCAGCTTCGGCAAGGGCCTCGTCCAGACCGTTTATCCCCTGAGCGAAAAATCTGGGCTGGCCCTGACCACCGCGCGCTATTACACGCCCAGCGGAAGGCTGATCCAACGCGACTATTCGGAAGTCTCTCTTTACGACTACTACTATCACCCGCAGTCCAACCCCAGCGTCCATAACGAAGTCCGGCTGACGGACGGCGGGCGGGAGGTTTATGGCGGGGGCGGAATTGATCCCGACATCCGCGTGCCCGAACCGAAGATGACGCCCGTTCAGGAGACGCTCGCGCAGCGTGGGACGTTCTTTAATTTCGGGAAGTATTATCTGGCGATCCACAAAACCATCCCGCGCGAATTCGAGGTTACGGACGAAGTCTTCAATGAATTCAAGCGATTCCGCGATAAAGAGAAAATCCAGGTCAGCGATCAGGATCTGCAAGACAACCTCGACTTCATCAAGAAGCGAATCCGCCTGCAACTTGTCACGGTGATTTACGGCGAGGCTGATGCCAGCCGCATCAGCTTGGAGAATGACTACCTGGTCCAGAAAGCCCTGGAGAACCTTCCGCAGGCCCGCGAATTGCTGGCCAAGGCCAAGAAATACATGGCTAGCAAGAATATGAAGTAATGCCCGCTCGCGCGCGGCGCCCCGCTGGGCCCCGCTGCGATTAGCGTATTACGCCCCGCCCTCTATTCCCCGCGCATCCGCGTGAGCAGGAATTTGATCAGCGAATACCCGCCGGTGATGGGTAAGAGAAGAATCTGCTTGACGATGGAAGTGCGCGTGCGGGTCCGCTCGCGCTCGCGTTCCGCCGTTTCCTTAGCGCTGAAAATCAGCATGGCGGAATACTTCGCGAAGTCCACCCCGCACTGGTCGCATTGGCCGCTGTGCGCCTGCACGTGCTTGCACGCCGGGCACGTGTATCGAAGCGGAGTGTGACAGCGCGTGCAAAACTGCGCCGTGGCCGCGTTATCCTGCTTGCATTTTGGGCACTGCATAAGTCAACCAGTAATTCGCCGCTCCCCCCGGCACTCTGGCCAGCGTTTCCCGATGAAGACTTGGAGCTTGAGAATCGCGGCGCTGAAATGGCTACGTGGGGAAGAATTGGTGGACGCGAAGGGATTCGAACCCTCGGCCTCAGCGTTGCGAACGCCGCGCTCTCCCAACTGAGCTACGCGCCCTTTTCGGAACAAATTTGAATATATCATGACCCCGCCCAGACCGACAATCGGCGCCGGCAGCCTGCGCCCTACTCGCGCCGCTTGTTTACAAAGTGCAGAATTAGCGCCACCAGCAGGCCGGCGAGGATGCTGAAAAGGAGGAACCAACGGGCGGCAGGAATCGCCACCAAAATGGCGACCATGATGCCCAATCCAATCACCGCTCCCAGCACGCCTCGAGTTGGAATCTTATCGAGTCGCATCGCGCGAGATCCAGGGCGATAGGTAGTCGCTCGTCTTGCCGTATATCATGCCCCTAAAGAAGCCCCTCGGCAAATTCCAGGGCGTCCTCGAGTCGCGCTTCGTCGAATCCGCCCCCCTGGGCGAAATCGCGGATGCCTCCACCCTTGCCTCCGAATTTCGCAGCCGTCTGGCGGAGCACATTGCTCATTTCCGCCGTGCCCCCGGCGGACTGCGCAAAGAACAGGGCAGCAGGGGTGCCCTTTACGCCGATCAGCGCAACCGTTGCCGGCTGACGGGTGAGGGCGTGGGCTAGCATCTTGGCCTCATCATAATGCTCCGCCGCGAAAACTCGGCGGATGATCCGCCGCCCGCCCTTTTCTCCTGTCTCGGACCACAGCTCGTGCGCCTCATGCTCGGCGAGGCGCTTGATCAGCTTCTCCCGCGCCCGGCCTGCGGCACGGAGTTCTTCGCCCTGCTTGCTGATGAGCGTGGGCACGTTCTCGAGCGCGCCGGAAAAAAGCCGCGCTGCCTCCGCCAATGTCAAATAATCTCCGCGTGCGGCTTTGAGCGCGCGTCGGCCGCAGACAAACTCCACGCGCGTCAGGCCCTTCAGGCGCTCGAATTTCCGCACCAGAATGATGCCCACGGCGCCGGTTCGACTGACGTGCGTCCCTCCGCAGGCGGAGCGGTCAAAATCCGGGACTTCCACAAGACGAATCTCCCCTTCGCGGTCGGTGGGCTTCCGCAAACCCAGCCGCGCCGCCTCGTCGGCGGCCGCGAACCAAATCCGGACCTCGCGATCGTCAAAGATGACTTGGTTCGCCAGGTCTTCGGCTTCATCCATTTGACGACGGGAGAGGCGGTCGGAATCGAGATCGACCGTCGAAGTCTCGGAGCCGAGATGGAACGACACGGTCTTATAGTTTCCAATCTTCTCAAAAGCCGCCGAGAGGAGGTGCTGGCCCGTGTGTTGTTGCATGTGGTCGAACCGTCGCTCCCAGTCGATTTGCCCCGCGACGCTCGGACCATCCAGTTGTCGCGCCACGATGTGCGCAATACCGTCCTCTTCGTCGACGACGTCGACGACCGGAACTCCCGACAGCGTGCCGCGGTCCGCAGGCTGGCCGCCCGATTCCGGATAAAAGGCCGTACGGTCGAGAACCACTCGCCAACCGCGTGGATCGGGTCCCGCGGCGATCACCCGTGCCTCAAATTCCCGGAGGTAACAATCGGTGTAGAAGAGTCGCTCGGTTTTGTTCATGGTATTCTAGTTTCGCGGAAACCCGCCCAGCGCTTCAAGAGCCTCAACATATTTGTATCCACTTGCGGTGAGGAACAGCACGACCGTCTCGAGCCCGGAGAGATGGCCGTCGCCGAGAAGCCGCTTGAGTGCGGCAAGCGCCGCTCCTCCCTCGGGAGACGTGATGACGCCTTCCGCCTCCGCGAGTTCGCGGACCGCGTCGAGCATGGCGCCATCCTCGACGGCCAGCGCGCCACCGCGGCTTTCGCGCAGGACGCGCAACATCAGAAAATCACCGATGGCCGAGGGTACGCGCAAGCCGGAAGCGATGGTTTTTGGCTCGAACCACTCCTCCGCCTGCTGGGCGTCCCGCGCGAAAGCCCGCACGATGGGAGCACAGCCAGTCGCCTGCACGGCGAACATGCGCGGGCGCCGCTCGCCAATCCAACCCAACTGCTGCATTTCCTCAAAAGCCTTCCACATGCCAATCAAACCTGTGCCGCCGCCCGTGGGATAGATCATCGCGTCGGGAACCCGCCCGTGGAGCTGCTCCACGACTTCGAAGGCCATGGTCTTCTTGCCTTCCAGGCGATAGGGTTCGCGCAGCGTGGAGCAATCGAACCATCCTTCGGCCTCGGCGCGTTCCCGCATGGCGCGCGCGCAGTCCTTGATGCTGCCCGGCACCAGCACGACTTCTGCGCCGAACAGGCGGCATTCCATGCGGTTCACAACCGGCGTCGCCTCCGGCATGAAGACGGTCGCCGCGAGGCCCGCCTGCGCGGCGTAGGCCGCCAGCGCTCCACCGGCGTTCCCGGCAGAGGGAATGGCGAGCCGCTTAATGCCCAGTTCCTTCGCCATGCTCACTGCAACGGCGAGTCCGCGAGCCTTGAACGAGCCGGTGGGATTAAGCGACTCGTCCTTCAGGTAGAGGTTCGCCATGCCGAGCCTTTCAGCCAAGCGTCGGGCGTGCAGAAGCGGCGTGCATCCTTCGCCCAACGAGACGATGCACGACTCATCCCTTACCGGCAGGACATCGCGATAGCGCCAGAGGCTGGGAGGACGGGTCGCCAATTGCTCGCGCCATTTTGCCGCGTCGAGGCGCCGCAGATCGTACCGCACCCAGAGCGGCGACCCGCACGCGCAGAGATTGTAGACTCTCCCGGCCTCATACTGCTTTGCGCAACGCGCACACTCGAGATGCGAAACGACCGACATGCGCGAGGCAGTCTAACTGAGGGCCGAACGAAGGGTCAACCAAACTCGCCCCGCTTCCCGGCTATGCTAGAATGGCCGCTGATGCCGATCCGTCTTGTGGCGATTGATCTGGATGGCACGCTCCTGAACAGTCGCTCGGAAATCTCCCCCGCTAACCAGCAGGCCCTGGCGGCCGCCACCGACCGCGGCGTGCAGGTGGCCGTGGTCACGGGACGGAGGTCCCATTCCGCACAGAAGTATGTTCGGCAAATCGCCTGCCCGGTGACGCTCATCTCATCCAACGGCGCGCTCATCACCCTCCCCACGGGCGAAGTGATCCATCGCGATTTCTTGCCTCGGGCCGTCGCGCGGCGGGTGCTGGAGGCGAGCCGAGAGTATCGATCCTATGTGGCGGTGCTGTTCGACGTCCCCGGCCGCGGACAGATCGTGATGCAGCACGGCGCGGTTTCCGAGGGCCCTCTCGGATGGTACCTCGCGCAGAGCGCGGATTGCCTGGAGCTCACCAGGGATCTGGAATCGGTGCTCGCCACCGACCCCATTCAGGTGCTTTTCGGAGGTCCGCCGGCCGTCGTCGAGCCCATCGAGCGGTTGCTGCGCACCTCGTCGGCAGCTTCAGAGGTGCATCTGAGCTGGACGAAATACCTCAAGCGTAATGTCTCTCTGCTCGACGTGATGAACCACGGATGTTCGAAAGGAACGGCGCTCGCCATCTGGGCCCGGCACTGCGGAATCGACCCGAGCGAGGTGATGGCCATCGGCGACAACCACAACGATCTTGAAATGCTGCGTTTTGCCGGTCGTGCGGTTTTGATGGGTAATAGCAGTCCCGGCCTGGAAGGCGAAGGTTTCTCCATGACTCTCTCCAACGATCAGGACGGCGTCGCCCGAGCGATTGAATCCTACGTTTTACAGTAGCAACACTTCCCCGCCTCCTGTGCTCAAGACACTACCCGGCTAAGCCTGTAATCGTCTCTAGGGCTGCTTGATGATTTCGGCGCCCGGGGGCGGAGTGAACTGGAAGAGCGTTGGATTGAGGGCTACGTTCCGTTCGATGCGATCGAAAACAAACTCCATGCGACTGCGGTCGGTGTAAGAGACGACCAGCCGCCGGATATCGAGGTTCGGCGTCACCTCCATCAAAACCTCGCTGTAGGTCTCTTCACCGCGCTCGGGGATGGCCCTGAGCACGCGATTGCCCGGCCAGGCGTCGAGCGCGCCGTCCGCGAATTCGATCTTCGAAAACACCTTACGCAAGTTCAGGCGGGAGAGCAGCAAGCGAAACGGCACGCGGATATCCTCGCTGGACTTAATCGGAGAGCGCGTCACCTGGTTTTCGGCGGGGATATAGAGAATCAAGTCCTTCCCCGTGGCGAGAAAGAGCTTGGGTGCGGGCTCGCGATAGTCCCAGCGCATCAGCCCGCCGCGCGCAAAGTTCACCGTACCGGTTTCGACGCGCGTCCTCGTGCCCCACTGATATGTCTGGGTGAATTCCGCGCGCAGGGTTCGCACGTCATGATAGCTGGATTCGAGGGTGCGCACATACCACTCAATGTCAGACGGCCCCGCCGCCGCACTCGAGGCTGCGGGCACGACAACGGCCGCCACGAGCAGGGCGCAGATGCGGAGCGACGATTGACCCTCGGACCGCGCACCCTGCCCCTCAGTGGGTTGGTGAATTCGCACGATTCCCTTTCGATTTGATCTCTTCGATGGCGGCCAGCGCTTCCGCGTTCGAGGGATCTGTCGCGAGACCTGCCTGGTATTCCCGCAGCGCGTCCGCTCGCCGGCCTGCCTCCAGGTAGAGCTTGCCCAGCTGGAATCGCGCCACGCTGTCGTAGGGATCCGCCGCTACGGATCGCTCGAAGGCTTGCGCCGCGCGCGCGCGGTCACCCCAGCGGAGGTAGATCGCGCCCAACCCGTCGTACCCTGTCCAGTTTGGCTCGCTCTCGACCGATTTTGAGAATTGCTCCTCCGCCTCGCCGAGCCGGCCAGCGTCGGAATAAAGCTTCCCCAGCTTGTTCCGCGCGTCCGTCCTAAGCGGGGAAAGCGCCACGGCGGCGCGGAGCTGCAACTCAGCATTCTCTGATTGGCCCAGCTCCGTGTAGGCCACCCCAAGGTTGAGATGCGGGTCGGTGTAGAGAGGTTTGAGGTGCATCGCCCGCAGGAAGTACTCCACGGCCTCGGCGTACCGCTGCTGTTTCGAGCGCACGAGTCCAAGGTTGTTCAGGATGATGGCATTGCGTGGCACCAGCCGAAGCGCCTCCCCCCATTCGCGCTCCGCCGCCTGGACGTTGCCCTGCTTCCAGTACACCGTGCCGAGATTGTTGTGGATATGATAAGAATCCGGCGAAGCCGCCAGCGTCTTGGTGTAGAGGGTGATGTCATTATTCCAATCGCGATTTCGCGTGACCACGCGCAGCATGAACAGCACTCCCAGCGGCGCGAGAGCTCCAACTGACACGCGGCGCCACAGGGCACTCTGCTTCCGTGTCTTCTGCCAGAGATAGACCCATCCCATGGCCAGCAACCAGCAGAAGCCCACGGAGGGGAGATAAAGGTAGCGCTCGGTGAAGACGTTGGCAGCCATCCAGCGCGGGTTGAGCACCGGCCCGAGTGTCACCGCCATCCAGAGAATGGCGAACGAGGCAAGCCGCGCGCGTCGCCAGAGGACAACAAAGAGGGCGACCATGACCGCCAGAGCCACCAACCCGGCGAGGACACGCGGCTCGAGCACGCTGGTGCTTCGCTTGAACACATAAAAGGCGCACAGCTCGACCGGCCAGAGCAACTTGCCACAATACTGCCCCACCAACGCCACGGCCGAAAGCACGGTCTGCTTCCAAGTGAGATCGGAAATCTGCAGAACCGGCGCCAGGGCTCCAAAGAACCGGATGCGGAAGAGCAGATAAGCTCCGGCCAGCATCCAGAGAAGATAGTAACGTCCCAGCTTCTGCGCCCAAGTAGTTTCGGCGCGATCGTCGCGATAGCAATGTTCGTATACCGCCGCGAGCGCCGGCAGCATGAGGGCCTGCTCTTTGGACATCAGGGAGAGAACGAAAGCGCCCGCCATCGCCAACTGGGCGAGGGGCGAGCGTCCGCCGCCCGGCTGCGCCGCGCGCAGGAAAAACCAGAAGGTGAGGAGATAGAAAAAGGTGAGTTCGAGATCAGTGACCGCCGCCACCCAGGCCACCGACTCCGTATGGACGGGATGGAGCGCAAACAGTCCCGCCGCCACCAAGGCTGTCGCACGGTCACGCATCATCTCGACGGCCACCCGGAACACGAGCAGCACGACCAGCGCGTGAAGCAACAGGCTGACCAGGTGGAAGGGATAAGCGATCGCCCCGAAGAGCTGGTAACAGAGCAGGTACCCGAACAGCATCATGGGGCGGTAGTAATTCGTGACGCCTTGCGCCCCGACGTAGGACCAGACCGTGGTCGTAAAGATCTCGCCGAGATGGCGGAAATTCTGGATATAAGGATTGTTCAGGACCTGAGTGTTGTCGTCGTAGGTGAAACCATTCCAAAGGATATTCAGATAAGGCAGCGCCGCGAGGAGAGCCAGGACGACGAAGACTTCCCGATCGCGGAGGCGCCCGAGTCCGCTTCCTCGACTCGCGGAGTCCGACGCTTCAGTCGCCCCATGGAGTTCGCCCTGGCGGACATTCATGAGCGCTCATCGGCCTTTCCCGAAGGATCCGCAGCCCGTGGCGTAAGGCCCCACCGACCGAGCGCCACCACCCACGCGCGGGGCAGGGCCAGCGAGATTGGAACTTCGCCACAACGTTTGAACAGCCAATTCGCCAGCAGAAAGCAAAGAGGCGCTAGCGCCAGCCCGGCGACAACATCAATCAAATAATGGTAACGCAGATAGACCGTCGAGACCCACAGACTCACAACCAAGGGAGCGAGGATCCAGAACAGGCGGCGCGAGTTCCGGTAGGCATAGAGCCAAACGACAAATGAAATTCCCGCATGCAGGCTGGGGAAGACGTCGCGCTTGATGCGTGCGAAATCCATGAAGTCGATCTGCCGGTTAACCATTCCGAGCGGCTGGCTCAACGGTACGGTGAACTGGTCCCGCAGCGTGTACACCGGGCCGATGGCCGGAACCAGCAGATAGCCCAGCAGGCCGAAAAAGGTAATCACCAGCACGCCGGACATCATTTCCCGGAAGCGGTACCGCGACCTCCGCATGTAAACAAAGCAGGCGACGATCGGAATGTTGAGGATGTGGAAGGTGTAGGCAAATTCCATCCAGGAGGTGAGCGGCGGACTGACGATGCGTTGCAGCGCGACGCTCGCCTGCAAGCCGAAGAGTCTCTGGTCGAGGGCAATCAGTTCGGCGTCGCGGTCGCGGGTGACCAGCAGGTGGGTCGCGTCTCCCCAGAGCGAATAGTACATCATCAGGATGACGAGAAAGGGGAACCAGTCCCGGACGATCTCCCAGTAAGGATGCACGAATTTCCCAATCCCCGCTCCTTGACTCGTATCCGCCTTCCGGCTGGCGACGAAGTAATGAACGATTTCCTTGGCAACCAGCAGCGTGACGGCGGGGATGATGACCAGAACGTCGGCGGGGCTGAGCTCCACCTGGCGGAATCCCTGGACCAACATCCGGATGGAAAAAGTGATGAGAAAGAAGGTCAGGGCGACGAGGTCTTCCAGCCGCAACCGAAACACCAGTCGGCCATCACTGAGCATAGAGGGCCTTCAAGGCTTCAAAACGCTGGCGGGCCTCAGGAGGGAACGAGAACCTTGACGTTTGGCCGAGCACCTCCAGTGCCGCCGCTCTGTCTCCTTCCAAGAAATGCGCGTGCGCCAAGCCTTCGACCGCCACTTGCATCGTTGGAAACATCTGCAAGACTTCCAGGAACGTCCGTTCGGCCTCAGGAAATTTCTTCTGCGCCAGGAAGGTGTATCCCTGAAGCACGTAAGGCGCGGCGTACACGCGGTTCTCACGGATCATGTTCTCGGTGAGCGGGATGACCTTATCGTACTGCGCCAGAGCATAGTAGGCAACAGCGCAGGTGTAGGCGTCTTCCTCCGCCAGTTTTCCGCCCCCCAGCGCCACCAGGACAGGCCGGTCAGCTAGCAGCGAAGCATATTGTTTCCGGGCGAACTTGGCGCCAGCGAGCGCGTGCCAGTAAGCGAGCTCGCCGGGCCGGAGCTCAACAGCACGCCGCGCATTCTCGTACGCCTTCGCCAGCTCGAATCTGGCCAGATTCTGCTGGCTGGTGTGGGCATAGTTCTCCGCCGCAATGTCAGTGCCCACGATTCGAGCGCCCTGGATCACGAGGGCAAGGATTGCCGCGTAGAGCAGGCCCCTGACCCACCTGAGGCGGTCCTGAGACCCTTCGGCGTCTGAGCCGCGCAGGCCGCTCACAGCTTTCGCCGTCAGGAGCCCTAAGAAGGCCAGTCCCAGAGCCTTGATCGCTGTCCAAAAGATAAAGCGCGCTAGATCCATGTCTGGGTCTCGTCTATTGCAGTAACCGCAAATCGATCTTGCTCCCGGGGGCAAGCGTCGCAAGCCCGGCGGGGCCGACCTGGTACAGCGCGCCGGCAGGATCTCGCGGCCGAGCGCGGAGCAGTCCAGCCGCCACCAATTCACGGAAACTGCGTGCTGGACGCCCCACCGCCTGCCGGTACTTGCTCAGCAGCGCATTGAGCGATTCGATCTCCTCTTGGGCCTGGAGTGCCAGCAGGTGGTCTTTGGCGCTGGCGCGAATCTGCTCGTTTTCCGCCTGCCGGTAGATTTCCGACCAAAGCAAGCGCGAAGTCTGAGTCGCCCCGCCCTGGGCCGCGACCGATGCGGCCAGCGCTTTCATCCAGAGTTGGGCGCCCGGCCGTTCGCTGCCGGCTCGGAAGACGCGCGCCGCGCTCTCGTAGTCTTTCAAATCCCAGTAGTAAATGAACCCCAGGTCCTGCCAGAGCCGCCAATAATCCGGGTTGGCGACGATCCCGTGTCGCAGAAGCTGCAAGGCCTCTTCCGGCTGGCCGGCACCCGCCGGAGCTTTCTCCGCCAGGAAGATTGCCCCGTAACGGTACGCAATCACAAGCTGGGGGTCCAGTTCCGTGGTGATGCGCAGCAGCGGGCCGAGCAAATCGAACCGCGTGGCCTGACCCAAGCGTTTGCGCCCGAAGTACTGGACGACGCGCGTCCAATAGATGTCGGCGAGCAGCCCCTCGTGACCGAGGCTCAGACGCTGCAGGATCCCCCCGGAAGGCAAATAGAGGAGTTCTCCGACGTTTCCCCGCGCTGCGAGCTCCCGGTCGATCGCCCGCTGGAGCGGCACCAGGGCGAGGAACGAGAGGACGAGCACCGCACCGCAGGCGCCTCGCAGGCGCCCCGTCCCCTGGCTTCTCACGCCGGCCGCGGTCATTTGAACTCCCGCTCCTCAAAGATTAGGATCGCCGCCGAGAGCAGAATGCTGACATACAAGAGCGCGTACAGCGAATTCGAAATCAGCAGATAGCCCGGAATGCGTTCTCCGTGGGCAATCTGGCTGATCACGTTGAAATTGCCGAAATTCGGCAGCAGGTAATAGATACCGGTGGTGAGGCTCTCGACGAGCGAGCTTCCCGTCTCCTGCCCGAACCACCGGATGTCCTCGAGGAAATTTCCGACCACATAGAGGCTGAAGGTGAACACCGCAGAGAGTACCGGCGTGGAAATACAGGAGAACAGCAGCGCCAGCCCGACCACCATGGCCAGTTGCAGGAGGATGAAGTAGACCGCCTCGAGCGCCACGAGGTCTGCAACCTCGAGCGTCCGCTTCTGATAGAGCAGCGCCGCGTAAAATCCCAACGTCATGATGCCGGTGTTGATGACCAGGGTGAGGAGTAGTCCCAGATACTTCCCGAGAACGAACTCCCCGCGGCGGACGGGCTTGGAGAGAATGCTGAAAATCGTTCGCCTTTCGATCTCCTTCCAGACCAGGCCGATGCCGATGAAGATCGCCATCAGCAGCCCAAAACCCGAAATCGAGCTCAGCCCCAGGTTCACCAGAATGATCTGTTCGATGCCGACGGAAATGCTGCTAAAAAGGATCGCGGCGCCGATAAGCAGCAGCGCAAACACCACCAGGTTGTAGAGCACACGCTCGCGCACCGACTCCTTGAAAGTATTGAGAGCGATGCTGGCGACGCGCCCGGTCACTTTCGTTCCTCCTCGCGAAGCGCCTCGACCTTGTCCTCCGCGGGCAACTTTCCCGGCCCGTTGTCGATCTGCGCCATGAAATAATCCTCGAGTGACATCTTCACGGGATTGACGGACACCACCCGGGCGCCGCGGCGGAGAATCATGCCCAGCGCGCTGGGAACCTCGGCCTCCTCAGCAATCTCGATGCGCACCCGATTGCCGGTCCTAATCGCGGAGCGGGAGTACGACTGCAACTCGTTGAGCAACTCGGGCGCAGGGTTTTCCAGAACGACTTCCGTCGCGGAAACGCCCAGGCTGAGAATCTCGCGCAACTCGCCGCAACCCTGCAGCCGTCCCCGATTCAGGATAGCCACCCGGTCGCAGAGCACTTCGGCATCGGAGAGAATGTGGGTCGAGAAGAAGACCGTCTTGCCCGCGGCCTTGAGCTCCAGGATCAAGTCCCGGGCCTCGCGTCGCCCCAGGGGATCCAGTCCCGACATCGGTTCGTCGAGGAAAATCAGCTCGGGATCGTTCATCAAGGCCTGGGCGATTCCGACCCGCTGGATCATCCCCTTCGAGAACTTGCGCAGGGCTACGTTGGAGGAGTCGGCGAGTCCCAGTCGGTCGAGGAGTTGGTCTACCCGGCGGCGCCGCTCCGCAGAGGGAAGGCCGAACAGTTCGCCCACGTAGTTCAGGAACTCGCGCGCCGTCAGATGATCGTAGAAGTAAGGGTTTTCCGGCAAGTAGCCGACCCGCGCGTGCATCGAGACGTCGTCCAGTTCCCTGCCGAGCACGCGGGCCGTCCCCGAGGTGGGAAAGATCAGACGCAGGAGCAGCTTGAGCGTGGTGCTCTTGCCCGCACCGTTGGGCCCGAGCAGCCCGAAAATCTCGCCGGCATCGACACGCAGGTTTAATCCCTCCAGGGCGCGGCGAGGCCGCTTCCGGAAGAACCCCACGGTGTAGTCTTTCGTCAGATCAACGGTCTCAATGGCCAACATAGCAGAAATCGTTGAAACGGACAGGCCTCCAACCCCGGGTTTCCACGGTGCCGACCGGATTTCGCCCTGGCCGCCCCGCCTCAATCATAATATAGCTCATGGAATAGGAGACGAGGAAGGCCCGGCCGGCGCACCCACATTCGCACGAATCACTCCACTCGGGTCCGTGAAGAAGTATTGCGTGCCCGTGTCCTCGGGCACGGAAGGGCGTGCCTGTAGTTGATAGGTCGTGTACTTGGCCCCCACCAGGCCCGCCGGGGTGTAAGTGAATGAGTATCCACTCCGCTGCCCGGACGCAAGCTGTTGATCAATCAGGTCAGCCGCCGCCGAGGTGGGCGGCCCGCCCGCCGGCGGCCCGAGCTGCGCCAGTGTGCAGCTGTAGCCCTGCTGGTAGAACGCGTTGTAGGTGAGTTCTGCGGTGTTGATCGAGCGACAGGAGCTTGCAGCCGACGCTTCACTGGCGGCCAGCCGCGCCCGCAGGAAATTGGGGACCGCCAGGGCGGCGATGACGAAAATGATGGAGACGACGATCAGTAGCTCGACGAGCGTGAAGCCGGCGGCTCCTCTCGTTCGCTCAACTCCGCGCAGGTCGCCGCCGACGCGTCGGGACGACCGTCTGCCGTTCGCTCGCTGCGATCGCCTTGTGCTCATTCGCCGCGCAGGTGCTGATTCTCTCGAGCGCAACCCCGGGGAGTATCGAACAGGATTCATGACAAGCGCAAGCGTAGAATCGTCTGCCTAAACCGGGATGCGGGGTTGTGAGCACCAACGAGGATTCGGCCTCTGCAAAAGCAGTGCCGCCGGCACAACGCATCTTGAACCGGTTTGCGTCGTCTGCAAGCTTAGACGCACCGAAAAAAATCAGGGGGAGCCCGAAAGCTCCCCCCTTCCTTCCCGATAGCTTTCGCCTACGCGAACAACTAGCCAGCCAGTGGCGTGCTGGCCGCGGAAGCGGTAGCCGCCGAGTCCTGACGGATCACACCGGAGTGGTCCGTAAAGTAGAAGTTGGTCCCGGTGGTGCCGACGGTTACCGGGTTGGCGTAAATTGAGTACGTGTCGTACCTGCCACCCACCAACGAACCGGGCGTGTACGTGAAGCCATATCCACTCTTCACGCCCCCGGCCAAGACGCTGTCGATCAAGCCAGCAGCCGTAGCTGAGGGCTGTGGGCCGCTCGGCGGTTCCAAGTTTTTGAGAGTCGTGCTGTACCCCGAGTTGTATGTAGAAGCGTAAGTAATTTCAGCCGTGTTGAGCGTCCGCAGTGACCCCACAGCCGACGCCTGATTGGCTGCAATCCGCGAACGCAGCAGGTTCGGGATAGCAATCGCCGCGATGATCAGAATGATCGCCACGACGATGAGCAGCTCAATCAACGAAAAGCCGCGCGAATCCTTTCTCATTCGTTCCTCCTTATTTCCGCTTCCATTCTGAGGTTTCCAAGAATGGCTGACAACGCTAGCAGCAACTAGCCTGCCAACTCGCTAGCCCAAGCCAACCCCCGACATGCGGCTAAGCTGGTGAAAGTAGGCAACATAGAACGCTGCCGCCGACACCCGGGTCAAATCTCCGGCGGCTTGTCTGAATTCCTGCCTGAATTTGTCCAAGATCAATGACAAAAAGTGTCACCGGGAGGCCCGAACTCTTCGGCAATCTCGCTGTACTCATCCTGGCTGGGCAGGCCATCTCGCGCTATCTGACCCTTTCTTCTTGCCGCAAGCGCCGTTCAATCTCCATGACCTGTTCGCGCGCGGCGGTTTCCGTGGGAGAGTTGGCCAGTTCGACTCTGAATTCGTCAAGGGCGCCCCTCAGCTCGCCACGGCTCTTCAGCACCATGCCGAGTGCGAAGTGATACCCATAGCCGCCCGGACGAATCCGGATGGCTTGTCGGATCCGCGCTTCCGCTTCCTCGATTCTATTCGTCTTCAACATGGTCAGACCCAGGTACAGATGCGAGTCGGGTTTGGCAGGATTAATCTGAATCGCCCGTGTGAAGTATTGCTCCGCGTCCGCGAGCCGTCCCGTTCTGTAACACATATAGCCCAGGTTCTGAACAGCACCCCAGTCGCCAGGGTGCTTCTCGACGAGATCTTTGAGGATGGCGATCGCCAGATCGGACCTCCCCTGCTCGTAGAGCACCATCGCCAGGTTGTTTTTGGCGATCCGGTTGTTCGGAGCAATGCGGGCGTTGTGTTGATAGAAGAGCTGGTCATCCGCAAAGTAGAAGCTCTGGTACACCGTATCAAATATCATCAGTAGCGCCAGTGCGAGGACGATGCCAGCCTGCGCTGCCGGCAACCCCAGCTTGGTCATTCGGCCACCGGGGATGCGACGCAAAGCGAGGGCGAGGAGCATCGCGAAGCCGACGGATGGCAGGTACAGGTACCGGTCATGGGCAAAGTCATCCTCGACGAACGCGCGAATGTCCAGTAAGGGGACGAGCGGTACGAGCAGCCAGACCGATGCGAAGGCGATTGGCCGGGACCGTCGCGCCACCCAGAACAGTCCCGCGAATCCGGCCACCCCGCCGACGAGCGGCAGCGAGAAGTTCGCCCAGTTCGGAGCCGACACGGCAAAGAAGTCGTATGAAGTGCTTAATCCAACCGGCCAGATCAGGTGCTTGATCCAGAACCATCCCAGCGACGGCCAAGTGAACACCAGCGTTGAGAACGGAAGGGGCGTCGCACCCGGACTGAATCCTTTCAGCGCTAAGATCCGAACGACCAAGTACGGTGGAACAAGCGCTAGGAAAGGAGCGGCATCCTGGAGGGCGTGGGCGAATCGCCGAGCGCTATCTCGCCAATTCCGCGACGTCTCCCCGCCGTCCCAATAGATCCACTCATACGCGAAGACCAACGCCGGCAGCATTATCGCGGTCTCTTTTTCGAGAAGCGCCAGCGCAAAGAGCAGCAGGGAAAGACCGATCCACTTCCGCGCCGTTTCTCGGCGTTCGCGCCCGCGGAGATGGCAGAGAAACGAAGAGATGAACAAGATGCTCAGAAGGGGCTCCGTCACGCCCGAGACCCACGCCACCGCTTCGATGTGGACGGGATGCAAGCCAAAGAAGAGGGCCGCCACGACAGCCGTCAACTTCTCTTCGAGAATTCGGCAGGAAAGAAAATAGACACCAAGAGTCGCAGCCAGATGCGCCAGGACGGTGGTCAGATGCCACCACCAGGGGTGCGAGTCGAACAGCATGTTATTAACTCGCAGCCAGAGGAGAAAAAGCGGACGGTAGTAGTTTCCGGTTTCGTTGGGGTCAACGTGCGCCCACACGTGTGCCGTAAAGTACTGCCGCACGTACCGCCAGGAGTGCACCGCCGGGTTGTTGACAATCTGGCCGCGGTCGTCGTGCACAAACTGGAAATCGAGGCTCCCCCAATAAGCCGTAAAGGTCAGCGTCAAGACCAGAGTCACCAGCATCCACATGGGGACGCCGGCACGCGACACGGGCGCGGCTCTCTCCACAGGTTGCTCCGGGGGACTTTCGTGGCTCATTTTCAACCCAAGGCTACTGGTGTTGCGAGTTCCGGCTGGCGCGGGTGGTTACCAGGATGACACAAATTGCGGCTCGCAAATGGGGAACAGGCGCCCGGGTCTCTGGATGGGCACGCCACGTGCCGTCTGCGGCGCGCTCCCCGTTGGACGCTGGAAACCCTAGATGCCGTACTTCTTGGCGTAGTGGCGAAAGGAACGATACGACATGCGCAGTAACTCCGCAGCGCGCGTCCGCACGCCCCCGGCTTCGCGCAGAGCTTCCACGAGGTATTGCTTCTCGGTCTGTGCGACCAGGTTTTCGAAGTCCACGCCTTCCCGTGGAATGTGGACGGCGCGTTCGCCCAGCGCGCTGACGCCCGTGACCGCCTCGGGGAGGTTCTCGAGCCGGATCAAGCCGTCCCGATCCCCACTGACGGCCACGGCACGCTCGATGGCGTTTTCCAGCTCGCGCACATTGCCGGGCCAGGAATGATGAGTGAGCGCGGAAAGGGCCTCCGCGTCGAAATCCCGCAGGGGCTTTCCCATCTGCAGGGAAAACTTCCGCAAAAAGTGGCGCGCCAGCGGCTCGATGTCCTCGCGGCGCTCGCGCAGCGGAGCGACGTGGATGGGAATCACGCTGACCCGGTAATAGAAATCTTCGCGGAACTGGCCGGCGCTCACCATGGCCTGGAGGTCGCGGTTGGTGGAAGCAATCAAGCGCACGTCCACCGGAACATCCACGGTGCCCCCCAGGGGGCGAACCTTTCGCTCCTGCAGGACGCGCAGCAACTTCACCTGCATGCTCAGGCTCGTTTCGCCGATTTCGTCTAGGAACAAGGTCCCACCGCTCGCCGCTTCGATAATTCCCTTCTTGTTCGTATCCGCACCCGTGAAGGCGCCTTTGAAATACCCGAAGAGTTCACTCTCCAGCAGCGTTTCCGGAAACGCGCCGCAATTGATCGAGACAAAAGCCTTCTCGCGCCGTGGACTGGCCTCGTGGATTGCCCGGGCCACCAGTTCTTTCCCCGTCCCGCTATCGCCGGTGATAAGCACCGTGCTCGTGGTCGGTGCCACAGTACGAACCATTTCCAAGATGGCTTCAATTTTCCGACTGTGCCCGACGATGTTGTTCTGGGCAAAGACCCGAAGCAACTCGCGGCGCAGGCGGACGTTTTCCTCGCGCAGCGCCAATTCCTCCAGGGCCCGCGCCACCACTAAGCGAAGCTCCTCCACCAACTTATCGGTCTTGATGACGTAACGGTAGGCTCCGAGGTTGAGAGCCTGCACGGCCGTGGAAACCGTGGGCACCGCCGTGATCAGAATGAACGCCGCCGGATTGCGGGAGGTGCGTGCTTCTTCGAGCAAATCGATCCCGGAAATGTCCGGCATGCGGATATCCGAAATGATCACGTCATAAACTTGCGACGCCAGCTTGGCGAGCCCCGTCGTGCCGCTCGCAACGGTCTCCACGACGTGCCCGTCCTGGCGAAAGGCGATCTCCAGCAACTGGCATAGCGATTTTTCGTCATCCACAATTAACAAACGGGCCATGAGACTCCGAATTAAGAACGATGAGTGATGAATGACGAACTACCAGGCGCAGAGGCCGGCCGACCAAGCTCCGGATCCTTCTAGTTCATCGTTCCGCCTTCCGCGTTCAGCGATTATGCGGCTTGCGTGCGCGGCAGTTCGATGAGGAATCGCGTTCCCTTCCCGGGCGCGGACTTGACCTGGATGCGGCCGTGGTGCGCCTGGATGATCTGGTACACGATCGCCAGGCCCAGCCCTGTGCCGTTGGTAAATCCCGCCTGGAACGGCTCAAACACCTTCTCGAGCTGGACCTCGCTCAAGCCAATCCCGGTGTCGGAAAGGGCGACCTTGACCCGTTGCGCAGCCCCCTCTTCGACTTCCACGGTCAACGTCCCGCCCTCCGGCATTGCCTTCAAGGAATTATCGCAGATATTCCAGAAAACCTGGCGCATCTTATCCGCGTCCGCGCAGGCGACGACGGGCCGCCGCGGAAGCTTGCGCTCCACCTTGTACCCAGGTCCGAAGGAGGGATGGTGCTCGACGAGAAGAAGGGTCTCTTCGAGCAGATTGACCATGTCGACGTCGCGGAATTCGAAGCGCTGCTCGCGGGAGTAAATCAGAAAATCTGAGATCAGCTTGTTGAGCCGCTCGGATTCCCGGCTGACAATGTCAATCAGTTTCGCCTGGTCCGCGTCCAGCTTGGCAATGCTCTGCAGCAATTTCACGGACCCGGCGATCGAGGCGAGCGGATTGCGGATTTCGTGCGCGATGCCCGCCGCGAGCCTCCCGAGCGTCGCCATGCGGTCCTTGGCCCGGTACGCGGCTTCCAGGCGCTTTTCCTCCGTCAAATCCTGGAAGCTGTAGACGAGTCCCAGCGCTCCCGCGTCGGGCAACACCAGCGGTGAGGACGCAACCGCCAGAATCCGGCGTTCGCCGCGAGGGTGGCCGTAAGTAATTTCGCACCGCGGCGGGGCCGAAGACCCCTCTCCTTCAGCACTGTCACTGGACGGAACCTCCGGAAAGACGTCCGCAATCGACCGTCCCTTCAGGTCCCAGGGTCGTCGTCCCAGGATGGCCGCACCGGCAGGATTCAAATCCTGGATGGCGCCGCCCAGGTCCGTGGTGATGAGCCCATCGCGCATGCTCTGGATGATGTTCTCGTTGATGGCCTGTAGGCTCGCCACTTGCCCGCTCTTGTCGCGGAGTTCTGCGCCCGTCTTGCGCAGTTTCTCAGTCAGATAACTCGCCAGATAAGCCACGGCAAAGAACCCGAAGAGGCTGACGAAGATCTTCACTTGCAGGTCCCGCAGGGCCATGGGGATCGTCGAGGAAGTCTCCAGGAATTGCATGGCGGGATACCGCTGCGCAAGCTCGGGGTAAAGGGTGGGAAGATAGGCTAGTTCCAACAGAAAACCCATGAAGACGAAGCTGACCGCCGCCACCAGGAACACCCGTGCCCGCGGCAGGAGCATGCTCGCCAGGATGATCGCCACGAGGTACAAAGAACGATAGTTGCTGCTCAGATCCCCCGTCACATGAACGACCGCCGTGATCATGCAGACATCGGAGAAGATCTGAAGATAAGCCTGCAGGAGATAGTCGCGGCTGATCTGGTTATAGATGAGGAAAAACAGGTTGACGATGTACCAGAGGATGACGACCACGCCCAAATACTTGATCGAATCCGGATGGGCGGTATCCGAGACGACGACGCGGATGGAGTACTCGATCGCAAAGACAAAGCTGATGATGACGAAGCGGATCTTGATGACGTACGGCAGCCAGGTTTGAAGCTCACCGGCGAATTTCATGGGCAACACTTTCCGGCATTATAGGGAGTCGCGGAATCCGAGGCAAGGGTGGGGGCTGTGCCGCGCCGGTGCGCGTGAAACCTTGGGAGGACGCGGGGGCTAGGGAAGTGACCGGAGCCAATCTCCGGAGCCCGCGAACTCGGGCCCCGGAGCGCCCTGAAGCTGGACTCACGTCGCTCACCCGGCCAGCTTGCCGACGAGGCTGAACAGCGGCAGGTACATCGAAATGACCACACCGCCGACCACGATACCGAGGAAGAGAATCATCATCGGTTCCATGGCCGTCAGCAGGTCGCCGACCGCGGCGTCGACTTCGTCCTCGTAGAAGTCGGCGATCTTCTGCAACATGGCATCCAGCGCCCCGGTCTGCTCGCCGACGCCGATCATCTGCACCACCATGTTGGGAAACACGCCCGTTTCGCGCAGGGGATCGACGATGGTGCGGCCACCTTCAATCGCCTTGCGGACGGAGAGGATCGCTTTCTCGATCACGGCGTTCCCGGAAGTGCGCGCGGTGATTTCCATGGCTTCGAGCATGGGCACGCCGCTGGTGATCAATGTGCCCAGCGTGCGGGTGAAACGCGCCACAGCGATCTTCCTCATCAGGTTGCCGAGGATTGGAATCTTGAGGATCAAGCTGTCGATCACCATCTTGCCGGCGGGCGTCCCGTAGTAATACTTCAGACCGTAACCTCCGGCGCCGGCCAGAATGATCAAGGGGAAGGCGAAGGTGCCAACGGCATTGCTCAAGCTGATGACGATGCGCGTGGGAAGCGGCAGATCCGCGCCCAGGCCGGCGAACAGCGTGGCGAAGATGGGCACAACCTTCCAGAGCAGCAGGAAGATCACGCCGCCGGCGATCGCAATCACCGCGACCGGATAGATCAAGGCGGATACAACCGCGCGCCTCAGCTTCACTGCCTTCTCGATGTAGCCGGACAAACGCTGGAGAATGGTGTCGAGAATACCGCCGGTCTCGCCGGCATCCACCATGTTGGTGTAAAGAGCGTCAAAAACCTTGGGATACTGACGCAAGGCGTTGGCGAGGGTCGAGCCGCTTTCCACCGACGAGCGGACTCCCGCCAGCACCTTGGCAAAACCCTTGTTCTCCTGCTGGGTGGCGAGGATTTCCAGGCACTGGACCAGAGGGAGACCGGCGTCGATCATCACCGAGAACTGCCGGGTGAAGATGGCCAGTTCCTTGGCGCTGACTCTCCCTGCCACTTTGGGCTTGGGGATGGCGATCTCCCGACCTTTTTCGACGATCCGAGTGGGACTGATTTGTTCACGTCGCAGGATGGCGTCCAGAGCCTCACGGCTGGGCGCGACGCGCGTTCCACTCACCTGCTCGCCCGTACGGGAAGTGCCACGAAATTCGAATTGCGGCATCTTGAGGTCACCTCACTGGTTGGACGCTACCCTTCCCGCGCGCGGACAACCCCTAGCGCCGCGCGGGAGCATGGAACGGCGTCGCACGTTGGGCGGCGCCGGTGGGCGCGCCGCGGTTGATCATGTCCTGGAGCTCTTCGGCGTTACTCGACCGCGCGAGGGCCGCCTCCAGGGTAATGAGTCGCTGCGTGTAAAGCGTATGGAGCGATTGGTTGAACGTCTGCATCCCGAACTTGTCCTGCCCCGACTGCATGGCGGAATAAATCTGGTGAATCTTGTCCTCACGGACCAGATTGCGGATGGCGGCATTCGGGACCAGGACTTCCATGGCCATGGCGCGGCCTTTGCCGTCGGCGCGGGGCAGCAGGGCCTGGCACAGGATGCCTTCCAGCACCAGCGAAAGCTGGGCGCGAATCTGCGACTGCTGGTGGGACGGAAACACGTCGATAATGCGGTTGATGGTGGACGAGGCGGAGTTCGTGTGCAGCGTCCCGAACGTCAAGTGGCCGGTTTCCGCGATGCGCAGGGCCGATTCAATCGTTTCCAGGTCGCGCATTTCGCCGATCAGCACCACGTCGGGGTCCTCGCGGAGTGCGGCGCGCAGCGAGTTCGCGAACGAGTGGGTGTCCGCGTGGACCTCCCGCTGGTTCACCAGGCACTTCTTGTGGGGGTGGATGAACTCGATCGGGTCTTCGATGGTGATCATGTGCTCGTACCGGCTCTCGTTGATCAGGTTGAGCATCGTGGCGAGCGTGGTGGACTTCCCGCTGCCGGTCGGCCCGGTCACGAGAATGAGCCCGCGCGGCTTGTCGCACAGCTTGCGGATGACTTGCGGCAGGCCCAGCTGGTCGAACGACTTGATCTCGAACGGGATAACGCGGAAAACCCCCGCCACCGCGCCGCGCTGGTTGAAGAGGTTGCCGCGGAAGCGCGCGATGTTCTTGATGCCGAAGGAGAAATCGAGTTCCAGGTTTTCTTCAAAGCGGTGTTTCTGTGCATCGGTGAGAATGCTGTAGGCCAGTTGCTTCGTGTCCGCCGGGCCGAGCACCGGGAGGTCCTCACACGGCTTCAGCTCGCCGTGGAGCCGGATGCGGGGGGGCGAGTTGGTGGTGATGTGAAGGTCGGAGCCTCCCGAATCCACCATGCGTTTGAGGAGTTCACTTAAGCTCGGTATGGGCATCGGCCCTGCCTTTCTTTGCATCCGTCCGGGCGGAAACTACAGGACGGTTTCGCGGATGACCTCTTCCAGCGTCGTCATTCCATTGGCCACTTTAATCAACCCGCTGCGACGCAGAGAAATCATGCCCTGCTCGATGGCCTTCCGCTTGATTTCCAGCGCCGAGGCCCCGACCAGGATCAGTTCCCGCAGTTCGTCAGTGATCTCCAGGACCTCGTAGAGTCCCACGCGGCCCTTGTAACCCTTGTTGCCGCACGTCGCGCAGCCCTGGCCCTTGTAGACCTTGACGGTCTTGACCTCTTCAGGCGTATAGCCGGCGTCGATGAGCACCTGCGGCGCAACCTCTTCCTGCGTCTTGCAATCCTGACAGACGCGCCGCGCCAGGCGCTGTGCGGCGATCAGATGGACTGAGGTCGCCACCAGAAACGGTTCGATCCCCATGTTCATCAAGCGGGAGATGGTTGACGGCGCGTCGTTGGTATGCAGCGTGGAAAGCACCAGGTGGCCTGTCAGCGCCGCTTTGATGGCGATTTCCGCCGTCTCAAAGTCCCGAATCTCCCCCACCAGGATGATGTTGGGATCCTGGCGGAGGAAGGAGCGCAGCGCCGCCGCGAAGTTCAGCCCGATCTGCTCCTTCATCTGCACCTGGTTGATGCCGGGCAACTGGAACTCGACCGGGTCTTCCGCCGTGATGATGTTGGTATCGGGCTTGTTGAGCTGGGCGATGGAAGAATAGAGCGTGTTGGTCTTGCCGCTGCCGGTCGGCCCCGTGACCAGGACCATCCCGTAAGGTTTAAAGATGGCCTTCTGGAACTTCGCCAGTGACTCCGCCTCGAACCCCAGCTTGGTCATGTCGAGCCGCAGGTTTTCCTTGTCGAGCAGCCGCATGACGACTTTCTCGCCGTGCAGGGTGGGAAGAACGGAGACGCGGAAGTCGAGCTGCTTCTTCTTCCCGTTATGCATCATCCTGATCATAATGCGGCCGTCCTGCGGGAGGCGCTTCTCCGAAATGTCCAGCTTCGCCATGATCTTGACGCGGCTGATGATGGCGTCGCGCAGCTTGTTGGGCGGGTTCATCATGGTCGCGAGCATTCCGTCAACGCGGTAGCGGACGCGGTATTCCTTCTCGTACGGCTCCATGTGGATGTCGCTCGCGCCGCGTTTCACCGCGTCCGTCAGAATGTAGTTCACCAGCTTGATGACGGGCGCCTCTTCGGCGGCCTTCTCGAGTGCCGCCAGATTCAGCGTACTCTCGTCCTCCGCCTCAAGTTCGACGCTCTCCGCCTGCCCTTCATCGATGAAGCTGACGATCTCCTCGAGTTCCTTCTTGCGCTCGATGTCCTCCACCGTCCCGTAGTGCTTCTTGATGGCGTCCAGGATGGCCGTCTCGGAAGCCACCACGGGCTCAATGTTAAAGCCCGTCATGAACTTGATGTCGTCCATGGCGAAGACGTTCGTGGGGTCGACCATGGCCACCGTCAAGGACGATCCCACGCGGCTAAGCGGTAGGATCTGGTACTTCATGGACGTTTCCATCGGGATCAGCTTGATGACGTTGGCGTCAACCTCGAAGTAGGCCAGATTGATGGACGGGACGCCGTACTGCCGGGAAAGGACGGCCGTGACTTCGTCGTCGCTCAGGAAGCCCAGCTTGACCAGCGCGTTGCCCAGACGCCCGCCGCTCGTCTTCTGGTATTCCAGCGCCTGCTTGAGCTGCTCGGCCGAGATGATCTTCTCTTTGATGAGGATTTCGCCCAGCTTTCCGGACATTACCTTGACCCCCAGCTAGGGACAACAGGGACCGCAGGGCTCAAGCCCCTTTCTGCGCCGCACAGATTCGGCAATTGAGCCTCTTTCACTCACTTGCACGCATCGTAGTGAACTCGGAAAGATATGTCAAGACGGATTTCCGCCGCTGCCGGCGTCGAACCTCTGCCTTTCCGAGCCTTTCGGGGCTTTTGCGGCCCCCAGGGAGGCCGGCTCGCTTGACTTCACCGGACCGCGAGTATAGCTTTGCAAATGATGCTCGCCGAGAGCGTGCCCGCTCATTCCAGAACGTCGCGAACGCTTCGCCGGTATTACGAAACTCTGCTCGCGCGCCTTGGACCCCAGGGGTGGTGGCCCGCGCGGACGCGCCTGGAGGTGATCCTGGGAGCGATTCTCACCCAGAATACCGCGTGGACCAACGCCGCGCAGGCAATCGGCGGGCTGCGCCGCGCGCGTTTGCTCGACTTGAGAAGACTGCGGAGCGCTTCCCCGGCGGACGTCGAGGCGTGCATCCGCCCGGCGGGTTTCCACCGCCAGAAAGCGGCGGCCATTCGCAACTTCCTCGAGTGGCTGGACCGAGCTTGCGAAGGCTCCTTGAACAAGGCGTTCTCCCGCGCGCCGGAACGATTGCGTGAGGAGTTGCTAAGCATCCGAGGCCTGGGCCCGGAGACGGCCGATGCCATCCTGCTCTACGCGGCCGGCAAGCCGTTCTTCGTGGCCGACGCCTACACTCGGCGTATCCTGGCCCGGCATGATGTGGTCTCGCCCCGCGCCGGATACGCCACCGTCCAGGCGTTTCTGCATCGCTCTCTCGCGCCGGACCCGGCGATCTTCAACGACTTCCACGCGCTGCTGGTGGAAGTGGGAAAGCGCTACTGCAAGCGACCTGAGGCGCTCTGTGGGGAGTGCCCGTTGCGGGATTTTCTGCCGCCCGCCGCCCGCGGGGCCGTTCCCGCGTCGCGAGCCACAGCCCCTCTCGCGGGGCTTTAGGGCCGGTCGTCGCCGGTCTTTCATATGGACGACAAGGGAAAAGTTCGCCGCAAGGCCATTCTGATTCTTCTGCTGGTCCTCGTCCCGGTTCTGTTTTTTCTGGGCTGGAGCCAGGCCTCGCTGAACCTAACGTTCATCCGGCCCTCGAACGCCCAACAGACCATTCTCCTTATCGCCGTTTCCACCGTCATCTTTCTGGCCTTTGTGATCTTCGCGCTCATTCTGGCGCGCATCCTGCTCAAGGTCTACGTCGAGCGCCGCCAGCAGCAACTCGGGGCGCGCTTCAAGACCAAGATGGTCGTGGCCTTCCTCGGACTCTCTCTGGTACCCGTTTGCTTCCTCTTCATCTTCGCTTATGGGCTCATCAATCGCAGCATCGACAAATGGTTCGGCATCCCGTTTGATATCGTTCGCCAAGATGCCAGCGAGATTTTCCGCCAAGTGGAATTACAGGCCGAGCAGCACACCCTCCATGACACGTTCCACCTCGCCTCGGACGAGCAACTGAAACGTGAAATCATCCGCAGAGATTCTGCCGCGCTCGCGAAAATCCTGGCCCAGCATGTCAGAACGCTGAACCTGGAATCGGCCGCTTGCCTGGACCCTGAGGGTCACGTGCTGGCGAGCGTGGGGCAAACCGGCACGGATGAGGCGCAAATCCTGAAGCTCTTCCCGGGCCTCTGGACCGGGAGGCTCAGTGCTGAGGGCGCCTCGGCGCGCTGGCATTCCAGTAATGCCGACCTGTTTCTGGCGGCCTACCCAGTCCTCGGACCGGAAGGCGAACGCCTGGGCGCGGCCCTTAGCGCCCGACACTTGCCGACCAACGTCAAACAGATGGCGGACGAAATCCAGCGCGAAGCCCACAAGTACGACGAACTCAGCCGCGAGCGGAAGGCCGTAAAGCGAAACTATCTTTCCGTACTCTGGTTGCTGACGCTGATCATCCTCTTTGCCGCCACTTGGTTTGCGCTGTTCCTTTCCAAGCAAGTCACCGTGCCCATCCAGGCGCTGGTCGAAGCGACGCATGAAATCTCCAAGGGCAACCTGGGCTATCGGGTCGCCGCGCGGGCCGATGACGAACTGGGGAGACTCGTTCAGTCCTTCAACGAGATGACCCGCCAACTGGAGGAGAACCGTCGGGCGCTCGAGCAGGCGGCACTGGACCTGCAAAACGCCAACCGTGAACTGGAAGAGCGCACCCACACGACGGAAGCGATACTTTCCAACATCCCCACCGGCGTGATTTCCCTCGACCGGCAGGGGCAGATTGCGCAAGTCAACGCCACCGTCGAGCGGATGCTCGGCCCGGAGAAGGTGAAGTCCGCGCGCACGCTCGCCGACCTCTTTTCACCCGAAGACGCCCGGGAAGTCTCCCGCCTGTTGCGGCGCGCGGCGCGCCAGGGAGTCATCACGCGGCAGATCGAGCTCGAAGTCGCCGGGCGGCGCGTCTCCATCGCCCTGACCATTTCCTCGGTCCGGGCGCCGCACGGTCCGGTCGGAACCCTGCTGGTGCTCGAAGACCTCTCGGAACTGCTCCGCGCGCAAAAAGCCACGGCCTGGCAGGAAGTCGCCCAGCGCATCGCCCACGAGATCAAGAATCCTCTGACGCCCATCCAGCTCTCTACCGACCGCATCCGCCGCCTCATTGAGCGTGCCGCGCCGAACGTCGTCTCCGAGGACCTCGTCAACGCGGTCGGGGAGAGTGCGGCGCTGGTCAGCCGGGAAGTCGAGACGCTCAAACATCTGGTGGACGAGTTCGCGAGCCTGGCGCGCTTTCCGGCGTCACGCCCGGTGCTGTCGCCCTTGAACCCGATTGTCGAGAAAGCGCTGAACATCTTCGACGGGCGGCTGGACGGAATCACTCTCTACCGCGATCTGGCCCCTGACCTCCCGCCTGTCCAGGCCGACGCCGAGCAGCTCAAACGCGCGGTGGTGAATCTGATTGACAATGCCGCCGAGGCGCTGGAGCGCTCGGCGCTCAAAGAGATCCGCGTGCGCACCGGGCTCGACGCGGAGCGCGACGTCGTGGAAATGGTCGTGGCCGACAGCGGCCCGGGGATTCCCCCCGAGGCGAAAGAGCGCCTTTTCCTGCCCTTCTTCTCCACCAAGCGGCGCGGGACGGGACTGGGACTCGCCATCGTCAGCCGCATCGTCTCCGAGCACAACGGCACGATCCGCGTGGAGGAGAACCGGCCCACGGGCACAAGGTTCGTCATCGAATTGCCGGTGGACCGGGCAGCAACGACAACAGAATTGTGAATGGTGAATTCTGAATTAAGAGTCAAACCCCTCCAGCGGTGGCCCGTAGCTCGCACTCCGCCGGTCACTCTTGCCGTTCATCATTCATAATTCACTATTCACAATTCACCATTCAGCATTCATAATTCAGAATTGCGATGCCCCGCCCTGCACTGCTGATCGTTGACGACGAAGCCGGCATTCGCCAATCCCTGGGCCACGTGTTGCGCGACGAAGGCTATCGCGTGGAGGCGGTCGAGAGCGGCGAGGCTTGCCTGGATTTCCTGGGAAAGAAAGCCTGCGACGTGGTGCTGCTCGACATCTGGCTTCCCGGCATGGACGGCCTGCAGGCCCTCGAGAAGATTCGCGCGCGCGAAAATCCCCCCGTCGTCATCATGATTTCCGGCCACGGCAACATCGAAACCGCCGTGCGCGCCACCAAACTCGGCGCCTTCGACTTCATCGAGAAGCCGCTCTCCATCGACAAGACTCTGCTCATCGTCAAGCACGCGCTCGAGCAGCTCGAACTGGCAGCGCAGAACCGCCAGCTCCGCGAGGAGCTGCGCGGGCAGTACCGGATCATCGGCGAGAGTATCCCCATGAAAGCTCTGCGCCAGCAAATGTCGCTCGCCGCGCCCACCAACGGCCGCGTGCTCGTCTATGGTGAAAGCGGGACGGGCAAGGAACTCGTCGCGCAGGCGCTCCACCTGATGAGCTTGCGGGCCGACAAGCCCTTCGTGGAAGTGAACTGTGCGGCGATCCCCGAGGAGCTGATCGAGAGCGAATTGTTCGGGCACCTGAAGGGCTCGTTCACCGGCGCGCTGGAAGACAAGGTCGGCAAGTTCGAGCAGGCCCACGGCGGGACGCTCTTCCTCGACGAGGTTGGCGACATGAGCCTGCGCACGCAGTCCAAGGTGCTGCGGGTCATCGAAGAGCAGCGCTTCACGCCCGTCGGCTCCGGTCAAAACCTCACCGTGGACGTGCGCGTCATCGCCGCCACCAACAAAAACCTGGATGAAGAAATCCAGAAAGGTAACTTTCGTGAAGACCTGTTCTTCCGGCTCAACGTCATCCCTTTTTACGTCCCCGCCCTGCGCGAGCACCCGGAAGACATCCCCGCCCTCTCCAGCTACTTCCTGGCGGAATTCGCCCATGCCTACGGCCGCCGCCCCAAGCATTTCTCGGAATCCGCCCTGGAAGTGCTGCTCAAGTACCGCTGGCCGGGCAACGTCCGCGAACTCAAGAACCTGGTCGAGCGCATGGTGATCATGGTGCCCGGCGAACGCATCGAGCGCCGTCACCTGCCCGCGAGCGTCCACGCGGACCACCGTCGCGCGCACGCTGCGCAAGGCCCCGCAGCCGCGACGCGCCCCGCCGCCTTTACCAGCCTCCAGGAAGCGCGCGCCGCCTACGAGCGCGACTACATCCTCCGCAAACTTGAGGAGAACCAAGGCGTCGTCAGCCGCACCGCGGAAGTCCTCGGCCTCGAGCGCAGCCACCTCTACCGCAAAATGAAATCCCTCGGCATCGCCATCGGGGAATGAGGCTGGTGCGCTGGCGCGCCGGCCGAAGTTTCTCTCTTTTCTCGTTTTCTGCGACGAGAAGGAACACTATCGAGGAAGCTAAGCAACGTGGGTTCCACTATACACCCCGACGAGCTGGCGCGTGGCAGGTTCAGCGACGAGTCCGCGATCTGGACGGTTTCGGGTGAGGAGCTGTTTATTGTAGCGGGGTGTAGCTCACCGATTTCACATAGAAATAACGACTAGTGCCGGGCGTCGCCCAGCCGCCCCAGCCGCTGCTGTTGTTCGTACCCCAATGGTTGATCATGAAATAGGCAGGAGTGCTGGGAACGTCGGTGGTGTGCGTGGCGACCAGGCCGTCATCGATATAGAACGAAATCACACCCGGCGCCCAGATGAATCGGTAGGTGTGGAACGTCGCCGTTGCGTCGGACTCCGACACCCGTGTCGCGGTCTCCATGGCCGAGGTGGGAGTGCGATGGGGGTTGGTATTGAGCCAGTTGACCGCCCAGACGTCTTCCGGAGTGGTGGCCGAATACTCGAAATCGATTTCCGTCTCGGAATTGTTCACGTAAAGGAAGCCGGCGGAGACACTTCCCAATACCCAGGCACCCGAAGCGTCCGACGAGGACGCCGTGGACGACATGCGCATGGTCCACTCGTAGGTCCCGTAGCCGCACGTCGCCTTCGTGTAAACCAAGCCGCCGTACGAGACATAACCATTCGACCCGTTGACCAGCGCGGTCTTCTGGGTGAGCAGGATTTTCAGGTAGCCCTTCTCAACACTGACGTTCTTCGGGTCGTAGTAGCCGATATGGTTGCCCACGATGTAACCGGGAGCCTGCCCGCTGGCAACGACCCAGCGGTCCGGGTTGAGCGTCCCTGAGCTGAAGTCATCTTGCCAAGCAGCACAGGGCTGGCTTTTGTCTGGCCGTTTGGGAGGGGCGGCCGCAGCGCTGATCGCTCCGCAAATGGTGACGAGCACGGCTACCCAGG
>Ga0315280_10001516_pt1 | contig 39701 bp, 42 predicted proteins | sample YL17G06_40_MG_FD_203697 | JGI IMG/M metagenome (GOLD analysis project Ga0315280, IMG submission 203697) | Sediment microbial communities from Yellowstone Lake, YNP, Wyoming, USA - YL17G06_40 | ecosystem: Environmental > Aquatic > Freshwater > Lake > Sediment | place: USA: Wyoming | collected...
TCCATATGTGGCCTCGCAGATGAAGGTTAGGTCTTGATGATGTTCTGTGAGATTAGGACTAGGATCACGCTGAACGCCGAAACGGCTACGATCGTCGCGTAATCCCTCTTTTGCATCACGGAGTCGTGCATAAGTTTCACGTCGCCATCAAAGCCACGGGAGATCATCGCTTTGTGCACCCGCTCACTGCTATCCAACGATTTCACGAGCACATAGCCAATACGGCCTGCCACCCACTTTTGCTCTTCGCGCATAGGCAACGTCGTAATTGTCCTGCTTTTTTTAGCTGTGTAAAAATCCCGGACGGCGTCCATGAGAAGGAAGATATATCTATAGCACATATCGAGCGTCAGAACGTAGACCTTCGGAACGCGAAGTGATCGTAGCGACTTGAAGAGCTCGTCACGCTTGGTTGTGAGGATTAGTAGTACAGCGATTGAAACGCACGTAGCGACTCGCAAGATAAACGTGATGGCGCTGATCGTGCCCTGCCTAGTGATGTAGATCGTACTCGGGAGAAGGATCGGCCCTACGTAAGTGCCATTGCCAAGCGTTGCAAGCGTCACCAGATTATCGCCGGGCATAAAGACGTTGAAAATTATAGGCAGCACAATAATGCCAGCAAAAATAGGGACGAACACCCACACGCGTTTGATAAAAAAAGGTATTTCTATCTTGCTAAGATAGGCGAGCAGCAAGGTCAATAAATAGACGAAGAATGTTATCTCGACATCTCTCGTCAGGCTAACGGCGAATATAGCAACGAGGAAAGAAATCAACTTCACTCTGGGATCAATGCTTTGCAGTAAACCATCGCGTTTTGCAAAGCCCTCGGAGATCATACTCTCCTGGAAAAAATTGAGAATGCCAGAAATCGACTTCTCCACAAAACTCTTTTTCTTGTCTACGCTACTAGCGCAACATTCGCACGGACCGGTTTCGACCTCTTTCATCCACTCAGGTATCATGGGGTTGCTGATAGTTAGAGCCAGGCGATATGGTGTTAAGCTTAACATATTTGACGCCCTTAAGCGCCATTATCGTCTCGGCTAGCTCTTTGATGATCTTGCCTTCACCTTGCAGAATAACAGTCTCCAAGCAGTCGTCATGGTCCAAGTGGACGTGGATGGACGATATGATTAGACCAGCGTGCTCGTGCTGTATCTCGGCCAGGTCATCGACGAGCCCTCGCTGATTATGCTCATAAACAAGCGAAATAACCCCCAAGCGTACCCCGTCGACCTCGTTCATCCACTCATAATGAACAATGGCGTTCCTTATGGCATCCCGTATTCCCTCAGAGCGCGAAGAGTAGCCGCGCTTTTTTGTGATCTCGTCAAACCGACTCAAAAGACGCTCCGGCAGGGATATGCATGTGCGCACTAGTCCTTCGTCCATCAACCCACCTCATTACCTGTAATACTTCTGTCATCAATAGTAACACTCCAGGCGTGAAAAGTGTTTCTATCGTACAGCTTTGTTGAACGCTTTCACCCACCATGTTGCGCTCTGAACGCCACGCGTTTCTTCTAACCGCAGACTTCAATAACGCGATCTCCGGTTAAAAAAGCAAAGTGCTCTCCTAGAGATCGGACTCGAAAATGCACGGTGCGCACACAGTGCCGCGCGTGTTCGGTCGCTATGGTTCCTCTGGAAAGCTGCGCGGTAGCCGCGACAGTTACGGCGCGATGAATCAAGCGCGCAGACACAAATGCTGATAGCAGTCAGACTATCTTGCTCGATTTTTCCTGCCGAGCAGCGTGAGCACAGCAATTGTGAGTCCTGCTACAGCAGACGCTACTTCGAATCCGGGAAGTTTTGTCCCACTGGCACTTTGATTACCAGAGGTCGAGGTAGAGGTAGAGGTCGTCGTCGAAGAGGGGGTGGGAGTCACGGCACTAGCAGGAATGATGTTTCCATAGCTCGCCACTGTCTGAACGAGCGGATACTTGTCGCCGTAAGCAGAGGGCGTATCACCGAGCCCGGTGCCGTTGGAGTCGGTTCCTTTGTAGTCAGAGTAGTAGTTACTCATATACCCCGTTCGCTCAACGCCATTGTAGGTATAGACCATTTTTTCCGGAGAATTCAAAATCGCGGCTGACGCGCCTATTACGGCGTTTGGCTGACTGATGAAGCTATTAAGGTAGATCCGGTTGCCTGTTGCACTGACGATCAGAATTCCGGAAGCCGGGAAGTCTTGTGCCACTGGTTGAGGTATTAGACTGTTCCTAGCAATTGTGTTAAAGGTAAGGGTGTTGTCATTGGATCCCGGGCCGAGACGAACGCCAACCCGATCGTTGTCGCTGATGGTGTTGTTAGAGATGATGTTTCGAGGTGAGTTGTATAGAGAGATTCCGAAGACGTGATTCGCACTCAGATTATTGTGCGTGACCGTATTAGAATCGCCGTGGTTCAAGAATATGCCGTCTCCGAGCGTATTACCACTCCCATTTTCACCAGTTGCGACGTTAGTGGATATGGTATTACTTGAAGCGTAGTCGCCATACACTCCGTAGCCATTGCCGGCAAGATAGCTGTCACTGATCTCATTTTCCGCGCTATGTGCGAGGTACACCGCTCGCACGTTATCCCTGGCGACAATGTTCGTCACTACACACTTCGACACCTGTTGAATCTGTACGCCTGACGCTCCGCCCGAGAGTGTCAAGCCGTCAATACGCACGCCGGAGCTCGTTAGCAGGAAGACGTCTTTGCTCGCATCGGCTGCGCGCACGGTGGGTCGCGCACTCGCGGCTGTGATCGTCAGCGGTTTGTTTACGACGACGTTCTCAGTGTACGTGCCGGGCGCGACGCGCACGGTATCGCCCGAGTTCGCTGCGTCGACTGCCTGCTGAATGGTTTTGAACTGCCCATTGGCACCTACGGTAAGGTCTGCCGCGCTCGCCGGGACTGCTATAGCAGCAAATAGAATTAGAGCGACAGCAGCAAACAACAGAGGATTAGAGACCAATTTCGAATGCTGCATGTCTAGACCGATTGGGCCAATTACAAGATACAAGGCTCACATTACTTCTGCAAACATGGATATAAAACTGATGCACAAAACTGTGTGGTTATTACCCGTTACAATAGGGGCGTGCTCTGTCGCGAACGCCGGGCAACAACAGCCATATATATGACGAATAGAAGACAAACGATTTCAAGGTGATGGCCTGCTTCCTCCCGTTACGTTAAGACACCTCAAAGCACTTACCGATTGCACAGGAATACTTCAGCACGCAAAATACGAAATTCCGAACCGTTTTGAAGGTTATTGCGTTGACGACAATGTCCGAGCGCTTCTCGTGACCGCCAAGCACTACGATTTGTCTAAAGACCAATCGAGTTTCGACTTGTTGAAGACCTACATGGCCTTCACTTTTCACGCACAAAACGACGACGGCACCATGCACAATTTCATGAGCTATCAAAGAGACTTTCTCGATTCGGTAAGCGCAGATGACGTGTTAGGAAGAACTCTCTGGGCCTGTGGGTACGTCTGCGGCAGTTTGGGTCTCCCCAGAGGCATCCGAGAAGTCGGCCGTGTCATATTTGAACAGGCAGCGAGGCACGCGACAAGCGACTTGTCTTTGCGAGGGATTGCTTACTCCCTTTTAGGGTTCTATTATTCAAGGGCCTCGATCCACAACGCACAAGAAAAGATCAAAGCGCTTTCAGCTGAAATCCTGCGCAACTACGAAAATGCGCGAGCTCCCGACTGGGAGTGGTTTGAAGATCTCATGTCATACTCAAACGCTCGATTGCCCCAGGCGATGCTCCTAGCCTACGATGCCGTTGGTGAGCCGCAACTACTTTCGTGCGGCGAAAGAACCCTGGGTTTTCTGTGGGACGAAGTACTTACCTCTAAAGGTGCGATAAACGTGATAGGAAACGACGGCTGGTACGTCCGCGGTCAACATAGGGCCATCGGCGATGAACAGGCGATTGATGTCGGAGCACTTGTCGAGGCGCTCTTAGACGCCTACAGAATCACCGGCAAGGTGCAGTACTACCAAAACGCGCGCACGTGCTTTAGCTGGTTCACTGGCAACAACCTACTGAACTCTCCCATCTATGACGAGGCCACAGGAGGTTGTTTTGATGGTTTGTCCCTCCAAGAAGGGGTAAATCAAAACCTCGGGGCTGAATCAACAATTGCTTACTTGTTATGCAGACTCGCATTTGAGGAAGTCGAAAAGCCCTATCGAGGCGGTTGAAAGTCCAAGATTGCAGCTGAACAAAACGAGAGGCCAAGACGGGCGTTTTGAGCGAATATCTGAGCGGTCAGAACAGCGGAAGATATAAGGCGTTTGTCGCCGCAGACGGTTTGAATCGATGGAGAGCCCCCCACCACAAAAGCCGGAAGAGCACGTCAAATCGGCTATGAAAGTCATCGCCGCGAACGTGCAGACTATAGCTGATGAAATGGACTATGCGGAAGTCAATTCGCTGGTCAGTGACATTTTAAGCGCGCATCAGAACAAAAAACGAGTTTTTGTCATGGGTGCCGGGAGATCGGGACTGGTCGTCAAGGGCTTCGCAATGCGATTGATGCATTTGGGGCTTAACGTTTACGTAGTCGGGGAGACAGTCACCCCCGCCGTCGAAACGGATGATCTTCTTATCGTAATATCAGGCTCTGGGGAGACTAAGTCTATCAACGAAATGAGTGCCCTCGCAAAGGCCAAAGGCACGCGACTTGCCTCAATAACGTCAAATAAAGACTCGACTCTTGGAACCATTTCCGATACCACCGTAATCGTCAAGGGACGTACCAAGGTAAGCGGGATGGACTTTATGGAGCGGCAGGTTATCGGCTCGCATATCTCTTTTGCTCCACTTGGAACAATGTTTGAAATTAGCACAATGATCTTTCTAGATGGCGTGATAGCCGCCCTCATGGAGATAACAAAAAAGAGTGAGGAGGATTTGAAGAGGAAGCATGCGACCCTCGAATGAAAGCGTTCCTTTTGTGAGCTTCGTTTTAGAACGGGCCGCCACGGCCGACTACTGTTCCGACACGTGAAGCAAGATGTGCTGAAGTTCGGGCAAGATAAGCGCCTCCATCGCGAGCTTTACAGCGTTTGGAGAGCCCGGAAGACAAAAAATAGCTGTGTTTTCCATAATACCGCTAAAGGCTCTGGTGAGCATAGCTGAAGACCCGACTTCCTCGTAGCTGATGAGCCTAAATAGCTCACCAAACCCCGGAATATCTTTTTGAATCATTTGTTGAACGGCCTCGATCGTTACATCGCGTGGCGCGAGTCCCGTCCCTCCTGTTGTAATGATCACATCAACGTCATTAATAAGGGCCTTTACGGCTTCAGTAATTGATCGTCCTTCATCCGAGATTAGGGCGTAAAGACGCAGCTTGTGGCCAGCATTTCCCAAGAGGTCAATAATGATTCGTCCAGAAATGTCTTCAGCCTCTTCAGGCGTTTTAACGCTCCCGTATTTCATAAATCTGGAAGTGCTAATCGAGATTACGGCGGCCTCATAACTTTTGTTTGCACCGACCTTATGAAGGTTCCGTGCCCGTTTGCGTTGCATATGCGAGGATTGAATTGATTCTTATATAGTAGTTCTGACCCGAAAACGTGCGCCTTTCGAAAAAGGCTGCACGCTTGACAAACGTAATAAGAGAAGTCGTCTAATCTCTAGTTCATGCGTATAATCGCGTTAGACGTCGGCAAAGGAACCCAAGATCTGCTCCTCTACGATACGAACGTAGTAATTGAGAATAGCGCAAAAATGGTGATGCCCTCGCAAACGGCAATAGTCGCCAAGAGGGTTAAAGCTGCCACGGCACGCGGCCGCAGTCTCTTCCTGCACGGAGAGACCATGGGAGGCGGGCCCAGCAGCGCCGCTATACGAGCGCACTTGAAAGGTGGCTATTCGGTATTCGCCACGCCGCTTGCTGCAAAGACGCTGAATGATGACCTCAACAAAGTCAGCTCGTGGGGGGTGCAGATCACAGATAGAAGCCCGCGAGAGGACTGCGTCCAAATAGAGATGAAAGATGTCGATGTGCACGCGTTAAGATCTGCACTTCAGCAATTCGACGTCAATTTGCCCACAGTTTGCGCGGTAGCGTGCCAAGATCACGGCGAGAGCTACGGCAGCAACAGGATTTTTCGCTTCCAACACCTCAAGGACTTGATCGAAAAAGGCGGCGAGCTGGCTAGTTTTACCTATTTCGATGGCAAGATTCCGGATTATCTGACGCGACTAAAGGCGGTATATCGGACATTAAAGAAAGAGAGGATGGAGAGAGTTCTCTTGATGGATACTGGTCCAGCAGCGATATTCGGCGCACTGTATGATGATGTTGTGGCGAAGCGCGCGTACGAACCACATATCGTTGTGAATATCGGAAACGGTCATACTCTCGCAGCGATGCTCTATGAAAAAAAGGTTGTTGGCATGTTTGAACATCATACCTCTATGCTAAACACAAATAAGCTTGACCATCTTCTTTCGCTCTTTATGGATGGAAATTTAACACAGGAATGGGTTTTTGAAGATGGCGGACACGGCTGCTACATAAATCAAGCTGGATTCTACGAGATAAATCGCGCCTACAGAGAGCGAGGATTTCACGTAACTGTGATAGGGCCTCTACGTGATATTATGAAAGGCTCCCGATTGAGTCCATATTTTGCGGTCCCGGGTGGCGATATGATGCTTGCTGGTTGTTTTGGATTGATAACGGGTTTCCAAGCTACTGAGTAGTTATAGCTCTATTTCGCAACAGTCTCGAATTACCCACACCCCTTGCTTGCGCGTCCACAAATTTTGAAAAGCAATTATAAGCATAATTTAATAAAAAGATTTATATATTAAAAGATCTTTACCCCTACAACATCCTATTTTTTAATATCTTTATAATCATGCCATCCGATTTTTTCATTTACAATAGAAAACATGGGGTGGGGTTGGAAGTATTTCCATAGGCAACAATGGTATGCTCAACATAAGAACTAAACATAAATATCAATGTGAAACAACTTTTAAACCACTAGGAATTGACCTACAAAACGTGCTTTAAAAGTAAAAATAAACCTTTGTGACGTTATTAAGCAGCAACCGACATATGTATAAGAGTACTCAGGACACAATATTGATGGCAGTAGAGAGATGTTACAGTGGAAATATAGGTAATTTCCATAGGAAATAGTGGTTATACTGCACTGGAAACGGAAGCCTAGAAATCATAAAGTTTATTTACTTACGTTTCCACTTTACGGGTAAGCAGCGCGGATAGCCCTGAGTAGTCAGTTATCTTTTGCGAAGAAACCAGCGCCTCCAGCAAGCATTCGTGCCCTTTGTTCAAATCGGAGGCAGAAAGTTGGAAGGACTCTTTGACAATCTTCTGGAAAGCAAACCCGTTTTCAAAGACAAAGAAGTACTGAGACCATCCTATACGCCGAGCTACCTGCCGCACAGGCGTGACCAACTCAATGCGATCGCTGTTATCCTAGTTGTCGCACTAAGAGGGGAAACCCCCTCTAATATTCTTGTTTATGGCAAAACTGGCACAGGGAAAACTGCTTGTGCCAAGTATGTGGGAAGAGAATTAACGGAAGTTGGCGCATCAATGGGAGTTCCTTGCAACGTCGCTTACATAAATTGCGAAGTGGTCGACACCCAATACCGCGTCCTTGCATATTTGGCTCGCCAATTTGACAAGGATGTGCCGATGACAGGGTGGCCCACAGATCAGGTCTACTCACAATTCATTGAAGCACTGAACTCTCAAGCCGGAAGCGTAATAATCATTCTTGACGAGCTTGATAAGCTGGTCCGTAAAAGTGGCGACGACGTGCTTTACAATTTGTCCAGAATAAATCTTGAGCTCACAAACACTCGGGTAAGTCTTATTGGCATCTCCAACGACCTGAAGTTTACCGAGTATCTTGACCCTAGAGTTAGGAGTTCGCTTGCTGAAGAAGAGATAATATTTCCGCCGTACGATGCAAATCAACTACGGGACATTCTCGAAGAACGAGCGCGCGTGGCATTCAAGGAACACGCCTTGAATCCAGAAGTCATTCCTTTGTGCGCTGCCTTGGCCGCTCAGGAGCACGGGGACGCGAGACGAGCACTCGATTTGCTGCGAGTGTCTGGAGAATTCGCAGAGCGTGTAAATGCTGATAGCGTTAAAGAGGAACATGTTCGAACCGCTCAGATGAGGATGGAACAGAACCGGGTCGCAGAAGTTATCCGAACACTTCCCACTCAAGCAAAGCTAGTGCTTTACAGCATAATCGCGCTTCAGCAAAACGGAGCGCGGAGCGCCACAACAGGTGAAGTAAATCGAGTGTACGAGACACTTTGCAGACAAATAGAACTTGATGTGTTGACCAAAAGGAGAATCACCGACCTTATAATGGAGCTCGATTTACTGGGGATAATCAGCACGAAAGTTGTCAGCAAAGGCCGATACGGCAGGACTAAGGAAATCTCTCTGTCAGTTCCCTTGGATGAGACTTTTAGGGTATTGTTAGAAGACTATCGTTTGGAAGCGTTGGACGGGACGCGATTTACAAGACGATCGGTCAAAGAAAGCTTGTTCTAGTTTTGCAGACGGGAGGCGCCTGAGCTACGAATGCGCGTTTGCGCTAACAGGCACCAACAAAATCGAACACGACTTTGTGGGCTTGTTTTGCGAATGCATCTGGTTAACCACAACGCTTTTAAAAGCTGAACCGGGTATGACAGTAGCGCCTAATCGCTAGCGGCTCATTGATTGTTAACTTATCTTGCTGATTCGCGGTGTGATTCAAGTGAGCGATTTCAACAGTGAAAATCAATTTTTTCAAAGTATTTACGACGATGATTCGATGGTATGGATGGGCCAAAATACCAACCACTTTCCTACACCCGAAGCGATCAAGCGGGCTATGGTGCTTGCGATAGACAAAGAGGAATATCACAAATATCCCCCACCGTACGGACTTGAGGAGTTGCGGGCGCTAGTTCTTGAAGATTTGAGTTTAGGCTCAGACCACGGAGCGCACGTGACAGAGGGCGGTACAGAATCCCTTTACCAAGTGACACGCAGTCTGTTGCATCCTGGTGACGTCGTGATCTCGACAGATCCAGGTTACTACGTTATTCACAGGTTTGTTGAGCTGTGCGGAGCCAAAATTCTTGACCTACCGATTTACTCCGCAGACAATGCATACAAACTAACGCCGGATATGGTAAATGAGGCGACGGATGAGCGAACAAAACTTCTGACGCTTGTTGACCCTCTGAACCCGCTAGGTATAACCTATACTGCCAAAGAAGTCAAAGCTTTCTGCGAAATCGCTCAAGACGCTGGCATTTACTTGTTGAATGACGTCACGTACCGCGACGTGGCAACGCTCCATACTCTGGCTGCAGGCTTTTATCCCGAAGGTACAATAACCATTTATAGCTTTTCTAAGAACTGCGGTTTAGCTGGGTTGCGGTTGGGCGCGCATATCGCTACGAACGAGCTTATACAGCAAATAGCCCGTTGCAAGATAAACGATCTCGGAACATCCATAGTTAGTCAAGTTGCAGGAATTGCAGCCCTCAAGACAAAACTCGATTGGCTCCCGAAGGTGGTCGAGTCCATAAAGGCAAATCAAGCCATCATAAAAGATGCTGTAGCTAAAATTGAAGGTGCATATCTCCCAGTATACCCGTCACAGGGAAGTATGTTCGTTATCGACATCTCGGGCACGGGAAAGACATCTGAGAGCGTCGCGGACGAAATGCTGAAACGTGGTTTTTTCATCAGGGCAGCTGAGTACACCACTAGAAGGTATGCAGACAGGTACGTCCGTGTAAGTTTTGCTATCCCCAAGCAGCAAGTCGAGCGATTTGCTATTGAGTTTTCGAACGTTTTTGAATCATGAAGCACTGCCTACATCGCGGAATTCTCGTCGCTATAGAGGGGATTGATGGTGTAGGGAAGACGACGCAATCACTGCGATTGGTCGACAGACTGAAAGCCCTTGGATTCGATGCTCTTCGCTTTTTCGAGCCAACTAATGAAACCCCTGAGGCAAAACTGATACGTCGGAGGCTTCAGCAGAGCATCTCGAGAACTAGCGGCGAACTAATAGACTTGTTTCTGGCTGATCGACGACACGATGTAGAGAAGCATATAGCGCCCGCGCTATCAGAAAAGAAGATCGTTGTAATGGACAGGTATTTCTTGTCAACCGCAGCGTATCAGGCAGACAGCAGACCGTGGCAGGACATATTAGAGGCAAATCGAGAATTCGCACCGGAGCCCGACGTCAGTTTCATTATAAACTGGCCTGCGGATATGGCACTGACGCTTATCAAAAAGCGGGACAATGGGCTGAGTACTTTTGAGAACGAGACTGCCCTCATCACAATAAGGGGGCGTTATCTCGAGATTGCACGAGCGGATTTTGGTAACTACGTCGTGATCGAAAAGATAGCTGATGAAGAGGATGTTTGTGACGAGATATTAGACGCCCTGCTAAAGTATCTCCATAAGCACGAGCTAGTGGCGTATGATGTTTGAGCTCTCTATTCGACGCGCGAGAATCTAACGCTACTTGCGTGTTCAGTAGCCGTGATTGATGCTGCGTCTTGTTCTTTGAGCTATCTATTCAACGATCGCGCTAAGAAAATCTCTTTCAGTGATTATACCAGAGAGGGCCCCGTCGACTACGACCGGGAGCACGCTTACGTCGCGCGCTATCATTAGATCTGCTGCTTCGCCCAGATCCAAGTCTGGTTCGACAGTGATCGGCGCTTCCCGCGCTATGGCCTTAATAGGCACGCCGAGCGCCTCGTGCATGTTACCTGTAACAAGCTTCTCAAAGACCTCGCCGCTTCCAAGATAATTAACTATGTCTGACGTTGTCACGACGCCTGTCATTACTCCTTCATGCACTATAGGGAGCCGACGAAAATCGTTTGAAATCATCACTCGTGCAGCATCTTCGACCTTGGTGTCTGGTCGCACACTGACAACGTCGCGACTCATAAAATCGGCAACTCTCTTTCCCGTTATGATGTTGGCGACAAGGCTGATGAAATCACGTTCGGACACGATCCCTATCACCTTGCTTTCGTCATCGACGATGGGGAAACCGCTCACATTTCCCCACAACATCGTTTTGATGGCATCGTCGATAGAATCCCCCTCGTGGAGGGTGATAACGTCTTCTTCCATTATTGAGCTAATCTCTTCGTTTATCGCCGATAACAAGTTTCCTCTGTGCTTATTCTCGATTATCTGGGCCTTGTCGCCCCCGCCGAGAAAATTTACCACATCCATGACGGTGACTACCCCCATAAGCCTGTTTGTACCAGGATCGCTCACAGGTAAGCGCCGAAATCGGTACTTGACCATCGTTTTGACTGCGCCCATGATGGTCATCGTGGGGGGTATTTGGACGACATCTCGCTTTGCTACCATCATAATGTCGCCGTCGTGCTGAGACAACTTGCTTTTGAAGTTGAGACTCCCGCGGTCCGATTTGCCGCTAAAGTCACTTTGTGCTCTCTTCTGTCGTTTGTTTCCTCGTAGCATTGTAACGCCTGCAGCTATCAGATTATGGCTCGCACCAGATCTTGTCGATCCACTATGCCAATCAGCTTCGTATCTTCGACCACCGGCAGTCGTCCAATCGCATACTGCTTCATAAGATTCGCGGCTTCCCAGATGGACGAGTCCGACTCGACGGTGATAACGGGAGTTCTCATGACCTTTTCGACGGCAGGTGAATGAACCCGTCCGCCTCCTCTCTCATCCTCGCGCTCAAGCCTAATATGGCCTGCTTTAAGAATATCTTGAAGCGTAACAATCCCGATAAGGCGTCTCTTCTTCACCACCGGGTAGCCTGAAAACCCATATTGTGCCATATTAAGCCACACCTTCGATACGGGGTCAGTCGCATCACAGGTTCGAACGGCGCTTGTCATCACCGCATCGATCGTGGTTTTCTTATCAAAACTCAACGCGTTCAGTAATAGCGCTGAGTCAATCACACCTATAATCGTGTAGTCTTCTTGCGATTTTACTACGGGAACGTCGAACCCGGTCGTCGCAAATATTTTTGCCGCATCTAGCGGAGTAAAGTCAGAATTCGCGAGACCGGTCTCCCGAACGAAACCAATGACTGTGACGTCAGATTTCGTTGACGTCACTTTGAGGATATCGGTCAGTATCACCATACCCTTTACTCGGCTTTGACTGTCAACGACCGGCAGGCTCCGATGTCCGTCTCGCATAAGCTGGCGGACGTGAGTAACGTAGGCGTCTTCACGAACCGTGACGGGGGGCGACATTAGCTGAAGCGTCATCGAACGGTCTCCCAGCACGATTCGCATATGACGCTGCCGTCAGCATATTCGAGCATGTCAGAAAACTCCCCACAGATCTCGCAAACGCCGGATGAGGTAGAGCCGCGACACCCCGGACATTTCAGGCGCCCCCCCTCTTGTCGCAGATCCTCTGAGAACTCTTCACACTCTTCGCACTCACCCTGCGTTATGATGACGTCCCGACGGTCGAGGACACTCTCCCTATTCATCTCGATCAAATTGTCGAGAATCTGGTTAATTTCAGAAGAGACTTGGATAACATCCGCATCGGTAACGATCCCTACGAGCTCATCTCCGTCGATCACAGGGAGACGACGTATCTTTTTCTGGGCCATCATAAGCACTGCTTCGTGGATATCATCGCTGCTTTTCGTTGTGATGAGTGGTTTTGACATGAGCTGCTCGAGCTTTATGGAACTTGGCTTTACGTTCTTGAAGATCACTTTCGCGACCATGTCGCTTTCGGTGACGATGCCTACTGGTCTCCCGTCTTTAACGATTATGACGCTGCCGACTCTGTTTTCCACCATCTTCTTCCCGGCTTGTGCAGCGCTCATATCGGGAGTTGCTGTCACAACAGTTCTCGTCATAACGTCTCTGACCGCTAACCTCGTTTCCATCAGTTCTCCCTCTTGAGACCAACCCTCTGGTTGTGCAGTTGAGCGTCCCGTTGTTTTTCTTCAGCAATCAGGCGCAAACTAGCCCACGAAGTCACGCAACACAACGTTAAGCATGCGTCTATTCTCGCACCCACATACTTCAAAGCTTAGGTTACTGCTTTTAGTGATATATCTTCTGGTAACTGCAGACGCGTTGGCCCCGGTCACAATTTCAGCAGCAACGTGAATCACACTTTTACATAACTGTGCTTAAGCGCAGAGTAGCGTCTTTGGTCGACAAAAGGCTAGTGAACGCGCGGGCGCTAAGAGAAGGACAAACGTGATTACCAATGCGAGCAGAGGGGTAACGACGCCCACGTGGTCGGCACGCTATGCATCGCGATCAACATTGGTCTCCATTACTCTGTGTCATTTGGTTGCGAAAGAGGAACCTTCAGCGCGCCAGTCGCAACAAAGAGGGAGGCGTAGCAACTATACATGACTTAATAGGACACTGAAAGTTTGAGATTGCATATGCAAGTGCCTGTCGCCGACGCGAACGAGTTAGGGGACGAGGGGAGGCTTAGATATGCCACAAGGAACAACGAATGAGGATAAGGAAATAGAATTGCTGCTTAATGACTTGAAAGATGAGAATCCCGATAAGAGGAAAATGGCGTGCTTGGCCCTCGGAAAAGCCAAGTCTGCCAGTGCCGTAGATCTTCTAATCGGAGCCCTCAGCGACAAGGAGATGATCGTTCGAGAGTGCGCGGCAGAAGCGCTGGGGGAGATAGGTGACCCGAAGGCGATAGATTCGCTTGTCAACGCTCTGAAGGACAAAGAGTACTACGTTCGGCTTGAAGCTGCAACTGCGCTGGGGGAGATAGGTGATGCGAAAGCGTTGGAACCTCTCATCGAGGATATGAACGACGAGAATCAAATCGTCCGTCAAAAAGCTGCTCAAGCAATAGGTGAGATTTGTGGGCTCGGTGACGCTTGCGGGATTAACGAGGTGGAGCTCCTACTCGAGGATCTCAAAGACCAGAGCAAGGGAGTTCGATGGAGAGCATCCGATGCCTTAGTGAAAATTGGCTCCGCTTCTGTCGAGCCCCTCATTTCGATGTTAGGCGATACAGACCCAGATATTAAGATTAGGGCGGCAAAAAGCCTTGGAGAAATAGGTGACGAGCGCGCAGTCGAGCCACTAACAAGCCTTCTCAAAGATAAGGATCCCGATGTCCGCGATGCGGCAGGGAAGGCGGCAGAGAGAATCAAACGACGAAAATAGTAACGAGTTGAGTCCGCGTTGAGCGCAGGAGAGCGCCGCGCAGTAACGGAGATTGAGGTTCAGATGCTCAGCCAAACCACAGGAACTCCGTCGGCTGTGACGTTTAGAGAAAAAGTCTAGCAAAGTTGCGTAATGAAAGACGATCACGTTGTTCAAAGTCCGGATACCGACAGAAGCGACAGAATCCCACCGGGCCAACAGGAAACTGACAATTGGCCGGTGTTGCATTACGGCTCAATCCCTCGAGTTGACTTCGCCAAGTGGACGTTCAATATCTCTGGACTAGTGGAAACAGAGCGGAAGTTGAACTTCGAGCAATTCGCGTCGCTTCCCCAACTGAGGGTATTTTCCGATATTCATTGCGTCACGGGATGGTCAAAGCTCAACAACTACTGGGAAGGGGTAAGTGCACAGGTAATCAAAGATCTGGCAAAAATACTACCTGAAGCCAAGTTTGTCTTGATTCACGCCGAAAAAGGCTTTACGACCAACCTATCGTTGAGTGATTTTCTCCAGCCTGACGTGCTTTTTGCCCTTAAGCACAACGGGGAGACACTTACCCCCGGACACGGCTATCCCGTGCGACTTGTCGTTCCGCGCCTTTACTTCTGGAAGAGCGCTAAATGGGTGACCGGCGTCGAGTTTATGGCAGAAGACAGACGCGGATTCTGGGAGTCACACGGCTATCACAACCGGGGCGATCCGTGGCTGGAAGAGCGTTATAGCTACTAACAGAGTCGCCCCCTAATCAGTTCTGGTGACACAAAAACGACACTATTGCAAGCGGCAAAGGTCTCCGTCTTTGGTCGCGCGAGCGCTGGCGCTGCATCAAAGATAGTAAACGTCGGTCAATGAGGACGTCGCGAACGCAGATCTGGTCAGGCAGTGGAGAAGTAGCTATCGTCAGCCTTGTGCAAGACAAGCGTCGCTAAGACCGCGAGCACGCTGTGTCTCTCTTGCAAGAAACGGCGCTGTAGATATTTTGAATTTTGAATTTGAAAACAGCGCGTGTGGGTCTTCGCAGCAGAAGGGAACTAACTTATACCCCTTTTTTAGTAATGATACGCTGATGAAAGTAGTGATTTCCGTCGGCGGGTCTGTAATAGCTCCAACCCTCTCTCCGGAGAAGTTCTTGGAATATGCTAAAGTGATCAAGGAGCTCGCAAAGGAAAACACCGTACTCGTCGTGACCGGCGGGGGCAAAGCGGCTCGGGATTACATAAAAGCTGCCCGCTCTCTGGGTGCGAGCGAGGCGGTATGTGACCTTATCGGCATTGCCCTTTCGCGCGTCAATGCCCGGCTGCTAATATCGGCATTATCGAGCGCGGCATTTCAAGACATCCCGCACGATTACCGAGAAGCTGAAACGGCGATGTCCTCGCGCAAAGTTGTTGTGATGGGGGGCGTAGCTCCCGGACAGACAACCGACGCAGTGTCAGCAATACTCTCCGAATACGTCCAGACCGATCTTCTTGTCATAGCTACATCGGTTGATGGCGTCTATACCGCTGATCCCTACATTGACAAGAATGCTGTGAAATTAGATGAAGTCACGACTGACGAGCTCGTCAAGATCGTCATGTCTGATGAGATGAAGGCCGGATCAAAATCCGTAATCGACCCGCTTGCAGCGAAGATTATCGAACGCTCCAAGATATCAGCGGTCGTCATCGACGGGCGTGAGCCTCCAACCTTGCTTGATGTTATAGCGGGCAAAAGGGTTGGAACCAGGATAGTCCATTAGTCTGCTATAAGCCATAGAGCTCGCTGTTCATTCTCGGGATTAGTGCCATGATCACGCAGAGCTCAGTGAAGTGCGTCCTCTCGACTAGTCCCTTCGAGAGATAGCCGACTGCACCTGTCTTCTGTCCTATTCGCTTTATCCCGGAAAGCTCTTCCATTATGTGGCCGACTTCTCGTCCTGCTGCTATTTGGTCGAGCACTCTGGCCGGATAGGTGAACCCTGGAGAAGTACCGATCGTGTGCCGCACTCCATCAAAGATCGAGCAGACCTGCACGTCGAGTTCGACGCCAAAAACGTCAAACAGACCGGATTCAATACCAACGCCAAACTGCGCATCTGAAACAGAGGCACGAGAGCGTTCTGCTCGCTGGCGGGCGCCCATCACCACGTCATAACCGTTCGGCTGCGACGGCACGCCTGAATCGACGCTGTGCATAACAACTTCGACCTCTCCAAAAACCCTCGTGAACGTGTTATGAACCGCCTGTTTCTTCAGCGGGTTGTGAGAACCGACAGCAACCCTCACAGAAGCACCCCGTGCACGTCGATTTCACCGTTGTGAATTCGGGTTGAAGATATCGGTTTTCCGTCTTGCGCGAGTACAAAATCGACACATACGATCTTTATCAGTGGGAGTCCGCGCTGCGATCTGAGTGCGTTAATTTTTTTTGCTCTAGGAAGGGTATCAGGCGAGACAACGATAAAGTCGAACCTCTGTTCTACGGTTGGCCCGTAAGGATCATTAAGCGCTACGATCAGTGGGTCAGTCCCAGTCAGCGCCTTTATGTATGCGGTTACCGATTTTTTGCGGCTGTAGTACGTGTTGACTACGTGGGCTTTTTTTGCCATCTCGTCTGAAACAAGCCCAACAATTACGTCGCCTAGTATGTAGGCCTTTTTCAGGAGCGCTTTATGGCCGTCGTGAAGCACGTCAAATGTCCCACCGATCGCGACGGAAGCCATAACTCCTCGGTCATAGTGGTTAGCAAGTATTTAATATATGGTACTAGGGTACTAGTTGCCTTTTTGAACGTTAAGACAGATCATCACTGGCACTCAAGAATTGAGAGGGAACTGATGAGAAGCAACTTTGAAGGCGTGTTCATCGCGCCGACTGCGACCGTGATCGGAAATGTAAGGATCGCCCCAGGTTCAAGTGTCTGGTTCGGCGCGGTTTTAAGGAGTGATATGGCCTTAATTCAAATCGGTCGAAACACAAGCGTGCAGGACAACGCGATCATCCACGTAAGTGAAGGGGTTGAGACCAGGATCGGAGACCAGGTTACGATAGGACACGGGGCAATCGTCCACGGAGCACAGATCGAGGATACCGTTTTGATCGGGATTGGTGCAATTGTGCTCGACGGTGCAAAAGTAGGGGAGGGTTCCATCATCGGTGCAGGTGCCGTAGTGACAGAAGGCACAGAAATACCAGGCCGTAGTCTTGTCTTAGGTGTTCCGGGAAAAGTTGCTAAGCAGGTGACCTCTGAGCAGCTTCGGTCAATAGAGGCCAATGCAAAAAGCTATGCCGCGTTGGCGCAGCGCTATCTGAAAGGCGAGAAGCGGTAACAACGAACTGATATATCATCTAATCTTGACAGCGCATAATCACAGCGTTTAAACGCGCATTCGAATGCCGCGCGCCTGCAAATACTGTTTCAAAGAAGCTATGGAAATCTCCTTAAAATGAAAAATGCTTGCTGCGAGACAAGCGTCTGCTTTTCCATAGACAAAACCATCATAGATATGCTCAGCCGTCCCGGCACCGCCGGATGCAATTATCGGAAGGTCGATGGCCTCTGATATTGCCTTCGTGATAGGGATGTCATACCCGTCTTTTGTGCCATCTCTGTTCATGCTCGTAAGCATGATTTCGCCTGCGCCGAGCCGTTCACTCTGTATCGCCCACTCAATCGCATCGATGCCAGTCGGGGTTCTTCCTCCATAGATCACCACCTCATACCACGCTGGGGTGCCATCTTCGAGGGGCACAATGTGCTGTCCTTTTTCGACGTCCGTGTTGCGCCTGCAATCTATGGCCAAAACAATGCACTGCGAACCAACCGTCTCAGCTGCGCGCGTTATGAACTGTGGGTTCTTGACGGCAGCAGTGTTGATCGCTATCTTGTCTGCGCCAGACCGCAATGTCTCGATGACATCATCGAGAGTCCGCACGCCGCCACCGACACAAAATGGGATGAATACTTGATCCGCGGTATCCTTAACGATGTCGAGCATCGTCTTTCGCTGCTCGTGTGAGGCGGTGATATCGAGGAAGATCAATTCATCGGCGCCTTCTTGATCATAACGCTTAGCGAGCTCTACCGGATCGCCAGCCTCTCTGAGCGAAACGAACTCAATTCCTTTTACGACTAGCGCCCTGTTGCCGTCGCCATATTTGACGTCAAGACAGGGGATGATCCGCTTTGTGAGCATCACTCAGAGATTATGTTGCACCTACTTAAAGCACGTTGGCGCGCATTGGCCGCCCCATAGCCAGTTTTTTCGTGATCTCTGCCTCATCTTTCACAGTTATGCATCGAGCTGCAAGTCCGTAAACATCGAAAGCTATGTATAAAGACAGGCGCGTTATGCGGAGTACTGGCACGGCGTCCATTGCGGCATCTATGGAAGTTGTATATGAGTACTAAGCAACGCAGGGAGTTTGAGGAAAACGATCGGAGACTACAAGACGATAAAAATCTGAAACTCGCTCGGGCATTCGCGAAGAAAATCGCCCTTGACGAAAAGGAACTCATAATCTTACTGTCGCTTCTTGGGAACGGAAAGACGTCGAACGTGAGACTTGCCGAACGTCTCGGCCTCAGTGACGGCAATGCAGCAGCTTATCATGTCAAACTCCTTGCGAAGAGAGCAGTTCTTACGCGATATACCGTACAAATCGACTGGAAGAAGATCGGGTTTCCGGCAGATTTTGTGATTCTCGCTGAATCGGACGAAAAAGAGGCGCTGCTTGCGCTGGAAAGGTATCTCACCCTTCTCCAGGACTACTACCAAGAGCGTTTGGGCAACGTGCTGCTGCTGCCAACTCCTTCTGGATGCGTTCTGCTGAGGGATGTAAGTCACTGTTATGGTGACAAAACAATGGTTATAATAGCCGGAAGTGGGACAAGCGATCTTGATATTGCCTTCTTTCGGGAGAATTACTTAGCCCGCGCATTTGAGGGAATACGGACAACGTTGATGACCACACGATACAGGACGGTAGATAATTGCGTGGTTCAGAGGGACGTGCTCGACACATTAAGCGCCATCTTCGAGGTTAAAAACGCATCCGAAGAAGAGATCAGTGAAATAAGAGAACACCTGAAGCCCATGATCGGCTAGCTGAGCGAGCGGACCAGACCGCACCGTCAAAGTACCTCGACAGACTCTTTTTGACGATCTAAGCCGAATCTACACATTCAGAGCTGCTAATATCCTTAAACTGAGTGCCTATAGATGACCTTACTGGCGCATGCTTTTTCCCGCTTACACTAACATGAGCCAATGCTGTAGTTGATTCGACTCAAGCGTCGCAGAAACTCGACCCAGATATGCCGCGACGTAACAAAAATAAATACTGAACAAATTTAAAGAGACAAGCGCTCAGCGAAGGGCGATGATCTCATGGAAAACAGTCCAACGTCGCAAAAGCTTAACCTCTTTGACGTGACGAATCTCGTCGTTGGCTCGACCATAGGCGCAGATATATACGTGGTAGCCGCGTTGGGCAGCGCTTATCTCGGACCTGCAAGCCTAATCGTATGGGTCGTTGCCGCGGCAATTGCCATAATTTTAGCGCTCAACTTTGCGGAAGCTGCCGCGCTTGTGCCTAATGTGGGCGGCTCATTTGCTTATGCGTGTAAAGCGTGGGGAGATTTTGCAGGGTTTTTGGTGGGCTGGCCGCTCTGGCTCGCTGAGGTTGCCGCCCTTGCTGTGATGCCCGTGGCGTTTGTTCGCTATCTGACGTATTTCGTTCCCTCTCTTACGTTAGCTCAGGGAGCGGCCATCAAAATCGTTTTTGTCGTCGCCATCGCTTACGTCAACCTGCGTGGCGTCAAGGCGGCCGGCCGCGCGAATGACGTTCTTACCATTACAAAACTAAGCCCTCTACTCTTCTTGATCGTCGCCGGATTTGTATACCTGGGGCTAAACCCGGGTACAGCGTCGTCGAACCTTTTGCCGTTTGCTCCGCTCGGTCTCAGCAATTTCGGGCCGCCACTGATCCTCATCGTGTGGGCGTATGCGGGCTTTGAGCTTGCTGTTATCCCCTCGGGTGAGGTGGACAACCCGACCAAAACCATCCCCAAGGCGATGATTTTCGGTATGGCAATTGTAACCTTCTTCTACGTGGTAACGAACTTCGTGGTGCTCGCCGCAGTAAACTGGACCGCGTTGCAATCTGATGTCGCGCCACTTGCCACCGCCGGTAGCGTTGTGCTATCATACACACCGACGCTTGCCCTCGTAGGGGGCGCCATATTAGGGCTCGGGGCACTCATTTCGGTTTCGGGATTTGATGAGTCAGGCACCCTGACGACCGCGCGATTATCTTACGCAATCTCGCTCGAGGGATTGTTCCCACACTTCTTCAGTCGCGTCGACCCAAAGTTCGGCACCCCGAATAATGCGATCATTGCACAGTCTGCCATCGCGTTGATCGCATCGCTAATCGGCGGTCTGACGCAACTCATTTTCTTTGCAACGTTCAACCTCGCATTCGTGTATTTGGCGACGAGTGCCGCGGTGCTTACGTTGCGAGAGAGGAAGAAGCATACAGAAAGCGAGCGTACCTACCTTGAGCGGCGTACGGGTCCGATTATCCCCGTCGCAGGGATTATTTTGAGCGCGATTCTCATGTACGCATGCGGGATCAATACGATTACGTTCGGAGTCGTATCGATTCTGATTGGCATTCCAATCTATGTGCTGTATGCACCGCGGACCGAGATAACGACCCTAAAGAAAGACTTCTACTCTACAGAAGCGGTTCTTGCTCGGAGCGCGCACACAGAAAAGGTTTTCTTAGGGTACCTTGTGCGCTTGCTGCGGAAGATTGCAGCGCGGCGGTCAGAAGTGTAGGGCCGAGCTTCGACATTTGTGCAGAGAGCGGGTAGCGACGAATTTTGCGCTATTTTTGCCGCGTCCGTCTTAATCGAGGCACAAGTGCGATCGTGAGAAAGACCGCTAGCACAAGCAGTAACAGTAGCGCTATGTCGGTATTGCTGTAGTCAAACAGTCCCAAGAAGTTTGCGGGAATCGGCTTGGCTCCCACGGTCGTATAGAGCGGCTGGTCATACAGCCACCCACGGGAGGAATTGTTGTAGTAAATGTAAACGTTGTACGCAGCCCCTTTCGCGTCTGCCGGGACTGTCGGCGGTGATAAAACGCTAATCTCCTCGCCTGCTCCGAGATGAGTCCAGCTGTAGCCGTCGCTCTGTGGAACCGCAGTCGATGAACCGTCGTAGACACCTTGACTCAGTGTCCCTTCTCCATTGACGCGGCCTGCCAGCGTAGTGGTTCCGTTGTGAAGTACCGCGTAAGGTGCCACCCAAACCTCGTTGTTTCCGAGATTTGCAATATCCCATACGATCGAGTTTTGAGGAGTTGGCACCTGTCGGACGGATGTTACGGTGATTGGCCAATTACCCGTCGGTTTGGGCTGATAATCTTGCTGCAGTTGTGATATGATCGCATCAAACCCCAGCCGCTGATAGTCGGCAAGGGTCGCACCTAGTCCGAAGAATACGTTGAAGTGAGTGAAACCAACCTCGTTGGCATAACTCCAGTCGAGGAGCGCTTTGTATGTGTCGTAATCGAGGTTCTCGTTGTTTTTTTCCCACACGCCCGCCGTTATGCCCTGTGGCTTTCCGAGGTTGTACGAGGTTAAGGCCCCGCGCTGTATGCTAGCGATCTCAGAGGGATAGTATGTCTCCCACGACATCTCCGTTGTATGCGGATTTCTGTAGCCGTCTTTCCAGAGGCCACATTTGTCGCAATTAAAAAAGGTAATCTTAGGGAAATAGTCCTTAAGTGTGTCAAAATCGCCGCTTTGCCCCCCTTCTGTTGCAACGTTTGACCAACCGGCCTCTTTCCACGCGCTAAAGGCCTCGTCGAACTGTGTTATGGGGGTTGACTTGTTGGTGCCGCCATTCCAAATCACGACCTCAATATCCAAAATGGGGTACATTCCCATCTGCTTTATTTTCTGTAATTCTTTGTCGTACGGGACGGGTTCAGCGGCCACAAGCACAACCGTCGTAAAGTTTCGTGCTTTGAAATAGTCGATAGTGCCATCCCAGATTTGGCCCGGTGCGAGTGATACGCGGTAGTCGAGTCGTGGCGTTGGCGCCACGTCGGACGCGGCTAGCGCAGTTGCTGGGATCGTCGGTACAGCCCCAGCAACAACCGGCAGAAGAATGGCTGAGCCACCTACGAGCAGCGCTAGTACAAGAACGGCTAGCTTCTTGATCATTGTTGTACTACCGATAGCTCACGGGTGGGTTAATCAAAAACAGGCCGGAATAAGTCCGCGTCCCTCGTATGCGCGCGTTCAGTGTGTCTTGGTCGGTCTATGGCAAACATTGGTCGCGCTTTGTACCCTTGCCCGTTGGCTATTTATAGTTACTCTCCAGACAGTTGTACGAACGTCATTTGCCAGCCAACTACCACGTGCGGTGCATTTTAGACGCTTTGAATTCCACGCGACGCTCCGCGGTCTTACAACTCGGCGTTTCTTAGTCGTGAGCGAAAGAAGCACGGTCTGTCACGCGCTTAACACCTTCGACCCACGCATCGACCATAAAAAAGCTGACGCAGGTGAAGTCTATCGGCTGGTTCGGAAGCTTACGCGCTCCGCTCGGTTATTACAAACGTGGTTGCTCCCGCTTGAGACAAGTTTAGAGGGCCGATTTGTGCCTGGATCGAAGCGATTGCAATGTGCACCGTACTTGTTCCATTGACAAAGCTGAGCACAACGTCCGATCTTTCGCTGCCGGGGTGTGTCTGGTAGGAGGTCGAGGTTTGATACCCTCTGTTTGTCATCTCTTTCTTGTAAAAATCAGCCACCTGCGTTGAAGAGCTTGTCGTTTGGTATGTCGTTACCTTACCTTCACTAGTGTCGACTGACGCTGTCTTCAACGAGGGCTGATAGACAGGCACTCCGCTCGCGCCTTGCCCACTTGAGGGGTTCGTCGAGGTACACCCCGATATGCAGGTGGCCAGCATGATCATTATCAGCAGAGGTAGCATTGCATATTTGGTCTTCATTGTTTCTTCACCTAGCTTCGCCCTTATCGCTTTTAACGGTATCGCCTCTTCTTGACCTCAGTTCGCTAGGAGTTTGACTAGTTGCCGAAAGAACGCGTCGCTTTGGGAACTTGCACAATATAGTCGTTGCACCGCTCGCAGCAATGAACAGCGTGGACTGAATTATTTCACCGCCAGCGCCTTTCCAATGCTCCACGCTTTTGCAAATCGCTCGCCCAGCTTCCAGTAACTCTTATCGGCCATGGTGAAGAGAAGCGGTTGTACTTTGCCGTAGTCCACAACGCCGTTGGTAAGCACCGCTTCCTGAGCATAAGTGGCCACGATTTCGCCGACGAACACATCGTGCTTGGGGAAATCGACCACTTTCACAAGCTTAAACTCCATGCTTACAGGACATTCATCAATCAGAGGGGCCGTCTTGAGGTGGCCGTAGGACACGCTAAACAGCTCTGCTTTGTCAACGTGCCTCCCTGAAACGAGGCCGCAGTAATCAGTCTCCTGCACCATCGCGGCAGAGGGCAGATTTATGCTGAATGCGCCGTTCTCTTTGATGCCCGCGTTAGTAAAATGGGCCTTCGCCATCCCCAAAGAGACGCTTCCCAGATCCATAATGCCGACGTGCGCGATGGTTATGAAGTTTGGCCTTCCTTGCACCGTTGCTCCGACGAGTGTCGTAGGCATTGAGTACAGACAATTCCGTGCTCCGAGCTCAATTTTCATTGTCTCATTCCTCCCACGTATGATTCATCGTCTTGCGTGCAAACCGATGAACTTTTGACTCCGCTAACACCTTTGTTTGCAGAGGACCACTCACGCAGCGCTTTTGTGCAACGCTTACGTCGCCTAGTCCTCCCTCGTCAACGCGATGACGATGTCTCGAAACGATGGATATGCAAGAATTAGATCGCTCCTGCGCCCTGCTTCAAAATCTACAAACTCGAAACTGGGGGCGACAGTCGTGCCTAGGAGTGCGTATTTGCCCCCCTCAAATAGTCTGGCCCCTTGCCAAGTCCCTCGTGATATGACGGCCTGTACCTGCATCCCGCCCGCAACGTCGTCGCCAAGCACTATCAAACGTCCGGAACCGTCCGGCTCCAGTCGAATTAGTTCAACTGGATCGCCGAGGTAGAAGTGGTATATTTCGTCTGTTGCCAATCGATGAATGGCGGAAAACGTCTGAGGAGTCAGCAAGTAGTAAATTGCGGTTCCGTAACTTCGAGGCCCTGAGTACCGATCGGGCAACGCCTCCATTGCGATAAGCTCCTTTGACCTATAGGTTTCTGCGTAGTAGCCCCCCTCGGGATGGGGCTTGAGGTTCAGGAGCTTAATCAATCGTTCGGCAGTAAGCATGAACTCGATCCGTTATACAAGATGAAGGCCCGTAATTAAGAAATCGATCGCTTTAATCCCTATGAAGGGGACTATTAAGCCTCCGACGCCGTAAATCGCAATGTTTCTCAAGAGGATTGCCGACGCATCCCTCGGCTTATATGTGACGCCTCTCATGGCGAGCGGAATGAGCGCCGGAATGATAATTGCGTTGAATATCACCGCAGATAGGATCGCGCTGCTCGGCGAGGAGAGTGCCATGACGTTAAGCTTGCTTATCTGAGGGATGGCAGACGCGAAGACGGCGGGAATAATAGCGAAGTACTTCGCGACGTCGTTAACGATGCTAAAGGTCGTGATGGCGCCACGCGTCATAAGGAGCTGTTTTCCGATCGAGACGACGGCGATCAATTTTGTGGGGTCACTATCGAGGTCGACCATATTCGCGGCTTCTTTTGCTGCTTGCGTGCCGCTATTCATGGCAAGCCCCACGTCGGCTTGCGCTAAAGCGGGGGCGTCGTTGGTGCCGTCGCCAGTCATCGCGACGAGCTTACCGTCTGTCTGCTCTGCACCGACGATGCCAATCTTATCTTCAGGCTTACTCTCGGGAACGTAGTCGTCGACGCCCGCCTCCGCGGCTATCGTGGCCGCGGTGAGCCTGTTATCTCCAGTGACCATAACGGTCTTGATTCCCATGCTTTTCAACTCGTGTAGCCTATCGTGCATTCCCGGTTTGACGATATCTTTCAGGTGTATCACGCCGACGGGCTCGTGACTAACTGAAACGACGAGAGGTGTTGCACCCTTGCGCGAAATGCCGTCAACGATCTCTTTGAACCCTCCGGGAACGTAGTTGACGTACGCCGACATGACGTCAAACGCTCCTTTGCGAATTTCTGAGCCGTCTGTTAAATCGACGCCACTCATCTTCGTGTCTGCGGAGAAGTCGATCACGTTTTTCACCGGCGGCTCTGCTAAATCAGGTATCAGCTTCTTCGCAAGCCGTACGATTGACCGACCTTCGGGCGTCTCGTCACGTACAGAGGAGAGGAAAGCAGCCGTTGTAACGTCGGCGCTGGTCTTGTCGCCCAGCGGGATGAACTCTTCAGCGAGTCTGTTGCCAATCGTTATCGTGCCCGTCTTATCGAGGATCAGGGTGTTGATATCACCCGAAGCTTCAACGGCCTTTCCAGATTTGGCAATGACGTTGAATTGCGTCACGCGATCCATTCCTGCGATCCCAATTGCGGACAATAGCCCTCCGATCGTCGTAGGGATGAGACAGACGAGCAGAGCGATTAACGTGGTCGTATCGATAAATACGCCTGAGTAGCTTGCGAGCGCATTGAGAGTCACAATGACGAGAAGAAATATCCACGTGAGGCCGGCCAGCACCATCGTGAGTGCTATCTCGTTGGGCGTTTTTTGTCGTGAGGCCCCTTCGACCAAGGCGATCATTTTGTCGAGAAACGATTCCCCGGGATTTGCCGTAATGCGAATAACTAGTTCGTCGCTCAGAAGCGTGGTGCCTCCGGTCACGGAGCTAAAATCCCCCCCACTCTCTCGTATGACCGGCGCCGACTCGCCTGTTATCGCTGATTCGTCGACCGCCCCCCGGCCCTTGATAACCTCGCCATCGTTCGGAATAAGACCGCCGGCGGTGACCATGACGACATCGCCTTTCACGAGGTCGCGCCCATCCACTTCCACAACCTCGTCGCCAACTATCTTTTTTGCAGTGATCTCCTTTTTTGTCTTCTTGAGGCTCTCTGCATGGGCCTTGCCACGCCCTTCAGCAATCGCTTCAGAGAACGTTGCGAAGACCACCGTTATCAGCAAGATTGCCGAGATCTCGCCGATAAATACGGCTTTTCCGCTTCCGGATATCGCAGCAGAGAGCGCTAAAATGCACGTATAGATGAAGCCAACCTCAACGACAAACATCACTGGGTTAGCGACGAGGAGCCGCGGGTCAAGCTTCTTTATCGATGCGCGCAGCGCCTCCACGAGCAATGCCCTGCTGTACCACCTCGAGTTAACCACAATCTCTCCTCCTCATAATAGCGCCTCTCCTAAGGGCCCAAGCACGAGCACCGGGAAAAACGTAAGCGCACCGAGGATCACGATGACGCCGATGAGTATGAGGCCAAAAATCCACTTGTCAGTACGAAACGTTCCAACGTCGTAGGGGGTGATCTTCTTCTGCATAAATGAGTTCGAAACAAGGAGCATGAGGGGGAAGATAATGTACCGGCCGAGGAGCATTGTGAGCCCCAAAGTATAGTTCAAGAAAGGGGTATTCGCTTGCAAGCCAGCAAACGCTGATCCGTTATTTGCCGCGGCCGAAGCATATGCGTAGATCATCTCAGTGAAGCCGTGGAAGCCAGGGTTTCCCATTGAGCTTACTGCGAAGACGACTCCCGCTGCCGTAAATACGAGGATCAAGACCGGATGAACGAGAAACGCTAGCAGTGTGAGCTTGATCTCCTTCGACTCGATCTTTCGACCGAGATACTGTGGGGTTCGCCCCACCATAAGACCTGCAATGAATACGGCGAGTATCACATAGATCAGGATGCTTAACAGTCCCGATCCTTCGCCCGCAAACGGGGAGTTGAGCATGAGTAGACTCAGAGGGACCAATCCGCCGAGTGCGGTATAACTGTCTAACATGCTGTTTACCGATCCCGTCCCAGTCGAGGTCGTCGTCACCGTGAATAACACGGACCCGCCGACGCCAAAGCGAGCCTCTTTCCCCTCGAGGTTCCCGCTCGACTGGTTTACGGCGAAGTTCGAAAGCGCCTGGTTTGAAGACTCCGCAGCAAGTCCGATGCTAAGCATCACGACGAATATGAGTATGAGCGCTCCGATGAGAACCCACGCCTCTCTAGTATTCCCTACAAGAACGCCAAACGCGTAAATTAATGAAATCGGCAGCACCAGCATAGAAACGATTTCAACTACGTTCGTAACAGGGGTAGGATTCTCGTACGGGTACGCTGAGTTCTGCGCGAAAAATCCCCCCCCGTTCGTTCCCAGATGCTTGATTGATTCGAGCGACGCAACCGGCCCTCGATACAGAGTATCGTTGGCCCCCTCGACTGTCGTGAGGGTCAGGGGCCCACTAAGCGTTTGTGGAACGCCCTGTGCTACTAAGATAAGCGAAACGATCAAAGCAAGCGGCAGTAGCACGCGCGTTAGTGAACGCACAAAATCGAAGTAGAAGTTGCCCATACCCGATATTTCCCGAAACCCAGGTCTGTTGTCCCTGCTCGCAAACCCCCTGATGAATGCGGCACCGGCAGCAAGTCCTGTGGCTGCTGAGGTGAACATGAGAAACGTGATGCAGGCCATTTGACTTAGGTAGGACAATTGCGTTTCGCCGACATAGCTCTGCCAATTCGTGTTGGTGATGAAGCTGGAGGCGGTGTTAAAAGCTTGGTCGATCGCCATATTTGGCGCTCCGTTTGGGTTCAGAGGAAGAGATGCTTGGTTAAGCAGAATGACGAGAACAACGACCGCCATCAGGCCGTTGAGCAGCAAAAGGTTGAGGATGTAACGCTTCACGCTCATGTTTTCGGTGGGATTAACGCCGAGTATCCGAAACAAACCGCGCTCCAACGGCCCAAACAGCGCATCGAATCGACTGCGCTGCTTAAAGTAAACGGTGACAAGGTACCCTCCTACGGGGCGGGCGAGGAGCAGTACAAGCACAATTATCGCTGCAGCTTGAATAATCCCCAGTGAATCCACTCAAATCACTAGAACCTTTCTGGACACAGTATCACGTAAGTAAGGTACACGAGCAACACTATCGAAATAATCACAAACACTAGATAAACCGCATCCATTGAACGCCATGATAGGTATCGTCCTATAAAATAGTCACGTATTTCGCGTCGTTCTAGGCAACGGAGTGGAAGGGAATGGTGAGGAAGCAGTTGTATGACGTGAACGGGACCGTGGGGCCGTCTAAGTAGGCTGTAAAGTCTAATGAGACTGCTTACGCCGTGTTCCCAGGACAACGCAGAAAGACGGACTCAAGACCCAGTCCCAAAAAAATCGAAAAGCGCGCTGTTATTCCTATACAAAAACCAGTACTTATATACAGTAAACTTTCAAACAAGTGAGCATTTATGAGCTGAGTTGCTGAGCGATGTACAACCGTATTTTGTTGCCCGTTTCAAACCCGGTAAACGCCGAATACTCTCTTAAAGCAGCCTTGAAGCTGCTCGATCTCGGTGGCACGGTCGTGTTGTTAAGCGTGGTTGGAACGCGTGAGGACTACCCCAATCGAGCGAAGAGTTATCGCGACAAAACCAATCTCGTAATCCGCCTGATGGGGGTAGGACAGTCGGACGATGTCGAGATCGTGCCCGAAGTCATGCTCGCGTCATCGATTCGCGATGCGATCCTCAGTCAGATATCGACGCACCAGATAGACCTGGCTATTCTCGGCTACAGCCTCCAATCAACGCTCTATAAGATTAGATACGGCGACATTATCTATCCACTTATGAAAGAGGCCCCGTGTGACGTGATCTTGTCTAACCTCAAGTATGAAAGTACGTTTAAGCGGATTTTAGTTCCCTCAGCAGGTTTCAAGCACTCTCTTGCAGCGGTGAACGTCGCGAGAGCCCTTGCTGAAGGCGTGCAGGGACACATCACGTTGCTTCATATCGCTGAGGCTGACGAGAGTGATGCAAAGGCTGATTTACAGCGGCTTGCTTCTGCGTACGAGGATGTAGACATCGACATCCGATCAGGCCCGGTCACCGAGACGATCACCGCAATGGCGGCAGACTATGACATAATAATTATGGGGGCTTCAGAGCGATCTCGCGGGGCAAGCGTCATTTTTGGCACCGTTGTCGATAAAGTCATCGAGCAGACAACAAGAAACATCTTCGTCGTTCGGGCATAGGCGCTGTGTATCATTTGGCTGTTGCGTTCATAGCCGTTGCGTTCAGCGCTGCCGCGTTAAGAGCCGTAGCGTTTGCCTCAGCGGCTCTTAACGCTGTTGGACTTAACAAATTGTCTAGTGCAATGTTCAGCTGTAGGACGTTCACCCTGGGCTCTCCAAAGACGCCGACAACGGGCCCCGCAGTATACTGATTGACAAGCCTGATAAGCACATCCTGAGAGATGCCGGTCAAATTCGCTATGCGTGGAACTTGCAGAAGGGCGCTCTCCGGTGCGATGTTGGGATCAGCTCCCGATCCGGACTGTGTTACCAAGTCGATCGGCACGAGACTAATGGATGGGTTGAGCCTCTTCTGGTAGGCAACCTGCTGACTGACATTTGTGATCAGTGCGGGGTTATTCGGCCCCCAATTGGACACGCCCGACGGCCTCGATTGAAAGTGCATCGGATCGCGAAACGGCTGCCCAACTAAACTCGAACCTACAACGGTGCCGTTTTGCGTCAGCACGCTTCCTTCGGCAGCCGGCTTGTCGGCAATTTGCGCGATCCCGAAAAGTATGAGAGGGAAAACTAGTCCGCATAATACTAAAAAGACCACGGTGGTTTTAAACGCCGTAAAAAGGTCATTTTTTAGCATTGATGCCGCATTGAAACGTATTCGTTTAAATAGCTTGCGCGCCGCGCGCAGCGTGACAAGTGAGCATTCTAGTGCACATAATCCTCGTTCGCGAGCAGTCAGGGCGTCGGACGTAGCCAATCACGTGGCGGTTCCCATTTACGACAGAGATCCCGTGACAAACAATCCCGCGAGCGGATCAGTCTATAGGGGGACGTTGAAAGAGGCGTACCGCATATAGCTTATTAGTGCGAGAGGACGATGAGGTTGCTGAACATACAAGGAAGTCCATCGACCAAGCAAGCTAAATATGGGCACTTGTTGTAGTGTAGCAGGAACCAGGAGGAGCGACATGGAAGATGACAATGCTTCTGCATCCGCGATGTCAAATCGTCCGGGCAACGTTGGAGCATATCTTATCGAGCGACTTCACTCATTAGGCGTGTCGCACGTCTTCGGAGTGCCAGGCGATTATGTGCTGGGCTTTTTCAAGCAGCTTAGCGACAGCCAACTCAACCTTGTCACGACGTGTGATGAACTGAACGCGGGCTACGCCGCCGACGCGTACGCACGCATCCGCGGAATAGGCGCCGTGTGCGTTACCTATTCCGTTGGCGGTCTAAAGGTCGTGAATGCCACAGCGCAGGCGTATGCGGAAAAATCCCCGCTGGTGGTCATCGCCGGAGCCCCGGGAACAAAAGAACGTATCGGCAACCCGCTCCTCCACCACAAGGTACGGACCTTTGACACGCAGAGGAAGGTCTTTGCGGAAGTGACTGTCGCGTCTACGGTCCTCGACGACCCAAGCACTGCGTGTGGAGAGATTGATCGCGTGTTGTCAGAAGCACTCCGCGTTAGTCGACCGGTATATATCGAGCTCCCACGTGATATGACGTTCGCGCCTGTTAAGCTTCCCTATCCACCTCAGTCAACGCAAGCAGAAGCCGCGAGCGATCCAAACGCTTTGTTGAACGCCGTCGACGACGCAGTGAAGATGATCAACTCGGCGGAGCAGCCCGTAGTAATCGCGGGTGTCGAGTTGCACCGGTTCGGACTACAAGACAAGCTCCTCGCTTTCGTCGACAAAGTGCGCATACCGGTCGCTGCTACAATTCTCGCCAAGTCGGTCGTCGGTGAGTACCACCCACTATACATCGGCATCTATGAAGGGGCTATGGGCTTTGCATCGGTCCGCGACTACGTTGAATCGAGTGATTGTTTGATTCTGCTTGGTGCGTTCATGACGGATGTCAACTTGGGGCAATACACAGCACATATCGATCAGGAAAAGGCAATCTACGTCACAAGCGAGCAGTGTTCGATCAGGCACCTCCACTATGCGTGCGTCCGCCTACACGACTTCCTCGATGGGTTGATAAGCGCCCCCATCACGCCGCGGACCCCCCACGATTTGCCTCGCCCACGGTCAATGGAGCCGTTTTTAACGAAAAGGGGGCAAAAGGTTACCGTTAGTAGGTTGTTTGAACGGCTCAACTGGGCTCTCGAGGATAATACGGTAGTCATTGCCGACGTTGGCGATGCACTCTTCGGAGGACTTGACCTCATTACACACCGTAGAACCGAATTCCTCTCGCCTGGGTATTACCTTTCGCTCGGGTTTGCGGTGCCAGCGAGCATTGGAGCACAACTCGGAAATCCAGATCTCCGCCCGTTGGTGTTGGTCGGCGACGGGGCCTTCCAGATGACCGGAATCGAGGTCTCAACTATCGCGCGACTCGGCCTGAATCCGGTTATTGTGGTGCTAAACAACTTCGGGTATGCGACCGAGCGGCCGATGCAGGATGGGCCGTTTAACGATCTCCAGCTGTGGCAGTACAGCCTCGTTCCGGACATCGTTGGAGGGGGGAGGGGCGCAGTGGTAACGACAGAGGACGAGCTCGACCGCGCGCTCGAGGTTGCGCAGGCATACACAGCAGGGTTTACGATTATTGACGTTCAGCTAGATCCGCACGATAGTTCGCCAGCCCTGCAGCGACTCACCGAGGGTCTGGCAACGAAGATTCGTTGAGATTCTACCAGCAGCTTACTGGGTGGTGACAGGCTAGTTCTTACTGATGGCAGACTCGTTGCAGTTTTCGAGGCGGGATGACCTTGACATGCGCCGCTCCGCTTCACCCCGAGCGGCCGTCGACGTGAACGTTTTTCCCGCCTTCACAATCGTTTCGGCCGTCTTCGCCTTGGGTTTGATCGAGCTATAAACCAGAAAAAACCGATGCAAGCGAAGGCAATCAATCCGAAGCTCGCATAGAGTGACAAAGCGCCAAGCCCCCCACTGAGACCATTGCCCGTCCAAATGCTGTTCGCTTCGTTATTCGAAGCGGCAGCCGTTTTTAAGGGAGAGGCCGCCGTGTTCGAGGAACTCCCGCCACCTTCAGTCGTCAACGAGCGATCAAACTTAGTGAACTGCACTCGTCCTGTGCTCTCTAAATAGTCGATATAATCCGCTAGCAGCTTTACCCTCTCTGAATTGACTACACCATTTGGCCCGCTGAAATCGGCGGGGTGATATAGCACAACGAATGTGTCGATGCTATGCGGATCGTTGAGGAACCGCTCAGTTTCGCTCTTCATGGATTCAAGGCTCTCGTTAGCGAACACAAGCGAGACCGACTCGACTTTTATACCCCCCCTCTGTCCTTGGTTTACGTTGAAATCGCGAAATGCTGTGCTGTATTCCGTGAATCCTAACGCTTTAGCCGCCTTTAGCGTGTTGTTGTCTCCCTTATCAAACGGCGGGACAAACGTTGTAGGAACGACCCCAAACGCCTGCGTGATGTCGTCCCGCCCCTTCTTTATCGTGTCGTACTGAACGGCATAGGGACGCCCATAGAATTCGCTGGGGCTTGCCATACTCCCACTTTGATGCGTATATCCGTGTTGCGCGAACTCAAAAAGGCGATTTGAAGCGAGTGATCGCATGTGGTTGAGGAATTGTTTGTCTGTGAGGAGCTGGTTGCCCCCCGATGCATTTTGATGCGGAATGATGCTCAGCGTCACCGGCACGTTCTTATCGATGTGCACTTGGTTGACGGCCTGAAGTTCGGCAAACTTAGCCCTAGGCGCGACGTCATCATCCCTAAAAATGACGTACTTTTTCGTTTGCCCGTTGCCCGTTGCCCCCTGCGCGTTCACGGGGACCGTGGAAAATAGCACTATTAAAATAAGCACACACGCGATCACTGTTTTTCCAGCTAGCTCGCTTCCCATTTTCAGTTGTCCTCAGTTTATTTGACACGTGCCTCAAAACGCAGGACGTCTGAAGCGATTCAGCTCGATCCCGACACACCTTAGGAAATGGACCCCACAAGAGCGTCGAGTCCCAGACGATGCAGGAGCACTTAACTAAGCTTGAATGTTCATATTTAATTCTTTCTCACAGCTGCGCTTTGGAGCATCACCGAGTGAAGCAAAAATGCAACTGGTGGACGAGAGACCTTCAAAATTTTGTGCAAAATGTTGACGTCTAAAGTATTGCGCCGACTAAGGCGCCGACAAGCCCCCCAATCAATATTCCGGCTAGCGGCGCAAGAAGAGCTCCGAAGATTACTCCAACCACGAGTCCAAGAACCGCGCCAATGATGGCTCCAGCCAGCGCTCCAACCCCTCCAAGGATTTGCTGACCAATGAATGCACCTAGCGCTCCTCCGACGATGAGGCCTAGGAGCAGGCCGAAGGCAGCGCTCAATATGCCCCCCAATGGGATGCCTATGAAGGCACCGAGCAGAACCCCGACGAATGAACCAACCAATCCGCCAATCAGACTTTCAACTACCGCACTGCGGTGCCTGCCACTCCAGGCGCCAACTAACGCACCGACGACAACGCCAATAATGACTCCGGACCATATGTTCGCGAGGACGCTTACAACAACGCCGAGTGCTCCGCCTGCAAAGCCGCCAACAACGCCGGGACTTGCAAGGCCTGCCCCATCAGTGCGCGCAGCTGTCAAGAGCGTCACGAAGCTTCTGTAAAAAGACACAGTAATTAAGTAGCGGGCATCAGTTTTAAGCTTATGCAGCGCGAAGTCTGTTGAAAAGCGTGTGATGAACGAAAGCTGTGGCAGGTGTATGTTTCTTCATAAGGGGTGTCACTCTTAGTTGAGGGTTGATGCTACGCGAGTTAGTATGACTCGACGCGAAGTTGCTGGATGACCGGGTACATCTTGCGGTTTCGCTAATCATGTAAGCCTGATCCTCGCACGAAATCAGGGGAAACCGTGCGGTACATTCGAATCATCGGTGCAAAGTCCTTTATGGAGCTGACGCGAGCCAACGTCGCAGATTGGCAACTGTACGGCACGACGTTTCTTGAATGGAAAGAAGAGACAGGAAAGGACTATGATAGCTGGGTGAGCGAACGAGTCGCCCCGACGTTAGACTTGTTTGATTATCTTGCTTGGTATGAGGACGGATCGCTGCACGGCTACGAAGGTGGATACAGCGTCATACTCGATCCGGGCTTCGGACTATGGACGGGTGAAATACTCGCGCGCGCTAAAAAACTTGGATTGCGCGTGGAGGAAACGCAGATCGGCTCCGGCTGCTGGATTGGATAGGTCGATCATCGCAGCGTTCGCAAGCACCGATTAAAGGCCGCCGCTACGCCCTTCGCGCAGCTTGGTTATGTGAACGATTGCGGTTTTCTGCTAAGATTACCGCAGAAAACGGTTTTAAGAAACTGATGCACCCGTTCCTACATCTCTTCTTCAAAACTCGGAAACTGGAACTGCAACGCCTTGAATCCCTTATCGTCAACAAATCGCTCGTCAAGCATATGCCGCTTGGATCGGCCCATTGAATCAGTTGTGACACCGAGCAGCGCTCCGTCGCTCCGGATCATAAACGTTGAATACTTCGCAAGCAGCTCTTTTATCGTCGACGCTTCCCCCTCATCACGTGCTTGCCACTCCGAAAAGGCTGACCGTTGCAACAGCTTAAACTGCCGTGAGGTAAGCGTCATCACGCGTATCTTGATAGTTTAACCCCCTTCAATCAACTGACTGCCTTTTTGACCAACGTAAGTAACTCTTCTCGTGTTCGCACGCGCTCGCGCGTCTTGGTCGTCCCACCCTTAATGACATTTGCAAAAATCTCGGGCAGGTCACCCTCCAAGCTTCCTGTGAGGCCCTGGATAATTCCGCTAAAGACGTCACGCGTTCTTCTTTCCTCCAACGTGATATGTCCAAAATTGCGAAACCACATCTCTATGCGCGTGTCTTCCGAAACGATCGTTATTTTTCGTATCTGCTTCTCCCACCAGAGGTGGATCATGATATCATACTTCTTCTGCGCCATTAATCCTCTCGCGCGTGCTCGCGCACCGTGTCTTGCTCTCTAATACTTCGACCTCCTTGTTCTTATGATTGAGGGATCGTCAGGGCTCAGCGGGGTGCCGACAAAAGCCGCTCGCTCTCTTGGACGGGCGCGCAAAAAAAGAAAAAAAGCGGTGCAGCGTGCGTGCACCTACTTCGGCAGCTCGGCCTGCATCTCTTCACCCGTAGCGCGCGAGGCGGCACGAGCGATCCATACGGTTGCTAAAACTGCGATAATAGTGACAATAATTGCGTATGAGAGGGTCGCTGGTATACTTGTAGCAGTTCCTAACACCTCTACAAAAATAGCCTGAATCGCAGCTTGCCAAGCAAGAGCAGCGATTAACGCGAAAGCGGTCGTGACAAGGGTCGCTACCACTTTCATATATTCAGCTTTGCCCACCATGTGTTTCACCTCCGGTAAGTTAGTTACATTTTAGTTTTAGTCATATGAGATAAAGAGCTTTTTAATTGCTCGTTTTTCGGCTATTAGGCGCTTCCATTAAGTTCAATCAAAAAACGCTGGCGCTAGGCGTTAGTCTGGTTATGCACGATAAACGATCAGTAAAACGACAAGTAGCAGCGGGAGGAAGACGTCGTTTATATAAAGCACCGGTCCTGCATTACCGGGCGCATAGTTGCGGCGAAGCCGCATATCGCGAATGTGGCCATACGCCGCTCCGAGTCCAAAAACCGCAAAGGCGATAACGGTGGCGCTCCAGAAGTCCCCTCGCAACCAGAAGCAGAGCAGCCCTAAAACCCCTATTGCGAGGTCGTGTAGCGCTACCTCAAATTGAAACGGGCTTCCAGTGGGCCATCCGATGCTGCGTGCCACGTCGTCGGCAGCAAATGCGTGTCCCATAAAAGCGTACAGCGAACCGAAGCCGACCACGATGACCAGGAACCAAAGGAGAAACGACTCGACAACTCCCCCGCCGAATAGCGCGATGTTAAGGACCGCGGCAATGATCGCGACGCCGAACAAACCATAGGGCCAATACTCTGCTGCACGGTTAACCATAGAGCCCCTCTAAGAGTCGCCTCTATTCAGTTGTGGTTCCCTCGCCGTGCGCGGGTTTAAGGCTACCGTTTTTTTCGGCAGTAGTCCCATTTGGAACCGTTACGCGCACACGAAGCTGCCATCGCTGCTCGAACAGGAGCTCGTCGAAAGGAAAAGTGGGCAGAGTTTATTATGTGCAGCAGCCTTTCTGGTAAGCAGCCGTGATGAAGCCAATAGACGGAAGCAGTAGACTTTGTGATGGAGGGCGGCCGAAGGGATGACGATTGTTGTTACGACGCTTAGTGAGAACACTGCCGCACGCGCCGGCCTGCTTGCCGAATGGGGGGTAAGCGTTCTCGTCGAAACCGACGACGTTGCGGTCCTGCTCGACACGGGCCAAGGTAGTGCGGCGACGGCCAACGCAGCGCTTTTGGGTGTTGATTGGTCTTCCCTTCACACCATCGTGCTCAGCCATGGGCACCGCGATCACACGGGCGGTCTGTGGTCAGTGCTTAGCGCTATACGAAAAGATCCCGCCCTCTCTGAAGAAACACGTTCAATTAACGTGGTTGCGCATCCAGACATCTGGACCCCCAAGTACTCAGGACCCCTTCACAAGAATATCTACGCGGGAATGCCGTACGTACGAGAGGCGTTAGAGAGTCTCGGCGCCGCTTTTATAAGCACGAGCGAGCCGGCGTGGATAACCAATCGGATCGTTACAACGGGCGAAATCCCGCTGGACACGGCCTATGAGAGAGTCGATCCAGAGTTGTACGTTCGTGATGAACGAGGCGTACGGCCTGATCCGATGGCAGACGACCTTGCGCTCATTGTCATGACCGATCTCGGTCTCGTTGTCGTCTTAGGCTGTGCGCATCGCGGTCTTGTCAACACGTTGCTCCAGGCACAGAACGTAGCGAACGAGGATCGCATTCACATGGTCATCGGTGGAACGCACTTGATGAAAGCGTCGGAAGAGCAGCTTCAAGCGACAATCAAAGGGCTTGAAGCGCTCGACGTTGAGCGCATCGGCGTCTCTCACTGCACTGGTTTACCTGTCGCTGTGAAGCTCTCTAAAGCGTTTGGAGACCGTTTCTTCTTTAACAATGCAGGTACGCGCATTACGATCGAGGACTAGCGCGGTGATAAAAGTGTGTTTCGAGGAGCAGCTTCGATACGCCGCACCAACCGTTTTTATGCTCTGCAAGCATACCGTTACGCGTGAGTGATCACGTCGAAAGGAACAGCAATGTAAGAGCACTGCTGCTGCGCGTAGGCCTCGATAAGCAGTCTGCTGGCGCTTACGGCCCCGTATTCGAAGATGGATCATTTGAGTACATCCCGAAGCCCGCAGAAAACGAGAGCGCAGCACGTGTAACCTACAATCAACGGTTTGGTCGAAAGCGCCTTCCGCTTGCTGTGTACTTGCCTCGAACCCTCAAAAATGCCGCGCTTGACGAAAACCCTGACTTCGGGGCATGTCAGTTTGGTGCCGCGCCTTCGCTGCGGACCTACCTTAGTCCGCTTCGGAGGGGCGATCTGCTCGTGTTTTACGCGGGGCTTCAACCGTTTCATACAGATGCATACCGCACCGGACTTTACGTTATTGGGTATTTCACTGTGCAGTACATCGTTGCTTTTGATGATCTCTCTGAAGTGGAAGCGCAGCGCTACAGCAACCATATCGTTCACAGCGGTGCCAGGTCAAGTGACACGCGAGGTTTAGTACTCATCGTCGGTGACGAAGAGCATAGCAAGCTCTTGGACACGGCGGTACCTCTTGCAAACCCTGTGGTGAACCGTGATAAGGGGACGGGAGCCGCATTTGTGTCCTTTGACGAGATGATCGAACTTATAGGGCTGCCAGGCACTATTGACAACAACGCTCCGCCGATTTGGGTAATCGGTCAAGAATACGTCAAGAACTTGAAGCGGATACTAGGCTTGTAGTAAGGCTTACAAGTGTCTCTTTTTCCTCTGCCGTTGGCTTAGATGACAGAATGCGCCGAGAGAGCGCCTTAAAAAGTTCTATTCCCTACGTGGATCCCGCGTAACGTTTAGCGGCGACGCTGCGGGGTGGCGGTCGGGTTCTTAACAGGTTGCGTTCAACAGGCACGGCAGGGGGCGTAACGAAATCACAAAGACGCTACAGTAATATAATGCCTGACCAAACTACATTGAATTAAGGAGGGGTTCTATGCTAGACAAGACGATTTCTGAACATTTCATCAACAAAACGATAGAAGTGTACTTCGGCGGCAGACCGACCGAAACCATCACCGGTAAGGTAGTCGGAAGCGCCGACGGGGTGGTTGTGCTCGAGCACGACCAACGCCGAGATTTTATCAACGTCGGAAAAGTAGTGGCCTTTTGGGAAGTGTAGGTTCGACATCTCCAAAGTGGGTGGGCCATATCTGCCTCTATGGCCTCGCTCCATACGCGAGAAGCGCTTGATCGCGCACTGCCTTAGGGGTCTTCAGGTCGCCACGATCGTTACGCCATCGCCTTTTGAACGCAGTTGAGATTAGATTTGCGACTAGGTCGTGGTCACAGCCTGCTGATGCGCAATGTCACTTGACTAGTTGACCTTAGGTTTTTGTTATGCGCGGCTTGCAAATGATCTCTCGAATTTCAAGCTCATAGAACTCGTCGCTTGTCGCCGCCTTAATGACGAGGGCCGTGTCGTACCCTTTCGCACTCCCACCAAGCGCCACTACCTCAGTACCTGGTTCGACGATCTCTTCCTGTGCCGCGATCAGCGTTAGTTCGACGGCCACTTTGGTGCCTTGCCCGAACCTGCGAAAGGCGTTCTTTACATCGTCGGGATACTGGTAGTCAACCTCTTTATAAAACGCGAGTTTGAAGCCCGCATCCTCAATGCGCTTTTTGGTCTCTGGCGAAAATCGCGCGGGATCGGTGCCTACGAAGAAGAGCGTCAAGTCTGTATTTGCAAAGAAATCTAACGCTTTTTCTGCTGAAACCCCTCGCACGGAAGGGATTAAGACGTGCTTTATACCGAGTTCATCGGCGCGCTCCTTCGCGCTTGAGAGCACGGCAGTTGTGTTCTCCTCTCCAGGTGCTTCGAAATAGATTATTTTCCTTTCTAGTGCCATCGTGATGATACCTCCCTATACCCGGATGTATAGATGTGAGAACGCGTAAAACTTTCTGTGAATGAGACACGCGTTAAAATCGCTGTTGCGTTCTGCACGTAAGCAGTGTTGACGTTGTTCGGCGAGTGGTCAGGCTATA
>Ga0315280_10001517_pt1 | contig 39683 bp, 45 predicted proteins | sample YL17G06_40_MG_FD_203697 | JGI IMG/M metagenome (GOLD analysis project Ga0315280, IMG submission 203697) | Sediment microbial communities from Yellowstone Lake, YNP, Wyoming, USA - YL17G06_40 | ecosystem: Environmental > Aquatic > Freshwater > Lake > Sediment | place: USA: Wyoming | collected...
TAGGCATGTTGCTTAATGCTCAAGCGGCAATCAACGGCCAAAAGAGGGAGAAGATCCTGAGCATAGCCTACTACGCAAATTGAGAGGAATAGACATGAAACAATCGATAAAGGGACAAGCTCTTAAGATAAACAGATAATGGAGCAATCCACAGTGAATGCGAAGCAAAAGCGATCGATCCCGCCTCTCTTCCAACAATTACCCCTCATATTATTGTGGATCATCCTCCATTTCGTCTTTCCAATTCGGATGATACTTGAATTTCCATTTACTTTGATTGGTCTAGCTCCCATAATCGTAGGTTTGTTCATGCAGGTCCAGGCAGCAAGAATCTTATTGAAGAATAAGGGCGTAGGTGAAAAGCCCACTCTTTTAGTAACTGATGGTCCTTACAAATATAGCCGAAATCCAGCATATCTGGGTGGTATCGTCTTTTTCTTTGGATTTGCAATTCTCCTCGGTTCACTGGTCAGCTTCGTCTTTCCACTTATTATGTTTCTACTTGCACATTTCTTATACATTCCTATTGAAGAAAAAGAATTGAAGGTCATATTTGGCGAGAAATATCTTGATTACATGAAGCATGTCAGAAGATGGATTTGACGCGCACGCTCCTCAGCCTTGGCCACCTCTTGTATTTGTACCTAAACTACAGATCTGCTACAATAGCAAGCTATTGGGAGGGCCACAGGGTAAACCACCTCAGGAGGAGGGGGGATATCGAGTAGTGACCGTGGGTGAGGTGAAATAGAAGATGAAGTTATGGTATTTCTTGCTTGAACTTGGAGAGAGTCTGAAACTTTACTGGAAGGAACTCATCGCCATATTCGATTGAAGGAATGGATTTATCTGATCCATCCATCTATCTATCTCTAGGCGAGCTTAGAAGTCTTAGCATCCTCAGCACTTCCGTGTCCTCATGGGCCCTCTTTTCAGATCAGCGAGCTTTACGAGCTTGGACTTCTCCAAGGGATTCACCAGCTCCGCCACTTCTCAAAGGGGGAGGGGGTCGGTGAAAATGGAGCTTATAACTAGATTATATTCCTTTTTTTCCTTTATCAATGCCATCAAGCATTTTCTCAAGCCATAAACGACCCACAGAAGTAAGTTCAGCTTCCCCGAAGTTATAGGGCGTAGTACACTCTAATAGCTTCAATTCCTCAGTTACTCCTTTATACTTCCTTTCGAGGGCCAAGTCCAGCACATCAGTTAACTGTCTGGCTTCTCTTAGGAGATTGGGGTTTGCCCCTAATTTCTCGCCTAACTTGCACCCATCCCTGAGTGCCAGGGTAGTCGCCCAGAGGAATTCGTCATGGAATTGCCAATCAGGCAATGGCCTTCTTCCTCCCTTGCTCGTAGAATGATGGGGTATCTTTCCTTTCAAGAAGGCATGCAGACCCTCGTATCCCCTCTCCTCCAGAAAGGATGCGAACTTCTTTAGCCTCTCGATTGCGTAATTAAGATCCTTCTCAAAGACCTGTATGACTGCCCGTAGGAAGCCTAAGTCTTCGGAAAAGAGAAATAACCCTCTTTTTAATGAAAAAAGGGAGTCCTTAAACCAGAATTGAGGCTTTAGGATCTTCTCCCGCAGAATGCATATTAAGGAACGAATTAATCGATTATAGTAGGTGATATAATGGAAAAGAAAGATGAAGAAGGCGGTTCTTCATTGCGATCAAAGCTCATCAAAACGATGATCAGCGTGATCCTCATAGCGATAGTCGTCGCATATTTGGGTTTTGTTTCGATCAGGATAATCCCATCAGGTTTTAAAGGAGTCGTGCTGACGTGGGGCGAAGTAACGGGAGTCGTGGATCCCGGGCTAAGGTTCATCACCCCGGTCGCGCAGGACATCGTCCTGATGGACATGACGATACGAAAGGCAGAGACCACGGAGAATGCGGCATCGGCTGACCTTCAGGAGGTCAGCACCACCGTTGCGGTCAACTACCAATTGGATCCAGGATACGTGGACGTGATTTACAAGACCCTGAGGAGCGACTACGAGGAGAGGGTCATCAATCCGAACATCCAAGAGAGCATCAAAGCAGCTACGGCGATGTTCACGGCGGAGGAACTCGTAACAAGGAGGCCCGAGGTCAAGATACAGTTCGACACAATACTCTCCAATAAGTTAAAGCCATATCACATCATGGTCCTGAGCGTCAGCATAACCAACTTCCAGTTCAGCCCGCAATTCGCCCAAGCCGTCGAGGCCAAAGTAGTGGCCGCGCAGAGGGCGTTAGAGGCGAAGAACAAACTGGAGCAGATCCGTTACGAAGCCCAGAGGGTAGTGATAGAAGCGGAAGCGTACTACAATGCGACTGTGACAAAGGCCCAGGCGGACGCGGAGGCCCTCAGGCTGAGGAGAGAACAGCTGGACTCGCTGATCCTGCAATGGACCGCTCTAGAGCGATGGGATGGCAAGCTACCGGCCTTCATGGGCAGTGGTGCAATACCGTTCATCCAGATACCGGTCAACGAAACTGTAAAGCCGTGATAGATCAAGGCGCGAGAAGCCACTTCGAGGATCCTGCGGGTCTCCCTCGCGATCTCCTGATCGATCATTTTCTGGATCTGGATGAAGTCATACTCTCGCTTTTCTATCAGCTCGTAGAAGAGCCGATCCTCTATGGTTCCTGAATAGCATCTAATCACCCAGTTTTGCCAACTCCCCCATGCGGCGTTCCAGCTCAAGCATCTTCTCGTCATCGTCCTTAATCCTCTTACGTAATTCCTCAATGCATTTCTTGTTGTGAACGTTCGCCATAAGGTTCATGTTGTCCAAGACACATGGAATGGATGCTAAAGACATCGCGGTATCCTCGGAGCACCATGCCCGGACTAGCTGATTGAAGGCTTCCCTATGACCAGGGTCCAGAATGGCCTTGTAGAAGGTCCTCTTAAGCTCCTCTACCTCCGACATGAAGAGCTGGCGGAACGAAGGCGTTACCCGTCCCATATCCATGAGGTTTCAAGCGTGGCTTTTAGGTCCGACGGACGTTTTAATCCGTTTAAATGAATAGAGAAGTAGGGGAGGGGTCAGTGAATATGGAATTAGTCTGGAAATTGGAGACAATTAAACAAGAAAAATCGAGCAGCCAAAGTCCCCCAATCTCTTCTTGGTGTAATCCAGTTCCCAGATGAGGGGTACGAAGTCCCTGCAGGCTTCCTCCCAGGGCTTCTTTATCTCCTTGCGGTGCTCCTCGCACCACAGATATTCGCGGTTAAGACGCTGGCAGTCCCGGCAATCCGACTTAGTCATGAACCCCAAAAATACAATCGCAGTATTAAGTCATGAAGTAAGTTGTACACCCAGGGTTGAGTGAATATGGAATTCCGAAGATCCTTCTCTTGAAGTATATTCCAAAGATCCGTTACAGAGGCTTACTTCCTTCTACGCAATAACGCAATTAGGACGATCACGACAAAGGAAAGGGGCATTATCCGTTCTTTCATGTGCTTCCTCTCCAAGTCGATTATCTTGCGTTCCAACAGTCTCATGCCTTTATCTCCTCTAGTCGAGCTCGTGGAAGTTGACCATCTCCCAGAGATCCTTGTTGATATCCCTCAAGAGGCGTAGAGCCCCGATCCTTGCCGCGGTGTTGTCTCCCCTCAGGTATTCTGCCGCCCTATCATGGATCTCATTGTGGCCAGCGATTATCTCCATGAAGAAGGTCTGGGGATCCTGGATATTCATTATGGCCTTGATCCACTCCTTCCTGTTGTATAGAGTCTGCCTCGATACATTGAACTGGGGGGCCAATTCCTTGACGGTCTGGGTCCGCCTGCAGCATCGATGCGCTATGTGTGGAAGCTAGCGAGGGCTTCAGGGATATTACGCCCCTTGTCGAGTACTGTAACTTTCGCGCTTGCGTTGCTCCATTCCAGGTTCGTCTGGTTCCCGCTTGAACCTCTTGGGTTTATGATCGCTACTGGTACGCCGGGTAACGGCAGCAAGTTATATGAACGATGCATCCCAGTAGTAGGTGAAAACATGGCCGAAGATAAAATAAGTGAGATATTGTCGAGGGTCGCCAAGCTACAGGACCAACTAACGGTCCTTAACGACAAGATTGACTCTCTGAACGTGCTGGTCCAGGGGCTGAAGACACCACAAGTAAAGGCTCCAACTCAGCAACCAGTCCCAGAGCCAAAACCGAAAGTCCCACACGATTATAAACTAATCAAGAGTCGCTTCCCCGGGCGCTGTCGGGTCTGTGGCCTCGAGTTCGAGAAGGGCTACATGATCGCTTACAGTAAGGGGCCGCCTGCGTTCACCGCCCACCAGGATTGCGTGGAGAGGTAAAAGAAGAGGAGGAACTCTAGTGCGCGCTTCCCTCTCTCAGTGTGGCTTAAGACACCCTTAGTTGTCCAAGCTATACTATGCGCAGCGATTATGAACATCGCATCGAATGTCTCATCCTACCCCAAAAGTTCAGTACTACAGTTCTTGTCAAAGGCAAAATTGTTAAGGAAATTACCTTATCATCTGAATATGAATGGGTTAATCGTGAATTGGAATTTTTGTAAGTTGTATTATACACCCCCTAGGTCATGAACCAGTTAATGTGGTTTCCGTATATAGTCCTGCTTGGCCTGTGGATAAGGATAGGTTAATGGGGATAGACGTATCCACTATCAAACTAAAGGGGGTAAAGGATATTTGGCCAACAGAAATTATTTGGTCTGCGCTAAAGAAAGTTATTGCCAAGAACGAAAAATGGATAGTGGGAGGAGATTATAATAGCTCTGAAACATTTGACAAAGAGTGGCAACTCAAAACGGGGATAAAGATGGGGTTTGTTAGTGCTGGTAATAAAGAGATACGTGACAGAATGTATGATTTAGGCCCTAATGCCTTAATGCCTTCTTGAATATAATGGTCAACTTGTTCCAACATTTAGAATAGCTGGGATAATAGGGTCATCCACCAGATAGATCTGGGAGACCATCACCATCCAAATCCCGTATCCAACTCAAGCTCCCAGGTATATCCCGTGATATGTTCCATAGCCGTCTATCGTTACCATCTGCAAACGTTACTTCAGGTTGCCTTAGAAGCGTCAATGTAAACTAGATAATAATTAGGGACAGCAAGATTGGGCTTAAAAACCGACTATTCGAGCTCCGATACAATCGAGACCCCCTCGCCGCACTTGCCATAATGGTTGGAATGTATACTATAAAGTTATGCTAGAATAAGAAGGATGTATCATTAACTAGTAGAGGTAATGCGGTTGAAGTATTAAGTTGCCTTCACCGTGATGACAATCGCAACCGTAGCTTTTCTTTATGAATTTTATACTACTAGGTTTCCCCAAGTGATGTTTGCGGATGGCAGTGATAGGTGATGGCGTTGGACCATACGTAAATGACCCGTATGGTACTACGATTATGAAGTTTAGTCATCCCACTATTCATCTATCCCTTTCTTAGTATCCCCTTAACGCTCTTCGGTTTCCTCTTCAGGAATACAGCAAATACAATCACTATAACGGCCACACCCGTAAGAGGAATGAGTAGCTCCATAGGGATGAGGGGCAGGGATTGAACCACAAGCGCCACTATGTCGCTCTCTGCGGCTTGGGCAGTCGCGTCTCCCTCCCAGAGAGCCTCAAGCTCGTAACTTCCCTGTGTGCTCGGCGTCTAGGTGTACGTGTAACTCCCCGCCGTATCCGTCGTCACCGTTGTGAGCGTGCCCCAATTCCCACCACTAGGCCTATACTGGATCGTTATGGTAGCTCCCACACGGACAGGAGAGATGGATCCTGTGAGGACCACGTTGTCGCCCATCGTAACCGTCGTTGGGGATGCTGTGATCGCGAGGGTGCTACTTGCTATTATGACCGTAAGTGTCATCTCATCGCTCTCGTCAGCTAAGGTCTGGGCATCTCCCTCCCAGAGGGCCTTGATCTCGTAGGTCCCAATAACCTCCGGGGTCCAAGTATATGCGTAGCTTCCAGCAGCATCCGTTATCGCTGTTCCAAGTGTGCTCCAACTCCCTCCACTAGGTCTGTAATGAACCGTCACGGTCACTGTTGCGCGGACGGGGGAGATGGAACCTTGGATCGTTACATCGCTGCCAGCGTCGACGGTCGTTGGGGATATGGAGATCCTGAGGGAGCTACTCGCCTTTACGACCGTAACGGTCTTGATGCTGCTTTCGCCCTGTAGGGTCGAGGCGTCTCCTGGCCAGCTGGCCTTGATTTCATAGATTCCCACGGCCCCTGGGGTCCACGTGTATGTGTATGCTCCAATCGCATCGGTTGTCAGGGTCGCAAGTGTGCTCCATTCGCCCATGGAGGGCCTGTGTTGAATCGTCAAGGTCGCCCCTGCACGAGCGGGAGAGATGGAACCCTGAATGACCACGCTTCCCTCAACGGTGGTGTTCACTGGGGACAGGGAGAGGGTAATCGTGCTGCCTGCTTTGGCAAGGACGATGCTGGTAGGTTTGCCGATGTTGTCGGCTGTGTCATCTTCTCCCGGCACGGTCCCAGCGGAGGCATCTATCATGTAATTGCCAGCGGTTGCGTCAGAAGTATTCCAGATGAAGGATAACATCGCGGAGTTTCGGGCAGTCAGATTGGTGACTTGCTGGTCTTGGAAAATGGTACCGTCAGATGATGCGCTTAGATGAAAAGTCTCGTTGAAGTGTCCCTTGTTCGCAACCGTTACATTGATAGTTACGAGGTCTCCAATCGTCGCGGAGGAGGGCGCCATTACACTCGTTACGGCTATGTCATGCGTACCAAATGCATAGACCTTCCTGTCGTATGAGCCCACGAAGACCATGCCGTCAGCCACTGCGGGAGAGGACTCAACAGCTCCTCCTGTCGTGTACTCCCATATCAAGTCCCCAGTGGACTGGTTCAACGCGTAGAACTTCCAGTCGGATGAGCCTATGAATACCATGCCGTCAGCCACTGCAGGAGAGGAACGCACTGGCCCTCGCGTCGTGTAGTTCCATATCTCTGCCCCCGTAGTCTCCTTTAGCGCGTAGACCTTCCCATCATCTGATCCAATGAACACCATACCGTCAGCTACAGCAGGGGAGGACTCTACCCAGCCGCCTGTCGTATACTGCCATATCAAGGCCCCAGTGGATTGGTTGAATGCATAAACGTCCCCGTCTAGCGAGCCTATGAATACCATGTCATTAGACACAGCAGGAGCGGACCTCACAAAACCGCCTGTCGTGTATTTCCATATCGTGGCGCCAGTGGACTGGTCAATCGCATGGACTTTCCAGTCCCATCCACCTATGAAGACCATGCCGTCTGCCACAGCAGGGGAGGAGAACACTCCTCCTGGTGTTCCGGAAATCCATCTCTTTGCCCCAGTAAACTCACCTAACGCGTAAAAAATCCCTGAATCTGCGCCTATGAAGACCATGCCGTCTGCCACAGCAGGAGAAGAAGTAGACACCGACTCATTGAATACCCATATCATGGCTCCCGTAGACTGTTTCAAGGAGTAGAACCCGTCCCTTGAACCCACGAAGACCATGCCATCAGCTACAGCAGAGGAGGAAGATACATCGTCTCCTCCTGTTGCGAATGTCCATATCATGGACCCTTTGGACTGGTTAAGCGCGTAGACCTTCCCATCGTCTGATCCAATGAAGACCATGCCATCAGCTACAGCAGGGGAGGACGAAAACACGTGGCCTCCTGTGGTATAGCTCCAAACCAAGGCCATTGTGCTAGGGGCTGGGCTTTCCGTGTAACCCGTATGCCCCGGGTTGTGACGAAACATGGGCCAGTTGGACGAGTCTGATGGAGAGGCCGTCTGGGTGAGTACGTTAGCATTCCTGAAGCTAACGACAAGCAACAATACAACCAATAACAGGAAGCTGGTTCTCATGTCACATAGCCTCTCTCCGTATATGTGAAAAACTTTGGCTAGTTTATAAGCTTAACCAAGAACTCGTCATATTAAATTATTTAACTGATATTATGTACTAGTTGGAATGTGATAAATTGATCAAAGTCATCTAAGTCATTAGCCTTTGTGATATCTCTGAATTGCTTCTCACCTATTAACCCCTCACCTTCATATTATGCTATAAACCTTCTCAAACTTATGCTTGGAAATGACAATAATAGGATATTGATTACAATTAGAGAAGCTATTACAACTAACTTGAATGCATCCCAATCAGGTACGTATCCTTTACCTTTGCACTTAGGGCATACTATAACTCGGTTTCCGATTGGTACATACATATCATAGATCTCTGTCGAATAAGCAGTGGAGGCATGGAGGCCTAAAGTCACCGTTATGTAAGCAGTGGATGGAAAATACCATGATATCGTTTTTTCATCAAATACCTCACCCTCGTATTCTATATACGCATATACGGGCCCAGAGGCGTTCTCATCGCCTTCATTGCACATGATAGATGATTTTCTAATCCAATACTGCAGGAACTTGAGGGGTAAAGATTTCGTGGTGAAAACGGAAGACCTGAATAGAAGGAAGATAGGGAAGAGAGTTTACCTGAATGACATTCAGACCAAAGACCTTATGAATAAATTGAATGAGTTCTTTGAATCAGAGGTCAATATACCTAGAATACGAGTAGGAAAAAAGCAGACTATTGAGACATTAATAAATGAAGAGGCTTTGCAACTGGCGAAGTTTATTATAGATGAACGTCATACATGGACTATTAGAATGGAGGCGAAAGCAGATGGGGTTCAGTCCCCGATTTTCGAGGGGAAACTTATAGATAGTTGGAAAAGAGAAGCTTGAAGCAAGGAGGATGAAACAATGGATGAATGGTTGAACATCATTTTGGAATATAAGGATGCTATCGCCACATTCTTAAGTGTTCTATTCGCCTTTGGGTTAGAACATCTGTGGGAATGGCATCGAGATAATGAAAGCCGAAGTGAGGTAATTAAAGATATTCTAGCAGAACTGAAGGAATGTCTTGAAAGACAGCTAAGTAACCGAATGCCCGTAGTAGTTTGGCAAGCTGTTGTGAACTCAGGTAAGGAGATGCTACTGGACAACAAAAAACTTGACCGCTGTGAGGTTGACCTTATCTAGATGACCAAAGTCTACGATGCGATTGAGAACTACAATTATGAGGCTGAAAAAGCAAGAGACTTTCAGGAGGGGTTTGCCCTATCAGACCATCAACATGCATTAACAGATACACAACAAGCCGTGCTCAGAAAACTTACGAAAACATACAATGGCACGATTCAGCATATTGATAAAAAGGTCAAGACTCTGGAGCAGTTGGATAGAGATTGCTAGGGAATAGTTATGGCTAGCTTTAAAGATAAGCTATGGACAGAGAATGAGATTAAGATTCTACGAGATGTTTGGCCGAGAGAGTAGAAGCGAGTAATATTGTCGAGATTGCCCAATAGGTCTTGGTCGGCGATTACGAGCAAGGCGAGCGCCCTCAAGATTAGGGGATTGAGGCCCAGCGAGCCATTAGAGAGGCAATAGGCACGGGCTTATGGGTAGGCTTATAGGCTGAGTGTGTGCTATGAATACATAAGAGGAGAGCATAATGAGCAACAAGCTTGTCTATTATGATAAGAAATATCCAAGTTCTTGCACAAAGAGTATTTGCGAAGATATCTCATTACGACTCTCTAAAAGAAACTTTACTGTATTGGACGCCGAATCATTAAAGCATTGGATTAAAGACTCAATCTCAAAGAAAACAGCTTCTAAATCGGTTTTAGTTTTTGCACTCACGAAGAGGTTCATAAGTCTCTTCTGGCTGAAAGGGACAAGTTCAGCGAATACGCTAATAACATCAAGAAGATTATAGATGCATTATGTGTCGAATTATCAAAGACATTATTAATTAAGATTAATTAATTAAGACATTATTAATTTTCGAACAGATTATAGAGATGATTGAGATATTTGGCATACCACAAGGGGCTGATCGATTTAGGAGTGCGGAAAAGCTCAAAGAATACATCAGTAAGAACGAACTTGGTGGAAGAATCGTCATTGAACTCAATTCGGGTAAAATTGTTGGTTTTATCCTTTTCAGCATGGGATACATATGGCCTCTGAATGATAGACGGTTCCATACGAGCACGGAGATAGGGTGCATATCGGATATCATCGTGAATCCTGACTTCCAGCGTAAAGGGATAGACAGCATGCTAGTTAAGGTAGCTGAAAAGGACTTAATCAAGATGGGAGCTCACAAAGTGACGTTGATCACAAGCAAAACTAATCAAAACGCCCAAGCCTTCTTCAAGAAAATGGGATACTCTATTTCTGGACAGACGGATGTCGTTGGTTTTGAAAAGAAGCTATCATGCCCAAAACAATCCAAGAGAATACATCAAACTTGAGGGTTGTAGATGAAAGGAAGGAACAAGTCGGATCAATTATATAGAAAATTAGGGTCATTGAACAGAGGCGATATAATATTAAACCTGAATTTTTCTCCATAGCACAGGCGATGGCGATGAAAGAGCCCAAGTACATCTTGGCATCCAAGCTCAGGGATGAAGGGCTATCATACTACGAGATAGCAGAGAAGCTGGGGGTCAAGGTAGAGCACGCTCGCGCCTACATCCGCTACATGAACACTAGGCGCAAGGTGCTGAGGGGGCAGAGGAGATGCCAGAAAGGGCGTCACAAGCGGCGCATGGCCTATCTGAGAGAGATAATGGGAGGGAGATGCGAGATCTGCGGGTCCACCTCTAGGTTAGAGATACACCATGTCATACCACTTAACAAATCTGGCTCCAGGAGTGAAACCTACGAGAACCTCCCGAACCTCCAGCTGCTCTGTCGGTTCTGCCACAGTTACGGTGGATCCGGGTCGTATTACAGGACCCTGGAGGATCTCAAGTCTCGCCTGGACGGAAGGATGAGGATGCTGCATGCGAAAGGCCGCTCGCAGAAGAAGTTGGCCACCAAGGTACGCGATCCCCTCGTGAGAACATATCATCTGAAGATAAAATGATTCGATGTCGAGTTCTTCGTTGCGGACCGAATCGCTGACTTCAAGCTGATTGCCGATATATGCTACATCCTTAGTCAGTTTCCTTAGGTTCTTCTTCACCAGTGCGGACTTTATTCATCTCATCATTCTTTAGTAGCTTTCCTTTCCTTGCAATGAGCAATAGGTCCCTGTATTCCGACCATTCGGAGAATCCGTAGTTGAATGTAGGCTTTAATATGCAAAGGGGCGTCCAATTAGAAAAGCGAATACCTGCCAACATTACTCCACAAGCACGCCATCTTGAGCCTAGCGTACTAAGGCAAAAAGGTATTCTAGTAGCAAGTGAATAAGAGTTATAGCTTAATCTCTAGGCTATAACAGCTACAGCGAAAGGAGGGCAGATAATGTTCGAGATTCCGAGCGAGCAGTGGTGGTCATTCATGGGAGTTGTCGTTGCCATTATTGCTATTCTTGTGGGCGTTGCTGTCGCAATTATTGTCTATTTAATGCAAAGACAACGCAAGGAATTGTCTTACGATATCATATCTAGCACTCCTTTATTGAGCCATGAAGAGGAGGTTAAAGGCAAGCTACAGATATCCTTCGAAGGCAAGCCAGTGGAAAAAGTTCAGTTAGTTTTGGTCAGGATTGCTAACTCTGGTAATGTGCCGATAGAAGCCAAAGATTACGAACGCCAAATCAATTTCAGTTTTGGCGAGAGCGCTCAGGTTCTGGCAGCTGAAGTAGCCGAAGTAGAACCTAGGAGCCTAGAGGTGCCACCTAACGTTGAAGGGAAGAAAGTTGTACTACCCAGAATTCTTATGAATAAGGGAGACTCTTTTACAGTCAAAATGCTTGTTAATGGGTACAAGGGTCTTGATGTTGATGGTCGCATTGCTGGCATAAAAGAAATCGTGAACGCGAGGTTTGTTCGTGGGTTCCGGGTTACGGGCATTCTGCTGATAGTAGTCTGGTTAATTACTTTCTTGATTTATACAGTACTTGTGCACGAGATAATAAGATACATGGGGATGCGTCTGGAATGGTGGCACTACTTACTCTTACTCTTTAGCGGCTCCATACCAATGATATTTCTTCTCAGATGGTCAGTGAAAAGGCTCAGGAAAGATATGAGGAGATCGTATGGCTTAGAGTCTTGACTACATAATATGAAGACCCTATTCAGATTTCTTAATTGGTAGGTCTATTTGCCTATGCCTATCTTAGAAATATTTTATAGGAGAGATAAGTTAAGATAAGGAGGTGACAAGGTTTGAGTGAAAGAGAAATGAAGCAAGCCAAGTTTGGGTTTCTCTATGAACCGAGTAGTGAAGGAGAAGTCTGCTTACTTTTCGGGTTTTTGATGCCCCATATTGGTGAAGAGCTTGAACGACTAGGGTTTCCAGCATCTGAATGCTACGTGGAGGAATGGACAGAGCAACCAACAGATGTAGTTCTCAGGACTGATGGGAGTAAGCTAAGGGTCGAGTTCGAATTGTATAGCAGTAACTTCCGGGGGCAACATGATCCTGAAAAATGCGAACTGATAGTCTGTTGGAAGAACAATTGGCATGGTCATTCTATAAAGGTCTTGGAGCTATCCAGAATCGTCAGGGAGAAACGTCCCGATGCCATATTGAACAATGAACCAAAATACAAGCGAAGGAAAGAACCATGGTCTCTTGATGAGTTCATGACCCAGCTCAGGCAGAACCTGTTGGATGATGACTTTCAAGAGATGAGCGCATTCATTGAGGAACTCAAGGCCACAAAGTGTGTTGAATTAATACTCGGAAAGGGAGACAAGATACCAACCCTAGGAGTGTGCACAAAACTAGGTGAAGGACTGAGCATAGAGGCAAGTGGAAAAGCCTACATAGCGTACTCCAATGTTAACGTTAAGCCACCTAAACCGAACCTGCCTGAGGAGAAGATCGTTGAAATCAGGAAGTTATTGAATGAGCCAAAACTGGAGTGGCATTACATAAAGGCTGAAAATTTAAAGGACCGTATCAGCAAATTAAGGCAGATAGTCAAGATTATGGTGAGCCAATAGATTCCTGTAGAAGATCGCAAGTCTGAACTAAGAAGCTGTTAGAAAAAGCTGATTAGATTAAATGAGATATAATGATGCAGCAGCACCCCTCTTGGTCAAGAATGCCTACTTGCACCAGCCATAGTTATGCATCCTTAGACCTGATTACGTAGAAACCATATATTAGATCCAATCTTCTGCCGTGGAAGCCAGGATGGTAAAAGTTGGCGCCGACGATCGACTCAAGGTTTATGATTCGCCCAATCAGAGAGTTGATTTCACCAGAAAGACTCGGGAAAGCGTCCGCGAGGCCAGAGAGGATAGTCTTCTCTAAGGCGCCGTAGACGACGATTCTGCCGCTGTCGCCGAGCGCCCTTATCAGATTTTCCGCGAATTCTTTTCTGCAGTCCCTGCTCGGGTCGGCCAGGAACTCGTAATGCTCTAGATCTCGCCCGGGATCAGAGCATTTATGCACCGAATACTGCGTCGGTATCTTGTCGTAAGGCGCTATGTCTGAGTAGAGAGGTATAGCTGTCATGACCGTCTCAAGGTCTAGGTAGTAAACTGGCCACGAAAGACTTTCCAAGCATCCTTTAAGCTCGGCTCCGATGAAGGGTTTGTTTTTCTTCACGCAATCTCTCACCCTGGCCTGTCTATCCGTCAGGGGAAAACTGTCCGGTATGTCCTCGATGCGAACGATGCCGCGCGCCATCAACTCTCCGTACTTCTTCTCAGACAGCCGCGGTATGTCGAATATGTGGTTCTTGATGCCAGCCCCCAGACACTCCTCGAAAAGCTCGCATCTCTTGCAAACGAATTTCAGCTTCGACTCCGGCTTCCTTGGTGCCCTAGTTATTTTCTCGACTGGCTCCCAGTAGGGTCTGAAGAACTCAACTCGACTTTGGACTTTATTCGTGTGGTCAATCTTCACAAAGAAGAGTTTTCCATTCCCAGCCGGAAGTCCTTGGAGACAAGGATCAGGGAGAGGCCGGATATCTTGAGGCCGCATTTCTCGGCCACCATGGCGGTGTAGGCCATGTCGTCTATGAACTCTGGCTTGTCCACAACGCTTGATTTGACCTCGTTGAGGCTCCAGCCTCCCCTGACGCGTTGCAGTATGTCGGCCTTGGTCACAAAGCTGTCCACCAGGAAAGTAGCGCCAAAAATGGCCGACACCTTATGATTTTTAATCGCACTCAGCGTCTTTTTGTGGGCTAGATTAAGGTTTGTATCTTCAACCGCCAAGCCGTCGGGATAGAGGCTTCTCGCCCTCGTCTCGATATCTCGCCCCTGCTCCATCCGGAATATCTCGCCAAGCGTCGGGGGACTCGGCCTTTTGACCTCCTTGACCCTCATTAGCCACCCGAGAGTGTGGCACGCCAATGTGTTCAGGAAAATGTTCTTCGTCACATTTCTCGTCACTTTGCTCACCTTGCCCATGAGCGTTTGGGCATCTGTTAGTCGGTGTCCTATGCTATGACATATGAGACTGACTGATGGCAACTCGGAGGAGTCCAGAAGGAAAATGGATTGGAGAGGGACATCGTCAAGCTTCGCGAGTGGGTTGTCAGAAAGCATTCTCAGAAATGGAGTCTGGATGAGATAGCGAGTCATGCCCAGGTGCCGAGGAGCACCTGTCACAGGTGGATTACCTGGGCTGAGGAAGGAAGGACGCTGGAGGACCTATCGAGGAAACCCAAGAGGACCAGGAATAAGACGAACTTGTTCATCATTATCGAGATCATCGTCTTGCGATTGCTCTTCTGGTGGGGGCCCGACAAAATCAAGGCTTGGCTGGCCAGGCAGGGCACGGTTATAGGGCAGCGCACGGTCTACAGGATAATCTGCAGATATGGGTTGAATCGACCATTGAGCAGGCCCAGAAGGAAGCTGAGGTACATCAGATGGGAGCGAGAAAAGCCGAACGAGCTGTGGCAGACTGATTGGAAGTACGTGTCATGGCTCAACAGGTGGTTGATAGCGTATCTGGATGACCACAGCAGGATGATAGTCGCTGCTGGACTGTATGATGAGGCGACGACAGAGAACGCCCTAATGACATTGAAAGAGGCTGTCAGGAGATATGGGACTCCCCAACAAATCCTCACGGACAATGGGACTCAGTTCGTGGCCGCAAGAGGGGAGGAATCGTCGTTCACTAAAGCTCTGAAGGAGACGGGGATAGAGCACATCACCTCATCGATAGGGAAGCCTACAACTCTTGGCAAGATAGAGCGATGGTTCCATACCTACGATGAGGAGCTGATGAGGTACAGGAGCCTGGAAGATGCCGTTCGCTTCTACAACGTTATTAGGATCCACCAGAGCCTTGGGTACAAGACTCCGATAGAGGTCTATCAACAGTCTCAGATGTCTTGACAGAGTACAGCATCTGTTAGTCGGTGAATGACCCTTTTATCCTCATCGGTCTTGTCCTTCTAGTCCTGATGTACAACTATTCGGCTGGATTTACACGAAGCGAGCTAGAAGTGTGCCTCACGTGTGACAGCAAGAGAGTGATCCTATAGTAGCTAACATAAGTAATTAGGTTTTGTGCCTTTGGTCCTAACCCTCTCCCTTCACAGAATATGACGGTGGCATCTGTTAAGCCTTGGAATTTCTCAATTTATTTAAGATATTCACGCCCACAGACTACGAAGATCTCAGAGTAGTCCGATCTTTCAAAAATATATTTCAGTCTTAATAAGTTTTTTTTCTTGGCTTCCTCTATTTGTACTTTGGTGAACTTTGGCCCTCCGTAAAATGGTTCATGAAAGGGAACTTTGTCTTCTGAACGTAAAATACCGAAACTATCTGATACTATAACAATATTTGTGTTCTTAAGCTTTCCTTCACATAAGTATTTCTTGACTACTCGAAAGAAAACTCCCTGATACCTCTCGATTGCAGGGAGAGAATCAGGGGTGCTCGATCCAACTTATCATCGCGACTATCGGAACGATTATCTGCATGACCATCAGGATTTTGAAGACGCTTTTGTTGCTGGCGCCCGTCAGGCTGGCGACCCTATAGCAGCTGAAGCCAGCTAGTATAGCTCCGCCGTTTATGTTCTCAGGGGCATCTATCGCAAACTCTGAGTAGTATGCGGCGAAGTAGTATGGTCCAGTCTGCGCGGCAGGAACTGGAGATGAGGGCCATATGAGCAGCCTGTAGAGCGTGTTTCCATGCTCTGCCGAACGTATGTATGAGCCCATCATACCCCAGATGCGCGCGTTTCCGAGCCAGAAAAGCAGCATCGTCAGGGGCATTACGAGCGCTGCCGGTAGGTCCATGCCCACAGCCATCATCATGGCCATCATGACTATGATTGATTCTATGAACAGCAACCAGGTCGTCATGACTATGATTGATCCTTGAGAAAGCCTCCCACTTGAAAGGCGGGTCGAATCTGACGCTCATACCACCCCATGTTCTGCAACATCCGTTCTCGGTCGACAAACCTGTGTAGTATCCCATCATGAATGCCGCCTGCATGAGTATCAGATACACGAAATACCAGAACCATATGTTGAACAGTATGTTAAGCGGTGCCAGATAGCACAAGGCCAACATGAGGGGATGCTTGTCCGTATTCGTTATTCCGACTATGGCCATGAGCGGAGAAGTTGTGGGCATTAGATAGGCTCCGTGACCACAAGTGTCCGTCCTCCAAGAGAAGATGTCCGGGAACCACGGGAAGAGATAGGTCATCAGTATGGGGAAATGGATGATGGCGGAGAAAAAGGGTTTTCTTGAGAGGTTAAGGGGAATCTTCAGGAGGAAGCCCAAGTCAGCGGAGAAGCCTCCTGAAGAGGGGAAACCGGAAAAGAAGCGCTCTATCGCCTTAAAAATTGACTATTGGGCAGTATATCCAATAGCTATGCATAGTGGGTATTACCATCCCTATCCGGATTGGCCTCCAGTCACTTCTGGGGCCGGTTGGGCGACCTTTTCGAGCTTCTCCCTCAGACTTTTTTCCTCCTCCCTCAGCTCTTTGACCTCGGTTTCCAATTCCTGAGCCTTGGTCTCCAGATCTTTGGCCTCTAACTGACTCTTCAGCTCCTCTATGGTTTTCAGAAGCGCTTCCTTCTCCTTAATCAGAGCAGCAACTTTTTCCTCCAACTCGGCCTTCTTAGCTTTTATTTCCATGAACTCCGCCTCCAGCATTTTAATCGTTCTGGCGACGCTTTTTAACGTTTCTACATCATCCAGTAGTTTCGCCCTCTCGCCCTCCAAGGCCCTTACCTTTGCCACCAACTCAACCTTTTCCCCCGTTACCTGCGAGAGCTGAGCCTCGATCTTCCTTACTGTGTCCATAGCGCCCTTGATGTCCATCTCCCTCTTCTCCACCATAGCCCTAAATCTGGCTCCACAGCTTCGGCATCGATATAACCCGGTTGTCGAGATCAATGCCTTTCCTGACTTACTGGATATCCTCACTATCTGCCAAGTCCTGATCTGATCAGCTGTTTCAGCTCCACATTTGCTGCACTTCATAGGGCAAGCCTTCCGACTTAGCTGGCAAGGATCTTGTTGAAAAAAGTTTGCATAGACGACAGGATATTTCCCAAGAACGGGTCAGCTATTCGGGGTTATTATGGTAGTTCCAGATTTGGCTGAGTACTGCACACTCGGCTATGTCCTTCGTCCTTGCAGCTATCTGCCTACCTGCTGATCTCTTGCTGCAGCCTCTCCAGCCGCGCTACCCTCTTGCTGGTCAGGGGGTGCGTCATGAACAGCTCCGCCAGCGCATTCCCCGAGAACGGATTCGCTATCCAGAGGGGGCTGGTGGACGGATTGGCCCTTATGGTGTAGCCGTTCTTGACGGCCCTCTCTATCTTCTCCAGTGCGGAGGCCAGGGAGAGGGGATGGCCCGTTATCTTGGCCCCCTCCTCGTCGGCGCCGTACTCCCTTCCCCTGGAGATGGAGAGCTGCATCAAGCTGGCAGCGATGGGCACGAATATCAGCCCCACCAGCGCGAAGAGCATGGCACCGCCGCCGTTGTCCCGCCCCCTGCCGCTGCCACCTCCTCCGAAGATCAGGCCCATCCTTCCCATGTAGGCGAGCCACGACAGCGCTCCGACCAGCGTGGCCGCTATGGCCGCTATCAGCGTATCCCTGTGGAGGACATGGGACATCTCGTGCCCTATGACGCCCTCCAGCTCGTCCTCGTTGAACAGCCTCATGGCGCCCTCGGTGACGCAGACGACGCTGTTGCTGGGGCTCCTGCCGGTGGCGAAGGCGTTGGGGCTGAGGGTCCTGACTATGCCCACCTTGGGCATCGGTATCTTGGCCTCAGCTGCCACCCTCTCCACTATCCTGTGGAGCTGCGGCGCCTCCTGCTGCGAGACCAGCCTGGCGCCCGTCATCGTCATCACCAGCTTGTCGCCGTAGAGGTAGGCGATGGCGTTCATGATCACTGCCACGATCAGGGCGATCGTCATCATGGAGAGGGGATCGCCTATGAGGTAGCCCACCGCGTAACCGATCAGTAGGAACATAAATGTCAAGGCCGTGAAGAGTATTCCTTCTCTAAACAATTCTCTCACCGCATATATTATTTTATGGTCTTAGATATAGGCCTTTCGATTTAAGTTGCTCTGTTTCATATCTATATCTACCTATTTTTAGCCATTTCTTCGGTGATTTTGTTGGATGGATGACGTTCTAGTTTGAATGAGTCTAGCGACCTCGCGCATGTCGGTCATGCCCTTCTCCTCCATCAGCTCATAGTCTAGTCTCTCCTCTATTTCACGCATCATGACCGCTAGATAATTGTCCAGCTCTTCCTTGGTCTTAAATAGCATTAAATGGCCCCCTATCTCTGGTTCTCATGAACTCCCGCCACTATGCGGCGCTCCAGCTCAAGGATTTTCTCGTCGCATTCCTTGATGTCATTGCGCAGCTCCTCGACGCACTTCCTGTTGTGCACGTTGGCCATCAGGTTCATTATGTCCAGAGTGCAAGCAACGTTCGAGTTGCCCATCGCGTGATCCTCGCTGCACCAGGTCGAAGGCATCCCTGTGGTCTTGATCGAGAAGGGCCCTGTAGAAGTCCCTCCTTAACTCCTCTACTTCCGACATGAAGAGCTGGAATTCAACTTTTGCAGAAAATGGAGAACTTTTTGACTCTTGGAATCGACCAACAATTTAGAAGTGATATAGAGAAGACTCTATCGCTGATTAAACAATCAGTGGAGACAAATTATCCAAAGGGTAACTTAGAGTTGTCGTTATACAATTATGAATGAGATAAGATTAGAGATTTCGCAGGAAAGGTCCAGAATAGGTCACGGTTCTTGTGTAAAATAGGTTTATTTATAACAACCTCTAAACTCACCGAACCAGCCCAGAAAGAGCTACAACCAGAGGCGATAATATTTATAAGAACACCAAAATAATACAATTTAAGGGATGTATGAATGGGAAACTTTGATTCCATCCCCTGGTTAAAGGATCGTCTTGAAGAAATTCAATATCAAGAGATCTATATAGGTCTGGATTGCCCTGAGGGTCAGATACGATTTCCAGTTCAGCTATCCAGACATAACGTTATGCAAGAGCAAATAGAGAATAAGCAGCAGCTGCAATCGCTGTGGCTATAAAAACACTCAAGTCAACTCCAAAATACAGAGCTGAGGCCATGATACCTGCTAAAGTTAGTAAGAATAACCAGAATAAGGCTGTCCCCCTATTCATAGCCTATCATAACATAAGCTGTCTGCTATTAATGTTTATCATTCACCATCTTCTACAAGCCCAAAGACTAGCCCAATTACTGTATATGGACTCTACTCTAACAACCTGTCAATCGACGTTTGAGGCGCAGGATATTCATGCCGACAGACAGGAACATTCCCTAATACAGAACTACTCTTTAGGTGGAGCAGGATTCGTAGCTACATTCTTCCCAGTAAAATAGACCCAATCCTGTTCATAACATCATGTTTGGAGATAAGCCAGAATAATTCACTTCTCTGCTCATACAGGTAGATTAGTGGAACACTGTATCTCTGTGCCAGCCTGTAGAAGGCGATTCCAGATGGCCGCGTTCCAGACGTGCAATCCATAACTAGCACGTAAGAGATGTTTGAGCCGTCTTGGCGTGCTAGTCTCGTCTTCGCTCGTTGGCGTAGCCGAAACGGGTTTGACCTCCGGCGGGAGCTCCTAAATTTAATGGGTTTGTAAAGGGCGAGATGTAATTTCGTAGTCAAATTCCTCTAACCCTTATGCCAAACATTCGGCAGCCAGTCTTTTTCTGCCCTGAGTATTTCATCCAAAAGCTTCTCTGCCACATCTATCGATCTGACGTAGCCATCCATCAGTAAAGCTTGGAGGGCCAAGCTCCTATCGCCGGACAGCGCCGCATCTATTGTGATCTCATACTGGTGCAACCTATTAGCGAGTACCATTGCTACTCCCTTCGGAAATGACCCCATTCCAATGGGATGGACTCCCATCGGATCTATGTATGCTGGCACTTCCAATGTACCCCATGGTGGAAGATTTGATATGATGCCAAGGTTCGGCACGTTGATCCCAGGGAAGAGGGTGCTCTTCCCGAGTATGATTGCCTCCATCAGAGTTATGGCTGTGGCTTCTTCTCCCACTTCAAGTGAATCTATCGTTTTCTTGCCTGAGATTATGTCATTCAGCATCTTATCAAAGCGAGCTCTTACTTCATAGTCATATATAGTGCCCTTTAGGTCGAGAGCTATTTTATACTGCTCTACAGCTTCCTTATGCATGAAGAGATTCGGGAAGAATTCTGCAACGTGATGACCTATCCCAACAGAGGGGAGAAGGCCGAAAACTTTGTAGAGCTGGAAATGCATTGGATCGATTCGTGGCACCTCGCCTCGCGTTATTTTCTCCTTTAGTAGATGATATCCTTTCTCGCCCTTAATCGTGAAATCCTTCACCCAGAAGAGGTGGTTTATGCCCGCAACGTATACTTCAACTTCCTCGGGCTTTACGTCAAAGGCCCGTGCTAAGGCCGGCCCAGCAGCACCGGGTCCTGAGCACAATCCGTAGCACTTGATCTTAGTCTCCCTCTGAACAACCCTTGTCAGGGGCGTCAATGGGTTTGTATAATTGAACATGAATGCATCTGGGCATATGTCCTCCATGTCCCTGGCGATATCGAGCATCACCGGCACATGCCTCAAGTCCCTGAATACCCCCGCGGGGCCAACGGTATCGCCTATTGACTGCAGGATCCCCTTCGTCTTCGGGATCTCGACATCTACATGTGTTGCCTTGGCGCCCCCCACGCTTATCGTTATGGTCACGAAATCCGCCCCCTCTAGAGCTGCTTTTCTGTCGCCATGCTTCTCGATCTTAAGCCCCTCAGCTTTTCCCCTCCTCTTCGCGTATTCACTTATACTGGTTCCAATCTTATACATCGTTTCAAGTATCTTCGGATCTATGTCCATTAGGGTGACAGTTAGCTTGCATTTCTCAGATAACTCGCTTTGCGCGAATCCCTTCAGAAGAGATGGCGTAAAGGCTATGCTTCCAGCGCCGATCAGAGTAACTTTGATCTCATCCTTCAATCCGATAACCCGACCTTATATTACGAACTCAAGTCTACAATTAAAGTAACTACAATTAGATATAAGCCTTTATAATGTCCGGATCTAACGGCCAGCCAGGGGACCACGGTTAGCTTCTCTGGCAGCTTCACCGACCCGAGATCGCCGGAAACTCACATCATTCTCCCACCATGTGCATCGACAAATTTTTCACTTTAAATATCCTTGTACGGTTCGAACAAGAAAATCAACTGGGCTCCAAGCCTCTTCGACAACTCGCTCTTCCACACGTCCAAGGGAGATGTGGACGTGATGGATAGAGCAAAGGAAGTCCTTGAATCATCTTATATGAAGCGCTTCCAGATATTTGAGACCGATGAACCACCGCGAGAGGATCTTAGCGGCCCTTCACTACCAATATCCGGACATCGTCCCGTGGACGATCTACCGGGGGCTCCTCTCTGAGGGGAGTCCGCGCACGAGCTCCAAGATCAAGGGCTGGCCGTCAACGTAGCACGCGCTATATATCTTTCCTTGAAGGGTCCGAGCAATATAGTCAGCTGTCATAAAAATATATCAATAGCGTAGATGCCTGTGGTAGACAAACCCATGGAAGTTGCTGAAAGGATCAAGGTTGTCCTATCTGGCGGTCAACCCGATATGATTCCATGGACGATCTATTCGTCGCTCCTCCCAAGGGGGAGCTTCGAACGCGAGTTGAGGGGAATGGGGCTTGGCCTTAACGTCGGGTGTAGCGTATATAAGATGACGATGCCCAATGTGAGGGTTGAGAATAGGACACAGGGCGATTTCGTCTACATGACCTATCATACGCCAGTGGGGGAAGTTACAACGAAAATCAGAACTGGACTGAAGTGGCAGTTCCCCGGGGGGTCTGCGAAGGTCGAGCATCCCATAAAAGGTGTTCATGATATCGGGGTCATGAAGTTTATGATCGAGGACTTAATTTGTGAACCCGACTATGGTGGCTATAGGCAGGCAGAGGAGGAGCTGGGGGCAGATGGGGTTATGACCTGTTGGGCCGGATATACCCCGTTAACGGAAATTATCATCAACTACATGGGATTCAGGACGTTCGCCCTGATGCTTATGAGGTATCCCGAGATCATTGATGAACTCGTTAAGGCATTAGACAGGAAATTGATCGAGACTTTGAGCATCATAGCGAATTCCCCGGTGGAGATAGTAAGCGTCGGAGACAATGTCGATGGCGTATTCATATCTCCAAATCTATTCGAGAAATATTACTACTACAACAAATATGTTGGAATGCTCAAGGAAAAGGGGAAGACGGTCATATCTCATATGGACGGAAGGCTTAGAGTTTTAAAGAACCAGATAGCCATGACTAAATTGGATGCCATAGAGGCTTTTACGCCGCCGCCCATGGGGGACTTGTCGTTAAAGGAGGCCAAGAATGCGTGGGGGGACAAGATAATTTGGATGAATTATCCGGAGGAGATATTCCTGAGGGAACCTGAGGAGATTAGGGCCTTTACGATCGGTCTTCTGGAGGAGATAGCGCCTGGAAAGGGATTCATCATAGGCATAACCGAGGATATCAATCCATACCACTTTAAGAAAGGAATGAGGATAATTACTGAAACATTATACAGATATGGCGACCTACCGATTAGGCCACCACTGTGATAACAGTAGATGCGAATCTAGAATTTCTCATCCCATCGCAGTCTCCGCTTCCATCTGACAGATCATGAGAGCGCTCCAGATGTAGTTGAGCTTGATTGCGATGGTCGTCACCTTCTCTTTTGCCCTTGCGTTGAGAATTCATCCATGGGCGGTAGAGGCCGGAATCACCATAATCAGGCCAGGAAGCTCAGCGACATACAACCAATATCTGCCAACCTTCGTGGGTTATTCGAATGATGTAGCATCTCAGCTCATCGCAGGTTTGGGAAGCGTCGGCCTTATTCCATGGGGTGCTGTCTTACCGGGCATTGTGTGGCGTTTCCTGCTGGTTGCTCTCTTCGGTGGCATAAGCCTAGGCGTCGCGACGATCTCCCGACGTCAATGGATTGATGTTGAGCGCCTGCCATTCCCTCAGGTCATGTTGGCCCACAGCGTAATGGTTAATGTCGAGAATTCGGGCAAGAGGGAATGGCTCCAGAGAAAGCCCTTCATCATTGGGATCTTGACTGGTTTCGTTCTGGCCATACCCTTAAGCATGGGCACTCTATTTCCCTGGTTCCCGGATATATTCGGTTGGCGTTCGAATACTTGTGGACCCGGCTCATGGCAGTTCCCATCTGGGTCAACGCCATCAGATACCCCGTGGAATCTTGGTATCGCCAAGCACCTCCCCCTCTATGTGCTATTGCTCCTGGTTCCCCTTCACTCATTATTCAGCGTCTTGATCTACACAGCGGTCCTTGAGATATCGCTTTTCGTTTCATACTACGGATTGGGGGCCTACACGGGCATAGCTGGAGAGGGTTTCTGCGGAAAAACCTGGTGTTCTCCCAACACGCCGTATTCTGGTCCACCTCTCTATTTCGCCGTCGTTGACGCAGGAGCTGCATTGGGTTTATTCGTGATAACGATAATCCTTGACAGAAGTCACATCATAAAGACCTTGAAGGCAGCATTCGGCAGTATACATTCCGAAGAAGAGAAACTAGAACCAATATCCTATAAGTCCTCATGGATCGTCCTAATCACATCCTATGTTCTACTGATGGGCCTATTCATGTTCACCGGATTCAGTCTCTGGGTTTCATTCGTGCTACCGCTCGCTGGAATCATAACTTGGATGGTCATGGCGCAGCTTTGGGCTCGGATAGGCTTTGCGACAGAACCAACCTATTTCCTAACGCCCGGCGTCATCAGGATGTTCGTCTGGCCTTCAGTGGTTCGTCCCGACGTTACCTCGACCGACATAGCTCTGGTGCCGACAGTGGGCTACGAGTGGATCGGGCACCAATCGATGACTGGTTGGGGAGGTTCCCTGTACACGTTCCTAGCATCATACAGGATGGCAAACCTCACCGGGGTAAATCCCAAGAATGTGCTGAAGGTCGCGCTTGCCTGCATTTTCATATCTATGCTTACAACGGAGATAATACAAGTTGCAGTCATAGGCACGGTCGGAGCGACGAAGTACTCTTGGCAAGCCATCTACATGTCCCCACTCGAATCCTATGCCAATGGCTTCTGGACGAATCCAACGGCATTGCCCATTATCCAGGTAGCTCCATACCTGATCATCGGGTTTGTATTCATGGTGGTCACGAGATACCTTTGCATGAGATTTCTTTGGCTACCAGACCCTATAGTGGCGATAGTCTCATGGGCCTGGGTTATCTCGTTACACGGCGTATGGTTTGCGTGTCTCGTAGCATGGATAATAAAGTCCATTGTGCTGAGGGTTGGTGGAAGCAAGCTCTATGAACAACAGCTCGTGCCATTTGTGGGCGGCTTCATGCTTGGAGATGCTTTTGAAGTACTGATAACCGCACTAACCGCCTACTCGATATTCCAATTCGGATTATGAGCGATTCGCTAGGTAAAGATTTAATCGATTGCCAATACACAGAAGGAAGATAACAGAGAACTTTCTAATGTATGTACGAAAGACTGATAAGGATTATGATATATGATACTCGTCATGAATGGGGGAGCTTAAGCGACCAATCTCCCTCTAGATGATTATAACTATACTATCATAATGCGTCTATCTTTCCAGCTACCTATATCAATCATGGAAACAGCGCCTGCAGGAAGATCGGCACCTCGAACACGAGGCCCAGGACTACCCCTACCATCAGGGGCTTCAGATCCCGATCGGCGGATCGATTCACATCCACCGTCCTAACGACCTCGTGGGCGGCCATGGTCATGGGGAAGGGAATCCGCTCTACATCGATCCATCTCTGCCTGAAGACAAGGGAGAGTCCACTTGCGAAGAAGAACAACGCGTAATTGAACGTCATCCAGAAGAAGATCGAGCCAGCCCACGAAGCCCAATCGACAGCTACACCCCCTCCCATCATTGCGTTTACGACGTTATTTGGCGGAACCCACCACCACGAACCCATCATGTCCCTTACGGCTGCTGAGGTGTAAACGGCTGTGTCAGATATGCCTACTGGAAAGAGCATTACAGCTTCAGTTCCAGAAAGGTTACTGTAACAGATGGCTGTGCCCACAGCGTATAGGTACGTGAGGTGAGCGGTACTAATTCTCAGTAACTTGCGGAATGGGTGGGCTAAGACGATGAAAATAAATGGTAGAACTGCTAGGGCAGTCGAGCGGCTACAGACGCCCCAGTTGAATGTACACTGTAAAGTGGAACCTGATGGGCTCAGAAACGAGGTTCACCAGATATGCGGTCATCGATCAGGTCACGGACGAAGACGATCCATATCACGAGCAAGAAGTAGTGGCCTACAGAGTGTGTAAACCTACCACAAAAGAACTCAAGTTGCCCATTCTCACGGGACTTGTTAACCTGATGCACAAGCGCTTTATCTTGAGACAGCTCGTCCACTTCCATCACACCAAGGTTGCCCTATCAGCGATGATCATTGAAGCTGCGAACTTCTACCTTGATTTCAAGGCACGCAAGCCATCAGAAGACTCTGGCAAAGTGTACTCACTTGCGCGCACGCAGATCAAACGTGAGTTCGAGACTACGCTGATCGAGGAAGGTTTCGGCGATGACCGTCTTGTTAGTTTCCTATACAAAGATAAGGAGGCCCAGAGAGTAGTTGAAACCAAATACCTAATTGAGAGATACGTCTCAAGGAGACCATATAAGAAGGTCATCGTCGACTGGAGAGAAAGAACCTACGATGAGCTTTCGCAAACCCCCAATTCGTTCCTCTCCTTCATTACTAGATCGAGATGGGTGTCCTTCCTGGTTTTTATTCCGAACTCGCGCCGCGAGAAGCCCAGTGTCGAGAGGACGGTCTCAGCAGCGTCTAGGAGGAGTTCCCTGTACTTCTCCTTGTCGTAGCCCTTTCCATCGTATGCCTCTATAGGGGCTACGCGGCAGAGCGGGTTGTGGTGTTTCGCGTCAACGTAGACGAACTCCACCATCTCACCCTCCTTGATGGTCTTTCCCCTTTCCGCCAGCCTTATCGCCGCCGACACATGGGGGATCGCCCTTGTATAGGTTAGAAGCGGCCTCCTTAGGATGGAGAACCGAAGTTACGGTGGGATCAGGGCACCTGTTGAAGTCCTAATCAATGTTTCAAATGAGGGAAAGAAGCTCAACAACCACCAAAGGCTAAACACCCTCTTTGAGCTCATAAACAAAGGCTGGAGCGACCAGGCCATCCAAGAAAAAGTCTTCTCAAGTCAACTTGATTACCAAGAGGGATAAGTTCAGTACATGATCGACCACGCAAGGAAGAGGGACTACAAGCCCTTCAAGACCGGTAACATTTTGCGTGAAGTCTTCAAAGATGGTGAGCTAATTGGTGCCAGATGACCCTAGCACAAGCGAAAGGCTCTGCGCCCTTTGCGGTCAATTTTACAGGTCGGAGAGAGATTAGATTATCTAGGTTTACATAATATCTCTTTTATCTCGAAACAAGAGAGGCTATCTTCTGAGCTGACTTTCTCCGGAGATGTTCGGACTTTTCCACCAAGAAGTCTTTTCCCTACAGCCACAAAATACCAGAGGTTGGTCTTTAACATTTAAGACCTCCCCAACAATATACTTCATTTCATGGGAGTCGTTGGGAATATGGACCAACTTACCACAATCAACGCATGGCAGTCTAATATTTTCATTATTCCGCACATACTCCATACCTTCCCTATAGCCACGGTCATAGGCAGTCTTCTCGATCGACGCCCTGGCCTTGTTGAGCTCTTTTCATGTGACGACTATCATATCGTTTATTGGCTTGATGATCTACAAACTTCTTGAACTCCGCTGAATTTATATCAACGATCTGTATCATTCGTTGACATGTGTCACCCCAATCTATTTTTTCATCCACCATGATCTTGGCGATGGCCATGCGTAGCCCCTTTGGAATAGGTAGCTTAGCTATATCATTCGGCATGTTGAAGATACCTAGATGATGATCAACCCCAGCTAATTAGCATTACGGATACATCGCGGTGAAGTGCGATGGCTTTGCGGTGCCAGAGCGGTGAAGTGCGAGCCCAGGGCGGTCGGGTGCGAGCCCAGGGCGGTCGGGTGCGAGCCCAGGACCCAGAGCCTAGGTCCTAGGGCCTAGGGCTATTGGCTCTAATTTAGGCTATGCCTTCTGGGTACTTGGCTATGCGGCTTAATGGGGCTCTTCGGCACGCCTTGAAACAAGGCAACTGCCGTCGAGGCCGATGTGGTGCTTAGAGACTCTACAGGGGTTAGGACATTGAAAGGCAAGGGGCTCAGCGAGCTTATCGACCAAGGTTACTACAGAGGTTGCGGCCGAAATGGATAATCATGGGGAATATAGCTAAGGGGCTCCTGGTGGGATTGGTGATTGTGTCATCCTTAGGTCTAATCCTCAACTACTTCCTTCAGAAACCGGAGATAGTCTCTCGCTCCGAGGAGGTTTACTGGGGTAAAGTGGGTGCCAGCCCAACGATATCCCTCTACGGAATCTCTAGGCTCGTCGTCAAGTCCGGGAAGGCTTGCTCCTGCGAGCTGACGATCAGATGGTATCTCGACGGGGAATTAGTGGCCATGAAGGGCGTGACCTTCTCCCTGAACGTTGGGCAGGAAAGGATGATGGTAAACGTGAACGTGATCTTGATGGTGGACATGAACCTCCCTTCGTTAAGCTGAGAGATTTTCTTGGGCTCTGCAAGCGCTATTGCCCAATGAAGAGGGATCTCCAGCTCTGTCTATACTACCTCACTAGGGTGTTTTAGTCTTTTCTTGCGTTCTGCGAGATCTCTCGAGAGCAGGATCTAGGAGAACTCGGCCACATGGCCTGCCTTGCCGGTTAATAGCTGGCGTGTCCACCAAAAAGGCTCGTTGGCCTTATCTGCATGGAAAGGCAATTGGGGTTGAAGGAGATGGAGTAGATCGCGCTCGATAGCGGCTACCTGGCGAGGGTCTGCACGATGCTCGCCGAGAGGGGAGTCGAGAGCATGCTCATAAAGCCAAAGAGGAACACGACCGCAAGATCTCATGGCTCGCAAGCGTGGAGGAGGATGGTGCTGAATTACCTCGAAGATGAGACGGGTTTCTTGAATAGATACAACAAGCTGAGGCCAAAGGCTGAAATCACGTTCAGCAGCCTGAAGAGGATAATAGCGCACTGGCTGAGGAGTAAGAAGAAGACGATGCAGAGGAAGGAGGCCTTCACGTGTGTTATCGCGTATAACCTTGTTAGGGCCGTCATAAACCCGATAAGGCTAATATGAAATGAAGCCAGCGGTGCTAAAATAGCGTTCAGACGAAGACACATATGTATTTGGCGCTCCATCATTCCGGGAGAAGTGCATCAAGCCCTCAGTTATCCTTATTAGGCTTACGATCGGGAGAACGGCCGTACGTTAGATGAGCTTTACCTTCAAGCCAAGGCTCGACGTTGAGAACGAAGTTCCTCGACATCTTTTAGAGATCATGCATGAGAAGGCCCTAGAAGTCCTCGGACAGACTGGGATCAGGGTTTCGAGCAAGCATTTACTCGATAGGATTGCGCCGAAAGATGGTTTTGAGATACGGGATGGATGGGTGAAGATCGAAAGCGGCATCATCGAGGATCTTGTGACTGAAATTAGAAAGAAGCGGGGGAGAGGTGATGAGGGGGATGAGGGGGCACTGATACTATCGCCTGGGTATCCGGGATGTTCGCATGTCATCGACCTTGAGACGAATCGCGCGGAGCCCTTGACGACGGATAGGGCCATTGAGGCCACCAAGCTCATAGATTCACTCTATGATTGGGGTGTTAGAGGGGAAGCACCAGGCGGTCCCATCGATGTCCCACCCAAGTTGCGAAGGATATTACAGTGCAAGATAGGATACGAATATTGTCGCTCGGCTGGGCACGCTCCTTTCGAGAGTTACGAGGAGGCAGCCTACATCAAGAGGATGGCCGAAGTCATGGGACAGGGCTTCGGCATGGAGATCTACGTGATCAGCCCCCTTAGGCTCGAGGGGATCTCGCTGGAAAGGGCCATTCCATTCCTGGAGAGGGGGGAATGCAGCTGGATGAGCATAAGCTCCATGCCCCTAGCTGGAGCCACAGCACCGGTGTATCCAGTTGGCGCCTTCATCCAGGGGATGGCCGAATCCCTGGGAGGTTATGCGATACTCCACGAGGCGTATCCTAACGTGCACGTTGGCTTCGGGATCGACGCCTATCACTTTGACATGCACTATGGAAACATAGTCATCGGCTCGCCAGAGCAGACCCTTATGGACCTGTTCAGCATAGCTCTGAACATGTTCTACGGCGGAGGTATTCACGGGCACAGATCATTCAGGACCATGGCGAAGAAGGTGGATGCGCAGGCCCAGGTTGAGAAGGCCTCCTCAGCCACCGTGGGCGTCTTGACGGGAGCTGGTGTTTTCGATATGAGTGGCAAGCTGAGCATAGATGAGGTCTTCAGCCCCGTGCAGCTGGTCATAGACTGCGAGACTGCCAGATATCTTACTCGACTCGCAAAGGGATTGGACTTCAGCGAGGATCAGATCGCATTATCCCTGCAGGCTATGGCTCGGTGTGCCAGCAAGGGCCATTATCTGGCGGATGAGACCACTCGAAGAGATCACAAGAAAATCTACTGGACCCCCAGCCTCTTTGACGATTCACTGTTCCATACTTCGAAGGGCGACATAGACATCTTGGAGAGGGCCAAGGAGGTGTGCAGGAGGAAGATCGCGGAACATGGATATCGTTTGGAGGAGGAGAAGAGGCAAAAGCTCGATGAGATATACAAGGAGGCAAGCAGGCATCTATCCTGATAAACCTCCTACGCACTTCTCCTGACGGATGAGATATATGAACGCGCGCGAGAGGATACTGGCGGCTCTGCATCATCAGCACCCAGATTCCATTCCGTGGACAATCTACCAGGGGCTCCTGCCCGAGGGAGAATTCGCGCATACACTCATGTGCAAAGGTCTGGCTGTCGACGTATGTTGGGCATCGGTATGTAACATCACAAGGCCGAATGTGAAGGTGGTGGAGAGCACAGCTGGAAGGACGATCTATCGCAAATACATCACGCCGATTGGCAACCTGACGAGTGTGCACAGACTCACCACACTTCGTCCGGATCGGGAGACGATCTGGACCGTTGAATATCCGGTTAAGGACATCAGCGATTATGCCGTAGCCGAATTCATGGTCAAGGATCAGGAGTTCGTCCCAAGGGATGATGTCTACCTTGAGCAGGATCGGCGTCTCGATGGCCAAGGGATCGTTACCGTCGATACCGGCCTTACCCCCCTACAGGAGATGCTCACGGACTTCCTCGGCTACAGGAGGTTCGGCATCGACCAGCACAGGCATCCTCGGGAGTTCGATCACCTCTACGATGCGTTCTGGGAATCGTGCGAGACCCTGCACAGGATCGCCGCGAATTCTAAGGCCGAGGCCTGCCATTGCAGCGATACCATGAATGCGCGCGTCATAAGTCCGACGCTCTTCGAGAAGTACTTCATGCCATTCTATGAGGTGGTGACGAACATCCTTCACGCCCGGAATAAGATATACTTGGTGCACATGGACGGAGTGCTCTCGCAACTCAAAGGCCTAATCGCTGGGACAAAGATAGACGTCATCGAGGCATTCACTCCCAGCCCGCTTGGCGACCTATCGTTGGCTGAAGCAAGGGAAGCTTGGAAAGACAAGGTAATATGGGCTAACTTCCCCGAAAATATTTTCCTGATGGGTACCGAAGAGACCCGACAATACACTATGGCCCTCCTAAGGCAAGCAGCACCCGGAGATAATTTCCTATTGGGCATAACAGAAGACATCGAACCCCACATAATAGAAGAGAGCTTGATGGCAGTCACCGAGGCCGTTAACAAATACGGGGCGTATCCCCTCAGACTGTAATAGATGATGACATAAAATCTGTACGACCAAAAGTAATTTAAACTGGGTTCGCTCCACGAAAAGGAGGATTGCCATTTAAACTATCATTTTAAAAATAATCTACTTTGTTATATGGATTTTTATGACCTTTGCTCCTCTGAACCATCCTTGCGAGTGTCTCCTCCAAACGGCATAGCCCTTCGATGTCATGTCTCGCCTTCCTGAACTAGTCCCCTTTCCACAAGACTTAACACTCATGAAAGATGTCGTCTAAGCGAGCGATCCCAAGCTTGCCATCTGCCAGCCGTTGAATCGTCTCTATGCCATCGAGTTAAGCTTTTCTTCGTAGCGCCTCTGATTTCACGGACTAGCCAGCCTAGATCCTATTGGGTACATCTTTCATAAAGCCAGAACCCTTGCGCTCCCATGCTTAACTAAACCTCAGAAACTAATTTGTTTCGCATCTTTCTTAACCGTCTGTATTCTCTTCAGTTCTATCATAACATTAGGCACCATGCCATTATCAATGCTGTCTTCTTTATGCTCCAGTTACTGCTATATCCATCAAGTTGCAGCCCCAAGTCATGCACGGGCTCAGCCATAGGTTGGAGGTACTAACAAGGGACGAGGTAAATGCGATCGTAGAATCGGCATTCGTTGTCCTCGAAAAGACCGGCTTCCGCTTCAAACACCCTATGGTCCTTAAAATGTTCGAAGAGCATGGGTGCGATGTAGACTATAAGACAGAGATCGTGAAGTTGCCATCATCTTTCGTGAAGGAACGCGTCAGGGCAACGCCGAAGGACTACAGTGTGCAATCCGCAAGCACGGACTACACGATCAGGATCAACGACGGCTCCCTGAAGGGCGGCATGTGCTATGAGATCCTCTTCGTCGACTACGAGAAAATGATGAGGCGCTATGGGGTGAAGGAGGACAGCATCAGGGCGATAACCCTTGGGAACCACCTTGATAACATAAGCCATATCATGCCATTCGTGGTACCGTCCGACGTACAGCAGGAGATATGCGATGCTGAGGCCTACAAGCTCCTACTCCAATACTCGGAGAAACCCGGCGGAGTTTACATCTCCTCAATCCAATCGGCCCGAACCATAATCGAGATGGCGATCGCCGTCTGCGGAGGGGAAGAGGAGCTTAGGAAGCGGAGGTGTATCGGCTATGGAGCGGAGCCGACGACGCCACTGCAGCTCTCGAACCATGCCCTCAACATCATCCTAGAGTTCTCAAAGTTCGATCTGCCCGTGAGCGCCTCCGGATCGATGGTGATGCCCGGCTCGACCGGTCCAGCCACGCTTGCCGGATCCCTCGTTCTGATCACGGCTGAAACTTTGGCGGCGATATCCATGATTAACATCATAAACCCAAGGGAGCCAGCGTCGTTCGGCACGGCCATCCATGTTATGGACCCATTTACGGCACTTTGCACATTTGGGGCCCCGGAACAGGGATTGGCGGGAGCTGCGGCCATACAGATAGCCCGTCACTTCGGCCTTTCGGCCGGTTGCAACGTTGGCCTGGCGGATTCTAATGTACCCGACTTTCAAGCGGGCTTTGAGAAGGCCCTGAATGCCAGCATCGCCCTCGCTGCTGGGGCTGAGGGGATTGGTGCTCAAGGGATAGTCGGCGCTGATCAAGGATGTAGTTACGAACAACTCGTAATCGATAATGAGTGGCTCGGCATGATCAGCAGGACATTTCGTGGAATAGATGTTATGCCGGAGACCTTGGCCCTCGATGTCATCCAGAATGTCGGAGTCGGTGGGGACTTCCTACGGGAGAGGCACACGATTCAGCACCTTCGGAAGGAGATCTGGCTCCCGGGTCTATTCAGCCGCCAACGTTGGGATCGATGGCTGTCAGAAGGCGGGAAGGACAGCATGATGCGCGCTAAGGAGAAGGTGAGGCTGATCCTAATGGAGAATTACCCTCCGAAGCCCGTACCAGATCCGGACATCGTAAAGCAGCTCGATCGGATCCTCGATATAGCTCGTAAGAGGTCCCCTCCAAGTACCATGGGGAATGTCGGCTCAGCGCGCGCCTACTAAAATCGCTATTTTGGTCGCGCCGATTTTTTTCGGCATTATTGCAATTACCATACTTCGATGTATCCCCACCATAGCTCCCCACGGGCTCTGTTTCACATTAACCTGAGTGGGTTTACGACCACTCTGACAACGTTGTAAGCGATGACGTAAGAGTAGGCTTCCTTCCTCTGCATCCTCTTCTTCCGACTTCTTAGCCAGTGAGCTATGGTCCTCTTGAGGCTGCTGAACGTCGTCTCCGCCTTCGGCCTCAGGTCGTTGTACCTCTCGATGAAGCTCTCTCCATCGTTGAGGTAATCGAGGATCATCCTCCTCCACGCGGGTGAGCCCCTGCTCCTCGCCGTCGTGTTCTTCTTCGGCTTGATGAGGATCGTTTGGACGCCCCTCTCGGCGAGCATCGTGCAGACCCACCTCGCGAGGTAGCCGCTGTCGGGGGCGATCTCCTCGATGTCCTTCAGCCCCAGCTGCCTCACGCATGGAATGCCGAGATATGGCCTCCGTTTTGAAAACCGTTCGGAAAACCTCGCTCCTTTTCTGGAAAAGCGCCTTGAAATTCGCCCGGCGTATGGAATGCCAAGATATAGGCTCGATGCCCAAAACAGTCGGTCATCCCCGGTAGTGTTTTGTTTTGACGTCAAACTCATCTTGAGGCACCAAGCGTTCTCATGCAGGAGATCTCAAGCTACTTCAGCAACCTGCTCTCCGCAAGCAGGGACGCCTCCATGAGCGCGTGCTATCACCGCGGAAGGCCTGGAAAATAAGCAGATATAGATTTGAAACAGAGCTTTATCCACGACAAGCCTTAAAAATAAATTAAATGCTTTCCAGGTCATGTCTGAGGCGCTCAGACTGGAGAGGAAACACTGGATTCTCATCCTAGTGTTGTCGGTGGCCCTGTCAGTAGTCGGAACGATAGACATGGCGCTCTGCAACGTTACGAGCCTTGGATTAATGTGCCATTTCACCTGGGGCATATTCGCTAGGTCGACGGCGCTGCCGATAGCGCCCGTGTTCCTGTTGCTATTGATGTTCCCACTAAAGAGGATCCTCAAGGTCAGCGCGCAAACCCTCGTCTCCCTCTACATAGTGGGACTCGTCATGTCGTACTACGGCTTTCAGGACATGGTCACGTTCGCCCTTCATCCAGTCGCTCACGTCATGCCGCTCCTTTACTCCACGGAGGAGATCAGGTCCATAATGCTTAGTTGGTGGTGGATGCCGCCATACGACGTCGTTGAGCAGGTAGTGCCTGGAAATGTCGCCGTGGACTGGGTCGCTTGGGCCCCGGGCATAGTGTTCTGGACTATGTACATGTACACTTTCTTCTTCTTCACGTCGAGCTTCATGCTCCTCTTGAGGCGCAGGTGGATAGACGTTGAAAGGATCCCCTTTCCACACGTGTTGGCGACGCACGGAACCCTTGATCTCGTCAAGAGCGAAGGGGTAAAGACCAGGGACATCAGGCCGTACATCATAGGGTTCATTATTGGCGTTTTAGTCGAGGTGCAGATCCTCCTCACGTACCTCTTTCCGTGGTGGCCTGACGCATTCGGGTACCGCTTAAACACGACGGCCGTCGGTTGCTGGTGTCTGCCGGCAGACGCCACGCTCATGGGATCGATCGCCCACTGGGGGAGGTTCACGAAGGACCCGCTTGCCCACGCGATATTCTACTTGGCCCCACTCGACGTCTTATTCAGCTTCACGTCCTTCACCATCATCATGATGATACTCGATCAGGTGGCATACGCCCTGGGATACCATACCGGGATCATGACGACCGGCGGAGGCTGCAGGGCCATCTACACCGAGGCCCTGTACTGGAGCCCACCTTTCTTCTGGGCCTACTTGTCCCTTGGCGCCATACAGGCGATAGCGATCATGGTGTTGTGGCATTCAAGGCGCTACTTGGTGGAAACGCTACAAACGGCCTTGCGAGGGAAAACCTCTGACGGGGAGGTATTCAGCTATAGGACGATCTACATGCTGATCTTGCTCTCCGCGATAGCTTTGATGGGCTACCAGATTTTCTCGGGCGTAACGGTAGCGATAGTTGTGGTGGGCCTCTTGGTAACCTTCCTCCAGTCGGTAACCGACACCTACGCCCTCGGCATTGCCGGGGCTCCTTTCGTCCACGAGAAAGCCGTGTGGATGAGCTGGCCGCTGCGCATCATATGGCCCCAGCCGCCCTCAGGTTACTCCACCGAGTGGTTCATGTCGCATGCCTTCCTGGTATGCGGATGGAACGTGGTGCCCAACGGAACGGTCAACGGGGCGCACACCACCATGAGCGTGCTGAAGATGGCAGAATTGACGGGCGTGGGCACGCGGAACGTCTTCCTGACGCTGACGCTATCGATGATCGTGGTGGTTCCCATCATGCTGGTCACAAGGTTGTGGGTCTACTACCTGCTCGGCACCAGCCGCGTGACCGTCTGGGGCACCTGCGGCATGGAGAACATGTGGGACAGCTCCATAGAACGTTATGCTTCCTCAGGCTCAACGAGCACCGTCTTCGAGGGGATGTTCGTGGGCGCGATAATAACGATCGCCCTCTCGCTCCTTAGGGCCAGGTTCGTGTGGATGCCACTGCACCCGCTTGGATTCGCGATGGCCACGAGCGTCGGGATAGCGTGGTGGGGGAGCTGGAATGCCTTCGTCTTCGCCTGGGTCGCCAAGTACCTTACGCTGAAGGTTGGCGGCAGCAAGCTCTACGAAAATTACGGCATACCGATCGTCAGTGGCTTCCTGGCAGGACTGGCTCTGGTGAACGTCATGGCGCATCCCATCGGCGTCGTAAGGTTCTTCTATCCTTTCTGATTCCGGAACTCGTCCCATAACTACCTGGCGGACTTGTCATCGGGTTCCTCAGTGGACCTCAAGGTTGAAAAGCCCCGCGGCGTTCTCGGCCAAAATTTTCCCCTTATCGCCAAGTCCGATATCGGTCTGCATGCCGCCTGCCAACCTTGGGGCACGAAGCTCGGATCAATATGATCCTTCCAAGCCATCCATTTATGGCCTCAACCTCGACGCAGCAACTCGGTAGCTTCGTGCCTCCTCGCCGACTCCTGCGAATTGCGTCAAAAAACCCCACCGTGCGGGCTTTGTAAAAAATTCAGGTCAAGAATCCTTTAGGAACCTATCACAAACTGTTTGTTGGAATGGAATGGAGGTCTGAGGCAACTTGCTGTAAGGCAGGCGGAGGAAGGACATCTGGAATGCCATTAAGAATAGACCTACCCCAAATTTGGGCTGGGTCCTGCCCGACCCACTTAATTTTTTAAGTGAATCCTTTTTATACATGAGAACTCATCAGATTGCACTCTTTTATGACATCGCTACAGGTCTTTCTTCAACAGTATTAGGACCCTCAGTGGATGTGAGTCCTGTTTGGAGTGCCAAAGATATTTCAAGACATTAAGGCATCATCATGAATTCACTTACGTCTTGGACTCGCCCCTATTCCTGCCAAGCGAGGGAGCCTCGGAGAGGAAGTCCTAGCTTGGCCGAAGCGAAGATATCACTGGGTCGCTGCACCAACTGTGGCGGAAGGTGTTTCATAAAGGACTATGAGCTCGGCGAGTTGGTGTGCGAGAAGTGCGGCTACGTCGCTGAGGAGCACATCGTCGATCACACGGCCGAGTGGAGGGCGTTCGATGAGGAGGAGCGCGAGAAGAGGGATAGGGCTGGGGCACCCCTCTCGCTGATGATCCACGATGGCGGATTGTCGACGATGATTGGTAGGGTTGCAACTCGATCTTCTGAAGCCCAGTTCGACCAAGAGCGGGCGAACAGGATGGCCCGTTGGCAGGACAGGGTCAGGGTCTCGAACTCCGCCGATAGAAACCTCTCCCATGCCCTGAGTGTGATGATGAAGGTCGGCAATGCCCTGAACTTGCCAAGGACAATCCTCGAGTCCGCCAGCCTGACCTATAGGAGGGCCCTTCGCAATAAGCTCGTGAAGGGGAGGAGCATCAATGGAGTTGTCGCAGCCTCCGTGTACATCTCCTGCAAGCAGTTCGGAATGGCGAGGACCCTCGAGGAGGTCGCAAGCGCATGCGCGATAGCGAAAAAAGAGGCAGGAAGGTCTTACAGGCATGTCGCGTGGGATCTCAGCGCCCTCCTACCGCTGATACCCCCTGAATATTACGTTACGCGATTCTCGGAGCAGCTGGGGCTCCCTAGGAGCGTGGAGATCTTCGCCCTGAAGCTCCTCAAGGTCGCCATGGAGCTGAGGTTGACGAGCGGCAGGGGCCCGACTGGACTCGCCGCAGCCGTAACCTATGCCGCGTCACTCCTCGCGGGCGAGCACAGGACGCAGCGCGAGATAGCAGAGGTCGCGAAGGTTACCGAGGTCACCATCAGGAATAGGTACAAGGAGCTACTGGAGAAGGTGGACATCACCACTCCCATCTAGGGCTTCTTGATCGCTCTCCACCGCTAAACGCCTAGATTGCCAGAAGCCAAACAATCTTTTCTACGCAACCGTTATCAGTCGTCTTGGGAATAGCACAAATAACCACACGCGAGCCGATGTTGAAGGGTGAGATAGATTCCAGAAACTTCGACTATTGGCAGAGATGATATTATAGCTCCAACTGAACTTGAACCGCCCGATCGTATTGTTTTCCAGCCTTGGCCACTTCAAACTCTATCAGAAATTCTGCCTTGCGCAGCTGAAGAAATTTATGGGCAGCTCGACGTTTCTGCCTCACAGTCACCCCTCGATAAGTCACCGTAATCCCCTCCTTGGCCTCAACTCTCGACTTTACCGCCGCGACGCACAGATTGTAGAGGCCCCTTGTGGAAAGCCCAACTTTCCGCCAAGCACCTCAAAATAATCCTTCGATGTAAGACGGGCCTTCCTCGCCCCAGAATGGTAACCCATAGCTCTCTGAGATAGATTTCGCTCCTAATCAGCTTTGCGAGACTAAATAAGGGAGGTTCACCGTTCGGCTGACATGAGGAGCCTCTGGGACTCATACCTTGACGGAGCCAAGGCTTTATAGAGCTGTCTTAAACCGCATCACTCGTCCTGAAGCACTTATATTTCGGGCCTACATCGCTCTGCAGCGAGCGTTGGATCGATTGGAGGAGAAACTCAGGTCTTTCCTTAAGACCGGTTCGGACTGGGCCAGGCTCAAAACTAGCTTCCCGGGCGTCTTTGTGCTAAAGCTCCCGCCCTTTCGAGGGAGCCCCGCGCGCCTCGCGGTGGAACTCAATCCCGTTGATGATGCCGGCAACCCCACGAAGAGGAGGGGCTTAATATTGCGTGACGAAGGGGAGTTGGAGGAATACGAACGGATCTTCCAGTCGGACAAGCTCAAGCCCCTGCTGGCTAGCGTGGCGGTAGTCAATCCAGAAGAGAAGAGGCGCATCTCCAAGCCTGGAGAAGATATTTTGGAAATCTGACCGAGGGAGTCACCCTCAACGAAAAATTCAGGGATTCTTTGGAATCGTTACCTCAAGCTCATATAGTTTCTATTGAATGTTTGATGGGCGTACTTTGTTTCGTTTCCTCTTCTCACCATATAGTTAGTTGGCATGAAAAAGGCTTGATCAAGCTTGTCAGGCTAACCAATGGACGCCTAGCAATGCCAAAAGATGAGATCGAAAGGATCTCAAAAATTACCTGAAGCCTCAGGAGTTAAGGAGGAGAATCGCCGAAACCCTCTTAGGAGGCTCACGCAACACACCATCCATGATAAAAATCGCCGAAAGCTTCCTTGAGCCTTGGGAGTACCACCGAGTTCCAATCCTCTTCATCGGCTGAGATCGAAATAGGCTTTCCACATTTTGGGCATGGAACCTTAGCGCGCTCTCCAGAAGGTCGCTTCCACGCCAGCCACCAACCTAACGCAGCCCACTCCTAAGCAGCCTGAGATCTAACCTTGCGAAGGCTTTTTAAGAGCTTGTCCCTTTATCGATTGTTTCATGTCTATTCCTCTCAATTTGCGTAGTAGGCTATGCTCAGGGCCTTCCCCCTCTTTTGGCCGTTGATTGCCGCTTGAGCATTAAGCAACATGCCTATGATGCACAGCTGGACATGCAGCGTGACCTTGACGAGCCCCCTGACCCTGTGGTCCCTCAAGCTCAACTGCTCCTTCAG
>Ga0315280_10001518_pt1 | contig 39672 bp, 30 predicted proteins | sample YL17G06_40_MG_FD_203697 | JGI IMG/M metagenome (GOLD analysis project Ga0315280, IMG submission 203697) | Sediment microbial communities from Yellowstone Lake, YNP, Wyoming, USA - YL17G06_40 | ecosystem: Environmental > Aquatic > Freshwater > Lake > Sediment | place: USA: Wyoming | collected...
CCACGTTTTCTTATGAGTAAAAACTCAGAAAACCCTTGCCCAGGGCAGATTCCGCGAGATTAGCTGCCGTTTTTTACCCACTCGACAAGGAGAAGACCCGAAAAACAATGTCGAAGTTGATTTTTTCGACTTGGACCTAATCCGAATCATTTACGGTGAGAATGAGGGCTTTCAGAAACAATACGAAGCGGCTGAGTCAGGGGAAAGTTCAGCCGAAGACTTCGAGGGGCCCTCAGAAAAGGAGAAGCAGGCTGTTACCTCAGCTTCCCTCAAAGATTTTGCTGCGCATGCGATCAAGAAGTACCTAGACAAACGCGGCAAGTCCTATAAGGTTCCATCGGCCCATTTATGGAGCTTTTTCTCCAGGAATGGCTTTGTAGTTGAATCGGGTGGCTCTCACATCCCGACCGTAGCAGGCCTTCTCCTGTTTGGAGAGAGTCCTGAGGACTTCCTTGTACAATCAAAGATCAAGCTCGAAGCCCATCAAGGAAATAAGGTCTCTAGCGAAGATGTCAGTGGTCCGCTGGTGTTTGCTCCTGACCGAATTAAAGATTTCTTCGAACGAAATGTGCGTGTGTATACGGAGATCAAAGGATTTGAGAGGTTGACAATACCTGAATATCCTTGGGAGGCCTTGAGAGAAGCAGTTATGAATGCTCTCGCCCATCGAGATTATGGGGAGGGGGCAAGAATCATGATTCAAATGCTCGAAGATCGAATCGTAGTGAAGAGTCCCGGGAGGCTTCTTCGTCCCCTGTCCCTTGAGATGGTTCGAGCATACAATGCTCCTCCCTTCAGCCGCAATCCAAGAATAGCAGAAACGTTCGGTTATTTACGACTGATGGAGGAAAGAGGCTGGGGCTTCGGAAAAATGAGAGACCTTCTTCGTAGTCACGGTCTTCCACCACCTCATTTCGCTTTCGAGAGTGGCTATTTTGTTGTGACCTTTCTGGCATCGAGACGAGTTTCAGGTGCTGTAGTAATTGGGCGGGACATCTTGGCTAAATTGAACACGAATCAAAAAGAAGTGATACGGAGCGTGCAGGCTAATGGAAAGATCTCTCGCGCTGAATGTGTGGAACTGCTGCAGTCCAGCTCGGCGACTGCAAAACGAGTCCTAAAGAGTCTCGTGGACATCGGACTGCTGGAAATGCGTGGAAAGAGTACCAGTTCGTATTACGTTCTGATAGATACCTAGGTACCGTTAACAATCTTACACGAAGTTTTCAACTTAGGGTGTTTCTCTTAAATCGTGTTTGGAAGAAATCCTAGGTTTTCTCAACTGGAGACTGCAAGCTAGGATTTCCGATTTTAAGTCGTTCGGCCTCATACTGACTCAGAAGAAGCTCAGCATTCGTCCATAGCGCTGCCGCAACCTTTTAGTCCAGATTTGCAGTTTTTTCACATCGCGAGTAGCTCTCAATGCCTCCAGTAGTTTTTGCTAGACTGTCTGCTGTCTCCAGTAGCTTTTGCTGGACTGTCTGTTGTCTCCAGTAGCTTTTAGCTGTTGCAAAGCGGCTCGTTCTCAGCTCGTTCTCGGACTCTTTTGACTGTTGCTAGGCTCTCTGTTGTCTCAAGTAGCTTTTAGCTGTTGCAAAGTGGCTCGTTCTCAGCTCATTCTCGGCTCGTTCTCGGCTCATTCTCGGCTCGTTCTCGGACTCTTTTGACTGTTGCTAGGCTCTCTGTTGTCTCAAGTAGCTTTTAGCTGTTGCTAATCGGCTCGTTCTCAGACTCTTTTGACTGTTGCTAGACTGTCTGTTGTCTCCAGTAACTGTTGCATCGAACGAACTCCATATCAGCGCTGCGCGTTGCGTTATTATGAGGCAATCGGGATATAAATCCTTATCTTCTCAAAACTTAATCTGGTCGTGACAATGCCAGCCGTCCTCGAAGGGTTGGCGCTGCAGCAATCAGGCATGCTTGTTACCAGGCCCTTCGAGCTGAGGGCGGTGCTTGAGGTCAGGCGGAAGCACCCGGAATTGGAAGCGTTATTTTTAGCTTTGAACAAATGCGGATTGAGCCTCCCAAGAAGGCAGAGCGGGGTGGCAAGGGTCGGACCCATCCGGCACCCCTTGTGGTTGCGCCGGGGTTGAGGAAGTTGCGGAATTTTGTCGCTATGTGCCGGGTTGTGCCGACCGCAAGTCCTTTATCTTCACAGGCCGCAACATCTGGCTGGAAACTGGCATTCAGGAGGTCACGCGTTCGATCCCCGTGAGTTCCACCAACGAAACCAAGAAGTCAGACAAGACAAACTCATCCGGCGCCCGATCAATCCCGCTTTAATTGGCCTTACCTCCTTTTAGGTACCTATCCAGCCAAGCACGCTCGTGCAGCATGCGGTGCACCTGGTTCCAGTTCCCCGCGATTCCGTGCGGCTGCCCTGCGTACTGGATGATCTTCGCCGGTACGCCGTTCTTCTTGAGCGCGAAGTACATCTGCTCCCCTTCCTCGAACGGCACGCGGTGATCCACCTCGCCGTGGATGAACAGTGTGGCGGCCTTCACGCGATTGGCATAGGTGAGCGGTGACTGGCGGATCATGATTTCGCGCGCCTTCGGGTCCCAAGGCGCACCGTAAAATTCCGTCTCCTTCGTGCGCGCGATGTCGGCGAGGCCGTAGTCGCTAATCCAGTCGGAGATCCCCGCGCCCACGCACGCGGCCGCGAAGCGGTCCGGGTACTGCGTGATCAGCCAGTTGCTCATAAAACCGCCGTACGAGTGCCCGATGGTGGCGACGCGATCAGCGCTCGCGGGGAAGTTCTTGATGACGTAATCCACGCCCGCCATTACGTCCTGCCCGTCCTTCGTGCCCCACGCACCCCACGTGGCCCAGAGGAACTTCTCGCCGTAGCCGGTGGAGCTACGGAAGTTTACCTGCAGAACGAAGTATCCGTTCGCAGCGAAGTACTGGCTCTTGAAATCGAAGCCGCATCCCACTGCGCTGTGCGGCCCGCCATGATTGCTCACGACGAGCGGGTAGGGGCCGCCGTCACGGCGGTAGCCGAAAGGAAAAAGGAGCCATCCTTCAACAGGCGTGCCGTCAGCGCTCTTGAAGTTCAATCGCTCGGCGCGGCTGAGCGCGACTTCGGAGAGGAACGGATCGAAGATGTGCGTAAGTTGCCGTTCTCCGGTGCCGTCGATGTTCGCGATGGAGATCTCCGACGGCGCCTCGAAGCGGCCGGCGGTGAACGCCATCTTCGTCATCGCGCGGTCGAAAGAGAGCCCGCTGATGCGCCGCTCACCTTTGGTGATCTGTTCGACTGCTCCTCCGGTCGGCGGGACGCGGAAGAGATGCGTGGTGCCTCCGATGCCGCCCGTGAAGTAGACGAATTTGCCGTCGGGGCTCCACCGTGCGCCCGCGGGGAGGTAGTCCCAGTCGGCCGTGAGATTCTTCTCCTCTCCGCCTCCCGCCGGCATCACGATGAGATCCACCGGCCCGCCGTGATTCAGCTTCTTCGCGATGACCATGTCGAGCGCAAAGTCGCGCGTGGCGATGATCCAGCGCCCGTCGGGCGAGTAGCGCGCGTTCGCGTAGCTATAATCGGGATTCGACGTGAGGCGCCGCGCGCGGCCGTCGAGCGACACGGTCCAGATGTCGCTGCGTCCGTACGAGCGCTCGTTGCGATACTCGGAGTCGGCGGTGAAGAGGAGCGTTGCGCCGTCCTTGCTCCACTCGACGCCGCCCGGGCGGAGCCCCAACTGCGTGACCTGCCGCTCGGCGCCGCCGTCCGCTGCGGTGAGAAAAATCTCCTGCGGCGGCGTCACTTCGGGATCGACGCGGTTCGGCACCGGCCATGGCGACCCGTCGCGCTTGTAATCGAGCCAGTCGATCTCAAATCCCTTGAAGCGCTCCTCGTGGCGCTTCGCAAAATCGGATTCAAAGACGCGCTCGCGCTTTGGCGGGGGCAGGTTACGCACCGCCGCGGCCCACTTGCCGTCGGGGCTCGATATCGGCGCGACGGCACCACCGCCGCGGCCCCCGGCACCGCGGCCCCCGCCTCTTGCTCCGCCCGCGCCCGCGGCACCGGTCTCGGTGATCTTGTCCGGCGCACCCGGATCGAGGAGATACACGCGGTCCCCGGCGATGAAACGGAGATGATTGTCATCGGTCCACTGCGGTCTGTTGGCATCGGCGCCCTCGGCGCTTACGCGGCGCGCGGGCGACGAGGCATCGGCGGCGACGAGCCAGACTTCGCTCGGGTTCCCGTTCGTCTCTTCGAACCGCGTGCCGACGGTGAAGGCAACCCATCGGCCGTCGGGAGAGAGTTCGGGGGAGCCGACGGTCTTGATGCGGTAATAGTCTTCGATCGCGAGCGGGCGGCCGCCGGCGCGCACGGCGACGGTTGCCTGAGGTCGCGCCGCGGGGCGGGCGGAGAAGGTGACGAAGCCGGCGTTCGCAGCGGCGAACAGCAACAGCACGACCAGCCAGGAGCGAATGCGCGTGACGCGGAGAAGACGGAAGATCTTGGACATGGCAAGGACTCCTTTCAGAGCGCAAGTTCGAGTGAAGATCGGCGACCGATCCACGGTGGCAGCCTACCGTTCGGTGTTCCCATCTTAGACCGAGTTGCGGTTATGATACAGCACCGACGCGGTCCGAACATCACCGCAACCGGATTTCTGCTGGAGCGGATGCTTTGCCGGATCTGCCGAAAACCATCGCGGTCCAGGCCGCATCCGGGTGGCTCTTCGGTGATGCGAAGCTGCGGGACCGATGAGGAGCACAAGGACAACCTCCTTCACGAAGCTCGTCGGAGTAATGCGCGCGCGCGTCCAGCAAGAGCGGAGAGTTCGCATTTCTGTCCCGGTAAGCGGCCTGTCGATGGCTGCGAACTCGTACTACTGCTATTCGCTCACCTTCGCTCCCTCCGATGCAATTTGCGGCAGCACCACTTGTATTTCTTGCCGCTCCCACAGGGGCAGGGCGAGTAGGGATCGATGTCCAGCCGAGAGAGTCCACGCTCGTTCTCCAGAGCGGGCTCTTGGGCTGAAGAAGCCAAACAGCCTTCGATCTTTCCATTTCGCTTTTCTGCCCGGTCGCCTTGGCTGTTGCGAAGAAGACAAGTGACAAACTGCGAGCGGGCCGCCGCATCTATGGACAAGCCCTGCTCCCGGCACCACGCCTCGAGTTGGTCGACATCGACTACCACTTTTTTAACTAGCCCATTCTCGACCATCTGCGCCATTGCACTCTCGGCTGTGGCAAGCCATTCGGCGTGTGTTTTCTCAAGATCGTCTGCGTCGGCCGAGATCTCGCGCAGCCTGTTCCACTGCGCCGGCGAGTACCAGGCAATGCCGATCGTCTGCTTGTTGCGCCCGCGTTTCGCCTCGCGCCGTGCAGCCTTCTTAGCCGCTATATGTTGAGCCCTTTCCTCAATGGAGACGACAACGTCCGGCTGCTCCTTGCCAAAGTGTTTGTGATACAAATGCTCGATGAACTGAGGAAGCGGGAGTTTCCATGGCTCTTGCTTGTAGTTAGCAAGCTTTCCGAACTTCTTCGGATTCAGGCCAAGCTCCCGTGCCATCTGGATCTGAGCATGGGAGAGGTGAAACCGTTTCCTCGCATCGATCCACACCTGCAACTCGCCTGAAATCCGGTTCTTGGGCATTCTTGGCTACCTCCAACATGACCACCGGCGGTATGCGTCGATCCACTCGGCGCCGGTTCGCTCGGCTCCAGACGCTATCCTGCCTTTCCTGGTTTTCACCATATTCCCTGATCGGCCGATGTTGCCTGAAGAGAAACGGTCCGTACGGATCGACGGCCCCGTGTATCCCGTGCATTTACGTTCAAGCCAGCCGACCGGTTGCAGGATAATTCATCATCCTGATCCTGCGGCCTCGCAATTTCATTCGCGCGCTCCTTGCCCTCGTTCGGCAGCCGGCGGTAGACGACGTGCGGCAGACAGGAGCGAATTTCAAATGAACATCCGATATCCGGCGATCATCAAGCCGCAGGAAGCCAGCGGCTATTTTGTCCGCAACAGGTTTACCGCCTGATCTCTTCATCTTCATCGGGGCTTCTACGCCTCTCCCCGCGCTGGGCCTGTTCCCTGGTAACTTCGGCCATATCGGTGTCGTCGCGGGCTTCGCCCAGCAGGTGCTTGCAGAAATACTCGGCCCTGGTCCAGTTGAACCAGTCGCCGCCGATGCCGTGGCGGGAGCCGGGTATGATGATCATATCGAAACGCTTGTTGGCCTTGATGAGGGCGTCCACCATGCGGAAGGTGTTGGCCGGATGAACATTGTTGTCGATGTCACCGTGGACGAGCAGCAGCTTGCCTTTGAGGTTTTTGGCAATCTCCGAGTTCTTGTCGATGCTGTACTCGAATTTGACATTCCCATCCTTGTCCGTAACTTCCTTGATGCCGTGGTGTTTTTCGCTCCAGGTGTCGTTGTAGATGTTGTTCTCGTGATTTCCCGAACTCGACACGGCCACCTTGAAGAAGTCGGGATAGACCAGCATCGCCGCGGTCGACATGAAGCCGCCGCCGGAGTGGCCGTAGATGCCGACCTTGTTGATGTCGATGAAGCTGTATTTCCTGGCCAGTTGTTCGATGGCGGCCTTCTTGTCGGCCAGCCCGTAGTCGCGCAGGTTCCCGTAGCCGTAGTTGTGGTACCACTTGCTGCGGTTGGGGGTACCGCCGCGGTTGCCCACCTCGATGACGATGAAGCCGAATTGAGCGAGCCAGTGGGTGTAGGGAACAGCACTGAAGGTCTTGCTGACCGCCTCCTGCTGTGGGCCCGGGTAGACATAGGCAATGATCGGGTACTTCTTCTTGGGATCGAAATCAAAGGGTTTGTACATCACCCCTGCAAGATCCGTCACGCCGTCATCGGCCTTCACGATGAACGGCTCGGGGAACTTGTAGCCCTGTTCCAGGAGGAGGCTGACATCGGTCGCTTCCAGTTCCATGACCGGGTTGCCCTGGTTGTCACAAAGCGCGGAACTCGGCGCCCGATCCACGCGGCTCGTGGTGTCCACGAAAAAGCGGGTATGCTCGGGCATGGACGCGCCATGGTTGGTGCTGCCGGGATTCAGGAGTTTCAGGCCGCTGCCGTCCAGGCCTATGCGGTAGAGGTGGTCGTAGTAAGGATCCTCGCCCGGCTCGCGGCCATTGGCGGTGAGGTAGAGGGTGCGCGTCTTCTCGTCGAGGCCGGTGATGTTGCCGCACACGAACTCGCCGCGGGTAACCTGGTTCTTGAGCGTGCCGCCGATGCCGTACAGGTACCAGTGGCCCCACCCGTCCCGTTCGGACCACCAGAGGAACTCCTTCTCCCCTTCAAGGAAGCGGATGGGCCTGGTCTCGATGTAGGTGTTGAGGCGCTCCTCCACCAACACCTTGACTTCGCCCGTCCTGGCGTCGACCCGGCATATATCAAGCCGCTTCAGGTCGCGGCTTTGGCGGGTCAGGATAAAGGAATCCGAGCCGGTCAGAGCCCACGGTCTCGTCCTCTCCTTGGCTTGGGCATTGGGATTCCCTTCCCACTCCCTGCGCTCCTTTTCCGTGAGCCGGCGGGTTGGGATGGAAAGGCGCTGATCCTTGAAGGCGTCGGCCTTGGCTTTGATGCGTTGCCTGCTCGCCACGTCGAAGACCCAGAGTTCTTCCAGAGCAATGTCCTCGCCCGGCATGGAGTAACGATAGGTCTCCAGCTTGGGCCGCGGCTGCGCCAGGGAGTCGATGACCCAGAGATCCTTCACCTTGCGCTCGTCCGAGCGTTCCACCGTAAACCTTAAGGAGTCCTGGCTCCAGATCACGCCGGAAGGCGACACGCGCGGTTCGAACGTGTCCTTGACCTCCGTCTGCTCGACCTTTTTCTCGCCTGCCTTCTCTTCCTTCTTCTGTTCCTTCTCTTCCTTCTTCTGTTCTTTGCGCAGGCGATCCTTGTCCTCTTCCGTCAGGTGACGGCTGTAGGAGTAGTATTCCTCGCCGTCCTGGGTGAGCCTTGTCTCCACGATGGAGGGATCCCTGGGATCCTTGATGGCCTTTTTCAGGTTCTCCATGTCCATCATGTATAGATCAAAGCCTCTGACGAACAGAGCCGTCTTCTCGTCGGGAGAAACGCTGGCCCAAGTCGGCCATGTCACATCCTTGTCTTTCTCTTGCTGGGCTTTCACCTCGTCGGGGTGCACGAGCACCAGCTTGGTGGTGGCCAGGTCATACTCGAATCTCAGACGCCGGGTCCCGGGAGGCGGGGGCGCAGCTCCGGGCCCTGCTCCTCTTCCGCGCTGGTCCTCGACCTGAGTGGTCGTTCCTGTGTCCTTCTTCTCCTCGGCCTTTTCTACGAGACCGGGTATCTTGGTATCCTGTGGGACATCCATTTCGAACTGCAGGGCCGTGTCCTTCTTGATAAGCTTCAGGCCTGTAATGGATGGTCTTTGTTCACCTGCAGGGGGTGGGCCAAGATGGGCACTGTCGAACGGTATGCGCACGATGTTGGTGAGCTGGGCCGCCATGTTGGCGGTGTCGAAGAGCGGCGCCTTGCTCTTCTTGACGGTGTCGACCATCATCCAGCGCTGGCCCTTACTGGTCGCATAGGCATACCAGAAGCGGTCACCACTTTCGAACCAGTTGGGGGTTACCGTGGAGCTGAAGATCAACTTGTTGTTGACCTTCGAAGTGGTCCAGCGCGAGGCGAGCTCGTAATTGGGTCTCACCCTGCTGACATCCTGGGCCGCACGCTCTTGAACGAGCGCGGGACCGCCGGCCGCCAGGGTGAGGACGAGGGTGAGTACGATCAGTCCGGATCTTCGCAACATCGGGGTTCTCCTCTGAAAATAGTTAGGGATTCTTTTTCCTGCAGTTTTTCCATTACTTCGCTTTTGGCGACCGGGATGAAGATATCATCGGCTGAGGCAGAAAATCATCCGGATTCCTCCCGCGGAGCGCCTGCCTGGGACGGTGCGGCGCGACTGCCTCAACCAGGGGATCGTGCCGGGAGAAGCCCACATGCGGCAGTTGTTCGGGGGCGAAAGGGAAAACGAGACGGGGTTGTCACCGGACAGAAAAATCGTTGAAATCGAGAACCAGCTCTTCTCTGCCCTGCGTGAGAAGGAAGACTCGGGCGCCCGGCCTCGCATTGATGAACGGGCCTGAATAAAGAGGCCAGGAAGAGAAGTCGAGGGGCTCGCCATTGATGAGACGCCGGGCGGGATAGCCAAATTCGAGACGAACGCCGCGCGAGGTGACATAACGGACGCGTAGATTCTCGAGGTCTACATCCAGTTGATTCTTACGGATTCGTCCCTGAAACTCGGCGAAGGAGGCATAATCCCGAGCCGATGCCGCTTCGAAAATCAGGCCCGTCCTACGACGATCCAGCGTTAAGCGAAAATGATCCGGCTGTTCCGTCCACCGGCCCGGGGTAAGAGGCCGGACGGCGAAAAAGACCCGATCGGCCCGGGCAAAAATCCAACCGGAGGAATCCTGTTCCCGGGCATCGAGAATCTTCGGGAAAAAGCCGTTGACATGCCCGTGCCGCGCCTCCGTTGGGATCGCGTAGAGGGCGATCAGCGCGTTTTCGTGCTGAAGAAGTTCTTCGTAGGGCGACCCTTCCACCCATTTCTCGGCGCTGTCAGCGTAGGGGCGCTGTTTGAGGATATTGGCTTCGATTTTGTCCGGATCATCGGCAAAATAACTCAACAAGTGGGTCTTGGAGAAAAAGGGATTGAGAAAGAAACAGGTCGCTCCGTCACGGGTCGAGGCCCAGGTCAGGTCCCAGCGGTGGTTCTCAACGTCGGTGATGTCGCCGAACGACGAGCCCAGAGCGTAATCGGCGGTCATGTAAGTATACTTCCAAATCGGGACCGTATTCCGATTGACTCCCAATCCGCGGCGGGGCGCCTTGGTTTCGCGGTGGACATAAGGACGAGTCCGGTCGGCGGCCATGCGCCCGATCAGCGGATGCGGCCGGAAAGCCTGGACGGCGGCCAGGCCAACATAAAACTGCTTGGGAAGTTCGGGATGATACACTGACCTGCCGAAAAAGAGATATCCGAAGGGGGTGGCTGTCCCGCAATTCAAGGCCGTATGGGTCACTTGATTGAACTTCTCCCGGCTGTGGGCGCCGGTCCAGCTGCCTTCAAGATAGAGAGCGGCATAATCGGCCAGAAGCAGATGCAGCATCATCCAGGCCTTGCGGCGGAGAAGCGGATCACGGGAGAAATCGTGAAGACTCGTCAGGCAGAGAAAATAAAGGGAGGCGTAATTGGGGGAATCGAATTCATATTGGCCGAAGGAGATCGTCCGCTGGATCCAGTCGTCGATCCAGACCTCGGCTTCCCGCTTCGCCTCGCCGGGCGTCATGCCGTCTGCGAAGCGGGGACCATCGGGCCACATCTGTCCGAACAGATATCGAGCCGTCCGGTATTGCAGTTTGTGATTCTCGGTGAATCCCGGGTCGGATGTGAAACCGGACACGAGGCGGGCCTTCATTTTTTCCACCAAATCCGGCGGCAAACGATCTCCCAAGCGAAGAATCGCCTCCATCGCCACATAGGTTTGGAAACACTCCCAGGGCGCGTCTTGGGCCGCGGCCTGGCGGAAATAGCTGAGGCCCGTGTCACGATCGCAGTCGGAAAATATTTTGACGATGGCCAGGTAAAGGCGTCGCCGTGGGTCATCGCCTTCCGTCCACGTCTGTCCGGCCAAAGCGTGGAGAATGATTTGACGGCGTTCTTCCAGCCCGGTCTGATAATCCCGGACGGACGGATTATGCCCCGGTGTCAGGAGGGCGAGCAGCCCGATGGCAATGATAAAACCGGTGACGTGGCGATGTTTCATGCGCTCAGTTCCGCCGTACCCCCTTCTTGTTGATCGTGGTGGCGTCCAGTGCCCACAATCCATTTCAGCCGGGTACGCTGCCAGGTTGCGGCGTAAAGCGTGTTGGCGTCCATCGGGTCCATTACCAGGTCGATGGCGCCTGTCTTTTCGTTGCTGTATAGGATTTTCTGCCAGGTCTTGCCACCATCGGTCGTTTTATAGACGCCGATACCAGCCTGTGAGCTCCGAAAAATGTTGGCTTCACCCGTGCCGATCCAAACGATGTTCGGATTCGAGGGTGCGGCCGCGACGTCTCCGATTGCTGTGGAGGGCGCCTGGTCGAATACCGGTTCCCAGGTGGTGGCTTCATTGTCCGTCTTCCACAGGCCGCCGGATGCGGTGGCAACATAGATCGTGTAGTTCTTACCCTTGGGCGCGACCACGGCGATATCCGTGCACCGCCCGCTCACGTTTTTGGGACCGAGGAACTGCCACTTCAGGTCCTTGAAGGGCGAGGCCAGTTTCATCTGCTGATGCTGTTCGAAACCCTTGAGCCTCAGGGCAGGATCCGAGGACGTCACCCGCTGGGATGCCTGTTCCGCTCCGGCGCCGAGCAAAATGGCGGCAAAGAGAATGAATGCAATAAAAAACTTCAGAGCCAGTTTTCTGAAAGCCGTAAATCTCTCCTGATGACCTACCGGACTGCTTTTGGGGAATGCCGCTGGCGCGCGGCTCGCGCTGGGAGCGAAACGCGCGCAATATTTCAGCAAGTCGAAGTGAGGCCATATCTATCCCGAGAGCAGCGGAGAAGCAAGGGAAATTCGGGAGTGAACAGGGGGCGTTCCGATTTTTGGCCTATGCATGACTGCAACCGATCCATAGGTTGCCATCGCAGCCTGTAACTGGATCGCACTTCTGATTGATCCGACGCCATGTTTTCGATTGATCTGATGAGTTAGGTGGTCATAATGGCATTGGATCCAATGCAGGACACGTTTGCTGCCGGCGCCTGAAAAACCTGTCAGGCTCTGGTGGACTCGTTGCAACTCCAACGATATAGAATTCCGTGCCATAACTATTTCTCGTCAGCAACGACTTCTCTCCAAGGAGGCCTTTATGATTCCAAAACCAATTGGCATCTTGATTCTGAGCGCAATTCTGTGCGTCTCTCCTGCGCTGTCCCAGGGCAAGAAAGCCTCTTTCGACGGGCAGGCCGCCTTCGAATACATCAAAGTCCTCGCCTCGAATGCGATGCAGGGACGCAAAAGCGGCGAGCCCGGCGGCCAGATGGCAGCCGAGTACATCGTCTCCAAGCTTAAGGAATGGGGCCTGGAGCCGGCAGGGCCAAAGGGGAGCTATTACCAGGACATGACCTACGAGTATTACGAGGTCGAGCGCGGCGCGACTCTCGACATCATTGCACACAATAAGAAGCACGAATTCGTCTACGGCGAAGACTGGCGTCAGTACCAGTTTTCCGGCTCGGGAACCTTTGGCGCCGGCATCGTCTTTGTCGGGTACGGCATCTCGGCGGCCCAGAAAGGATATGACGACTATGCCGGCGTCGATGTCAAAGACAAGCTGGTCCTCTTCTCGATAGATACGCCGCGCCGGTTTGAAGACAAGCTCAAAGACGAAGCTCAGCTGCAGAACCGAATCGCGGCAGCTCGGGAGCATGGGGCGCGCGGTGTCATGACTTTCAGGAGCGACGGCCAGGCTGCAGGCGCCTTCTTCCGCGGCGGGCTCAAAAAGGAGAGCTACAAGCCGAATTTCGTGGTCATCTCCCTGGAAACCAAAGTCGTGGATTTCATTTTCAAATGGCAAAAGGCCGATCCCCGTTACTTCTTCCAGCAGATCGAGGAAACCGGCAAGCCCCTGTCGTACGATCTCGGAGTTCAGTCCCTGGTTAACCTGAAGGTGGTTTTCGACGAGAAGAGGCCGACGCAGAACGTATTGGCCAAAACCAGCGGGACCGACGAGACTCTTAAAAACGAATATGTCATTCTCGGCGCACACATGGACCATCTCGGGATCGACATGACCGGAGACGTTTTGAACGGCGCCGACGACAATGCTTCCGGCACGGCCGTGGTAATGGAAGCTGCCCGGGTATTGAAGCTGAACCAGTTCAAGCCCAAACGGACGGTCGTCTTTGCCCTCTGGGCCGCGGAAGAAGAGGGGCTTCTTGGTTCGAAGTATTACACGGAAAATCCCGTCTATCCGCTGGAAAAGACGGTCGCCAATATCAACTTGGACATGGAAGGCCACGGCACGGGCAAAGTGCGCGCCAGCGGCGCCTACTTTGCTCCGGAAGTCTGGGAGATTCTGAAGGCGGGCCTGCCCAAGGAGATCCTTGACAATTCCATTCCGGGACGCGGCGGGCCGGGCGGATCGGACCACACGCATTTTCTATATAACGGAGTGCCGGCGTTTATGGTGGGAACCGACGGCTCCCATTTCAAAACCAACCGCGTCGGCGACGTCATCGACCTCATCAAGCCGGATATCCTGAAGGCTTCGGGCGATTTCGTAGTGGCGTCGCTCCAGGTGTTGAGCACGGAACCGAAGATACCGATCCTCGCCAAACGGAAGGAAACCTTCTATTGGAAATTTGAAACGATCGTGAATCACAAGATTGCGCTACTGGAGGCTGTTGTTCAGGAGCACAAGGACGTTGAGGATCCCGATGTAGATTTCCAGCTTGCCGCCATCGGCGAAAAAGCGGGTCTGACGGGCGACGCATTGCGGGCAGAAGTGATGAGGAATATCTTCACCGGAAAGGAAAAAATCGCTCAAACCAAGGGGCTCACGCTCTACGGCAGCCCGGCGCAGGCGTCAGCCCCAATGATGGGACCTAGAGGACCGTCAAAAACGACCGTGCTGCTTGGGCTGCAGGGGCTTGCTGCGATCCGCGACGATCTTCGCTGGGCGGAAGTTTTTTCCAAGCAAGGAATTGGCTACGTCTCGCTCGATCAGCCCGGATTGCTTTTTAAAGACAATGTCCTGAGCGACGAAGGGAAGAAGATCGTCGAGGCTTTGGGAAAAGCCAACCTGCTTCTGATCGTCAAAGGACTGAATCCGGCCCAGACAAAAGCGCTGCTGGATAGCGCGCTCAAACCGGTGATGCTGCAGACCGCAACTCTGCCCGACAAGGATACTCTCGGTCTCATCAGAAAAACGGAATCTACCATTGGTTTGATTCTGGGGAAGGATGAAGACGCCGCCTCTTATTTCAAAAAGATTGAAGAAGCCAAAAGGGCGGTCGGCGCTGAATACATTGCGGTCGTCAGCGAGAATTCTCCCTGGGAGGCCGTAGGCAAAGAGCAGATGATCAACGTAATTGCGGAATTGCTCAAGGCCGGCTATCCGATTGAGGACCTTGCGAACCTGGTCTCGGGAGCATTTGTAAGAGCGTTAAACCGGGCAACCCGGTAATACCCGCACCGCTGCATCCGCTGCAACCGGGAGCGCGGCGCTGCGGCGGCTTGCTCCGGTAAAGCCATAGAAAAATGCATGCGGTTGCGGGAATGGCAGTAAGGAAATATGTTTTTGTCAGGAGACCAAGGCCGATTTCACCCTCTTGCAGACTGGGTCATCCCTTGATTTTGCAACTGTTTTGGAGATCGGGGACGGACCATCCGAAGTCTTTTTGATCCTAGGGGATGAGCTTCACCGAGGGCCGGAAAAACGTGGTTACTCTCGATTTTCGGCCCTGTTTTTTCGTTCTACGGAATTCGGTCCCCGGCGTCCCTTTCCATGTATTCCAGTCAATGAGAGATTGCTGGCCGCAGCGCATTGTCCTACAATCAGCGAGGATGAGCTTCAGAGATTTGCCGTGGTCAAAGATCGAGAAGGAAATCGCAAGAAGGGCGTTCGATGCGGCCCATGAGCGCGAGTGCGCCGCCATTGCCGCAAAGCTGCGGGAGATGACAGCCGCGATCGAGGAGCCGCAGGACATCTGGCAGATTCACGATTTTTTGACCAGGCGCCGACGGGAAATCGACCGCAAATACGACTATCGCTACTCCGTTCTTATCGAGATCTTCGCCCGTCTAATCCGCGAAGGTTGGATCAGCATTGCCGACCTCGAGGGTCTGAGAGAAGACAAGATCGAAAAACTCAAACTCTGGCTAAGCCTGTAGCCCGCCCGAAAATGGCAATGACATCACGATCCGCGCAAATGCCCGATGTTGGCCATCTGGCCTGGAGTCAATAAAAGGCCCTGAAATCTTCGCGCAAGACTTCTTTATTGATCTCTTGGCGATGTCATCATCTGATTTGGCAACCATTTCGCGTGGTCCGTCCCCATCATGCATGCAATCCCGGTCAAGTTCTGCAGATATTGTGTCATACTGCCGTTTTGTCGGTCGCATGCTGGCCCGAACCGGCGGCTTGCCTCCCAACTTCAAACACGAATGAAAGGGAGCTGAGGGACAAAGAGAGAATCGGGGTTCCTCTGATGTACCGATCACCAAGTTTGACCGCTTCGCCATAAATCCAGGCCATCCTGGACGGAAAAGGAGATGCAATGCAAAAGACATGGATTATCTTGGCAACGGTGCTCGGCCTCGTGACCGCGGGCTTCGCGGCGCAAAATCCCAAAGTCCTGATCAAGACGGAGATGGGCGATATCACCGTCGAGCTTTACGCCGACAAAGCCCCGGGCACGGTGGCCAATTTTCTGAAATACGTGGACGCCAAACTTTACGATGAGACGACCTTTCATCGGACCGTCACCCTCGAGAACCAGAAACCCGAGGAGATCAAGATTGAGGTTATTCAGGGCGGCCAGGTCGCCGGGGCAAAATCCTTCCCGGCCATCCCTCTGGAAAGGACGAGCGTGACCGGACTCAAGCACGAGGATGGGACGATCTCCATGGCCCGGGGCGGCGCGGACTCGGCAACCTCGAGCTTTTTCTTCTGCATCAATCCCCAGCCGGCTCTCGATTTCGGTGGAGCACGCAATAAGGACGGCCAGGGTTTCGCGGCCTTCGGAAAAGTGGTCGGCGGCATGGACGTTGTGCGCAAGATCCACAAGGCCCCCCACGAGGGTCAGACGTTGAAGCCACCGGTCAAGATCCTGTCCGTTACCCGCATCGGGGGGTGATGGATGTCGTGTGGGCCCGATCTGTAGATTTGACTTCTTGCATTTGAAAAGCAGAACTTTGGGTAAGGAACACCCTTGAGCATTCCCGCTGGAGAGGAATGATACTCCGTTTCCTGGAGATGCCTATTTAATCAACAAAAGCGTCTTTTGACGCCCGTCGACAAACTTGCAGCCCTCCGTTGAAAAGATCGCGTCGTCTTCGTAACCGATGCGGACGTCCTGGTTATGCCATTCGGGAACTTTCGTGGTGGTGCTGAATTCGATCGAATACATGGTATTCAAGTGGAGCGGGTATTCCCCGCGGCGGCGGGAGCCCTCGGGCGCGATTTCGGGCGCCCGAGCATCGATCGGGGGACCTGCGGCGAGTCTTGTTCTTCTTGTCAAGCCAAGTGGGTTCATACCAATTCCCGATGCCATCGAACCACCGACCGAGAGCCAATTTGTGCTGTAACCATACTTTACATTTGGTTGGCCATTAGTATAATATATCTTTCATGATAGACCGACCGTTTTGGATGCAGTTGATCGAGCTAGGGTGGAAACGTCGCCCGGTAGTGTGGTTGTCCGGGGTACGCCGGGCAGGGAAAACAACGCTCGCCCGGATGATCCCCGGAGCCGTATACCTGAACTGTGACCTTCCGTCGGTCGGTCGCCGGCTCGCCAACCCTGAACCCTTCTACGATTCTCTCGCGAAGGGATCCACTGTCGTCCTGGACGCGGTGCACCGCCTGGAGGATCCGAGCCGCGTCCTGAAGATCGCGGCGGACGCGTATCCTCACCTGCGAGTGCTTGCCACGGGCTCGTCGACGCTCGCCGCCACCCGGAAGTTCCGGGACAGCCTGACAGGGCGGAAGCATACGATCTATCTCACGCCGGTGCTGTGGAGCGAGTGTACCGCCAACTTCGAGATCCGCGATTTCGACCGGCGCTTGCTGCACGGGGGGCTGCCGGAGCCGCTCCTTTCCTCCAGGAAGGATCCCGCGTTTTTCGCGGAGTGGATGGACAGTTTCTACGCACGCGACGTACAAGAGCTGTTCGGCATCCGAGACCGGGCAGGATTCATGAGGCTCTTGCATTTGCTTCTGCGCCAGAGCGGCGGTCTTGTTGATTACACGAATCTGGCGCAGCTCAGCGACCTTAGCCGGCCGACGGTGAAAGCTCACGTCGAGGCGCTCAGCATTGCCCACGCCGTTTTTCTCCTGCCGCCGTTCCACGGAGGAGGACGCCGCGAGATCGTCCGGAGGCCCAAGTGCTATGCCTTCGACACAGGCTTCGTCACTTTCGCCCGCGGTTGGGACTCCATACGGGAAGAGGACCGCGGAGTACTGTGGGAGCATGTGGTGCTGGATTACCTGCGCACCGGGCTCGACTCCGGCCGGCTCTACTTCTGGCGCGACAAGTCAGGCCGTGAGGTGGACTTCGTGATCCGGCGCCCCAGAGAGTCGGTCGATGCGGTCGAATGCAAGTTTAATCCGGATCGTCTCGACGCGGCACCCCTGCACGCTTTCCGAGCAGACTACCCGAAGGGCCGCAACTACGTGGTCAGCCCTCTCGTAAAGGCACCCTACGTCCGGAAACACCGGGGTCTTCGCATTTCATATTGCGGCTTTGACGGTCTCTCGGCGCTCTTCTGACTGCGTCGTCCTACTTGGATTTCGAGGTTATGGCGCCTGTCCCCGAAATTCTATATGATGAGCCCCGTCTATCGCCTGGAATCGATATTTCGTTTGGAATTTCTTCGACGGCAAGCGGCAAGAGGTGCATATGAGATGGCATAAATCTACGCTCCCAGCATTCATGGCATTTGTGATACTGATCGCCCCCCTCGCAACAACAGCGATTATTGCTCAAGTGCGAGGCACGCAGCCGCCCGCAGGCCAGGGTGCTGCACAGCAGCCTCCACCGGTGATTTCGCCGGAAGTTCTCCTTGACAGACGCGTCGTATTTCGCCTGATGGCACCGCAGGGAGAAAATGTAAGCATCCGCGGCACCGACATTCCGGCTCTCGCCGGCGGCCGCGGCGGCCCGGCTGCTCCCCCTATGATCAAAAGGGATAACGGTGCTTGGGAGGTTACCCTCGGACCGCTCGAGCCGGGCGCGTACAGGTACACCTTTTCCGTGAATGGGGTCGCTGTGATCGACCCCCGCAACCCGTCAACCAGCGAATCCAACAACAACACCTGGAGTCTGGTTTATGTCCCGGGCTCGGACCTCATGGATACCAGGGACGTCCCTCATGGCGCCGTCGCTTCTGTTTATTACTATTCCACCGCGCTCAAGCGGACCCGGCGCATGCACATTTACACTCCGCCGGGATACGAAGCGGGCCGCGAGAAATACCCGGTGTTTTACCTGCTGCACGGCGCCGGCGACTGCGACGACGCCTGGAGCTCCGTCGGGCGCGCCGGATTTATTCTCGACAACCTGATCGCGACCAAAAAGGCTAAGCCCATGGTGGTCGTGATGCCCGCCGGGCATACCACGAACTCCACGATGGCCAGAGGAGCAGCGGCACCCGCTGCGCCCGCGGGAGCCGGCGCTCCCCAGGCGGCGCCTCGGGACGAGTTTGCGGAGGACTTCATCAACGACATCATGCCCTACGTGGAGAAGAACTATCGCGTCCTGACTGACCGGCAGCACCGCGCGATCGCGGGGCTTTCCATGGGCGGCGGTCAAAGCCTCAACATCTCATTCTCCCATCTGGACAAATTCACCTATGTGGGAGTCTTCAGTTCCGGGATTATGGGGGGTGGAGCAGGCGCAGCCCGTGGCGCGGCGGCCCCCGGAGCGACGACGCCTCCTCCCGCTCCCTTCGGCGCAGCATGGGAACAACAGCGCATGGCGATGCTTGACAACGCCGCCTTGAAAAAGGGCTTGAAGCTGCTCTGGTTCAGCACCGGCGTCGATGACGGGCTCATTGCCACCACCAGAAACACGGTGGCCCTGCTCAAGAAGCACGGCTTCAATCCGTTCTTCAAAGAGAGCCCCGGCGCTCACACCTGGCTCAACTGGCGCAACTACCTGATCGAATTTGCGCCCCAGTTGTTCTAGAGCCAGCATTGGAGTTGAAATATTAGCGGAATCGGCAGTGAACGATTCCACCACGATTCGAGGTGTTGAGATGTCAGACCCCATTAGTGACGCGTTATATTCCATTAACAGAACCCTGTATGAAATTTCCTGCTTCTTTCAGGACATGGACAATTCGTTGATCCTTACGGAAAGCAACGTTGCACGGCACGAGTACACGGACTCGGAGCTCAACAGGATCGACGAAATCCGGGCCGAGCTGAAAAGGCTGAGGGATGACCTGCCCAAACAGACGGACTCCGCGAAAATTTCGGCCATGGTGGGAGAGATCAACAGCCTTGACAGAGAGCTCCACCGGATCATGTGCTCCTGGCCCGGCATCATACCGCAGACGTTGACCTCGGTGAACAATACGATCACGCAGTTCCACGAGATCGAGCAGCCCAAGATCGAGGTGATCATGGACAGTGTGAACAACACATTGAGAAACGCCTACGCGGCCATCGACAAAATCAACACGACCAGCATCCCGCTGGCTAACAGCATACTCACCGAAGCCCATGACGGAGTCATGCCGAAAGCGGAGAACATCCTGGAAGACGCCGACAGGCTGCTGCTCGTCAGGCGGACTGCAGCCAGGGAAGAGTCGGAGCTGAGCGAAGAAGAGCTGACCTACCTCAAAGACCTCAGGAAGAGGGACCAGGAACTAAAGGATATGCTGAAGGCCAAGCAGGACGAGCTCGACAGGCTCATAGCTTCCGGCGCCAAGGACCGGCAGACACTCGACCGGATCGACGTGCTGAAGTGGGAGATGGGCAATGTCCAGAGGGCCATCGATGCCAATTACCGGGAAACTATCGACCTGCTCTACACGTCGCCCGGCGTCATACCGGAAATGCTGTACGATATCGGCCAGTGTATCAAACGTTTTAACACCGTGGAGCAGCCCCGCATCGAGGACATCATGGACTCGGCGGACGACAGCCTGGATGAAGCGAGACAGGCGCTAAGCAACGTGAACAAGCTCTTCGTCACCCGCACCCTCGAGCCCGTCGATCCGCTCACGCTCCTGCCGGCACTACGGGAGAGGCTGGATTTCCTGTCGGGGGAGTCGAAGGCCCTGGAACAGAAGATCAAAGAGCAGCGGGACCTCATCACGAAGATCAGGGCGGGCAAAGGCCTGGAAGAGCCGCCCGCACCGGCCATCAGGGATGGGGGCCCTTCGGCCCCGGCAGCAAAGATCGGCGGCCAGCCCGCCAACGGCAGCGCAGAGATGGCTTCGCTGCGGTACAAGGAGCGGGAGATGCTTTGGCTGGGCAAAGAGCTGGACAAGATCCGCTTCAGGTGGGTCGAAAAGCCCGGCGTGATTCCCGAAACGCTGGAATCACTCCACGGCAGCTTCGGTGAAGCGCAGGGAATCCTGGCGAAGATCAACGAAGCCACCGGGAAGGCGCTGGGGTTCGCCTGCAAGCTTTCCCTGCCGATCAAAATAGGGCTGGGAATATCGGGCGTGGCAATCGTGGTCACGCTGATCCTGATCCCGCTCCTGCTCGTCCGGATGATCCTGTTCGGGCTGTAAATTTCGGGGACAGGCGCCATAACCTCGAAATTCCACAGAAACCAATTTCCTCCAATCTCGAACAAATTCGAGGTTATGGCGCCTGTCCCCGAAATTAGGACAAACAGATGATCATATTATCCATGCCCATCAGCAGTCTGCACGGCTGGGGTATATGCGGCAAATACCTCGCCAAGGAATTGGACGAGCTGGAACAGGTGGTGATTTGCGCGCCGGCGATTGACATGAATTTGATCGGCGACGAATTGGAATATCGCTTTCTGAGCGGCCGGCTCATCGCGCAGGAGACTTACCAGCAATTGCAGCGGGGTGGTTTCACAATGTCCGCGCCGGTGCTGCACGGCACCGAGTCGAACTTGTTGATTCCGACCAATCCCAATGCGCAGGGCATGCGCGATGTCGGCTATACGTTTTTTGAAGACAATATTCTGGACGGCCCGCTGGTACGAAAGCATGCGGCTCGTTTCAAACACGTGGTATGCGGTTCGCGCTGGAACGAAACCGTGTTAGCCGAGTACGGCATCACCAATGCGACTACCGTCATTCAAGGCGTGGATACGACGCTTTTCCATCCTTACAACAATGCTAAGGTCTTCAACAAAGACAAGTTCGTGATTTTTTCCGGAGGCAAGTTCGAATTTCGCAAAGGACAGGACATCGTACTGCGCGCTTTCAAACACCTCCAGGATAAATATAGTGACGTGCTGCTGATCAACAGTTGGTTCAATTATTGGGCTTTCAGCTTCGCCACCATGAAGCACAGTCGCCTGATCCGCTTTGCGCCGGATGGAGAGGATTATTATCGCAACATGCTGAAAGTGTATCTGGATAACGGCATCAATCCGCAAAATGTCGTTACCCTGTCGCCCAAACGCAACGTGGAGATGGCGCGTATTTACAAAAACAGCGACATCGGCCTGTTTCCCAATCGCTGCGAAGGCGGAACCAACCTGGTGCTGATGGAATATATGGCCTGTGGTAAACCGGTCATCGCCAGTTTCAATACCGGGCACCAGGATATATTGACAGAACAGAATTCCCTACAAATCACCACGCACGCGACGGTGGATATTGTCGAGCAAGGCAAGCTCACCGCGCGTTGGCCGGATCCGGATCTGGACGAAACCATTGCGAAACTGGAATGGGCTTATTTGCACCGCGACGCTTTAGGCGCCTTGGCACACCAAGCAGGACAAGATTTGTCGCGCATAACCTGGCAGGAAACAGCGCGGAGATTCCATGCCTTGTTGACGCAATAATACGGATTGTCGGCTACAGCGGCCAGGGCGCTGGCTACATTATAAGGATGCGCCGCCGCCCCGTCGGCGGAATTGCTGAAGCGATGGTTCTATCGCCGAATGCCATAAGGAGCGCGGGGAGCAAAGCTTCACGCATCAAACGCCTCACCCCCTATGCCGTCAACGCCACAGAATCGCAAAATACGGTGACAGGCAACGCTGTCCACGCGCTTTACACAGCTTGGGACAGCGAAGCCTGCTTTGAAAATAGACGGAGCGGCTGACTGGAGGACGGGCTAAAGCCCGTCCCCACTATACGTTACTCTCAGAGATCTCAAGTGGGCACGGGCTTCAGCCCGTGCGCTTTTTCATGCGCTTGGGTCCCGCTGCGCGGGATGAGATACTGTCACCGTATTTCGATCCGGGGAGGACAACGCCTCCTTTTTCGCTTGGATCTGTCATCCAATGGGCTATATTTTATTCTTAATAGCGAGGGAATCCTGAACAGGCTGGAATCATTTGTCTGTCGAGAGGATGGTCGTGAGCATAATTATGAATAGGCCGCTTTCAAGGGCCTCTTGGCAATAGGAAGGGGAAACAATCATGCCCAGGAAACGATCGACATCGACGGATCCAGCAGCCTTGGAACAGGCACGAGTAACCCAGGAAACAAAGTCGGAACTCAGCGGTGACGAAGGACGTAAAAAATCGGCCAGCACAACCCGAATGGCCGAGCAGAAAAACACAAGAAAGCGAACCTCATCCAGAGTGAAGGCACACGCTACCACACCTTCTCCTGTCCCTGCCGTAGCATCTCGCCCGCAGGAGTCCACGTTGGTCGAAGCCAGGCCGGAGCAGCCATCCGGGATGGCACCGCCGGAGCCTCCCGTGACCGGGCAAGGCGCTCTTTCTTCAGAGGTTTCAATTCGGGAGAAGATCGCACTGCTGGCCTATTCCTACTGGGAAGCACGGGGCCGCCAGGGCGGCTCGCCCGAAGAAGACTGGGTGCGTGCTGAGCGCGAAGTGCTGAGCAGCTTAACAGTCACTGGCCAATAACCGCGCCCCCAGGCCGCTGGTGAGTCGATTGCGGACAGTTCCTTTCAGAATCTAGCGCGCTGCACAAGCGCACGGCGTGGGAGTTGTTGTTTCTCGAGGCCTCCCACAACTCCCCAGCAAGCCACCATCCGCAGAGGCGGTGGCTTTAGGAAGTCCCTTCCCATACTGATGCGCGCGGCGCCTTGGAGTGCGGCGGCTTGACGCCGCTTTCCGGTTTCCTGCGCCCTAACCAAAGCGGCGCCGAGGCGCCGCACTCCAAAGCCCTCCGGGCGCGCAAACCTTAGCGGAACACGATATATTGGGGGATAATTAAAGATGACCCCAAGTAATAGTTGCATTTTCATTTTTCACCTGTTATGATGTGTGCGGGCTTTACCTGCCTTCCCGCTTTCGCTAAGGCTCCCTTAACCAGGAGGCCTGACCATGCGATCAATAGCTGTCATCAACCAAAAAGGCGGATGCGGCAAAACCATCACAGCCATCAACGTTGCAGCCTTCCTTGCCCGAGAGCACAGAAAAGTCTTGCTCATCGACATGGATCCGCAGGGGCACACCACGCTGGGCCTTCAAAGGGATTCTGCCCAACCGGTGAAGACCATCAGCGATGTGCTGTTGCGGGGATTGAGCAAGGAGGGGGTTCGCCTGCGCAACGCCACGCGCACCGTCCTCCCGGACCTCGACCTGGTTCCGTCTGATATCCTGTTGAGCGCGGTACCGGAGAGGCTGGCGGCAGTGCCCGGCCGGGAGTATAGGCTGGCCGAAGCACTCGCCGAAGTCCGTGATCAATACCACTACATCATCGTCGACTGCCCGCCTAACGTCGGCCTGCTCACGTTCAACGCGCTAATGGCCTGCTCGGAAGCGATCATTCCATTGGATCCGAGCTTTTTCGCGCTCCACGGCATCGGGAAACTGTTGGAAACCATCGAAGTGCTGGAGCGCAAGACCGGGCACGCGATTGAAGCCCGCGCCTTGATCACGCTCTATACGGGCCGCGCCCAATTTGTGAAAGAAGTTGTCGAGGATATCCGGAAACATCTGGGCCAGAGGGTCTACGATACGGTCATCAGGTTCAGCATCAAACTTGCCGAGGCTGCAAGCCACGGCTTGCCCATTAGTGAGTATTGCAGGCGCTCGGTGGGATTTGAGGATTACCAAGTGTTGGCCGCCGAGATCCTGCAGCAGGAGGCCCGCAGGCCGGCCATCGAAAGTTGCCCCGAGCGCAACCATGAGGATAGGACATGGGAAGGCGTGCTCGAAGGTTTTCCTGTGCCGTCGGCTCCCATTCCCACAAAGGAGGGGGTCGTTTTCACACTTAAAGCGCCTGAGGCGCACCGTGTGCAGGTGGCAGGCGACTTCAACAAGTGGGCGCCGGACGGGAGCGAAATGCAGTTCTGTGACGGCGTCTGGCGGACAGTGATACCTATGGCACCAGGTCGATACCGGTATCGTTACGTGGTGGACGGGCATTGGCGAGCCGACCCATTGAATTCGACTGTCGAGGTCAGCCCGTACGGCGGTTATAACTCCATAATTGTTCTGGACGAAAAACAGCTTGGCGGATAGGAGCCGGCTCTTGTGTCGTCCACATAGGCATCGAAAGCTTGGACCAGCGTAAGACCGAAGTCGGAGAGAACCAGCCGCAAGACCATGGCCGAACGGAGAGGCGTCTGGCCAGGGGTTTGGAAGATGTGTCTTATCTATTTCTGTCTCCGACGGCCGCCGAGCCTGCCACCGGAGGAGAGGCTCGAGGAAATTCCACCGAGCGTGCCCACCTCCAGCCGTCAGAGCGAGCTATTCCCATTGTTTTGGGTCCTTCCCCAGCTCTGAATCAAGACGAACTGGTTTCGCTGTTGAACAGAAACACCGCAGTTCTGGAAGAGGGCTTGCAGGCGATCGACGCCAACATCCCCTGCGAAATCGGCAGCCCGATCAGCCTGCTCGCCGTGGACGCGGCCAACCAACTTGCCATCATCGACCTCGACGCTTCAACCAACGATGAGCTGCTGCTGCGCGGGGTTTGCCACTTCGACTGGTTTGTGCGCAACGTCCCCATCGTCCGGCGCATGTACCACGGGCGCGTGATCAACTTTTCGTCTCAGCCCAGGCTTTTTCTGGTCGCTCCCGATTTTTCCCCGCTCGTCAGATGTGTGGCCCATCGGATCTCATGCCCTCAAATCATCTGTGTCAGGTATCATGCCGTCGCAGTCTCAAACGGCACGGGGTTGCTTTTTGAACGCGCCTGAAGCCAGGACGACTGTCGGTTCCCTCCCGTGCGGTCAGGAAGCTCGGCCGGCACGCAAACGCCGTGAAGTTTGTCGCATGCTCTTGAACGTCAGCCCGAGCCGCCGGAGCAAATACTCTCCCACTCACAGATCCGAAGCTGCCGGACTCGGTTCCCCGAGATCATTTTCTAAAACGCCGCGAAATTTATATCGTCAACGTGAAACTTCTATGATCAGCGGAGCGATTCAATTCTGGTAGTCCTTGCACCCTTGTCAGGAGAGGAAGTGATCATGAGACCGACCGCAAGAGATCCGCGTCTTCCCTTTCCCACAAAGCCCTTGATCATCAATGGGATTCAAGCCGAGGAGTACCTCATACCTGATAAGAAGAAGGCCGAAGTGCTGCAGGCCCTCTACATCTTCCGTCCAATTCCATCGCTCGACGAGGAACGGTTCGACCTGCACTCAGGAAAGAAATTCAGGATCCGGGAGTTTCGGGTCACACGGGAAGGTGGGCATAACTTCCTGGTCAGTCCCTACTACGAAGAAGGAGGAGGAACCGTAATCGACTGGGTGCCGCCTGAAGCAGACGAATGATAAGAGAGCGAATCGCCCTTTACTCAACGTCACGGGCGACCATTCCTCCGGCGCAGCCAAAGCCGCCTTAGGTCTTGGTCCTTTGAGGTCTTGGGGTCTTGGTGGTTCGTTTTTGGTATGCGACGGCATCGCTCCAAACTGAGCTCGCTTCGCTCGCTAACCTAAGGGGCAAAGGGGTTGAGTAGCAAATGGAGGAAAGCCATGTCGGCCCCTTGACCCCTCTGCTCCTTGGCCCCTGTGGCCACTTACACGAATGCACCCAATATCCCTTGTTTATTGAATATCTGTGTAATTTCCAAAACGTTTGGGTTAGATTCGCCTCTCATGACGGTCACGCGAGGAACCATTCCGCGCCGGTTTGAGGTGTATCACAGCAACAGGATGGAAGTATTGCTGGAGCACCTCGCGGCAGTCATATCCGAACCGCTGCCTTCGCCGTTTGACAAAGAGGTCATCCTCGTCCAAAGCAAGGGCCTCGAGCGCTGGCTGGTGCAGCAACTGGCGTACAAGCGCGGCATCTGGGCCAACGGATCCTTTCCGTTTCCGAATGCCATGATGCGGCAGATCTTCGAGGCCTTCCTCGGCTCCCTGCCGGAAGTATCCCTCTACTCACCCGACGTGCTCGCCTGGCGCATCCTGGGACTGCTCCCCGCCTGTATTGACAGGAAGGGATTCGAAAGCCTCGAAAATTACCTTCACAGCGACGAGAGCGGGCTCAAAGCCGTGCAGCTCAGCCGGAAGATTGCCGACGTCTTCGACCAGTACACGCTCTACCGCCCCGAGATGGTGCTTGGCTGGGAGGCGGGCCTGGACGACGACTGGCAGGCACAGCTATGGCACGAGCTGGCCTCCGGCTGCACTGAGAAGCACCGTGCCGCCTTGAAGCGCGAGCTAATGGAGCGGCTCGAGACGAATAGCCACGATGCTATCCCGATTCCAGCCAGGATCTCGATATTCGGCATCCCGGTTCTGCCTCCATTCCACCTCGACGTGCTCTATGCCCTTTCGCGACACACCCGGATTTGCCTCTTCCTGCTCAACCCGTGCCGCGAGTATTGGGGCGACCTTGTGACACGCAGGCAGGAGTACCGGGACCAATCGAAGGCCGCGGTCCGCGGGCAGCCCCAAGAGGAAAGCCACTACGAAGTCGGAAATGCGCTGCTTTCTTCGATGAGCAAGCAGGGCGGGCAGTTCCTGAACCTCCTTCTCGACAAGGAAGAGTTGCTCGAACAAAGCCACTACTACGACCCCGGTGAGGGGAGCCTGCTGGCCTGCATCCAATCGGACATCCTTAACCTGCATGATCGCGGCAGGGACGGCGTGAAGAAGCGCCTCTCCGCAGACGACGCGTCCATCCAGATCCACTCAACGCACAGCCCGATGCGCGAGATGGAGGCGCTGCACGACTACCTCCTGTCTCTCTTTGACGAGATCCACGACCTGGAACCGCGCGACATCGTCGTGATGACGCCGCAGATCGAAGCCTACGCGCCCTTCATCTCGGCTGTCTTCAGCACAGCGGATGATGCGCGCAAGAGAATCCCCTTCTCCATCGCCGACCGCAGCCCCAAATCGGAAAGCCTGGTCATCCAGGCGTTCCTCAAGATGCTCCGCCTGTGCCGCGGCCGCTTCGGCGCCAGCGAGGTCGTGGATCTGCTGGATTCTCCGCCGGTCCAGGCTCGGTTCGGGCTGGCGTCCGGCGACATGGAGATCATCCAGGGCTGGCTTGACGCCACCGGCATCCGCTGGGGCATTGACGGCGAAGACCGCAGCCGCTTCGGCGTCCCTTGCTTCGATGAGAACAGCTGGCAGGCGGGCCTCAAGCGCTTGCTGATCGGATACGCGCTCCCTTCCGAAGACGATCAGTTTTTCGAAAACGTCCTCCCCTACGATGACATCGAGGGGAGCGAGAGCGAGGTCCTCGGCCGCTTCGCGGACTTCGCCTTGGCGTTGTTCGAGAGCATACGGGCGCTTGAAACGCCCCGGATGCCGCAGGAATGGAGAGCCGCGCTGCTCGAGCTGTTTGACCGCTTCATCCTCTCCGACGAAGACACGGAGCGGGAGGCGCAGATGGTCCGCTCTCAGCTCCACGCTTTTGCCTCCGCCGCAGCGCTGGCCGGCTTCACGGCGAAGCTGGGGATTGAAGCGGTGCGTTACTGGCTGGAAGAGAGGCTGCAGGCGGAAGCATGGAGCCAGGGATTTCTTGCCGGGGGCGTGACCTTCTGCGAAATGCTGCCCATGCGCAGCATCCCGTTCCGGGTCGTTGCTCTGGTGGGCATGGACAATACCGCCTTCCCCAGGCAGGGGCGGCCCCCGGGATTCGACCTGGTCGCTCGCGATCCCAAGCCGGGCGACCGCTCGCTGCGAGATGAGGACCGCTATCTGTTCCTCGAAGCCTTGCTTTCCGCGAGAGAGCGGCTCTACATCAGCTACGTCGGCCAGAGCATCCAGGACAACAGCGAGATTCCGCCTTCGCCGCTGGTGAACGAATTGCTGGATTATGTCGAGCAGGGATTTGCGCCTGCACTTCCAGCCGCGTCGGTGCAGGATCACTTGGCGGTGCGGCACCGGCTGCAAGCCTTCAGCCCGGCCTATTTTTGCGGCGGCAGGAAGCTGTTCAGCTATTCGCAGGACAACCTGGAAGCTCTGCGCGCCCGCACGGCCGAAGCAGTGGAGCGGGCGCCGTTCATGCGTGCCCCCGCCTCGGATCCGCCTGCTGAGTGGCAGTCGCTGGACATCCGAGACCTGAAGAGGTTTTTCGCGCAGCCGGTCGAGTATTTTCTGCGCCGGCGGCTGGGCATCCGGCTGGATGAGCCCGCCGCCCAGGCGGAAGATTGCGAACCGTTTTCCCTGGATGCGCTGCATCGCTACCAGATCGAGCAGGAGATCTCGGAAAGGCTGCTGGCGGGGGAGGATATCTCGGGGATGGAAACCGTCATCAGGAGTTGGGGCATCCTGCCTCCAGGCACGGCGGGCGAAGTGCTCTACCGGCAGAGCGTGCAGGCGGCGAGGATATTCGTAGGTGCGGTGCAGGCTCGCCTCGGCACAGCGCCGCCGTCAGCGCGCGAAGTCAGGCTCGAAATCGGCGGGTTCCGCCTCTCCGGGACTGTCGGGGATTTCCGCAGCGGCACGCTGCTGCGCTACCGCTGCGCCACCATCAAGCCCAAGGACCAGCTCTCGGCCTGGATTGATCACCTGGCCTGGAATGCCGCCGCCGGCAAAATAGAGCCGGCCCTGACCACTCTTGTCGGCAAAGACGGCTCCCTCTCCTTCTCGGTCCCCGAGGAGAGCACCCAATTCCTGGCACAGCTCCTGGAGTTCTATTGGGCGGGTCTCAGAGAACCTTTGCGTTTCTTTCCCCGTTCCTCTTTCGCATACGCCGAGGCGATCAAGCGGCAGAAGGAGCCTGAGGTCGCACTGAGAGAGGCAAGAAAAGCCTGGGAGAGGCAGCCTTTCAGCGTCGCACCCGCAGAAGGAGAGGATCTGTACAACAAGCTGGCATTCGGGGATGGCGATCCCCTGGATGAGGCTTTCGAAACTTTGGCAAAGGCAGTTCTGGAGCCTCTGTTGAAACACAGGAAATGACTCTGGCCATGCAGGAGTTCGATCATCTGAACACGAATCTCGATGGGCGCAAGCTGATCGAGTCGAGCGCCGGCACGGGAAAGACTTACGCCATTGCTTCCCTGTACGTGCGCCTGCTGCTCGAACGCAACCTCCAGGTTCACGAGATCCTGGTCGTCACCTTCACTGAAGCGGCGACTGCCGAACTTCAGCACCGCATTCGCGCCAAGATCCGCGAGACCCTCCAGGCGTTCGAGGGCGCGAAGCCCTCCGATGACTTTATCGCTCAGCTCGTGGCTCAGACAGGCAACGCGGCCTATGCGCGCTACGTCCTGGCCGAGGCGCTCTATGCATTCGACCAGGCCGCCATTTTCACCATCCACGGCTTTTGCCGGAAGGCGCTCCAGGAGAATGCTTTTGAAAGTTCCTCGCATTTCGACACCGAGCTTCTGGCCGATCAGAGTGCCGTCTGCAGGCAGATCGTGGAGGACTTCTGGAGGGAGAACTTTTACCGGACGTCTTCACTGCTGGCGAAGCGGGCGCTTGATGACGACCTGCAAACTGAACTTCTCTACCTCATCGGAGCGTCCATCGCGTTTCCCACCCTCACGGTGATCCCAGCAGGGCTGAAGCCGGACCTTCCGGCAGTAAGCAGCCTGGAGTCAAGAGCCGAGAAAGCCAAAGCGGCCCTGGCAGAGATCTGGACGCAGGATTCCGGACAGGTAACTGGCATACTCCTGACCGACCCCGGTTTGAACAGAAGCTCTTACCGCGTTTCGCGCGTGCAATCGTGGCTCGAACAGCTAGAGCCGTACTTTACTTCGGGGCAGCTTCTTCCGCGGCCGGACTGGCTCCAGAAGGTCTGTCCCGACGCGCTCGCCTCCGGCACAAAGAAAGGCTGCTTGCCGCCCCGGCATGCGTTTTTCGACGCGGCTGACATGCTGTTGCAATGCTTGACCGATCTCGAAGGCGCGATCGACCAGTGCATGCTCGCCCTCAAGTCGGAGTTCATCGCTTACGCGCGGCGGGAACTGCCGAAGCGAAAACGCGAGCGCAATGTCCGCTCCTTCGACGATCTTCTGCTGGACATGCGCGAGGCGCTGAAGCGCCCGATCGGAAAGATGCTCGCAGCCAATCTGCGAGCCCGCTTCAAGGCCGCCCTCATCGACGAGTTCCAGGACACAGATCCCGTGCAGTACGAGATCTTCCGCACGATTTTCGACAGCCAGTCTTCATTGTTCCTGATCGGCGATCCCAAGCAGTCCATCTACGGCTTCCGCGGCGCGGATATTTTCGCTTACATGAAGGCCAAGGAAGACGTCAGGGATCAATTTACACTGAACCGGAACTGGCGCTCCACGCAGGACCTGGTAAGCGCGATCAACACGATCTTTGAGCAAAGGCGGGCCCCGTTTGTCTTTCAGACCATCGAGTATTCCCAATCAAAGGCGGCGGATAAACCGGACCAATCCAGATTCGTACTGGAAGGCGAAGACCATACAGCACCCCTGAAGTTATGGTTCATGGCGCGTGAAGATCCCTCAGCACCCAAGCCGACGTCGAAGGAGGCGGCCGAGGAGAAGATTGCGGGCGTTACCGCCAGCGAGATCGTGCGCCTGCTCAACGCCGGCAGGCAAGGACGCGCACGCATCGAAGGCCGGAAGGACCCGCCTCAGATCTCGCCATGGGACATTGCCGTGCTCGTGCGCACCAACGCTCAGGCACGACAGGTGCAGCAAGCTCTGCGGGAACGGAAGGTCCCAAGCGTGATTTACGGCACCGGGAATGTCTTTGAGACTGAGGAAGCTCAGGAGGCGGGCCGGCTGCTGCTTGCCATCGCAGATCCAGGAAATGAAGGCAGAGTGAAGGCGGCGCTCGCAACCTCCATTCTGGGATTGGGCGGGGACGAACTGGCGCAAATGTCGGAAAACGATTCCGCCTGGGACGCGCGGCTGCGGACGTTCGCTGAATATCGCGACATGTGGCTCGGGCAGGGATTCGTGACCATGGCGCGCACGTTGCTCGCCCGCGAGGGGGTGCGGAAGAGGCTGCTCGCCTTTCCGGACGGCGAAAGACGTCTCACCGATCTCCTGCACTGCATCGAGCTGCTACAAAACGCTGCCGCGCAGGGAAAGCTCGGGACCGAGGGGTTGCTGAAGTGGTTCGCAGCGCAGCAGCAAGGAGCGACAGAGGACAAGGAGGCACAGCAGATCCGGCTCGAGACGGACGAAAAAGCGCTGAAGGTCGTTACGGTCCACAAGAGTAAGGGTCTGGAGTTTCCCATCGTCTTCTGCCCATACGTCTGGCACACGATCAGCCCGAACCGAGAGCAGGCCACGTTTCACGACCCGCGAGACAATACTGTCTTGATCAAGGACCTGGGATCCCAGGATCTCGCCGGCCATCAGTCCCTCGAACAGCAGGAGTCGCTGGCCGAGCAATGCCGCCTGTTCTATGTCGCTCTGACCCGGGCGAAATATCGCTGCTACACAGGCTGGGGCGCGATCGGCGGCGCCGGGCGCAGCGCTCCCGCCCACCTGTTTCACAAGGCGGATGTCGCCGGAGGGCCGGATCTGGCCGAAGCGGCCCGTGCGCACTTTGAAGGCTTGTCCGACACACAAATCCTCAAAGACCTAAACGATCTCGCCCGGAGTTCCAAGGGCGCCATAGAGGTCCTTGCGCTGCCCATGGATTCTCAGGAGCACTACCAGCCTCCCGATCAGGAAGCGCCCGTTTTCAGCGCCAGGCGATTCTCGGGCGAGATCGCGCGGGATTGGGGCACGGCCAGCTTTTCCAGTTGGACGGCCGTCGGCCCTCACACGGTGGAGATGCCCGATCACGACGCAGTTCTGCCTGCGCCGGCGGCCGCAGAAGCACCCGAGTTGCGAGCGCCGGCAGCCAAGACCATCATCGATTTCCCCCGCGGGATCCGTGCAGGATCCTGCCTGCACGCGATCTTCCAGGCGTTGGACTTCACGGCCGGATCGCCGCTCGTGGAGGAATTGGTAGGCGAGCAACTCGACATGTTCGGATTCGACCGGACCTGGCACGCGCCGGTCTGTAATATGGTCCGCGACGTCCTTGCTACTCCGCTCGAGGGCGCCGGCGGGACGATCGTTCTCGGGCAACTGGCCGGGGACCGCCGCCTGGCCGAAATGGAGTTCAACTTTCCTCTCGGCCGCGTGACTCCCCAAAAATTGAAGAAAGTTTTCGATACGCACCCGGCAGCGCCGGTCTCCGCCAAATTCGCGGATCAGCTCGGCCGGCTGGGATTCGTTCCCCTGCGCGGCATGATGAAGGGATTCATCGATCTGGTGTTCGAGTGGGGCGGGCGCTATTACCTGCTCGACTGGAAGTCCAACTACCTGGGGCCCGGCGTCGAAGACTACGCGCAGGAGGCGTTGCATAAGGTGATGGAAAGCAGTTTTTATGTCCTGCAATACCATCTCTATGCGGTGGCGTTGCACCGCTACCTCGATTGGCGCGTGCCCGGGTACAGCTACGATCGGCATTTCGGCGGTGTCTTCTACATCTTTCTGCGCGGCGTGGACCCGGCGCGCGGCCCGCAGTTCGGCGTGTACCGCGACAAGCCGCCGGCCGGCAGAATCGCCGCACTGAGCTCTCTGCTCTCGGAAGATCCAGCGGGGATGAGAAAGTGAATGGCGCAGGCGTGACACATCCAGATGACTGGATCGCACGGGGCCTTTTTGCCGCGATTGACCGGCGGTTTGCCGACCTGATCGTGCGTCTCTCGCGCAACGGCGCTCCCGAACTCTGGCTTGCGGCGGCGTTGGCGAGCAACGCCGTTCAAAACGGCCATGTCTGCCTGGACCTCAAATCCGCCGGCGGCAAGCCTCTGTCCCAGGACGAGCCGGCCGGCGCCGATGCGCCCGTCTGTCCGCCCTGGGAATTATGGCGCGATCTCTTGAAAGCTGCGCAGGCAGTGGGTGCTCCAGGCGATTTCAAGCCTCTCATTTTGGATGATGCGGGCCGGCTGTACCTCTACCGGTACTGGCGCTACGAAAAGAGGCTGGCGGAATTCTTCCAGGCCCGGATCGATGCGCCGGCCGAGGCCGTCGACCTGCCGCTTCTGCGTCGGGGGCTCGATCGTCTTTTCCCTTCGAACGGCGCGGGCAGCCCGGATTACCAGAGAATCGCCGCGCTCACGGCCGTGTGCCGCACGCTGGCCGTCATCACCGGCGGGCCAGGCACGGGGAAAACTTCGACCGTAGTAAAAATCCTCGCGCTCCTCTTAGAACAGGCGCAGGGCGCGCGTCTCCGGATCGCGCTCGCGGCGCCCACCGGCAAAGCTGCGGCGCGCCTGAGTGAATCGGCCAGGAAGGCGAAGCAGCAATTGGACTGCGCGCCGGAAATACTCGGTCTCATCCCCGAGGAGGCTTCGACACTGCACCGGCTGCTCGGTGCGGTCCCGCACTCCACGCACTTCCGCTTCGACGCGAAGAATCCTTTGCCGTTCGATGCAGTCGCCGTGGATGAGGCTTCCATGATCGACCTGCCGCTGATGGCCAAACTGGTACAGGCGCTCGCGCCGCGCTGCCGCCTCATTCTGCTTGGCGACCGCGATCAGTTGGCTTCCGTGCAACCAGGCGCCGTCTTCGGCGACATATGCGGCATCGGCGCGCCTCGCGCCTGGTCGGCGGAGTTTCGCCGCTTGATCGAGCAAGGTGCAGGGGAATCCATCACCGTGGAGGCAGCTCCTCCCACTCCAGCAGGACTCCAGAACTCGATCGTGACGCTGCAGAAAAGCTATCGCTTCGGCGCCGGCAGCGGGATCGGCACCGTGAGCCAGCTCGTGCGCCAGGGTGAGGGCGAGAATGCCCTGGAGGCTGCGGCCAGCGGCAGGTACGGCGACATCGCCTGGAGAGACCTGCCCCCAGCGGGCAGCCTGGAGAGCGCGCTCGAGGAAATCATTCTCCAGGGCTACGGTCCTTACCTGAAGGCCGTAACGCCGGCGGAGGCTTTCGAGGCGTTCAGCCGGTTCCGCATTCTGTGCGCGCTGCGCCGGGGTCCATTCGGAGTTGCAGCCGTAAACGAGGCGGCGATGAACATCCTGGACCGCGCGGGCTTGATCCACACGGCCGAGCGCTGGTTCCGCGGGCAGCCGGTACTGGTGACGGTCAATGACTATCAGATCAAGCTGTTCAACGGCGACATCGGCATCGTCCTTCCCGATCCGGAGGATCCCGCGGGCGGTTTCCCGAAGAGGGTCTTCTTCCCTTCCGAAGGCGGAGGGTTCCGCAAGATCCTACCCATGCGCCTCCCCGAGCACGAGACCGTGTACGCCATGACCGTACACAAGAGCCAGGGTTCCGAGTTCGACCGGGTGCTGCTGATTCTGCCGCAAACTCAGGCCGCCGTGTTGACGCGAGAATTGATTTACACCGGTATCACGCGTGCGATGAGCAGGGTCGAAATCTGGGGCAGCCGCCCGGTCTTCGTCGAAGCCGTCGCCCGCCGTATCGAACGAACCTCCGGCCTCCACGACGCCCTCTGGAAGCCCACAGCTCTTTCGTGAACAAGACCAACCGGCACTTGCGGCCTCATCGCTTCCGCGACTGACGCGGGTCGCCGCGGTCCCACAGATTCGACATCCTTGCAGGAGAATCATCATTCTGGAGAACGTTCGTATCCTGTCGATCGCAGGCGTGTCGCCGGGTGCGAAAAAGAAGTCCCCCCAACGTCCGCACCAGCCGTAGCGGGCGCCTTTCGAAGTCCCATCGCTCTCCCCGGTTTCAGACTCATCGACCGGCGCCACGAGCGCGTGCGGCCGCCAATCCCAACGTCACAACCGGGATGCACACATAGGTCAGCCCGATATCGGCCATATACGCTCCCAATGACATCTTCATCGGGCCGCCGACGAGCATTAGGGGCGCGTCGATCAGCACGCATATCGCGAACCAGATCAGGCCGACCAGGAGCCCCTCGCGGACGCGGCCACCCTCATGTCGCCCAAAGTAGGCCAGCCCGAGGACAACGGCGGTTGCAGTGACCGCGACGGCCATGATCGACTCAAAAAGCGGTCGGGCGGATTCCCGAAGGGGAAAGGCCAGAAACCCCACCACGAATGGAGCCAGCCAGGCGATGACGCCTAGCCCCAACGCTCTACGCCAAGATCTCATTTGTTTCCTCTCTCACAAAGTCTGTTTAACGCTGCGGCTCACCGGCGGTTACGCACAACCGTTTTCACTTACCTGGTCCTTAATCCCGGATCGGCGGCATCTCCGGCACCAAATTGTTGATGCCCCGAGCATACCGCCACCGGCGATCGGTCCCCCGGCGAAGAAGGGACATGCCGAATCCCTGCAATGTCGTCGGCGCCCCTCCTACCGATGGAGTCAGCGTCATCTGCTCCGAGCCCCACGTGATGGCCCAGTCGCCATGGACCTGTACCTCGGCAATCGTCGCCTCGTGCTCGACAGCGAAGGATCCGAAGAACCGCTGATACAGCGCTTCAATCGCCGGTCGTCCCGCTACTGATCGCCCGCCTGGCATGCCGTCTTCGCATTTGGATTTACGTGGCGCTCAGACAGAAACTGTCGCCGTGAAGCCAGCATGACGGCGATGCCTCGTGCGAATCGCGCCGCAATCTCTTGATCGAGGGCCACGGTCCGCGCATGAACGCCTTGCCCAGTCGGTCATTCATTGTCCTGTCGCGGATTCCTGCGGCGGAATAAACCGCAACCATGGTGATTACCCGAACGTCCATTGCCTCTCCCTCGCCGCTCGCCGAGATCAGCAGGACAAAGCCTTTCCCGACGTTCGAGCCCATCGTGCAGGTCAGCGGGAGAACCAGCCGGCCACCCGGCTTGAGAGCTTCGAGCCACGCGTCAAGTGGGTGAGTGACCCCAACATTGACCAGAATCGCGTCGAAGGCTTCGCCGCGTGTGTCGCTGCCATCGCCCCGAACGACTTCGATGCCGCCGAGCCCGGTGAGATTCGCCCGGGCCTCAGTCACGAGCGCTTCGTCGATTTCAATTGCGACAACCCGGCCAGTCGGCCCGACGCAGTGCGCTACGAGCGAACTGTAATATCCCAGCCCACATCCCACGTGCAGTACCCGATCACCGGGCTTGGGCGCCAGGGCGTCAATCCACAAGACGACGACACCTGGTGCTCCATTGAACAACTCACGAGAGGCGTCGATTGCGATGGACACATTGTGATAGACGTGGCGCGGATCGGCGTCTGGCGTCTGGCGCGGAGGGCCGCCGAAATCTCCTTCGCCGCGAATCAGCCACGGACCTGGTCGTAGAAACCGCTCGCGAGGAACGGCAGCAAGTGCATCCACCAGCGCCCTGTTGCGGATGTTGCACACCACCTCCAACTCCTCCGCGTAGAACCGCCGCCGCAATGTCAGTTCATCCGTCATCGTGTCGTGCTCGTGGATGCCTTCAGGCCTAGTCGGCATAACGCCCTGGCGCTCAGCCGCGGGGGGCTGCGGAGCCCACCGGCACCGTCGGCTGCAGCGCCTTGATACTCATTAAGGCCCTCCTGAGTCTACCAATGCGTATAGGCTCAAGGTTGACAGTTATCACTTTCCAAACAGGAGGGCCTTTAGCATGCTGTTCTGTATCAAACAGCATCAATTCTACTGCGGGATCGATCCCCACCCCCGCACCATGTTTGGAGGTGTGCCCATTGACAAAGGGGAGCCTTATAAGTGTTAGGTGTTGGCAACGACTGTTTCTGGACCTTTCACTGATCTATAGTCATCGGGCAGATCACTCAACTTGCGAATCTCCTTTCCTGAGAGGACTTCGCAGAGAGAGTCGATTCTCTCCTTTCTCCTCTTTGCGTGGGCTACCTGCTCCTTTGAGAGGACGATACCATCTCGCTCCCATCTTCCAAGTGTCGAAGCAAGGCTGTTGGTAGTAGCATCCAGCTCCCACAACGCTTGGTAGAACTTGACGACCTTCACGAGCTCCGCCTTGCTCAGGTACTCTGGCAAGTCCTTCTGGATCGACTTGTACAGAAGATACTCACCGACGGTGTAGAAGATCGGAAACGGAAGCTTATGCCCCTCGACTACATGGTTTTCAATCAGCTTTGCTGCAGCCGCACGCTGCTCTTTTGCACCGGCAATGTTGATCGTGATGTCTGCCAAGAGCGCCGCCCGCAGTCTAGCCTTTTTGACGAAATGCGAAACCAACGTGGTGATCAGCCACACGACCAGTGCGCCAAGAATCGTTGCAAGAAGGCTATCAGTAACCGACATGAGTTCTCCTAAAGAAAGAGCTAACGGCTCACGCTCACCCGCGGGCCGCTCGGGCCAGTGCTGTATACCTTACAGATCCACCGTATGGCTCGGCGGGTGCAGCACCATGTGAGGCAGACATCCGCCCGTTGTCACTTGCCTGGTCTTAATCCCGGATCGGCGGCATCTCCGGCACCAAATTGTTGATGCCCCGAGCATACCGCTACCGGCGATCGATCCCCCGGCGAAGAAGGGACATGCCGAATCCCTGCAATGTCGTCGGCGCCCCTCCTACCGATGGAGTCAGAGTCATCCGTTCCGAGCCCCACGTGATGGCCCAGTCACCGTGGACCCGTACCTCGGCAATCGTCGCCTCGTGCTCGACACCGAAGGATCCGAAGAACCGCTGATACAGCGCTTCAATCGCCGGTCGTCCCGCTATTGATCGCCCGCCTAGCATGAGAAAGACAGCGTCTTCGGTCACCATTTCGAGGAGGGCGGAAATGTCCCTCGTGCGCTCCGCTGCAAGCCAGGCTGCTGCAAGCCTGCGGACTTCGGAGACATCCGGGTCCGAGGAAGCGTCCAATTCCTGGTTCATCGAATCTAGCCCCTTTGTTCCGCATAAGGCCCGGCATCAGCCACGGCGCGCTACTTGCGCCGACGGCTGAATGCCATTGCTAGTCGGACCTGTCATGAAACGGATCGCAGCGCCCGCCAGAGCGTGAGCAATGTCGAGCCAATGAAGACGAGAAACACCAGACCACAAACGCGAACGATGCCCCACTCCAGACTTAAGTCGGCCTCTCCGTGGTAGATGTCGGTCAGTGCCAAATGGCTCGCGAATCCCGCGAGCAATGAGAGTGCTCCCAGTGCCATGGTCGCTTTGATCTGTGTTTTTAGTTTGGTCATAGTGTGTTCCTCATCCCTCGGGTACGAATGCGGGCCAACGATGACGCTGAGCGGCTGCCGGGCATGCGACAATCCCGGCAGCAAAACCACGGGCCATCCGATGAACATAGCATTCGGCAGTCCGCTCGAGCGTGTTGTTGGATCCATGCCCTATCGACCGAGCACCACGTCTATCCCCGAGAGCACCAAACCAAGTTGCGCTCGCGGTAATCGCCCGGTCCTATCGGTGAGCAGCGCCTTGTCCAAGGTCACGACTTGGGAGACGTTGGCGACCGAATCCTTTGCGAGCCCGGTAAGTCGGGGCGAAAGCATTACATTACCAGGAGCTTTGGCCCACCTGACGTTGCTCGTAAGCGGAACACAGACGACCGTACCGATTCGGCTCCGGTTAAGTGCGTCCCCTTGAACAACCACTATGGGTCTACGAAACCCCGGTCCCGACCCGGTCGGATCCGGGAGATCTGCCCACCAGATGTCTCCCTGAGAGATTACCACTCGCTGTGCTCCAGGATGCGGCGAGAGGCAGCAGACACGAACGGGTCGGGTTCAGTGCCAATCTCAGCGCACACCTTATCCATCGCTTCCGTCACGCGGTCGGGCGCGTGACGATCCACATACTCCTCAAGCGCGTTGCTGAACAACTGGCTTCGTGATTTTTTCATCCGGCGTGCCAGGTGCTCCGCCTTCTCGAACACGTCATCGGGGATCGATACGGCCGTTTTCATACCCGGAGTATAACCGTGTTTCTCTGCCAGATCAAGTCCACATGACGGTTGCGCCTCAGCCGCGCCGCCACCCGCGTGCGCCACAAGTACCACGGAATTGCCCCTCGGCGGCTGACACGGGTCACCGCGGTTCCACGTGCGTGAGTCCGCAGGTTGTGGTCAAGCGAGAAGCGGGTCGTATCTCCAAAAATCAATAAACCAGGGGATTACCGCGCAAGGGTTGCGGCCATCAGGCCGATGACGACCTCGTTGCAGAGTGTGCGTACAGTGAGCGACTGCAGGGGCTTGGCAGGGTCCAGCGGCAGGTCGAGTACCGTGGCGGCGCCTCCCGGCACCATGCGGCCTTTCCCCTTGAATTCATTGATGTCGAGAATACGCACGGCGCCGGTCTTCAGGTCGGCGCGAATCGGCTCCTTCGTTTTGGCATCCACTGGCTGCCAGCAGCGCATCTGACCTTGCTCCACTTTCGCAAACTTATCGCCTCGACCACCCGGCACCGCTTTGGACAGCCGCCGGCCGGTCCAGGAAATCACCACGTCATGGCGTGTCGCCGCAGGGCCGAGAATCTCAATCCGAGGTGTTGCCACCGAATCCTCGACCAATCGCCAGTTCGCAGGGCTGCCCTTGATCGTGACGGATTTCACGCGGTCGTGAAATGCGGC